>Ga0182742_1001239_pt1 | contig 33956 bp, 33 predicted proteins | sample eDN5th37CBELigMG_FD_128880 | JGI IMG/M metagenome (GOLD analysis project Ga0182742, IMG submission 128880) | Enriched Miracle-Growth compost microbial communities from Emeryville, California, USA - eDNA 5th pass 37_C BE-Lig MG (version 2)... ... | reverse complement strand
TGGTGAAGGAACTGTTGCAACAGTAGGCCAAGTCCTAATTACATTTGATGCGCCTGGCTATGAAAACCTTAAATTTAAAGGTGATGAGCACGAAGAAACTGCAGAAGCGAAACCTGAAGCAGCTAAGGAAGAGCCTAAGAAAGAAGAAAAACAAGAATCTGCTCCAGCTGCTTCTGTTCAAGGCGAAGCACCAAAAACCCAAGCAGATCCAAATCGCAGAGTGATAGCTATGCCATCCGTACGTAAGTATGCGAGGGAAAAAGGCGTAGATATTCGTCAAGTTGCTGGAAGCGGCGATAATGGCCGTGTACTGAAGGCTGACATTGATGCATTTACCAATGGCGGTGCACAGGCAGCAGAGAGTAAAAATGATCAAGCAGCCAGTGCAAAAGCTCAGGATACAACTGTATCAGCTAAGACTGCACAGGTTGCCGTTCAGGGCCAATATCCAGAAACACGTGAAAAAATCAGTGGTATTCGTAAAGCAATTGCCAAAGCTATGGTTCATTCGAAGCATACTGCACCGCATGTTACTTTAATGGATGATGTAGATGTGGCGAATCTTGTTGCACACAGGAAAAAGTTCAAAGACATTGCCGCTGAAAAAGGCATTAAACTAACCTTCCTTCCATATGTTGTGAAGGCTTTGACAAGCGCATTAAGAGAATTCCCTGTAATAAATACATCTTTTGATGACGAAAATGATGAAATTATTCAAAAACATTATTATAATATAGGAATAGCAGCGGATACTGAGAAAGGTCTTCTCGTTCCTGTTGTCAAGGATGCGGATCGTAAATCTATTTTTGCTATTTCTAATGAAATAAACGAGTTATCTGGAAAAGCTCGTGATGGAAAACTTGCCCCTGATGAAATGAAGGGAGCATCCTGTACAATAACAAATATCGGTTCTGCCGGAGGTCAATGGTTTACACCAGTTATTAACCATCCGGAAGTAGCGATACTCGGAATTGGCCGAATTGCAGAAAAGGCGATTGTCAGAGATGGCGAAATCGTTGCAGCACCAGTTCTTGCATTGTCCTTAAGCTTTGACCATCGCATGATAGATGGAGCGACAGCTCAAAACGCGCTTAATCACATTAAGCGTTTGTTAAACGATCCGGAATTACTTTTAATGGAGGCTTAAAAAATGGTAGTAGGAGATTTCCCAATTGAAACAGACACTCTGATTATAGGTTCAGGCCCTGGAGGATATGTGGCAGCTATTAGAGCGGCCCAGCTTGGCCAAAAAGTAACCATCGTAGAAAAGGCAACACTAGGCGGCGTATGTTTGAATGTTGGCTGTATTCCATCAAAGGCCTTAATCGCAGCTGGCCATCGATATGAGACAGCAAAACATTCTGATGGAATCGGTATTCAAGCTGAGAACGTGACTGTTGACTTCTCGAAGGTTCAAGAGTGGAAGAGCGGGATTGTTAAAAAATTAACAGGCGGCGTTGAAGGATTATTAAAAGGAAACAAAGTAGATATCGTTAATGGCGAAGCGTACTTTGTTGATGCAAACACTTTACGGGTAATGAATGAGAATTCTGCCCAAACATACACGTTTAAAAATGCCATCATTGCAACTGGTTCAAGACCAATTGAAATTCCAGCATTCAAGTATTCTAAGCGTGTACTAGATTCAACTGGCGCCCTTAACCTTAAAGAAATTCCTGAAAAGATCGTTGTTATTGGCGGAGGATATATTGGTACAGAATTAGGCGGAGCTTATGCTAACTTTGGCACCCAAGTAACTATCCTTGAGGGAACAGATGAAATTCTTGGCGGCTTTGAAAAACAAATGTCTGCACTTGTTAAGCGCAATCTTAAGAAAAAAGGTGCCGAAATTATCACGAAAGCTCTTGCTAAGAGTGTCAATGAAACTGAAACTGGCGTTACTGTAGAATATGAAGTAAAAGGCGAAGTAAAATCAGTTGATGCTGATTACGTATTTGTCATGGTCGGACGCCGTCCAAATACGGATGAATTAGGCTTAGAGCAGGTAGGCATTGAATTAACAGAACGCGGCATAATCAAGACAGATAAGCAATGCCGTACAAATGTAAGCAACATCTTTGCTATTGGTGACGTTATTGCAGGACCACCTCTTGCACATAAAGCATCATATGAAGGCAAAATTGCTGCTGAAGCTATTTCTGGCCATCCTTCTGAAATTGATTATCTTGGTATTCCTGCGGTAGTATTCTCTGATCCAGAGCTAGCTTCAGTAGGATATTCAGAAAAGCAGGCAAAGGATGAAGGTATTGAAATAACTGCAGCTAAATTCCCATTTGCTGCAAACGGACGTGCTCTTGCATTAGATTCTACAGATGGCTTTGTTAAGCTTATTACCCGTAAAGAAGACGGTTTAGTAATTGGCGCTCAAATCGCCGGAGCTAATGCATCTGACATGATTGCAGAACTAGGCTTGGCTATTGAGGCAGGAATGACTGCTGAAGATTTAGCTATGACTATTCATGCACACCCAACGCTTGGAGAAATCACTATGGAGGCTGCTGAAGTCGCATTAGGCACTCCAATTCATATTATTAAGTAAGTATTAAAAAAGTCCCTTTTCCAATTACGCGAAAAGGGACTTTTTCATGTTGAAAAGCAGCTGCAGGATCCCTATAATTTTGTTAAAAGAAATTCTGCTTGTCTACCAAAAATGAAAATAAGTATCGAATTTTATTCATATATTACCAATACACAGATCTTTTGTGAGAAAAGGGTGTTATCGGTGATGAGGGAATGAAAGTATATACGGCAATGCTTCTGCAGTTAATTATTTGGAGCGGATATACATTTATCGAGTGGCTGTCAAAATATGATTTGCTTTTTTATAAAGTTTTAATGTTCTTTGTCTTTCTTTATTTAGCGGTTCTGATCGGAAATTATGTTGTTAAATCAATGAAAATTACTGCATTTGTAACTTCATTGAGCCTATCGGTCTATGGGCTCTTTCACTTTACAATGGCTGTAGTTACAGGTTAAAAAAAGCGCGATTCTTTCGCGCTTTTTTTTATTCCTGCTGCGGCTGTGTTGGCTTTATTTTTACCGCAGGGACTATTTCTTTTTTCAAGGACTTTATTAATGCTACGACAATGAGCAGCATGATAATTGTAAAGGGAAGAGCAGCAATGATGGAAGCTCTCTGTAGAGCCTCAAGTCCTCCGGTCCATAAAAGAATGGCCGCAGAGGCTGACTGAATAATACCCCATATAAATTTTATCCGATTCGGAGGGTTTAGATGGCCATTCGTTGTCTGCATGCCGAGAACGAAGGTAGCAGAGTCAGCAGAAGTGATAAAAAAGGTGCTGATTAGTAAAATGGCTAACAGGGATAGCACTGTTGACAATGGGAAATTTTCAAAAACAGCAAATAAGGCAACCTCCATTCCTTGCTGTTCAATGATGCTCATGATATTTTTCCCCTCGAAAAATTCAAGATATATGCCTGTCCCGCCAAAAACAGAAAACCATAGACCTCCAAATACTGTAGGTACCACAAGAACTCCTATAACAAATTCTCTTATGGTTCTTCCCCGTGATATCCTTGCGATGAAGGTGCCAACAAACGGCGCCCATGCAATCCACCAAGCCCAATAAAAGATTGTCCAATCCTGAAACCAAGTAATATCCTGATCAAAAGGGCTTAATCGAAAGCTCATGGAAGGCAGGTTCTGCAAATAGGAACCAATGGTTGTTGTAAATAGATCCATAATAAAATTGGAAGGTCCAACGAAAAGTAAGAAAAGAAGCAGAAGAAAAGCTAAGAGAATATTTAAATTGCTTAAATATTTGATTCCTTTCTCTAAACCAGTCTGGGCTGATGTCATAAATAAAATAGTCACAACAATAATAATGATCATTTGTGTAGTAAAGTTATTAGAAATCCCATTAAACTGATAGGAAAGGCCGCCAGATATTTGAATTGCTCCTAATCCCAGTGATGTTGCAACACCAAAAACGGTAGCAAATACAGCAATAAAGTCGATTAGTGTTCCTATGTTTCCATCCACTCGATCCCCGAACACAGGGCGCAAAATAGAGCTGATTACACCTGGCTGCTCTTTTCTAAACTGAAAGTAAGCCAATGCCAGTCCGATGACTGCATAAATAGCCCAAGGATGCAGGCCCCAATGGAAAAAAGAGTAACGAATGGCACCTCTTGCTGCATCTGGCGTGCCTCCTTCGATAAAAGGAGGATCATGGTAATGAAATAAAGGTTCGGCTACTCCCCAAAAGACAAGCCCAATCCCCATTCCGGCGCTGAACAGCATGGCAAACCAGGTAATCATATTAAATTCGGGGCGGTCCGTATCTTTTCCAAGACGAATATTTCCGTACTTCGTAAAGATTAATACAACAGCAAAAATTAAAAATATCGATGCTGCCATTAAATAAAACCAGCCAAATTTCTCTAATATAAAGCTTTGAACACTTAGGGTTACAGAGTCCAGGTTTCCATTTGGCAATATCCTTTTTGGGATAAGACCCCATAAAATAAATAGAACAGTAACAAGGACTGAAACCTTGAAAACCGGCGTCAGCTTTTTCATACGATCCCCCCATATTAACTTCCATATGTTGAGTATTTAACACGGAAGAGAAAATATGCAAAATGCCCTTTATTGTAAATGTGAAGTTCTTGGAAAAATAAAAAAAGAGCCCTATTTGGGCTCCTTGGCGGGTAATCGATGAAAAAATCTTGCGATAATGCTGTAAAGGGCAAAAAGAAAAAGAAAATAGCAGACAAAGGAAATCAGAAGCGGAATTGCTTTAAATGTTGTTTGTTTTTCAAAAGGGGACGTGAATTTCACTTCTAACGGATATTTATTGTCATCTGCAGGCAATGTTATTTGCTGTTCGGCAAATGGAAGGGGCCCGCCAAAAAGAACCTTCTGTTCAAGTAATTTAGGCTGGGTCTCATAATAGGAATAAAAAATAAAGGGGGAGAAAATGGTAACCCCAAGACTGATAATACCGATAAAAATAATTCTATTTAACATATTAGCTTACCTCGAGTGTTTGATAAATTTGAAAGAACAGCCTGCAAAGCTGTTCTCCTTAGTTTACTGTAATTTTCTTGGATAAAAATACATTATTCTTCCATTAAAAAGATGCAGCTCACCTTGTAGTTTTTTCGCTATGAATCTGCAGTATTCATTAGCCTTTCCTTTATCCCCAAATGTTGCGGTTTCTGGCAGAGTTATTTGTATGTATGTTTGTTTTCTTTCGGTTCCATCATCATCCTGAACAGTCTCTTCGTCTACACCGATTAAAATTAAATGATAGCGGTCATTAGTTGATTCTAAATAGAACCATTTACCCTTTCCTTCAGGCTTTTCTTTTATTTCGTATGGAAAAGCAGCCTCGTCAAATTCCCAATCAAGCTGTTGTCCAGTTTTGCCAGTGATGTCTTTGAAATAAGAAAACAACTCTTTAACTTCTTCTGTTGAAATCGTTTCTTGTGCTGATGAAGGCACGAGCTTAATATAGGCATTTGCCAACATCCATCCCCCCAAACTTTTGTTTGTCATCCTTATTCTAGCATTGAGTAAAAGTGAGTGACAACATAAATGAGGGAATAAAAAAAATATTGAAAAATATCCAGAAATGAATTATAATAAAATTCTAAATATTTTTACAATCAAAAGGAGGAGTTCAATGAACCTATTTGAAAAATTGTATGATGAACAGGAAAATGCTAAGGTCCGATTTGTAGGTTTTACCACCGAACATACCCGCTATGATTTCGGAATTGTTTTTACTAATTTATTTTTTGGAAAGCCTCTAGTTGTTTGTATGCAAACTGGCCGCTCAACACTCCTCGATCCTAAAGACCTCGAAGATACAGATTATTTACAAAAAGCGTTTAAGATGGATAATCGGCAGCAGGCGGAAGATTTATGCGAATTCTTTTTAACAACCCTTCCTGGATCTACCTATCTAACCCAATACGAATAATTCGAAGGTTTTTATAGAACAGGCTGCAACTAGCCTGTTTTATCAAAATTTATATAGCACAACATTTCAATATTACATACATAAAACCCCGTTATTTTTTTAATAATGTTATACAATTTCCTCTTGAAAAAGTAATTGTGTTATATTATTATGTAATTAAAGTTATTAAACCGCTTTCATAATAATTTAAAAAAACAAAGGGGAATGTAAAATGGGTACAATCGTTTGCCAAGACTGCAATTCAACTATTGATTATTTTGAAGATGAAAAAGTTACTGTTTTGTACTCAAAGTGCAAAACTCATTGCTGTGATGGAGAACATAACGAAGAATAAGTATAACACATATAAATAAAGGATAAAGCCTTCCGCATAGCGGAAGGCTTTATTTTATAGCTCTAAATTCCTTAATCACGCGAAGATATTTGAAATCATAATCTTCAGGACCCTGAACAGGAAGCCCTGCTTCCATGTTGGTTTTTATATAAAGCAGGTTTTCTTTTGTAATAATTTCGCCCGGAATAAAAATCGGAATTCCAGGAGGGTAGACCATAATAAACTCTGCAATAATTCTACCTTCTGATTCATCAAATGGGACCAGCTCTGTTTCTGCGTAAAAGGCATCACGCGGTGAAAGGGCTAAAAGCGGAATCTCAGGCAGCATGACCTGTGCCTTTCGTTTCTCCGTTTTTTCATGTCTTTCTGCCGACAGCTCAGTTAATGCTTTGACAAGCATATCACCTTCATATTCTGTATCTCCTGGCGTAATGATACAAAGGATGTTGTACAGGTCGGACATTTCTACTTCGATATTATATTTTTCCCTTAGCCACACTTCTACATCTGACCCGCTTATTCCTAGATCTTTTACGGAAATGATCAATTTTGTTGGATCATACCCATGTGCCGCATCTGATTCCAATATTTCTTCACCGACACAGTATAAATGTTCGATTTCATTAATGCGTTTTCTAATAGACTGCGCGAGGATAATAGATTTTTCAACTAAGGACTTACCCTCTGTTGCTAGACGCTTTCTTGCAACATCCAATGATGCCAGCAGCAAGTATGAAGTGGAGGTGGTGGTCAGCATGCTCAATATGGTTTGCACTCTTTTTGGTGAAACAAGGTTTCCCTTCATATTTAAAATCGAGCTTTGTGTCATCGATCCGCCAAGCTTATGAACACTTGTTGCTGCTAAATCTGCGCCAGCCTGCATGGCAGAAAGGGGAAGTTCATCATGAAAATGTATATGAACACCATGTGCTTCGTCCACGAGAACAGGAACGTTATAGGAATGAGCAACCTCTACAATCGCCTTTAGATCAGCAGAAATGCCGAAATAGGTTGGATTAATCACAAGCACACCTTTTGCATCTGGATGCGCCTTGAGGGCTTTAGCTACTGATTCTGTTGTCATTCCATGAGAAATACCAAGGTTTGTATCGATTTCCGGATGGATAAAAATAGGTGTTGCACCGGAAAAAATTATAGCAGACATGACAGACTTATGAACGTTTCTCGGAACGATAATTTTGTCCCCAGGGCCGCAGACAGCCATCACCATTGTCATAATTGCTCCGCTTGTTCCCTGAACGGAAAAAAATGTTCTATCTGCTCCAAAGGCTTCAGCGGCAAGGTCCTGTGCCTGTTTAATGATCCCTTTAGGCTGGTGAAGGTCATCTAGTGGAGCAATATTAATTAAATCAATAGATAAAGCATTTTCACCAATAAACTCCCTGAATTCTGGATCAGCCCCGACTCCCTTTTTATGCCCGGGGATATGAAACTGGATCGGATTCTTTTTGGCATGTGCCAATAAACCGCTAAATAACGGTGTTTCATATTGTGACAATGTAATTCTCACACCTCTTCAATTTAAATTATTGCAAAAACATTTGAATTATAGCACTATTCGATTCCCTTGCATAGTAGGCAAAGGGTGCGGTTTTGCTGCTTGGTCATTAATGCTGATTATTTTAGTTTTAGATGTTAACAGGAATTTATAACAAATAAATCGAAGTTATTATGAAGTAGTATAATATGAGGGAGGAAAGTATAATGAAATGGGATACAAGAGTAACTGAGATTTTAAATATTAAATATCCAATTATCCAGGGAGGTTTAGCTCATTTGGCTTATTCTGATCTGGCAGCTGCTGTTTCAAATGCCGGCGGATTAGGACAGGTGACGGCTATGTCACTTCCGAGCCCTGATGATTTAAGAAAAGAGATTCACAGGGTTAGAGAGCTTACAGATAAGCCGTTTGGCGTAAACTTCTCCATTGGACAGCAGCGCAGGCCATATAAAGAATACCTTGATGTTGCTATTGAAGAGGAAGTTCCTGTTATCACTATGACAGGAGGAAATCCAACACCGCTATTTGAACAATTAAAAGGCACAAATATTAAAAAACTGGTGCTTGTTGCATCGAAAAGACAGGCTGTTAAAGCCCAGGAGCTTGGAGCTGACGCAGTAATGGTCGTTGGCCAGGAAGGCGGGGGCCACTTGGGGAGAGATGATGTAGGTACTTTTGTCTTGATCCCTCAAGTTGTAGATGCTGTTTCCATTCCAGTTATTGCCTCAGGAGGCATTGGTGATGGCAGGGGCTTAATGGCCGCACTAAGCCTAGGTGCCCAAGGCATTGAAATGGGGACAAGATTTATTGCCGTAAAAGAATGTGTGCATGCTTCTGAACTTTATAAAAGGAAGCTTATGGAAGGGAGCGAAACGGATACGGTTGTTATTAAAAAATCAATCGGTGCTCCAGCTAGGGCAATAGCGAATGCATGGACAGATAAAATTTTGGAAATTGAAAAGCAAAATGGCGGTTATGAAAGTCTGAGGGATTACATAAGCGGAAACACCAATAAAAAGTATATTCATGATGGCAAGGAAGAGGAAGGATTTGGCTGGGCAGGTCAAGTCATGGGTTTGATTAAAGATGTTCCATCCGTTGAGGAACTATTTACCCGAATGATTGGCGAAGCTGAAAGCATTCGAAACAAATGGGCAAAATAAACCGTAAGCGCCCTGTTTTAGCGCCGCTAGGGCGCTAAAGCTGGATAATTCTCATACGTTAGAAATGACAACTAGGAGTGAAAAGGCTCAGTGGAATATCAATATCCAATTGATCAGGATTGGTCTACGAAGGAAATCGTTGATGTGATTCATTATTTTCAGCAGCTTGAAGCAGCCTATGAAAAAGGGATCAATCGTGAAAAATTTTTTGATGCTTATAAAAGATTTAAGGAAATAGTGCCAGGTAAGGCTCAGGAACGCAATATTTGCAATGAATTTGAAGAAATAAGCGGCTATTCATCTTATCATACCGTTAAGACCGCTAAAGAAATTCCGTCAGGCGGAAAAATAAAAATGCAGAAAAAATAAAACCTCCATAGGAGGTTTTATTTTTCTGCACTTTCATATACAGCTAATTTGTATAGGGGCATGACAGTTTTAAATACAGATTCCGCCATATTGAGAAATTCATCAGGCGACATTTGGATAGCTTGTTCTTTTGCTATATTCAATCCGCATAGGATTTCAGCTTTTTTGACATTTTGCAGGCGAATGAACATCTCTTTTAACTCGTCCTTCGATAAATCTCCATGCAACGTTGCTTCTGGTTTCATATGATCAGCAGACCAGACAAAATGGTCTGGAATGGCTTCATAGATCGCATCTGCCTTCGACTCGAGTACATGCCCGAAATTACTCTTATTCTGAGCCTCATATATGATAGCAAACCAGATAAACACATGTGATTCCCATAAGCCTATCTGGAAGTGAGGCATCATTTTATATCCTCTTGAATTACTTGCAAAAGCTACCCATGTATCGTTTGGAGGATTTTTCGTCCGCCTTGCATGCTTTGCCACATGTGCAAACATTTCCTCTCCTGTTTCAACGGAGAGCATTGGGGCAAAATGATTGCCTAAAGCTTCGAGTTTCGGTCTTATATTGGCAATTAGGGACTCCATCCGTTCTTCCAATCCGTCTATATGAAAAACAGCAAAATCTGTCTTTGTAAAACCTGTAAATGACATTGACAAACCTCCAGCATCTTTTACATATATTTTACCACACTCCAAAAAATTCGATAATTCTCATGCTTTTTCGTGACGAATAAATGAAATTGGGTATTAGCACAAATTTGTTGCAACTAAACAAGATCCCTCATAATATACTATTAATAATAGTCAGTAAATTCGAAAATAGACTATTTGAAAAGGGGTGTGGCTTTTTCATGAAACAACTTGTGAATTCTGGTGCTGGCAAAAAGGGAGACAAGGAAAGAACGGCTGTTTTGCGTTTGGAAATGGATTATGAACTTGCAACATTATTCGAAGCGATCAAAAATGAAAATGAAGATGTGAAAAAGAAAAGCAAGCAAAATTTGGAAAGAATTAGACAGGAGCTTCTTAAGTTAAAAGCGCTTTAATTTGACATTATTAGGATGATCAACGTTAAAGGAGAAAAATAAAGAAAAATGCCAATGAAAATTAGACTTAGCCAATAGTAAACGGACTCCCATTTAAATCTTTGAGGGGTTCGTTTATTATTTTTTTCAGAGGGAAAGGCTAACACTTGAAGCCAAATCCATTTTCAGCATATGATAATAATAAGTATATGGAAACTTATCCCACAAACATTTAGTGTTTATAGTTTATACCTAATGGATTAGCGGAGGACAATATGACAAATTGGAATGAAATAAATGAACATGCTATTGAATGGATTAAGGATGCTGGAGAAAGAATCAAACAATCTTTCAGCAAAAAATTGACCATTGAAACAAAATCAAATGCTAATGACTTGGTAACAAATATTGATAAGAATACGGAACAATTTTTTATTGGGAAAATAAAGGAGGTTTACCCTGATCATAAGATCCTTGGAGAAGAGGGGTTCGGGGATGAAGTCAATAATCTTAGCGGAATTGTCTGGATTATTGACCCAATAGATGGGACCATGAATTTTATTCACCAGCAGCGGAATTTCGCGATCTCCATCGGTATTTATGAGGAAGGGGTTGGCCAAATTGGGCTGATCTATGATGTGGTTCATGACGAATTATACCGCGCAATGAAAGATCATGGTGTTTATATGAATGATTTAAAATTGCCTCCTCTTGATAATGTAAACGTCTCGGAAGCCATAATTGGCATTAATGCTACTTGGGTAACAGAGAATAAAAGAATTGATCCTGCCCTTTTAGCTCCGCTTGTCAAACATGCACGCGGAACAAGATCATATGGGTCAGCAGCGATCGAAATGGCCTATATTGCATCTGGCCGGCTAGATGCCTATATTACGCTGCGTTTGGCATCATGGGACTTTGCAGCAGGAAAAATCTTAATCGAGGAGCTTGGCGGTGTGGCAACCAATTTAAAGGGAGAACCATTAAATCTTTTAGAAAAAAATTCAGTTTTTGTTTCAAAACCGGGTCTCCATCAGGAGATCATGGAATCCTATTTAAAAAATGGCAGATGGTAATTTTTACAAAAAAAGGACAAGAACCCTCGGCTGCCGTATTTCCTCCCATTTAAAAAGCGCCTGGCCATAGATAAGCCAAGGCGCTTTTTCGCTTTATAATTATAAAATTCCATTTTCGCGCATTTTCTTTTTTGTCTTAAAACCATATCCCATAACAAATACTAAAGCTATAATACAGGCGAATATGCCAATTACACTTTGTTCAGCAATGGCTATGCCAATACCCATCATGCATAGGGTTGCAGCGATGGCAGAAGCTAATAATGGCCATTTTATTTGTTTCAACATAAAAACCTCCTTTAATCAGGGTTTATAATTCTAGTGTACAGACGCTTTTTTAATTTTACCATAAAAAATTTTTAGGTTTCCACTTCCATTATGTTATAATATTTCAGTTACAGAATGAAGAGAAAAATTTAGGCTTTTTAATAAAGGTAGGAGGAACTTCCTTGAAATTAAGAGAAGATATTCGTAATATTGCAATCATTGCCCACGTTGACCATGGAAAAACAACACTAGTCGATCAGCTTCTAAAACAGGCTGGCACATTCCGTTCAAACGAACATGTCGAAGAGCGTGCAATGGATTCCAATGATATTGAAAGAGAGCGCGGTATTACAATTTTGGCAAAAAATACTGCTGTTCAATATAAAGATAAAAGAATCAATATTTTAGATACACCAGGACACGCAGACTTCGGCGGTGAAGTTGAGCGGATTATGAAAATGGTTGATGGTGTTCTTCTTATTGTAGATGCTTATGAAGGCTGTATGCCTCAGACACGATTTGTACTTAAAAAGGCATTAGAACAGAAATTAACCCCAATCGTCGTTGTAAACAAAATTGACCGTGACTTTGCCCGTCCGGAAGAGGTTGTAGACGAAGTATTAGATTTGTTTATTGAGCTTGGAGCAAATGAAGACCAGCTTGAGTTCCCAGTCATTTATGCTTCAGGAATTAATGGTACTGCAAGCACAGACCCTTCAAAACAGGATGAAAATATGGAATGTCTATATGAAGCTATTCTTGATCACATTCCTGCACCAGTTGATAATCGCGAGGAACCGCTGCAATTCCAGGTTGCCCTGCTTGATTATAATGACTATGTCGGCCGAATTGGAATTGGCCGCGTATTTCGCGGAACTATCCATGTAGGACAGCAAGTCGCATTAATGAAGCTAGATGGCACTGTTAAGCAATTTCGCGTAACTAAAATCTTTGGATTCTTCGGCCTTAAGCGCGAGGAAGTTCAGGAAGCTTACGCTGGGGACCTTATTGCCTTATCTGGAATGGAAGATATCAATGTTGGGGAAACCGTTTGTCCGTTCGAACATCAGGATGCATTGCCAATCCTTCACATTGATGAGCCAACATTACAAATGACTTTCCTAGTGAACAATAGTCCTTTTGCCGGAAGAGAAGGCAAATATTTAACATCTAGAAAAATTGAAGAAAGACTCCGTTCACAGCTTCAGACAGATGTGAGCTTAAGGGTTGATAATACGGATTCTCCGGATGCTTGGATTGTTTCAGGACGTGGAGAGCTTCACTTATCTATATTAATTGAAAACATGCGCAGGGAAGGCTATGAGCTTCAGGTTTCAAAACCAGAGGTTATCGTTAAAGAAATTGACGGTGTTCGCTGTGAACCAGTGGAGAGGGTTCAAATTGATGTACCTGAGGAACATACAGGATCCATTATGGAATCTCTTGGTGCCCGTAAAGGTGAACTCCTTGATATGGTTAATAACGGAAATGGCCAGGTTCGCTTGACTTTCAATGTGCCTGCACGCGGATTAATCGGATATACAACAGAATTCCTTACATTAACAAGAGGTTATGGTATCATTAACCATACATTTGACAGCTACAAGCCAATGGTACAGGGACAAGTCGGCGGCAGACGCCAAGGCGTACTTGTTTCAATGGAGAGCGGAAAAGCTTCAACATATGGTATTATGCAAGTAGAGGATCGCGGAGTTATTTTTGTTGATGCTGGAACTGAAATTTATGAGGGTATGATTGTAGGCGAGCATAATCGCGAAAATGATATTACTGTTAATATCACAAAAACAAAACATGCGACAAATGTCCGTTCAGCGACAAAAGATCAAACAGCAACAATGAAAAAGCCGCGGATTATGACGCTTGAAGAGTCATTAGAATATTTGAACGATGATGAGTATTGTGAGGTTACACCGCAATCTGTCCGTCTCCGCAAAAAGATTCTTGACAAGAGCGAGCGTGAAAGAATGGCTAAAAAGAAAAAAGTTGCTGAAATGAGCTAAATCATGGTGTTCAGAGGAAGGGGATCTGCCTGACTCTGAACACTCTCCAGAAAGGAGGGGAGTGGAAAAGTGGTGGATATAAATGAACGTCTGTCTTTTTTCGCTGCTTTGTTCAGGGTACAGGAAAATTCAGATCTTGGCATGTGGATGCTATATTTGACGATTGTTGTCCTGTGCATCATTGTTTTTAAACTTGGTTTCGCTAAAAAACTTCCCATTCTTAAATCATTAGTCGTTTATTTATTTTTGATTTTTGGCTGTACAATCCTGACATTTTTTGCTGTTTTCCTTCCAATTACAGAAGGATTGGTTGTTGCAGCACTCATCCTGATCATTTATAAGGTTCGCCGTCTGAACTATTCAAAAAAACAAGAAGGCAAACAAGTTTAGTTTTGTAACTTCGAGAGATGTTTTCTAATGGGGAGGAAATAATGAAGACTCTGCAGGATGCTTTATATAACTGGTTATCAATTAAAATTGTAATCGATGATAGACCTGATGACACAGCTGCTGTTGAAACAGAACAGATGTTTATGGATATTTTAATTGGTGATCATCAAATATCTAATATAGAAGTAGATAAAGATGAAATCATGTATTATGTCTATTATGATCAAAATGGGGAAAGAAAAAAGTCGCGGTTTCCAAGAGAACTAATTGAAGTTATGCTCGATCAGATTAAAGCTGAACCTGAAAAATATGTAAATTACCCTGAATAAAAAGGAAGCCTTACGTGGGGTGCTGAGTTGTCAGCATCCCCCTTATAAGGCTTCCTTTTTTAATTTCCATTACACAATTATGAATGAACAGGGGCAGATGTATACTTTTTACCATTCATCCTCTTTTAATTTAGTCCGGTAAAGCTTAAAGTTGCCAGTTTCTATTCTTTTTATCGTTTTAGATGTTATTCTTTCTTCGCATGGTTTGCACATATACGTATGAATTGGACGGTTTCTTAGTCTTTTTGCCTGCAGACAGTCATTTTCAATTGATTCAATTTTATCGCAAAGTACACATTTAACTCTCATATTATTTACACCACCAGAATTTATAGCTTTTTATGATTCCTGTTTATCTATTTTGTATAAGAAATTTTTTATACCATCTATTTTTTATTATATCAGTAAACATGGACATTAAAAAATGCTTAGTCCAATAGGCTAAGCATTTTTTTTTGGCTCTGTTAAATTTGGCCGTTGATTTCCGCTCCAGGCGCTTCGCTTTCCGGGGGGCATTTTGCGAGCCTCCTCGTCACATACGTTCCTGCGGGGTCTCACTTCAATGCTGATCCCCCAGGAGTCTACGCGCCTTCCGCTCCAATCAACTAAGTGGTTAAAGTCAACATTTAGCTTTAACACAGCTTTTTTTAACTATTCAATTTTATTCTTTTGCTGGTTGGATTGATTATTTTGCTTTTGATCAAGCGTGTTTTGTTCTTTTTGGTTTAATTTATTATTAGGTTTCTCAGTTGTATCCTTTGGGGTTGGATTGATAATGTCTGCAGGGATTTCTGGTATCAGTCTGCCAGTGATATCCGCAAGCTCATTCAAAATGCCTTGAATAGGCTGGTTATTATTAATATCCTCGGATATTTCTGCAATGCGTGCTTTTACATCTGGATCTGCAATGACAATGGCATAGGCTCCATAAGGGTCTTTTTTTAGGCTCTCTGCAACGGAGTATTTAATTGCCCCAACCTCAGATCTTTCCAAATTTTTATTTACATCAATGCCAACAATCGCGTACTTGCCCAAAACAACGGCTGTTGCATCATTCACATTGGGGATGCTTGAAGCAAGTTCTACAAGGTGTCTGGAAATCTTTTGCCCGGTTGTACGGTCAACTTCCTGAATTGTGCTGTTTTTTACATTGACTAAATGATTATTCTGGTTTTCGCCTCCCTGATTGCTGTTGTTATTAACTCCGCAGCTGGTCAGAAAAGCTATTGAGATGATAAACATAATCCATTTGTTCAATGCTGCCGCCTCCTTAAGCTAAATGAGTAGCTATCCTATCTTTTATGTATTTTCATAAATGGGTTTTTTATAGGTTCTTTATGGATTATTGTGCAAAAGTTCGTCTATCTTTATTCAAAAAAACATATATTTAAGCAAAGTCTATTCGTTCCACTGTATAGAGATCATAGAGAGCAGGAGGCATCGGATTGAGTAAAATTTATGTGTTAGATACAAACGTCTTGTTGCAGGACCCAAATTCGATTTTCTCTTTCGAAGAAAACGAGGTGGTTATTCCAGCCGTAGTACTTGAAGAAGTGGATTCAAAGAAGAGGTATATGGATGAGATTGGCCGGAATGCAAGACAAGTATCAAGGCTGATTGACGGCCTAAGACAAACAGGAAAATTACATGAAAAAATTCCGCTTGAAAATGGCGGAAGCTTAAGAATTGAGCTTAATCACCGATCATTTCAGCAGCTGCAGGATATTTTTATTGAAAAAACGAACGATAATCGTATCTTAGCAGTAGCCAAAAATCTTTCCCTGGAAGAAACAGAGAAAGAAGATGGAAGAACGGTCATCCTAGTCAGCAAGGATGCATTAGTAAGAGTAAAAGCGGATGCCATTGGATTAATAAGTGAAGACTTCCTAAGTGATAGGGTCATTGAAAATGACCATCTCTACACTGGATTTTTAGAGGTATATGTTCCCAGAGAAAGACTGGACCAATTTTATGAAAAAGGAGAACTTCCTGTTCGATCAGTAACCTCGTTGCCGGTCTATCCAAATCAATTTATATTAATGAAGGATTTACTGGGTTCATCATCATCGGCATTAGGTGTGATTGACAAAACAAGATCCATTATTAAAAAATTGATATTTGATCATGAACATATCTGGGGAATCAAACCTAGGAATGTACAGCAGACCATTGCAATGGAGCTGTTATTAAGAAGGGACTTGCCCTTAGTCACATTAACCGGTAAAGCCGGAACAGGGAAAACACTTATTGCATTGGCATCTGGGTTAATGCAAACAGAGGACAAGGGGGATTATAAAAAACTGCTGGTTGCTCGCCCGATAGTTCCTGTGGGAAAGGATTTAGGCTTTCTGCCAGGGGAAAAAGAGGAAAAGTTAAGACCATGGATGCAGCCGATATTTGATAATTTAGAGTACTTGTTTAATGTCAAAAAGCCTGGAGAATTGGACGCCATCCTTGCCGGTATGGGTTCAATCGAGGTTGAAGCACTCACATATATAAGAGGAAGAAGTATACCAGATCAGTATATTATTATTGATGAAGCTCAGAATTTAACTAAACACGAAGTGAAAACGATTTTAACCCGAGTAGGGGAAAGGAGTAAGATTGTTTTAATGGGAGATCCGGAACAAATAGATCATCCGTATTTGGATGCCTATAATAATGGGTTAACCTATGTGGTGGAAAGATTTAAGGATCAAACGGTCTCAGGACATATAAAACTAATCAAAGGCGAAAGATCAGGACTTGCTCAATTAGCAGCTGATTTACTCTAAAAACAAAAAAAGGGCGATAGTTTATCGCCCTTTTCTGCGTTTCGTTTATTCCAAAATAAATTGTTTAACTCTTTTAATTGGATTCTCTTTATTGCTTCCGTCGCCATAGTAAATGTAAACTGGACCGTCTTCAAATAAAGGCTTGCCTTTTATCGAAAATCCTAGAATCAGTTCCTCTGCTTTTTCAAGGGGCATGCGGAATTCGCCATCTTCACTGACAATCACAAAAGTCTTGGCATCTTCCTCTGGTTCAGCATTATTAAGAAAAGGCTTAAGCAAGATGCCAAAAGACCCTGTCAAAACTTTAACCTTTTCGAATTTCTTTTCAGTCTTTAAGGTTGGGGGAAACACAGCACCTTCCATAATCTCTCTATCCCAATGCTTTGAAACTGCTTTTGTGTATGCCTCTGTTTCATCCACCTTTACATGATCCTTTTCAAAATAGGTATCTAAATCAATCCGGCGGTCATCGAAGATCCAGACACCGGGATCAAGAGTAATTTTAAATTTTACTTTACCGGAAACAGGAATAATTGTATTCATTTATTATCCTCCTAACAAAGCCAATTACTAAGTACTATTCCAGTATACAGATTTCTGAAGAAAATGTCATATTATGTTTGCGGCAATCGCTTTTGCCATAATAAAAATACTGCTGCCCTAAGGTCCTTATACCCTTGCAATTTTCTCTTTAAGAGTATAAAATTTATAGATAGGATAATCGCTCGGAAATGGAGGGATTGAAAGTTGGCTTCAGAAATGATTGTTGATCATAAAGAAAGAGCAAATGCCCTGTTAAAGGCGGATGCTGAAAAAATATTGAAACTGATTAAGGTGCAGATGGACAATCTCACAATGCCTCAATGTCCTCTTTATGAAGAGGTACTGGATACCCAGATGTTTGGTTTGTCTCGTGAAATAGACTTTGCTGTTCGGCTTAACCTAATAGATGAAAAAGACGGAAAGGCCATAATGGATGAATTGGAAAAAGAGCTTTCCATTCTGCATGAGGCTTCTGTAAGAAAATAAGCTAATGAAAAACTCAAACATTCTAATCAGATTGTTTGAGTTTTTTTAGCTAAAAGACACTGAGTTGGTTGGAACGGAAAGCGCATCGCCCGGAACGCTAATTTTAGAAATGCCTAGCCGAAGAAATTACTTTTATCCAGCATGAAAAAAGACATATGAAATAGGTTATATTTTTTATATATAGTATGACATAATTATAGATTTATTATTAATAGTATGATACATTAATAATAATCTTTCTTTTCTTCCATGTAGGATATTTTAACGCTTTAGTCGAAAAACAAATACAGCAGAAGATAAGGGAAGAGGGCCTGATGTTTAAAAAAATTTTAAAATCATATGATTACACTTTAGTGCTAGCAGTTCTCCTATTGTCTATCTTTGGACTGATCATGGTGTACAGTGCCAGTATGGTAACCGCTGTGCAAATCAACCAAGTAGAAAGTGATTTTTTCTATAACAAACAGAAGCTGCACCTAATTATGGGGGCCATTGCCTTTGCATTCATGGCGCTATTTCCTTATAAAGCCATGTTGAGCAATAAGATTCTTGTGCCAATGGTTATTTTTTCTCTTGCCGGGCTTTTTGCGCTGTTTATTTTTGGACATGTTGCCGGCAATGCTCAGAGCTGGTTTAAGCTTGGAAGCAGAAGTCTGCAGCCCTCTGAATTTGTTAAACTCACAGTTATCATCTATCTATCTGCTGTTTACGCGAAAAAACAGTCGTACATAAATGAGTTTAATAGAGGGGTTGTTCCGCCTCTTGCTTATTTAGCTCTTGCCTGCATTTTTATTGCCATTCAGCCGGACTATGGTACAGCTGCAATCATTTTTGCCATTGCCTCAACTATTATCTTTGCTTCAGGAATGAGCTATAAGCATATTTTAAGGCTTGGATTAATTGGCGGAGCATTGGCACTTCCTGTAATTCTTCTCTTAAGAAAGGAAATATTTTCTCCGATAAGAATGGGAAGATTTGAAGCCTTTCAGGATCCTTTTGGGTCAGAATTTGGCTATCAGCTTGTCAATTCCTACCTTGCATTGGGTTCAGGGGGAATCACTGGTCTTGGTTTGGGAAAAAGTGTTCAGAAGCTTGGGTATCTGCCTGAAGCCCATACCGATTTCATTATGGCAGTAATTGCTGAGGAGCTTGGCTTGTTTGGGGTTTGTTTTGTGCTTCTTTTACTTGGCTACATTGTTCTGAGGGGCATTTATATTGGTTTAAAATGCAAAGACCCTTTTGGAAGTCTTTTGGCTATTGGCATTTCAAGCATGATTGGTATACAAACCTTTATTAATCTTGGCGGTATATCCGGTGTGATCCCGCTTACGGGCGTTCCGCTTCCATTTATCAGCTATGGAGGGTCTTCGCTGCTTCAGCTGGCCCTTTCAATGGGAATCCTTGTTAATGTTTCCATGTTTGTTAATTACGAACAGAAATATAAGGGGAAGAAGGAAGAAGGCCTCGAGAATGTACAAAAACAATCAGGAAATATTAATTTTCGGCAATAAATGCAGAGAAAATTCTTTGTATTTGTTATAATCTTTTAAAGCCAGTATTTTCAGTATTTGAATGGCCTTAATAAAATATCTATTTGCGGACCTTAAAAAGGCCGCAGTATATCATCAATTTGCAGAAAAATCATAAAAGTGAAAAGATGGGGTGTTACACTTGAGCCGTAGAATCAACAAGGTATTAGTAGCAAACAGAGGCGAAATTGCTATTCGGGTATTCCGGGCATGTACGGAATTGAATATTCGTACTGTTGCGATTTACTCGAAAGAAGATTTAGGTTCTTACCACAGATATAAGGCAGACGAAGCATATCTGGTTGGAGAAGGAAAAAAGCCGATTGATGCCTATTTAGACATTGAAGGTATTATAGAAATTGCCAAAAATAGTGAAGTGGATGCCATCCATCCAGGTTATGGCTTCCTTTCAGAAAATATTCATTTTGCCAGACGCTGTGAAGAAGAAGGGATCATTTTTATAGGCCCAGAATCCAGGCATCTTGATATGTTTGGTGATAAGGTGAAAGCCAGAACGCAGGCACAGCTTGCTGAAATCCCTGTTATTCCTGGAAGTGACGGTCCTGTTAAAGGGTTAGAGGATGTCGTTTCCTTTGGTAAAAACGTTGGTTTCCCGATTATTATTAAAGCATCGCTTGGCGGCGGCGGCCGCGGCATGAGAATTGTCAATAGCCTTGAAGAGATAAAAGAGGCATATGAAAGAGCTAAATCAGAAGCAAAAGCTGCTTTTGGCAGTGATGAAGTATATGTTGAAAAATTCATCGAAAAACCAAAGCATATTGAGGTCCAAATTATTGGGGACAAGCACGGAAATATTGTACACCTGTATGAGCGTGACTGTTCCGTGCAAAGAAGACACCAAAAGGTTGTTGAAGTGGCACCAGGTGTTTCACTATCTAAACAGCTCCGGCAGGATATTTGTGAAGCCGCAGTCAGATTGATGAAAAATGTTGATTATTTGAATGCAGGTACGGTTGAATTCCTAGTATCCGGGGATAAATTCTATTTCATTGAAGTTAACCCAAGGGTTCAGGTTGAACATACAATTACTGAAATGGTTACAGGTGTAGATATTGTTCAAACACAAATTCTTGTAGCAGAGGGACATGCCCTTCACAGTGATGTAATAGGTGTTCCTCCTCAGGATCAAATTCGTGTATACGGATTTGCTATCCAATCACGTGTAACAACAGAAGATCCGCTTAATAATTTTATGCCTGACACAGGGAAAATAATGGCATACCGTTCAGGCGGCGGCTTTGGCGTCCGTCTTGATGCCGGAAACGGGTTCCAGGGAGCGGTTATTACGCCATATTATGATTCATTGCTTGTTAAATTATCAACCCATGCAATGACATTCGAGCAGGCTGCAGCTAAAATGGTGCGGAATCTTCAGGAGTTCCGGATTCGCGGGATTAAAACAAATATTCCATTCCTTGAAAATGTAGTAAGGCATGAAAAGTTCATTAAAGGTGAATATGATACGTCATTTATCGACCAGACACCAGAATTATTTGTTTTCCCAGTACCTAAAGATCGCGGAACCAAAATGCTTAACTATATTGGAAATGTAACGGTTAATGGATTCCCTGGTATTGAAAAGAAAAAGAGACCAGTGTTCGATAAGCCTAGAATTCCAAAAAACAAGCTAACTAGTGAATATAAGGATGGAACAAAGCAAATTTTGGATAAAAACGGCCCTGAGGGTTTAATCAAATGGATTAAAGAGCAAAATGAAGTTCTTTTAACGGATACGACTTTCCGTGATGCTCACCAGTCATTGCTGGCTACCAGAATCAGAACACATGATATCAAGCAGATTGCTGAACCTACTGCCAAGTTATTGCCGGAAATGTTCTCATTTGAAATGTGGGGAGGCGCAACTTTTGATGTTGCATACCGCTTCTTGAAAGAGGATCCATGGCAAAGACTGCTGACATTAAGAGAAAAAATGCCCAACGTTCTTTTCCAAATGCTTTTAAGAGCATCAAATGCCGTTGGCTACAAGAACTATCCAGATAATGTCATTCGTGAGTTTGTGGATAAATCTGCACATGCTGGAATCGATGTATTTAGAATCTTCGATAGCCTGAACTGGGTAAAGGGAATGGAAGTGGCCATTGACGCAGTAAGAAATACTGGAAAAATTGCTGAAGCTGCTATTTGTTATACTGGGGATATATCCAATCCGCTGAAAACAAAATATGATATCAACTACTATAAGAATCTGGCGAAAGAACTAGAAAATCAGGGTGCACACATTTTAGGCATAAAGGATATGGCTGGGCTGCTTAAGCCGCAATCTGCTTATCGTCTAATTTCGGAGCTTAAGGAATCTGTTAATATTCCGATTCATCTTCATACACATGATACGAGCGGAAACGGTATCTTCACCTATGCAAAAGCTATTGAAGCTGGTGTTGATATTGTCGATGTAGCCTTAAGCTCGATGGCTGGTTTAACATCACAGCCAAGTGCGAATTCCCTTTACTATGCCTTAGAAGGCACAGAGCGTAAGCCGAATTTGAATATCGATGCTTTGGAACAGTTAAGTCATTATTGGGAAGATGTCCGTAAATATTATGCAGACTTTGAAAGCGGCATGATTGCTCCTCATTCAGAAATTTATCAGCATGAAATGCCTGGCGGCCAGTACAGCAATCTGCAGCAGCAGGCAAAGGGAGTCGGCCTTGGTGACAAATGGGATGAAGTGAAGGAAATGTATTCCCGTGTCAATCAAATGTTTGGAGATATTGTTAAAGTAACTCCATCATCTAAAGTCGTTGGTGATATGGCTCTTTATATGGTTCAAAACCAGCTTACCGAAGAGGATGTATTGGCAAAAGGCGATTCGCTTGATTTCCCAGACTCTGTCGTAGAATTATTTGAAGGGTATCTGGGACAGCCTTATGGAGGTTTCCCTAAGGAGCTTCAAAAGGTCATTCTGAAAGATAGACAGCCGATTACTGTAAGACCTGGGGAATTACTGCAAGATGTTAATTTTGAGGAAATAGGCAAGAAGCTTTCCGCTGAACTTGGCATTAAAGCAACCAGCTTTGATAAATTAGCCTATGCCCTCTATCCAAAAGTTTTTATCGATTACAGAAAAACAGTTGACCAATTTGGTGATGTTTCTGTACTTGATACACCGACGTTTCTATTTGGCATGAGACTTGGGGAAGAAATTGAAATAGAAATTGAAACAGGAAAGACACTAATTGTGAAGCTTGTTTCGATTGGTCAGCCTCATCCCGATGGAACAAGAATCGTCTATTTCGAGCTCAATGGACAGCAGCGTGAAATTATCATCAAGGATGAAAGCATTAAATCAAAAGTAGTATCACGTGTGAAGGCAGATCCGCATAATGAATCGCATATTGGCGCATCAATGCCTGGAACCGTTATTAAGGTACTAGTTGAAAAAGGGGAAAAGGTTGAAAAAGGGGATCATTTAATGATTACCGAAGCCATGAAGATGGAAACAACGGTTCAGGCTCCTTTCTCTGGAATTGTAAAAGATATCTATGCTGTTAATGGAGAGGCGATCCAAACAGGAGATCTGCTAATTGAAATCAGTAAATAAATAAAAAAGCTGCAGCATTTGCTGCAGCTTTTTTTTATTGAACGGTGACCGGCGGTGTTGAAACTGACTTTTTTTCAGTACTTTCCTGTTTTTGCGCCAGTAAAGCACGCTCGTTGACCCTGCTTCTGGTTACCATTAATATAAAATAGCTCAGTACCCCAAATAAGCAAGAAATAAAGAATGCATGGGCAAGAGCAATGTAGATGTTAAGCCGTGAAACGACTACAAGTGCACCAGCAGTGACCTGGAGGCAAACAAGGATCAAAGAAATAATCCAACCCCAGTAAATCACCTTTTGTTCTTTATAATGCTTAATCGCAAGAACAGTAATGTAGGCAATCCAGATAAAAATCAGGCCGGCAGCTGCTCTATGTCCCATCTGCACCCATTCATACATATTCTCTGGCAAAACAAATACTCCATTAGTGCACATTGGCCAGTCCCGGCAAACAAGGCTAGCATTTGCATGACGAACAAGTGCGCCTGTATAGACGACAATGTAGCTGTAGATGGAAACCCCAATGATGTGTTTTTTCATTCGCTTATCTAAAATGATATTTTCAGTATCAAATTTCTTGTCCACCTCAAAAATCAGTAAAGTAAGGAGAAGGACGGTTGCGAATGAAATTAGGGATATTCCAAAATGCAAGGCAAGCACAAAATCAGATTGTCCCCACATAACAGCGGCAGCTCCAATTAAACCCTGCAGTAAAAGAAATAAAAAAGAGGTAACAGCAAGGAATTTAGTTTCACGGATATGCCCAATTGCGCGCCATGTCCAAATAGAAAGAATTAGAACCATAAAACCAACAGCACCGGACACGACCCGGTGGGCAAGCTCAATAATAAGCTCAGGGGTAATATCGGATGGAAGCAATTCACCATTGCAAAGCGGCCAAGATCTTCCACAGCCCATTCCAGAGTCCGTTTTTGTTACGAGTGCTCCTCCCAGCAAAACGAACAGCATGCCGATTGTAGTTAATACGGCTAACCATTTTAACGATCGCTGCAAGATATTTCACCTTCTTTAGTAGTGTTCAAATTTTTTATGTAATGCTCAGTTGATTTTGTGACGAAAAGACTCAAGTACCATCATAGCGAAAAAACTCGGAAATGAACAGATATAAAATTTAGCAGCTTTTCATCCTGCTATAAAAAGACATTTTACATAGAATGTATCATTTTTACTCTTTTAATAGTAAAAAAGGGTTTGGCAGTTTCCTCATAAAATGCTATAAATAGAAATGATATACGAATGATCATTTTGGAATAAGACTAAGAAATTTTCCGAGTTTATTTGGTCTTAAACATATTATTGCAGAAAAACAAGTGATATTTAACAAAAAATAAATTTTGACACAAATTATTCATATTTTATTCTAAAATTGGTCACAAAAAAACATAAAAGTGTGATTTAATATACAGAGGGAAGGTTGATTTTCTACATACGCAGTTAATATCATTTTTACAATAACAATAGTAGAAAACCATTGTACCCTTCGTTTTTTATTACAAATATGGTAATGTGAACCAGAATGATTTATATTAATGGTAATATCATGGCATATATTTGTAATAAGAGATAAAGGAGGATAAGAGATGTCTGACTCGAGGGCTTTTGTCGACCCTGCAATAGATAACAGTGAACAAAGCCTGCAAAATCATGTGACTAGAACATCGGTTTGGAAAGAATTTCTGGCGTTAATTAAGATAGGAATAGTTAATTCCAATTTAATAACAACTTTTACAGGGCTTTGGCTTGCATTGCATTTTACTGGCAAAAGCTTTCTAGGGAATCTTGATCTTGTTTTTTATACATTAATTGGATCTTCCTTAATCATCGCAGGTTCCTGTGCGCTCAATAACTACATTGACAGGGACATAGATCCTTTAATGGAAAGAACAAAAAACAGACCTACTGTAACAGGTAAATTTACTCCCGCAAGAGTCGCACTGCTGAGCTTTATATTTATTGCTGGCGGTTCGCTGCTGTTAATGCTTACAAGTGTAACAGCTGTAATCATCGGGATTATTGGCGTGTTCAGCTATATTGTTCTTTATACGATTTGGTCCAAGCGAAAGCTTGTCTCAAATACAATTATTGGAAGTGTTTCCGGAGCTGTTCCTCCTCTGATTGGCTGGTCGGCTATTGACCCCAATTTAGATATAATGGCATGGGGCCTCTTTTTGATCATGTTTGCCTGGCAGCCCCCTCATTTCTATGCTCTCGCAATGAGAAGGGCAGAAGAGTACCGTGCGGCAAATGTGCCGATGCTTCCGGTAGTTAAAGGATTTAAGAGAACGAAATTATCCATTTACCTTTGGATAGCGGCATTGTTTCCTTTGCCATTCCTGCTTCCTGAATTAGGGCTTCCATTTCTGATTCTTGCTTCACTGTTAAATATTGGATGGGTAGGTATGGGAATATATGCAAAAAAATTTAACAATGATATAAAATGGGCTACTTTAATGTTTGTATACTCATTACAATATCTGACTATCATGTTTGTAGCTATGGTAATTATCACACTTATATAAAAAAATGAAGAAATGGGCTAATTTATATTAGAAAAGCTAATCACTTATTACCCGTGCAATATACATACTGGAATCTGCACTAGAGATAACCGGTTTCTTCATGAGCAGTGATTAATTATATATTGTTAGGAAATTCTTTCCTAAGTTTTTATGAAAGAATTTATTCATAATTTTTTCGTTACCATTTACAAGAAATTTACGAAAGAGGGGTTTGATGAAGTAATGAAAAGGTTTGCGAAATGGCGTCTTGCCTCATTGCTGGCATTTGCGGCGCTCATTCTTTCAGCTTGCAGCGGACATCCTTACTTGTCTACACTACAGCCTGCGGGTGAGGTTGCACAGAAGCAATATGATCTTATGGTCTTTACGACTTGGATTATGTTTGGGGTAATGGCAGTTGTAGGAATAATCTTTGTTATTGTTTTGGTGAAGTTTCGCCGCAAAGATGATAAAATCCCTAAGCAAGTTGAGGGAAGTCACACTTTGGAAATTATCTGGACTGTTATTCCGATTCTTCTTGTACTAGTTTTTGCAATTCCAACTGTTATTCAGCTTTTTGATCTAGCTGATGTTAAAGCAATGGATAAAAAGAATGAAGAAGGAAAAACGGATGCACTTGTAGTTAATGTTCGTGCGAATCTTTATTGGTGGGAGTTTGAATATCCAAATGAAGGTATCCTCACGAGTCAGGACCTGGTGGTTCCAACAGACGAAAAGGTATATTTTAATCTAATTGCATCAGATGTTAAGCATTCATTCTGGATTCCAGCTGTTGGAGGAAAGATGGATACAAACACTGAAAATACGAATAGAATGTGGCTTAAATTTGATAGTGAAAAAGCTGATGATGTAAACAATATCTTCTATGGTAAATGTGCTGAGCTTTGCGGACCATCCCACGCCCTAATGGATTTTAAGGTAAAGGCTATTCCGCGTGCTGAATTTGATCAGTGGGTAGGCAATATGCAGGCTGTAAAAGAACCTGTACAGGCAACTGAGCCATTAGCACAGCAAGGTCAAGAAATCTTTAATCAAAGCTGTATCGGATGTCATGCTGTAACACCAGCAAACACTACTCCTGAGGCAGCACGTTTAGCTCCAAACTTAACAACTTTTGGTGAACGTGAGAAAGTTGCAGGTATTCTTGATCATACAGAAGAAAACGTAAAGAAATGGCTAGCTGATCCCGAAACAATTAAGCCTGGAAATAAAATGTCTGGAACATATGGTGAATTAACTCCGGAACAGTTAGATGCTTTAACAGCATATTTAATGGGCTTAAAAGTTCAGGGTGAATAAGATATATTCATAAGGAGGTTAAATTGTGAGTACCATGGCTCAGAAAAAAGGGTTTGGTGCAGTCTTATGGGAATATCTAACAACAGTTGACCATAAGAAAATTGCACACCTTTATTTAATAGCTGGCGGTTTCTTCTTTATCGTGGGTGGTATCGAAGCCCTAATTATCCGTATCCAGCTTCTTAAACCAAATAATGATTTTGTCAGTGCAGGATTATTTAATGAAGTAATTACGATGCACGGTACAACAATGATATTCTTAGCCGCGATGCCGCTGCTATTAGGATTTATGAATGCGGTTATGCCGCTGCAAATAGGAGCGCGTGACGTTGCGTTCCCATTCCTTAACAGTTTAGGTTTTTGGCTGTTCTTTTTCGGCGGAGTCTTCCTTAACCTTTCATGGTTTATGGGAGGAGCTCCAAACGCAGGGTGGACGTCTTATGCTTCATTGTCTATTGCACAGGAAGGACACGGAATTGATTTCTATGCGCTAGGCCTTCAGATATCCGGTTTTGGTACGCTAATGGGGGGGATAAACTTCCTTGTTACGATCATTAACATGCGTGCTCCTGGTATGACCTATATGCGTATGCCATTGTTCAGCTGGACAACATTTGTAGCGTCTGCGATGATCTTATTCGCATTCCCTCCGTTAACTGTGGCACTTTTCTTAATGACTTTTGACCGTATGTTCGGTGCAAACTTCTTTGATGCAGCAATGGGTGGAAACACAATTATTTGGGAACACTTCTTCTGGATCTTCGGACACCCGGAAGTTTATATTTTAATCTTGCCGGCATTCGGTATTTTCTCAGAAATCTTTGCTATTTTCTCAAGAAAGCGTCTATTTGGATACTCATCCATGGTATTTGCTACTGTACTTATCGCATTTTTAGGATTCATGGTATGGGCTCACCATATGTTTACAACGGGTCTTGGTCCAGTTGCGAACGCTATTTTCTCAGTTTCAACCATGGCAATTGCCGTACCAACTGGTATAAAAATATTTAACTGGCTATTTACGATGTGGGGCGGAAGTATTAAGTTAACAACTCCAATGCTTTGGGCGATTGCCTTCATTCCATCATTTATTATGGGTGGGGTTACAGGAGTAATGCTTGGATCTGCTTCCCAGGACTTCCAGTATCATGATACTTATTTCGTAATTGCACACTTCCACTATGTTATCGTCGGCGGTGTTGTATTTGCACTATTTGCTGGAGCACATCTATGGTGGCCAAAAATGTTTGGCCAAATGCTAAATGAGACTCTTGGTAAAATTACTTTTGTTCTGTTCTTTGTTGGTTTCCATATGACATTCTTCATTCAGCATTTTCTTGGCTTATGGGGAATGCCGCGCCGTATTTTTACATTCTTGCCTGGTCAAGGATTAGAAACTGGTAACTTCATCAGTTCAATTGGTGCTTTCTTAATGGGTGCAGGAACAATTGTTTTCTTACTTAACGTTGTTATTACAGCTGTTAAGAATGAAAAAGTTGGAAATGACCCATGGGGCGACGGACGTACAATCGAGTGGGGTATTCCATCACCGCCGCCATTCTATAACTTTAAACAGCTTCCGCTTGTTCGCGGTATTGACACTTACTGGATTGAAAAAATGGAAGGAAGAAAAGAATTGGTTCCGGCTGAACCGCTTGGAGATATCCATATGCCAAACAATTCCTTTATTCCATTCATGATTTCTTTAGGTCTTTTCATCGCAGCATTTGGTGCGATGCATCATGGAGACCAAGGCAATACTTGGGGTTTACCTGTTCTGATTGCAGGTCTTGTTATCACATTTGGTTCAATGCTAACACGATCACTTAAAGATGATCATGGATACCATATTCATAAAGAAGAATTGATTGATGATGAAGACAAGGGGGTTAGGGCATAATGCACGCTGAAGAAAAAATGACATTAGAAAAATGGCCTGCTTCGCCTGAAAGACAAACCCTTGAGGCTAAAAATAAATTTGTTGGGTTCTGGCTATTCTTAGGGGGAGAGACAGTTCTTTTCGCCTCTCTCTTTGCAACTTATATTGCACTTAAGGACTCTGTTCCAAAGAGCGATATGGCATTAGCGAAGGATTTATTTGAAATTCCTCTTGCTTTTGCAATGACTATGATCCTTTTAACAAGTTCATTAACAAGTGTGTATGCAATGTACCATATGAAGAACTTTGAATTTAAGAAAATGCAGCTTTGGCTTGGAATTACAGTAATTCTAGGTTTAGCCTTCTTAGGTTTAGAGATTTATGAATTCAACCATTATGTACATGAATTCGAGCATACATTTACAAGCAGTGCATTTGGTTCAGCTTTCTATACATTAGTAGGATTCCATGGAGGGCACGTTGCTTTCGGATTAGGCTGGATTATTGCACTAATTATCCGCAACAGCAAACGCGGATTAAACCTTTACAACGCACCAAAATATTATACTGCAAGTCTTTACTGGCACTTTATTGACGTTGTATGGGTATTTATCTTTACGGTTGTATATTTAGTGGGAATGGTGGGATAAACTGATGACAAATGAACAATTAAACTCAGGTAACCCTAAAGCAGACATTGAATATCGCAGAAAGAAAAATGCCGAGGAAATGAGACATCAGATTATCTCATTTGCCTTAATGATTTTCCTAACGCTTATTGCTTTTGTGGCCGTAGGTTATGAGGGCTTCTCTGGCTGGTTTGTAGTCCCGTTTATTTTAATTCTTGCTTGTGTTCAAGTAATCTTTCAGCTTTATTATTTCATGCACATGGCAAACGAGGGACATGAAGCACCAAAAATGTTTATGTTCTCTGGGATGTTAGTTGCTTTTCTTACTGTGTTAACTTATATGACAATTGTTTGGTGGTAATAAGAGGAAATCGGCTTTTAGCCGGTTTCTTTTTATGTAGTCGGAATAATGATAATATTCTTGAAGTTTTCTGCACGAAACACTTTGTGTTAAGATAAATGTAGGTTTTATCATTATTCTATTTGACTTTGTACATTCATTTTCGTCAATTAATAAGGGGTGATTATGCAGTGGCATTAAAAATATTTGGTTTTCGTGCATTATGGAGCCCATATTTCCTTGTCTTTACAGCCTTAGTCTTGATTGCTTATTTTCTTATTACCGTAAAATACAGAAAAAAGTTTCCGCAAAGCGAACCATTAACCAAATTGCAGGGATTTAATTTTACGTTTGGTATTCTCCTCTTATACATTATAAAAGGATCTCCGATTGATTTGATGGGTCATCTTATGTTTTATGCACATATGATCCAGATGGCTTTCCTTTGCCTGGTTATTCCTCAATTTATTATAGTGGGAATACCACAATGGATTTGGAGAGCTCTTTTAAAGAAATCATCCATTAAAGCTGTGTTCAATCTTTTTACGAATCCAATTGTTGCATTGCTTTTATTTAATGGTGTTTTTTCCGTCTATCATCTTCCCATCATATTTGATTTAGTTAAAACCAATATTTGGTCGCATGCAATATATACAAGTGTATTATTTATTCTAGCAATTTTCTTCTGGTGGCCATTATTGAATCCTTTAAAAGATGAAAAAGGGTTAAATGGCTTGAAGAAAATAGCCTATATTTTTGCAGGAAGTGCTTTGTTATTGCCAGCCTGCGGTTTGCTCATTTTTACAGACAGACCTGTTTACGCAACCTATTCAGATCCGGAATTATGGGCAAAATCATTGGAGCTCTGTGTACCTCAATCGACATTAGCAGGATTAACCCTAAGCGGTCCGGAAATGTTCAGTCCATTCACATTAGCTGCTGACCAGCAATTTGGCGGTATTGTCATGAAGATCATTCAAGAGATCGTGTATGCGATTGTGCTTGCCAAGGCATTCTTCGAATGGTATAGAAAAGAGCAGGAATTAGAACCAGATATGAATGAAAGGCTAAATCCACAGCCAATCGAGTAAGAAATAACTGGCTTTCTCATAAGAATGATTTGTTTAATTTTTTATGGGAAAGTCTTTATTTTCGTTTTGGATATTTTATGTACATATATAATGGGGATTATATAAAAAGATATCTGTAGAGGGAGATAGTATGTTACCAATTTTACCGACTATAAGCACAACCTTTATTGTTTTAAGTGCCATAACCGTTGCCATCGGATGGCGGCAAATTTCTCAGAGGAAAATTGAATCCCATAAAAAGACAATGATGCTTGCGGGTGTGTTCGCCCTTGTTTTCTTTGTTATTTATGCGAGCAGGACGGTGTTTTTAGGAAATACCGCATTTGGGGGACCAGATGAATATAAGATTTATTATACGGTTTTCTTAGTCTTCCATATTACTCTTGCTACAATCGGCGCTGTTTTTGGTGTTGTCAGTCTGACTACAGGTTTTAAAAACAATCTAAAGATACATAAGAAACTCGGCCCAATTACTAGCATTATCTGGTTTTTCTCAGCTCTTACCGGTTTAGTTGTCTATCTTCTTTTATATGTTTTTTTTCATGGCGGGGAGACAACTTCGCTTATAAAGGCTATTTTAGGTTTTTAAAATGATAAAAAGGACGCATATAATTGCGTCCTTTTTGTGTATAAACATTATTTAGCAAATTTCTCTAATTCACTATTAATGTCATTTAAGATTTTTTCACATTGGCTAACTAGAGATTTAGGGAAGACCTCGTCTTCGCCAAATTCTACACCATGCGGATAATAATACTTGCCAAGAGCAGGTGTCATAAGCTGAATGACAGCTTTCATAGTATCTACATCGCCTGCAACAGATTGGCCGAAGACACGTAAATAATAAGTACCTTCTTTTATTACAATTTTTTTGTCGTATGTAACTCTTTCATAATCCCATTGTCCTGCACGAATTAAACCATGTGATTCCATTACTTCATCTAATTGAACAATGGCAACTTTCTTTTGTTCGATCCCCGTATTTTTAAATTGCATTTCTGTCCCTCCTATTACAGTCAATCACTGCGAATACAGCAATAATGATATCACAAACTGACTCCAAATCTATAATAGATGAAAAACGTTTAATATGCAACGGATACATAAAAAACAGTCATAATTCTAAACCTATCTATGAGATGGAGGGGCTACTCTTATATGAAAAAGTTGTGTTTAAATATAATTTGCCTAACACTTTTCTTTTCCTTTGCCAAAGGTGTGTTTGCCGATACAGTATACATAGTTAAGGAAGGTGACACTTTGTGGGAAATTGCACTTGAAAATCATATAAATATAAAGATGGTTATTAAAAGAAATCCACAGCTTAAAAACCCGAATATGATCTTCCCAGGACAAAAAATTTATCTTCCAAATGGCACAAAAGGCAGTAATGACGAAAAATCCTTATCTAATGAAGAGAATAAATTGCTTACCCTAACCAATTCATTAAGAAGGGATTCCGGCTTGCCGCCATTAAAATCTGATCACTTGCTGTCGAAAGCAGCATTTTTAAAATCAACGGATATGATGAAAAGAGAATACATCTCCCACTATTCACCTTCTTATGGGAATCCAGAAAGTATGCTGAAAGCTCAAAACATTACCTTTATCCATGTTAAAGAAAATATTGGAGCCGGACACATAACAGCAGAAGAAATATTTGCTTCCTGGAAAAACTCTTCTGCTAATTTAGCCAACATCTTAGACAGAAAAGCCACACACATAGGAATCGGCCATGCCAAAGGTGGTCTGCATGGCCACTATTGGACGATTATTATTATCCAACGATAAAAACACCCCAGGGTGTTTTTATTTGTTTAAATGTAAATATGTTGTAAAGTAAAATTAGAATTTTCAGTTCTTGTATGATAATGAATGTTATTGATGTTATACTATTATTATAAAATATACAGAAAATATGAAAGGAGGCAGACTTCTGCGCAGTATTATTCGAATATTAATCATCATAGCCATTTTACTTGCTGTAGGGTTTTATTTTAATATTGGCCCAAAAAAAAATGATGACATATTAGTTAATGAGACGAACATTGAATCCACAAATGAACATACCTTTGATGAATCCGAGTCTTTCGACATGCCATACATTAAGCCCCCGAAAGAAGGGCTTATTAGCTTAATTGGTAAAAGTAAAAATGAAATCATCAAGCTTTTTGGTGAGCCTGAAAGGAAAGACCCTTCTTTATATGGATACGATTGGTGGATTTATCCAATAAATTATTATAATTATACCCAGATAGGGATAAAAGGAAATAAAGTTGTTACCATCTATGCAACTGGGAGTGATGTGCAGATTCCTCCTTTTCAAATAGGCCAATCCATATCAGATCTATATTCATTAACGATCTTCGAGCCTGCAATAAGCATTAATTATCAAAATAGCTCCTATCAGTTTGAACTTTCAGAGGATGATTTAAATACTCGGCCGCTTGTCCGTATCGGTGACTTTTTTGCTCAGCTGTATTTCGACAAATTTAATGGTACATTATCAGGCATTCGCCTATTAGATACGGAGACATTGATTAATCAGCATCCATATGAAATGGTTTATCGAGGTGAAGAGCCTGCAGAAGCTGCCGTTGAACCTATCTTTGAGGAGCAAGTTGAAAGAAGCATTGAGAAACAAATATTTGAAATAACAAATGTTTTTCGGGTTAATAATGACTTACAGCCATTAGAATGGGATGAAAAAGCCTCAGATGCTGCTTTTGCTCACAGCAAGGATATGTATGAAAGCGGGGATTTTTCTCATACTTCTAAGGAATTTGGAG
>Ga0182742_1001238_pt1 | contig 33978 bp, 32 predicted proteins | sample eDN5th37CBELigMG_FD_128880 | JGI IMG/M metagenome (GOLD analysis project Ga0182742, IMG submission 128880) | Enriched Miracle-Growth compost microbial communities from Emeryville, California, USA - eDNA 5th pass 37_C BE-Lig MG (version 2)... ... | reverse complement strand
TTTCCCTGATAGTAGAGTAAAGAAAGCTGCTAGAGAAATTTTCTCAAATTTAATTGAGTATAAAAGCTATGAGATGGGCCATTTTCCATCTGAAGAGTATCTGCTAAAAATCCATCACGATATCGCTGAGTTTTTAAACGAACAATACTGACTATGAAACTAGGAAAGGAACTCCCAAGATATAGGAAGTTCCTTTTTATGGTGTGTGGTGGTTTACCTTCACCGTTCACTTTTTCTTTACTGGCATCCAAATTTCACTATAAACATTGTCCGATGGATTATCGTACTTTGTAAAAGAAATACTAGGTAAATCAACTACCTCATAATCGGAAGATGGCAACCATTCGGAATAGATTTTAGCGTGTGTTTCTTGCAGCGTACCAGGAAAAGGTCCTCGATTCGGAAAAATCGCCCATAGACTTTCTTCAATCGTAATTTGCTCTAAGTCCTCGAATGGATTTTCCTTTGTCGTCGCAAAGCCAAGCATATGCGTTAAAGAGCCTTTTTCTTCTAAGAAACCATCATCAAACTCATACGAAACATTCAATACTTGTTGTGGATATAAATCAGCTAACTGATGCATTTCTTTTCTTTGCTGCTCGGTCATACTCTGAGCAAGTTCAATAATCTGCTGATTTTCCCCTTCAAACTGAATCGGTACTCGTTTTGATACCCCGACAATATGAAACTTGGCTTTTTTCTCAACCTTGAATTCCATTGATGTTCCTCCCCTGATATCGATATAAAAGATAAATTTGGGAAATGATTTTTGTATTTTGTTTTTCGCTACTTCTGATGGTAAAAACCCACACCATTCACGAAAAGCTCGTGAAAACCCTTCTATCGATTGATAGCCATATTTAAAAGCAACATCCGTCACTTTTGCTCCGTTGATTAATTCCACATTCGCAACAGATAATCTCCTGTTTTTGATATACTCATTCAAAGACATACCAGCCATATACGAAAACATTCGTTTAAAATGATAATCACTGAGACCGACAATTTTTGAGATATCCTCTCCGGAGATTTCTTCGGTTAAATGCTCATCAATATAGTCCATGAGTTGATTGAATTGCTGTAACATTCATTTCCCTCCTTTACAAATTCATCTTATCGTTCACAATGGTGGTTTACTCGATTTTTTCTATATGGAGTTTATCGGAGTATGTTGTTTAACATCGAAACCATTCGGGGACAGTTTTATCCTAACCTATCCTTTAGTAACACCAATACTTTTGCTCTATAGCAACTTTCTGTTAACCTACTTCGCTTTCTATTTACCGGAACGATCCTTATATCCTTTTTCTAAAAACCATTCTCGATCTTCGCAATGAATTCTGTCCCACAAACCTTGTTTCATATACACATTCTCGTGCTTGACAACAGTTTCTGTCTTACAAGCCCAGTTCAAAGACAACTCCAAGTTTCTCTCACCTAATTCGGTCCTAGAACCCCTTCCACATAAGACCACTCCCACTCACTTCTACCGAAATCAATCCTTTCAAGTATGATCAGGTAGATTCAATCTTCCCCATCTCCCCACAATACTTTGACGGTAACGCCCTCTTCCCATAAGATAAAAAGATAATAATGATTGTTAGGGTGAACACTATGAAAATTTTATTGGTCGAGGATGATCGAACCATTGCTTCAGGATTGGAGTATTCCTTGAAACAAGAAGAATATGAAACACTGGTTTGTCATAACGCCGCTTCCGCCAAGGAAGTTATACATAATAAAATCGCTGAAATTGATTTATGCCTTTTTGACCTGAATCTACCGGATAGCAGCGGTTACGACTTATGTGAGCTCGTGAAAAAAAAGCAAGATATCCCGGTGATCTTTTTAACCGCTTATGATGATGAAGTGAATGTCGTCATGGGGCTGGATATGGGGGCGGATGATTATATCATCAAACCGTTTCGGATTCGTGAACTAGTCTCAAGAATTAAAACCGTTTACCGCCGTTACAATCGCCATATTCAACCGAAAAACGTCATTGAAATCGACACCATTCAAATCAATACCTTAGAAGGAAAAGTATATAAACACGGCAACGAAATCTTGTTAACAGCTTTAGAATATCGACTTTTCTTGATTTTTGCCAATCACATTGGACAAGTTCTCACCCGCGCACAGCTGCTTGATCGCATATGGGATGTCGCCGGTGATTTCGTCAATGATAACACCTTGACGGTATATATTAAAAGATTGCGTGAAAAGCTGGAAGACGATCCGCAAAACCCTACCTTAATCAAGACGGTCCGAGGCATGGGCTATAAGGTCGGTGAGTGAGTTGCTACGCAATCGAGAAGTTCAAATTTTCCTGACGGTTCTGATCCTAATCAGTGTCGTCGGCATTACAGTAACGGCGCTTTCCGTTTCCAAGCTTGCAGCTGGAATTATGCTCGGAGTCGCAATCCTCCTCATCAGCTGCACGCTAATTTTTACTCAATGGCGCTACCGTGAAATTGAAAAACTATCAGGCTACTTACAGAAAATTAGCAGTGGCGATTTCCAGTTGGACGTTCGTGATAATTATGAAGGCGAGCTCAGCATTTTAAAAAGTCAGATCTACAAAGTGACAAAAATGCTTTCTGAGCAGGGAACACTGTTACAAGAGGATAAAGCAAAACTAACCAATGCGATTTCCGACATCTCGCACCAATTAAAAACGCCCCTCACTTCGATGATGGTAATGGCGGATTTGTTGCGTGATAAAAACTTAGAAGATCAAAAACGCTCCGAGTTCACTCGGAATCTTCAAGTCCAACTTGAGCGCATGGAATGGCTCGTTTCTTCCTTATTAAAGCTTTCAAAAATTGATGCCGGAACGATTATGTTTAAAAAAGAAAAAGTTATGGTGCGTGAGCTTGTTCGAAATGCAGTCGAACCGCTTTTGGTTCCAATGGACATAAAAATGCAAAGCTTAAACATCCAAGGCGATGACAAAGCTACCTTCTTCGGTGACTACAACTGGACCACTGAAGCTCTGATTAATATCATCAAAAACTGTGTTGAACACACAGCTGAAGAAGGCGAAATCTCCATTCATTTTTCAGAGAATGCTCTCTTCACCGAAATCACGATTGCTGACAACGGGAAAGGAATCGCGAAGGAAGACCTCCCTTACATTTTCAAACGGTTTTACAAAGGGAAAAACGCGAGTGATGACAGTGTCGGCATTGGTCTCGCAATGGCTCACAGCATCATCACCAGTCAACAAGGCGTTATTGAAGTCCAAAGTCAACCAGGTATTGGCACAAAGTTTCAAATAAAATTTTACAAACAGGTAATCTGAGCGGGACAAGGTGCCTGTCCCTCCGTCCCAAAGTGAATAAATTGTCACTTAAGAGTCACTTTATAGTCATACTAGCCCGATATACTGACCTCAAGACAAACAAATGACGGAGGTTTTCTCATGAATATATTAGAAGTTAAAAATCTATCAAAGGTATATGGCAAAGGCGAAACGGCGGTTAAAGCGTTAGATGATGTTTCGTTTTCAGTAAAAAAAGGCGATTTTGTTTGCATCATCGGGCCGTCTGGTTCAGGAAAATCAACACTTCTTCATTTACTTGGCGGCGTTGATCGGCCAACGAGCGGAAAAGTTCTCATTGATCAAACCGATATTTATGACTTGAATGAAACACAACTTGCGATTTTTAGACGCCGACAAATTGGCTTAATTTATCAATTTTATAATCTGATTCCGATTTTAACGGTCGAAGAAAACATTACGTTGCCAATGCTATTAGACGAGCAAAAAGTCGATCCGAACCAGTTTAACAAGGTTGTCGACGTTTTAGGATTAAACAAACGGCTTGCCCACTTGCCAAACCAGCTTTCCGGCGGTCAGCAGCAACGTGTTTCGATTGGACGAGCGCTCATCAGCAATCCGGCCATTATGCTTGCGGACGAACCAACAGGAAACCTTGATAGTCAAAACAGCAAAGAAATCATGGAACTATTAAAAATGTTTAATAAAACTTACAATCAAACACTAATTGTCATCACCCACGATGAACGCATTGCCCTTCAAGCCGACCGCGTCATTTCCATTGAAGATGGTAAAGTCGCCAAAGATGAGGTGATTCGTCCATGAACATTATCAACAAAGTCACCCTCCGGCATTTAAAAGAAAACAAACGCCGCTCACTCGTGACCATCATTGGCGTCATCATTTCAGTGGCCATGATTACCGCCGTATCTACACTTGGAGTTTCGTTTTTAGACTTATTGATTCGTCAGGACATCAACACCAATGGTGAATGGCATGTACAATATAAAGATGTCACCAAAGAGCAAGTTGAGGCCATTGAACAAGACAGTGAAACGAAAAAGCTGATTCTTTCTAGTGATGCCTATGCTCATCTAGAAGAATCGGAAAATGACTATAAACCCTATTTATATTTTAAAAACTACAACAAAACCGGTTTGGAGCATTTCCCAATCGAAGTCATCAACGGTAGACTTCCGCAAAGTGAAAATGAAATTGCGATTTCTGAAGCGATTGAAAGCAATGCGAAAGTTAAATACAAAATCGGTGATCAACTCACAGTTAACATTGGGGATCGGTTAAATAAAACGGACGGATCGAAGTTAACACAAAATCATTCCCTCGTTAGCGATGGGGAAACAATTAACGAAGAATTAAAAATCACTGAAACCAAAACAGTCACAATCGTTGGTGAAGTTAAACGTCCGACCTGGGAACAAACTTGGTCACCAGGTTATACGGTTATCGGCTATGTGGATGAAAAAACAATTAGCGAAAATGACACCGTGGAAGCTTTTGTTGTGTTACCGAAAGTGAAAAGCTCCCTCTATGAGCATGCAGAAAAACTCGCAGATACCCACGGAATACAAACCATCAATTATAATTCTGATTTGCTTCGCTATTATGGAGTAACGAAAAATGACCAATTGCGTACAACTCTCTTTTCTTTAGCTGGTATTATCATGAGCGTCATTATCATTGGCTCCGTGGCTTTGATTTATAATGCGTTTGCCATAAGTGTATCTGAACGTGCGAGGCATCTAGGAATGCTTTCAAGCGTTGGTGCAACGAAAAAACAAAAACGAAATTCTGTGTTTTTTGAAGGCGCGGTGATTGGCGCCATCAGCATCCCGATTGGAGTCCTTGCTGGCCTTGCAGGGATTGGCATCACCTTTATGTTTATCAATAAATACTTACAAGGTGCACTCGGAGTTTCCGAGAATCTTGAATTGGTTGTCACTCCATCTTCTCTGTTGATTGCTTGTGGAATCTCAATCTTGACGATTTTTATTTCTACCTATATTCCAGCGAAAAAAGCATCAAGAGTTTCCGCGATTGATGCGATTCGCCAAACACATGAAATTAAATTGTCAGGGAAAACAGTGAAAACGAGCAAGTTTGTCCGCAAAGTTTTTGGTATGGAAGCCGAAATCGGCCTAAAAAACGTGAAACGAAATAAAAAACGATACTTGGCCACCGTGTTTTCACTCGTGATTAGCATTGTCTTGTTTTTATCGGTCAGTTACTTTACCGACAATCTAAAAAAATCACTGGAAATGTCGCAAAATGATTTTTCCTTTGATATTCAAATTTCCAGCAGCGAATTAAGTCGCGAAGAGGTAGCCATTTATACGAAGCTCGATCATGTCACCAATTCCAGCATTATTGAGGAAACACAATTAGAAACACTCATTGAAATGGATCAAGTTCCCGCTCAATTGAAGGCGCAAATAGAAGCAAACAATATGGCGATTGAAGATGGAAAATTTCCTTATTATGTTGGTCTGCATGCGATGGATGAAGAGAGTTTTCAAGCTTATGCTGAACAAATCGGTGTCGACGTGGATGATTTTACTCAAAAAGACACACCAACTGCAATTGTCATTGATGAAATTTCTTATCAAGATTATGCATCCGGAAAATTTATCGAATCAAAATCAATTGAAACAGAAGTTGGAAATAAAATCGACATATTGACTAGTGTAACTGGGGAGATGGAGAATGAACAACCGAACTTGGAAGTGGTCGGCAGTGTTCAAATTGGTGCCTTGACTGACCAAGTTCCAATGGGCGTCCAGACTGCTTCGCTAGGAGGTGTAAACTTAATTGTCCCTGAAGCAACATTGGACCAAATAGGGATTTCACGAGATGCCTTGACCACCTTTGTCTATTTAAATAGTACAGATCCAATGGCCACGCAAACCGCGATTGAAGATCAAAAAGAGTCGAGCATTCATATCTTCAATGTTTTCCAGCAACGCCAACAAGAAGGACAAATGATTATGCTCATGTCTGTTTTCACCTATGGGTTTATCACGCTGATCTCCCTAATCTCGATCGCCAATATTTTCAACACGATTTCAACAAGCATTTCACTGCGCAAACGTGAATTTGCGATGCTCCGATCCGTTGGCATGACCCCAAAAGGATTTAATAAAATGATTCATTATGAAAGCATTTTTTATGGAGTGAAAGCTCTTAGTTATGGACTGCCGCTCAGTGTTCTAGTCATGCTCGGCATCCATCGTTCGATTGGCTACACCTTTGAATATGGATTCAGCTTACCATGGATGAGCATCCTGTTCGTGATTGTCGTCATTTTCTTAATCGTTGGTTCAGCCATGCTCTACTCCATCTCAAAAATTAAGAACGAAAACATCATCGAAAGCTTGAAGCAAGAGAATATTTAAAACTACGGTAAACGCTCAGAACCTCTGAGCGTTTTTTCATGTGGTTGCAACAGTCCATTTTCTATCAATCAGTCGATTCAGAACGGTCTAAAAAAAAATGAAAAGGATTCTAAATAATGGTAATCTTAAGATACAAAAGAAAGGAGTGATCGTTATGGAGAAATCTGTTCCAGAAATCACACTGAATGATGGTGTTACGGTACCGGTGATTGGTTTGGGTACATACAAACTGAAAGGAAATCAAGGGGTAAAGGCGATCCAACATGCCATTGATCAGGTAGGTTATCGTCTACTAGATTCAGCTTATAACTATGAAAATGAAGGGACTTTAGGAGAAGCGGTTAGACGCAGTTCTGTTTCAAGAGATGAATTAAGGATTACTTCTAAATTACCTGGCCGTTATCATTCGTATGATCTCGCTGTTACGACGATTGAGGAATCTTTGTATCGTGCGAACCTAGATTATTATGATTTATACCTCGTTCACTGGCCTAACCCTATTCAAAATCAATACATAGAAGCTTGGCAAGCGTTAATTGACGCTAAAAAGAATGGCCTTATCCGTTCTATCGGTGTTTGTAATTTCTTGCCCGAACATATTGAGCGCCTTGTTCATGAAACAGGCGTAGAGCCTAGCATCAATCAAATTGAATTACATCCGTTTTTTAACCAAGCCTCTCAAAGAGAATGGCATGAACAGAATCAAATCTATACCCAATCTTGGAGTCCATTGGCTCGAGCAAATGACGTCCTCCAAAATTACGTGATTCAGCAAATCGCTAACAACCATAACAAAACAGTTTCACAAGTGATTTTGCGTTGGCATTATCAATTAGGAGCGATTTCAATTCCTAAATCAGCTTCTCCAGACAGACAACTTGAGAATATCTCCATATTTGATTTTTCATTAACTCAAGAAGAAATGAACTCCATTTCGCAGTTAACAAAGCCTAACGGAAGAATTAATAACCAAGACCCTGCTGTCTATGAAGAATTTTAATTGCGATTTTTAGAAACTCAGAGATATGTCCCAAAGATTGAAACAGCGTCCAAGCTAAACAATTTTAAAAACTAATATAAAAAAGAATACAGCAACAACATAACGAGTTCAGTTCCAGGGAACAAGGTACAAATCGCAATAGATTTGGTATCCCTCTTTCATTGTTGTTTTGGTATAGCTACCAAAGCAACAACCAAATAAAAATAGTAATTCTGCTGTGAGCACATAAAATTATGTCTCTTGTTATCTTAGTGTTGTTGCTAATTGCTTGCTATATTCATTGCTACTTATAGTGATAATCAATCAAAATTACGTAAAGACCTTTAAGGGGAATAAAATGCACAAAAGAAATTTTCTATTGCTTGGAATTGTTATTATTTTCATTTTATCAGGTTGGTTTGCTTATCAAAAAGCCACTGATGACACCTATGAGGGGATGTCTATTATTCCAGAACAACATAAAGATATTCCTTTATATGAGGGATTAAAACCAACTAGAAGCCACTATGAAATAAAGGGAAATCGTTGGGAGGAGATTTATCAGTTTTATATGAACGAACTTCCTAAGTTTGATTGGGAAGTTGAGCATGAACAAACCGCTCTAGAGGATAACAATAGTGAAAACGATTGGTCTGGTTTTTATTCACTATGGAGAAAAGATGGGTTCAACGGGGAACTGCGGATTTCAGCAAGTTATGATCAATTTGATGAAATAACGACAGTAATCTTTGATAAGACCCCTATTTATAAATCAACTTCTTGGATTGAAAATTCACCAGATAGCATTTGTATTTATGAAACTCTAAAAGATGAAAAATGCGTTGAAGTAAATGACCAATCTAAAATTAAACAGATAAAATACCTTATAAATAATGCAACTGATTGGGCTAAAGAGGAACTGCCACAAAGGGAAAAAACAAGTGTCGTCGATTTTGGAAATCTAGAAATTAAGGTTTCCTATGGAAATGATAAAGAAATCTATTTTCAATTAGAAAAAGGGATAAAAATCTTGAAACCTGAACCTGAATTCTTCGAACTGACAAACCTTTCCCAATAACAGTAAAACCGATAACACGAAAACGCTCAGGATTTATCTAAGCGTTTTCGTTGTGCTATTGTTAAATAATACATTATTTTACTCCATCCAACCAACTCCAAGGTCTTCACAAAACTTAATCGCAATCTCTTTATAACAAGCATCTTTAAAGTCATACCATTGATCGAGGATTCCTAAATATGCAGCTGTATCCTTAAAGCGGCGGAACGCACCTTTCCCTTGAATTGCCTTGAGTAATTGATTTTGAGATTTAGGTTCTGATTGTTGATAGCAAAATCGTTCCATCATATGATATTCATTGATGTCAAACCGATTTGGCAAATCCTGATAATCTTCAAGGTTGTCAACGATATCATAGGCACTTTTCACTTCATCATGTTGCCAAACGGGTAAATGATCATATTCCTCCCCCTCTTCCGCAAGCAATAAGGCTTCACTTGAAACATTCACCACTTCCCCAGTTTTTACATTTAAGAAGTGCCGACTCTCTTCTGATTGCATTTCAAGCGCTTCTATAATATCTGAAAGTTTTGCGTTCACTTGCATACAGCTCACTTCCTTTTTAACCAACTTTAGAGCCTCTAATCTAATTTTTCTAATTTAGTTCCATTCCCCTATAATAGAATAGTAGCTCGATTCTTCACCCTACACTTTACTATAACGAATGAGAAATAACCAAAACATCTCACAATTTTTATATTACTTTACTCTTCGCTAATTTACTAATTGAAGGAAAGCATAAACCACTTCCAGATGCTTCCTCCGCTTTTTCTCCAGAAGATGTCCGTTTACTAATATACAAAATCAAACCATTTTTTATCCTTTTCGAGAAAAAGCTAAGCTTTCGGTCTTCCACAGCAGAAGGAGCAGTCTGCATCCGTTTTAACCCTCCTCGTTGTTTACAAAAATAATATCGATTGCCTTTCCACTAAATTTTTCATTTGGACGGTTTTAACCACAACATAACGAAAATGCCTCGTTTTGTTTTTCCCATTCAGAATCCCCTAATAAATAATGATGGTTTCCATTATACACGAGTATATTCAAGAAATATGAGGACAATTTTATGACCCTTTCTTTCGCATCATTTCAAGAAAACAAAGAAGGGAGCCAAAAATAGGCTCCGTAAGATAGAATATAAAGATCCTCATCTCGCAGTTAAACGAAAACCGGAACAATGTCCCTTACTTTATCCTAAACTCGCTCCCAAAAACGAAGCTGAGCGATGGCGTTGACAAAATCTGTTCCGAAGTTTGGATTATTTTCAGCAAAAACGACTCCAGCCAAATTGTTATTTTCCGTTGTCTGCATAAAATTCTTTCCAGTTGTCGCAACGCCAATTGGCTTATAATGTTTGTAGGCAACGTTTACGAAATCCATTACATCCTGCATGAATTTTGGTTGATTTTTCGCTTCTCCGCCAACCACATAAACAGAATCAACAAGATAAGGACTATACGTGATAAACGTTTGATCTACCTTAATGGTCGTTCCATCCGATCCCGTAACCTTTCCAAGCTTCTCACTGATGAATTTCCAAACAATCCACTTTGTTCAAGTAACTTCACCGCATTTGTGACCTCTGCACCGTTAAAACCATTCGCAATCAAGATTCCCACTTTTTGCGTTTTTGGATTTGGCGGCGTATGATACTGGCTTAGTGAAGCATAGCTTGTCTCTACAGAAACATGAGTTCCACTTGGAGGCTCGACCCCAATATTATCCGCCACAATCGTTGCTAACTCTTTATCGATATTTGCCAACAAATCAACGTTTTGCTGGCGAACCGATTCGCTTTGTACTTTTCCGAGTTGATAGGTAAATGCTTCAATCGTATGTTGCTTTTCAACAGGTGTCAAACTATTCCAGAAGATTCTCGTTTGCGAGAAGTAATCATCAAAGGATTTACTTCGACCGCGGATGACATTGCCGTCTACTTTTTTTGGATAATACTCATAGCCGCCTTCTTCTGGTGGTGTTTCATGTGGCGTATTCCCTGCTAATGAATTATTATGATAGTTCACTTGATCAATATCGATTCGGAATCTCATCGGACCGCGTCGAGTGTTATTATGAAACGGGCAGATTGGTTTATTAATCGGCAATTCTTGATGATTCGCTCCAAGACGATGGTATTGGGCACTTTGATAAGCAATTAACCTTCCCTGCAACACAGGATCATTGGAGAAACCGATTCCTGGAACAACATTGGCAGGGTTAAAGGCGACTTGTTCTGACTCTGTAAAATAGTTATCTATGTTTCGATTTAACGTCATTTTTCCAATCAGTTGCACAGGGATGAGCTCTTCCGGCCAATATTTCGCAGGATCAAGGATATCAAAATCGTATTTGAATTCATCTTCCATCGGAATAAGCTGAACCCCTAGTTCATATTCTGGATAAGCTCCTCTTTCAATCGCTTCTCGCAAATCTTTCCGGTGGAAATCTGGGTCAAGACCGCCAATTTTCAAAGCCTCATCTTGAAGTAGCGATTGAACACCAAGAACAGGCTTCCAAACAAAGCGGACAAAAGTAGCGACCCCTTCTTCGTTTATAAACAGGTACGTATTGATTGACCACGATTCCATATGTCGATAACTTCTTATGATGCCCCGGTCCGACATGATCCATGTGACCATATGGATCGATTCCTGATTATTAGCTACATAATCCCAAAATCGATCGTGAGCACCCGTCGCAGTCGGAATATCATCGTCCTGTTTAGACTGGTACGCATGCATCGCATCGGGAAACTTCATCGGATCCTGATTGATTAAGACCGGCATAGCAATCGTGGTTAAGTCATAGTTTCCTTCTTCTGTATAAAACTTAACACCCTGGCAACGCAAATCCCGCGCTGTGTCGTAGGAACCTTTAGGTCCTTGCACGGTTGAAAAACGGATAGTTAAAGGAGTCTTTTTCCCTGCTTCCTGTAAAAATCCTGCCTTTGTCACTTCTTTCATAGACTTATAGCACTCAAACTCACCGTGAGCACTGTAACCACGTGCATGAACAACCCTTTCCGGTGTCTCCTCATGAACAAAATGCGTGATCTTCTCAAAATAATCATAGTCCTCATGTAAGGAAGGGCCACGTTCAGCGGCTTTTAATGTAAAACGATCATTGGAAATTTTTCTTCCTTCATTTGTCGTCAAAGGCTTTCCTGTATTTTTAATGCGGTATTCATCTAGTTGCTCCTGTTTGGCATTCTTATAAACAGGGTTTTGGTTCCCTGACATTTTTTCATCCATATGTATCACCCTCCTGAAGATAGAATTTACTAAGATTCCATTTATATACATCTCTTCACATATTTTTCCGGATAGAAAAAACCATTCCAATCGGATTATCTACTTTTTTACGAAAGCATTGTTCATCCCAAAGATTGTTGTCCTTAACAACCAATAGAGTCAAACTCTTCCTGTTACAGCATTTGTGAGACTACAGTTTCATCTAACACCTGGATTCAAGAAACAGAAACGGCGTCCAAACTAATTGTTTGGACGCCCACTATGAATAAGATGCCATAACCACTAAACTTATTTTTAGCTTGTTAGAACATTCCTTTAAAACAAGAACGGAAAGAGCAAAGCCCTTTCCAATTCCCTACCCCTATGTTCGATTCCAAAAACGCTGATGGGCGATGGCATTAACAAAATCCTTGCTGAAGTTTGAACTATTGTTTGCAAACACAACACCCGCCAAATTGTTTTCATCTGAAGACAAAAGATAAGACTGTCCTGTCGAAGCAATTCCAATCGGTTTATAGTTTGCATAAGCTACTTGAACGAAATACATGACGTCTTGATTAAACTTCCCTTGCATACTGGCCTTGCCGCCAACAACATAAAGAGTGTCATACAAATAAGGGCTAGAAGTCAGGAATGTTTGATGAACTTTAAGCGTTGTTCCATCCGATCCCGTTACGGTACCAAGCTTTTCACTGACAATCTCAATAAAAACGCCACTTTTCTTTAGGAAGTTCAACACATTGGTCACTTCTTGCCCGTTAAATCCATTGCCAATAAGCACCCCAACTTTTTGGGTTGCAGCATATTTAGGTGTATTCTCCTGGCTTAAAGAAGGGTATCTTGTTTCGACAGGAACATGGGTCCCTTGAGGACGATCAACTCCAATATTATCGGCAACAATATAGGCTAATTCTTGATCGACATTTACCAATAAATTCACGTTTTGTTGACGGACAGAACGGCTTTTTACTTTTCCAAGCTGAAAGCTAAACGCTTCAATAGTCATTTGCTTTTCAATAGGGGAAAGACTGTTCCAAAAAATTCTCGTTTGCGAAAAGAAATCGTTAAAAGACTCACTTCGTCCGCGAATGACACGTCCGTCAACTCTTTGCGGATAATGCTCAAACCCTCCTTGTTCTGGTGGCACTGTATATGGTGTATTATTTGCCAATGAATTTTGATGATAGTTGACTTGATCCACATCAATCCGATACCTCATCGGGCCACGCCGTTGATTATTGGTGAATGGACAAATCGGCTTATTAATCGGCAGTTCTTGATAATTGGTTCCGATACGATGGACTTGTGCAGCATGATAGGCAATGATTCTTCCCTGCAACACAGGATCATTGGAAAAATCAATTCCTGGTACAACATTTGCTGGACTAAAAGCAACTTGTTCGGACTCCGTATGATAATTATCAATGTTTCGATTTAACGTCACCTTCCCGATAAACTGAACAGGAACCAACTCTTCTGGCCAGAACTTTGCTGGGTCAAGAATATCAAAATCAAATTTAAATTCATCCTCCATCGGAATGAGCTGAACCCCTAATTCATATTCAGGATGGTATCCTTTATCAATCGCCTCGCGCAAATCCTTCCGATGGAAGTCCGGATCAATTCCGCCCAGTTTAATCGCCTCATCCTGAGTCAGTGAATGAACCCCAAGGACAGGCTTCAAAACAAACCGAACAAAGGTTGCAACTCCTTCTGCGTTGACAAATAAATAAGTATTAATACTCCATGACTCCATCATTCGGTAACTTCTTAAAATGCCTCGTGGAGACATTACCCATGTCGTCATATGAATCGATTCTGGGTTATTGGCCACATAATCCCAAAAATGGTCATGTGCTCCAGTCGCTGTAGGGATATCATCATCCGACTTCGCTTGGTATGCATGAATTACATCCGGAAATTTCATTGGGTCTTGATTAATTAGAACAGGCATGGCAATCAGTGTTAAATCGTAGTTGCCTTCTTCTGTATAAAACTTAACACCCAAACAACGTAAATCCCTGGCAGTATCATAAGACCCTCTAGGTCCTTGCACGGTAGAAAAGCGGGCTGTTAAAGGCGTCTTTTTCCCAGGTTGTTGAAATAAGCATGCTTTTGTCACATGACTCATCGATTGGTAACATTCGAACTCCCCGTGAGCACTGTATCCTCTAGCATGAACCACTCTTTCTGGTTCTTCTTCCTGCACAAAATGGGTCATTTTCTCAAAATAGTGAAAATCCTCGTGTAAAGAAGGACCGCGTACACCGGCTTTCAGAGTTTCAGAGTCATTTGAAATTTTGATTTTCTGATTCGTCGTCAATGGATTCCCAGTGTTTTGAATTCGATAATTATCTAGTTGTGCTTGTTTAGGGTCAGTTGGAGGTTTTGGGGTTGCTTTTATATGGTGTTGGTTTCTTGAAGACTTTTCATCCATGATGTATTCACCCACCCTAGTATAAAAAATTTGAACTACATTTATATACTTATACAATTTTTTTTGAACTAGAACGGATATTAGCGGAATAACAGGATGATGGTTCAAAAACTCTCAACTTTAAGCACGCAGAAAGGATAAACGAACGGTTCGAGGACGTTTTCTAAGGAAATTTCTAAGTATGAAACGAACTTCTCCTGCGTGAGCGGTTGTTTCCAGAATGGACAGTCGCTAAATGTAACGGATCTTATGCATCATCAAAAATAAACTCAACAGCAAAACTACTCTCTCTGTTACCTTTTGCTTCTCTTTTAGTGTTAACGGGCACTGAGACTATCTCTAGCTTACCATTCGCTTCATATTTTAGTGTTAACGGGCACCGAGACTACCTCTCGGTTACCATCCGCTTCACCTTTTGGTGTCGACGGGCACTGAGACTACCTCTCGGTTACCATCCGCTTCTTCTTTTAGTGTTAACGGGCACTGAGACTACCTCTCGGTTACCATCCGCTTCACCTTTTAGTGTCGACGGGCACTGAGACTACCTCTCGGTTACCATCCGCTTCACCTTTTAGTGTCGACGGGCACCGAGACTACCTCTTGCTAACCATTCGCTTTTTCTTTTAGTGTTAACGGGCACTGAGACTATCTCTAGCTTACCATTCGCTTCATATTTTAGTGTTAACGGGCACTGAGACTACCTCTCGGTTACCATCCGCTTCACCTTTTAGTGTCGACGGGCACTGAGACCCCCTCTCCGCTTACCATAAGCATCTTCGGTTTGCAGGAAACAATTGAACAAATTTCACTACCTCCGCACCTTTTTATTTCGCTTTCATATAAAGTAATGACACCCACCTATGAAGGAGGTAGTTCCAATGATTGACCCAAGCTTTATAAAACAAGGGTTATATTTTCAACAGTTTCCGTTTTATGAATGTGACCTTCCCTTTATTCAAAACATTCTCTTAACAATGAAACAAGCCGAAATGGCCACAAGCGCCTTTCCTCATTTAAATGCTGAAATTCCCATCACGGTTGTGGATAAGAGGTTGATGGTATGAGCGATTTATCTTTTTTAACCGTTACCGAGCTTGCGCCATTGATCAAATCAAGGAAATTGTCTCCTGTTGAATTAACCCAACATACCTTAGATCGGATTGAACAATATGATCCTGTTCTCCGTACGTATATTACACCTCTTCCCGATATAGCCTTAAAACAGGCAAAAGACGCGGAAGCGAGTATCATGCGTGGCCAGTATAAAGGGCCTCTCCATGGTATTCCAACTGGAATCAAGGATAATTACTTTACAAAAGGCATCCGCACGACCGTTGGCTCAAAGCTATTTCCAAATTATATCCCTGATAAAAATGCAACAGCAGTAGATAAACTTTTAAAATCAGGAGTCGTTATGTTAGGAAAACAAAACATGCATGAGCTCGCAGCTGGGTCAACTGGAACCAATCCCTACTATGGAACGACGCGAAATCCTTGGGACTTGAAGCACATGCCTGGCGGTTCAAGTGGCGGGGGTACTGCGGCATTAGCAGCAGGGCTAGCAACGCTCGCAACCGGAACAGATACGTTTGGATCGATCCGTTTACCTGCAGCTATGTGTGGAGTATACGGATTAAAAACCACATACGGCCTTGTTAGCACACACGGCATTGCCCCAACCGCATGGTCTTTAGATACAGCAGGACCAATGGCACGATCGGTTTCCGACTTGGCTCTCATGCTACAATCTATGGCAGGCTATGACCCGAAAGATCCTGCAAGTTTAAAAGTGCCAGTCCCTAATTACACCCACAATTTAACGAAAGGCATTCGAGGGTTAAAAATTGGAATCCCTACTTACTATTTACAAGGATTAGACCCTGATGTCGAAAACCTGTTTAGAAAAGCTGTGACAACACTTCATTCTTTAGGTGCAGAATTGAAAGAAATCAACATTCCCGAGCTTTCATTGGCAACTTTTTCGGGGTATGCAATTGTCTCAGGAGAAGCCTCCGCTTTTCATGAAAAATGGTTACAAACACATCCAGAAGATTATTCACCAGACATTCGATCCTTCTTTTTAGCAGGTGCTTTGACAGGTTCGACACAATATGTGAAGGCTCAGCAAGCGCGCAGAAAGATGGTAAAAGCCCTTCGTAAAGCCTTTAAGGAAGTGGATATCCTCCTAGGGCCAACCATTCCGTTCAAAACCCCAGCATTCAGTGAGCATTGGTTACAACAAAATTTAGACGTCGTTCAAAAAAGTATGCCATTTACCTCCCCAATCAATTTAACGGGGGTACCAAGTTTATCAGTACCAATCGGTTTGGATCGAAACGGACTTCCAACCGGCATGCAATTTTTCGGCAAACATTTATCAGAAAGTCTGTTGCTCCAAGTCGGGCATGCGTGGGAAGCAACACAACCATTAAAAAACAAGCTTCAAAAGGCATGATGCTTGAAAAAGCTCATGTCTTTTTTTGCAGGTAGTCTCTTTTCCGATTCATTAAGAACGGTTTATGGTTTATAAACATGACTAAATTTTCAGTTCAAATTCCTTAATTCAAAGAGGTTTATTAGAAAGCAAATAAATGGTATTCCATGATTTTTCCTTAAAAATAAGTAACACCTGATGTTATTGGGTAACGTATAGGTAAGTAAAATTTAAAAGTGAGGGGGAAGTGTTTGATGAAACTAACACATGAAAAGGCCATTGAATTGCACGGCTTCAATAACCTGACAAAGTCGTTAAGCTTTAATATGTACGATATATGCTTTACCCGAACGAAAGAAGAACGTGAAGCTTATTTAGAATATATCGACGAGCAATACAGTGCTGAAAGATTAACTGAAATACTAAAAAATGTTGCGGATATCATTGGCGCACATGTATTAAACGTCGCAAGCCAGGATTTTGAACCGGCGGGAGCAAGCGTAACAATGCTCGTTTCAGAAGAACCCATTAAACATGCGACTTCGGAAACTTTCGAGGAATCACCAGGGCCGCTACCAGGTTCAATTGTGATTCAGTTAGATAAAAGTCATGTGACCGTTCATACATATCCGGAATTTCATCCAGATGAAGGAATTAGCACCTTTCGAGCTGATATTGATGTCTTAACATGTGGAGAAATTTCACCATTGAAAGCACTTAACTATTTAATCCGCTCGTTTGAAACAGATGTCATGATTATGGATTACCGTGTACGCGGCTTTACAAGGGATAAGGATGGGCACAAGCTCTTCATTGACCACGAAATCAATTCGATTCAAAATTTCATTCCCGAAGAGATTAGTGAACAATTTGAAATGATTGATGTGAACGTCTATCAAGAGAATATCTTCCATACGAAATGTAAATTACGGGACTTTGATTTGAATAATTATCTGTTTGGGTATAAAAAGGACAAACTAACACCTGAAGAAAGTGATGAAATTGCCAAGAAAATCAAGTTTGAAATGGATGAAATTTTTTATGGGAAGAATATTCTTCATTAGAAAAGAGCCTTCTCGGGCTCTTTTTTAACACCCATTCACCCAAATCAACAAGGCTTCTATACTACGTTTTTAAGCGAACAATCGTAAACATTATCCTAAAAGCGCAAATAGTTTTTTCTTCGTACTCTCGTGTACAATAGATAGGTTTCAGTGGTCGTTTTAATCACAATTCAATCTGTAGTTGCACTAGGAAAACCAAGTCGAATTGCACTATTCTCCTGACCACCATATGTATCGTCTTCTGTCACCTCTACTATTTCAGAAAGAGGAATTTCGATTTTAGTAAATTACCATTTAATGATGAGTGTATCTGCCTTTTTTTCCACTTTAAGTTCAAACATATCGTTTAATCCCCCACTGATGATTTTTAAATAGAAATTTACTTATTGAGACCAACCTTTTTTATTACTTCTTTACAGTTTTGAAAATCTGAAATAAATGACTACCACCAATTACGATCCCTAATAGGATGTACATCGTTGCTCGCTCCATCTCTTCATAGCCCACGATGGAAGACAAAATAACTACCAATGCAAAAAGAGAAATAAAAATGTGAAACCCTATTTCTAATTTTTTCGAATCCTTTCGTTCTCTCATGACGAACCTCCTCTTATTTCCATTTTACTTTTCTGTCTCCATTCGTATGAAACTTCAATGAACAATAGAATGAAAGCGACTCCTGCTGCGATGGTGATACTAACGTTTTGAGTCAGCCCCACCAGATTTGCAATCGCATAAAATATGCCGATCCGTAGAAATGCTAACAAACTAGTGTAGAAAAGATTTTTGCTAATAATCCACTTCACAATCCATTCAAGCAAATTGTCTAGCGTAAACAAATAAATGAAAAAAGCAATGGTTACAACCACAAGCTGATTCGTGCTTATATGAAGAGAAAAAAGGGAATTAACAAGACTCGTAGAACCAAATATAGCAAACAGAATCAGTCCGATTGTACCAGTAATAACAAGTGAAAAAAGGAATGAAACAAAAATCACCATGAAACAGCTCGTTTTTTCTTCCTCGGATTCTTGTTTATTACTGCGAAAAATAAAAGCAAAAATCAATAAAAATGTAATAAGAAATACGATAAGTAACGTTATCACTATTTTCATAATTTTCAACCCCCTATTACATTTACGAAACTGATTTTAAAAAGTTTCATCTAACTTTTCGTCCCCTATTCCGCATTGATTATTTTGAAAATTCAAGTGCTAGTATTGACAAAAAAACCCTATTATAATACCATTCATGTAAACTAAAAATTAATTCCGGTTAACACAAATAGGAGGAATAAAATGAGATCGAAAACCTACTCATATGTTTTAGCTGCATTTGGTGCAGCCATTATTGCGGTCCTCGCTCAACTGACAATCCCACTACCACTTGTCCCCATCACAGGACAAACACTAGCTGTTGGTCTAATAGTTATGATCCTAGGGACAAAATTGGGTACGCTTGCAGTATTAATCTATATTTTACTAGGCGCAATCGGTTTACCAGTCTTCTCCGGTTTTTCAGGCGGACTCGCGATCCTCGTCGGTCCTACTGGAGGATATATTGTTGGATTCTTAATTCAAGCCTATATTATGGGAATTTATATGGATAAGTTTGGTTACAATTATGTTCACGGTATTATTTCGAATTTAATCGGCATGGTGATTACTTTAGCTTTCGGAACCATTTGGTTGAAGATTGTTGCGGATTTATCTTGGACAGCAGCATTTATGGGTGGTGTCGCTCCATTTATTTTAGGAGGAATTATCAAAGCAATCGCTGCAGCTTGGTTAGGAGTCATCGTAAGAAATCGATTAATGAGCGCACATTTATTACAAAAAACAGCTTAAACCCTTGCCCTCAATATCACGGTTAGCCAAAAAGACCCTGTGCAGTGGACTTTTTTAAAGTGTCTACTACACAGGGTACAGTTTACTAGCAGATTGGTCTTTTTTATAGACAAACAAGAACTTTGTCGTCAGCTCAGTGTTAATTCTTGCCCCGAACGCTTACCAAGTCTCTCAGTAGATAATTCTCTATTAAGGCGACTCTCTTGAAACTGCTCCAAAAGGTTTAGTCGATTTAATTGATAGACAAGTTCATCCTGATTATGAAAAGCTTGTTGGTGTCCAAAATAATGTTCCCAATCAAACGTCTCCGAATACCAGTGATCGTTTTCCCATTTGATTGAGGAGCTTTCATTTTTAAACAACAGAAATTCAATCCAGTCTTCTACATCATCCTCTCCGCCGTTTGGTACGAGAAAACTTAACTCTACGTCCCCCTCATCTAATATATCATCATATGTAATTCCAAACGGAATACCTCCTTCAGTGTAACCTGCAATAAAGGCGAATGTTTCATCAGAGTCATAGTCAAAGTCCTCAAGCCTTTCTTTCTGTTTCCGCCTTGCTTTTCGGAGTTGCTGTTCGCGAACTTTATCGGCTTCACTTTGTTGAATTTGCTGTTTTTTCTTCTCTGAGAATTTGACTCCTAACATTTCAAGTTCAATCATTGCACAATAGTTATTAACTCCATACCACTTAGCATACGATTTAAGGATGTTTTTTCCTTCGAACGTCTTAATCCATTCCTTTCCACTCTGTAATCTGCCTGAGCGGTTCATTCGCTTTCGCCTGGGCGCTAGATTCTTATTTTTCCTTTTCTTCTTTCCCATGATGATATAAACCTTCTCTATGTATATTTTCACGTCTCAATTCGCTTACTCGTCCTCGTCTTCTTCCCTACTATAAAAGACGGAATAATAGAGCTCGGCGATTGTATCCCCATACCCCCAACCGATTCCATCTGCTATTCTTACGATTCTGGATAACCGCTCTTCAAAAGCATGATAGTATATCTCGTCTAATTCACACGCTGATACCACTTTTTCATACATGGAAATCATGCTGTTATAAAAGTTTTGGTCAATATCTCCAAAAGAGTCGGTGAAGTCTGTGCCCATTTCAACATAATAGAGCATTAAATCCACCGTTTTCATCTCGTCATTTGAAAGCTTTTTAAATTCCGAAATCGCTTTTTTTGCTTCTGCTAATCTCAGTTTCCCATGGCCTCGGTCAGGGAAAAATTCATTCTTAATTTTCTGTTTCGATTGTTGAAATAGTACCTCGATCGCTTCTTCTCCAATAAACTTAGTGGATAGAAATTGTTTTACCTCTTTATTATTCTTATACAAATCAACGATTAACTGAATCAACTCTTTCTGATTCAGATTCTTTAATTCTTTTTTTAAGTCGGTTATTTTGATCATTCCGTTTGCTTTCGTAACCTGCCCCACTTTTTCCACCTCTATTTACCAAATACTCTCACTTCATCAGGTATAGCTTCTCTCATTATAAAACTTCGACAAGTTTTACACTACCCCTATTATTTGCAATGAAACTAATACCAACTACTCGACAACCATTTCCAAGCGTGAAACATTCCTGTGAAACAAGAAAATTCGGGGCGTCCCTAGTGTTTTTATGCAAAAAAAGACTCCCTAACAACCTTTATAGGTTGAGGGAGTCTTTTCTTTCTGAAAGAGAATGTTTTTTTATTCTGATTTGTGTGAGTTTGTGTCCGAATTCATTTAAGGTTATTGCGATTAGGATTATTAAGGTACCAATCCACTGAAGAAGTGTTACGGTTTCGGACAAAATGATGCTAGCCGAAAGAATGGCGATTGGTAATTCAACCGAAGTTAAGATATTGGCAACTCCTCCTGAAACCAATGGTGCTCCAATTGCATAAAATAATGGCGGAAGAACGGCACCGAATAGCGAAACACCTAAAGCCGTTGTTACCAAATTCCCCTCCAATGGGAATACAGTTGGGATTTCACGGATAAAAAGAACGAGGACCATGATCATTGAACCGGTAACCATCAAAGAGGTTCGAGCCAATGGATCCACATCGACAGCGACCTTCCCACTGAAAAAGATAAAACCCGCATAAGTAAAAGCAGATAAGATACCAAAAACAAAACCCTTTACTGGCAGTCCTTGTAAGTTCCCATTCAAAATATCAGATGCAAAAAAGACCCCGATCAAAATGAGAATAATGGAAAAAATGGTGACGGGCGCTGGCTTGATTTTACTGAATATCCACTCCAAAATGATTCCGATCCAGACAAACTGAAACATTAAGATAATCGACAATGAGGCAGGCAAGTATTGCATCGAGCCATAATAAAAAATACTGGTTAAACCGACAAAACAACCAGTCATCATAATCTGGAGCACATTCCTCCTGTTCACCCCTTGAAAACTAGCTCGTTTAATAAACGTAAGGGACCATAATAAGAGAAAGGAAATAACCATTTGAACAATATTAATTTGTCCAAGTGAATAACCGTAACTAAACCCCAGCTTCGCAAAAACAGGGGTAAAACCAAAACAAGCAGCACCCAGCAAGACAAAAAAGATTCCCTTGTTTAATTTCATAATCTGACCTCCTTGATACTAATAACACAACTCCCCTATTCTAACATAGTTCATGAAAAGAGTGGCTGTTTTTACACCGGGATAAAAGGGCTCTAATAAATAGAAGACCCTACCAAACATAATTTTCATTTCTCACATAACTCTGATCAAGGCCAAGACTGTGAAACATTTCCTGTGAAACAAGAAAATTCGGGGCGTCACTGTGACTTTCCCTCCCCCGTCTGTATCTGTTTCGAACCTTTTTTCAGCTTTTTCCGTACGACTGCAATCAAAAACAGAAAGGGTACATAGCCAAAAAGAAAGATGAGTCCACTATAATCGACAATTTTGGCCATAAGGTGTGAATATTGAATTTCGGTTAATTGATTATTTACAAAGTGAAAAACTACGAGTAAACAAACTAATAGGTAAGTTGGTTTTGTCTTAGGAATTGTCAATTTAATCGATCGAATCGCCGACCATAGATAGATACAAATCACCGGCATCACCACTAACAGCCATGTGAAAATAAAAATAAATTCAAACCGTTCTAACACTGGAAACTGAATCATTTTAATCATCGTCAAGACAGGCCATGCTAAATGTTCCAGCTTTTCCTGCGAAAAATAGATAAAGGCGAATAGAGTAACAAGAGTGTATATAAAGGTCGTATAGAGTAATGCTATATGCCCCCATTTGGTAGACTTTTCTCGGTTTTTAATGAATGGGAAAAAAACAAGAACATTTTCAAACCCTAAATAAAGCGGTGCCGCCTCCTTCGCAGAGAGGAGATAGTCTTTCACACCATACTGAAAGAGAGGGATAAGACGGGAAGTCTCTACATAGTCAAGTAAATATAAAAATGAAAGGAGCAGGAAGCTAGGAATGACGACACCCCAGTAAGCAATGGCTGTCACAACCCTAAAACCTCCCACAACAATGTAATAAATGAGAACAGAAAACAGCAATGAGAATTCCCAGCTAGGTATACCGTCAAAGACCCAAATCTGGAGAATATCGATATAGGTGTATAAAACGTATAGACTAACCATTGAAAAATAAGTCGCCATGATAAGATTTAACAACCCACCAAAAACCTTCCCAAAAACATCCCTATGGAAGGAGATGATATCCCCTGTACTAGAATTCTTCAAAATATAGAGCATCATTAAAAAAAGTACATGCATCATAATACCCAGTAACAAGATGGGTATCCAAGCATCATGGCCCGCTCCCTTAATAATCGTTGATTGAATTTGTAAAAAAAGAACCCCGGTCTGAGTGCTATGCACCAGAAAGAACAGAAAGTAAGACGATACCATTTTATTTTCTTTCACAATTGAGTTCATCATAATCCATCCTAATAGATTAGCCTTCAAGGCCAGAATGTAAAATTTTCAAATCCACATTTACAGAAATCGGTAAGGTAGGGTATTGCTCATAAAAGGCTGCCTTCTCCCATGTCCGATCCTTTGATCGAACAATATTTCCGATTCCAAGTGGGTCAACCCCATTTTCTTTTAAAGTTCCCAGTAAGTTCCCAAGATCCTTTTCTAACTTTTCTTCAATTAATTTCTTCATTTCCATGACAACTTGCTCTTTTTTTAAATCAAACCGATCTGGATATTGCGTAAGAGTCATTTGTAATTGTAAACGAAGATTTATTCGTTCCTTCTTCTGATCCCAATCCCATTTACTTTTACTATGAAATGCACGAACCGTTACAATTTCACCTCTGTTCTTATCATCAAGTACCATTTTATAGGTTGCTTGCGTTCGTTTATCTTCAATATACGAAAATAAAGTGGTCTGATCCGGATTTAAATGGAGCTTTAATTTATCTCCCTTAAAGATCCCGATCCCATCAATTTTCACTCGATCCTTTTCATCGATGGTTACCATCGGAACATATGCATCCACTCCCTCTCCATAAAAGTCATTTAAAAAGTCATGAAGAGTCATATAGGGGAGATACTGTCCTTGCATATTTTGTTGTAGACGTTCAGCTAAAGTAAGTGATTTCTCTTTTTGAAATTTGGTCAACGTTTCACCAGCAGAATGCGTTGACCCAGCGATTTGTATATGTGTACCAATTTGAGGGTTCAAAATTAACCGTCTAACCATATCCTGAATGCCTGCTTCAGCAAAGTTCCTCCCTAATAACAATACCCTAACTTTTGCCAACTCAATTGGTGTACTAGTATACTCCGACATTTTTGGTACAAATAAAATACTAGTCGGTGCTTGTTCTTCTAATTTTTGAATTTGGTCTCCGTCTTTGCTCATGGTGTAATCAGGGAATAGCGCTGTTCCGATTAATTCACCATTCTCTGCTTGATCGAACCCAAAAACATGAATAATACTAATTTTGTCAATGATTCTCGTTCTTGAGCAGCCAAAAAGGCAAATGAGGCAAATCAATACTAAGAATAAAATGTGATGCTTTCTCCTCTTTTTCATGTTCATCCAGCCTTTATCGAAAAGAATTATTCTGAATTTAGCCCTTCCTCTGGGTCTTTATCTTTCACCGGAGAATATCGTTTTAAACTTAAAGGTCTTAAATACCAAGGACGCTTATTATATTTTGTAAGAGTGGGTCTTATAAAGGAAACGGCCACTCCCCCTCTTCGATAAGGGTAAAGCGGAGCGAAAAATGGAGCTCCAAATGATTTTAACCTCGCTAAATGAGCGATTAAAAAGAGCAACCCTACATAAATTCCTAACCCTCCCCAAATGGCTGCGAACAAGATAAATGGATACCTTAGTAATCGCACCGCATTGGACATCTTATAAATCGGAGTTGTAAAAGAAGACAACGCTGCCAGTGCGACAATAATTAATAAAATATTACTAGTAAGCGCCGCTTCCACCGTTGCCTGCCCTATTACAATACCCCCGACAATCCCAAGAGTTTGGCCAATTTTTGTTGGAAGCCTGGCTCCTGCTTCTCTTAATAGGTCAATCGTAACTTCTAAAAATAACACCTCTATTACTGGTGGAAAAGGGACATTCGCGCGTGAAAAGATAATCGGGCCTAATAAGTCCTTCGGAATCACTTCAAAATGGAAGGTTAAGATTGCAACATAAAAGGAAGTCGCAAAGATGGAAAACAACATTCCAAAGATTCTAATTAGTTTAAAAAAAGATGCTATGATAGACGGAAGGTAAAAGTCCTCCGGGTTTGAGAAGAAATCCATTAAAGTTGCAGGTCCGATTACAGCATAGGAGGATTTATCACTTATAAGCACAACCTGACCAGTTACAATTGCATTTACTACCCTATCCACACGCTCTGTTGTGATATATAAAGGAAAAGGAGTTGTGCTATCGTCCGTAATCAATTGTTCTAGCTGGGTATTGTCAGTAGTCACGTCGATATCCAGTTCCTTAAGCCGCTGTTTTGCAGTGTTTACGTAATCTGGATTGGTCACTCCATCCAAGTAAGCGAGTACCACCTTTGTTCTTTCCCTTGAACCAACAGTTACTTCTTCAAATATCAGATCTGAAGTACTCAGATGATCTCTAATTAAATGGAGATTTGTCGAAAGGTCCTCAATAAATCCCACTTTTGGACCAATCACGCTAAATTCATTCTGAGTATCATTTGTTTCCCGCTGACCTAGTCGATGATCTGCAATATTTAAAAGGGCGTATTCCTCTTTCTTATCCTCAAAATAGATGACAATCGCACCATCATAAAGGCCTTTTTCAACCTCAGTGTGATCTGTTGTGATTTTGATTTTTTCAATTGGAATGATATTTTTTAAAGCAGAGAGCTCCTTTAACTCCGAAGCTTTTTCTTTTAAGGAAGGTAAAACCGATTGAAAAAAAACCTTTGAATCAATCAATGTTTCATAAAAACTAATCACTAACGAAGGATATTTTTCTAACGGTGTAACTGTTGTAAAATCACTTGACTTCTTCGCTTTCTCAAAAACCTCACCAATCGTTTTTTCTGTCGTCTCATAACCTTTTACAGACCTACGCCGCACCCTCTTCTTCCTAAACATCTACACCCAACCCTTTGCAAAAAATCATCTAACAGAATTAGTATTTAACAACAAGATTGGAATTATGTTCAAATTTGTCGATTAAGTCACAGGGACCACCCGGTATTTGTCGATTATTGTAGATAGTAATCACCCTCTCCTCGCAATCACCATCTCTAGCCTTGAATGCCCTTGCCCCTGTGGAATAGTCCTGTGAAACAAGAAAATTCGGGGTGTCGCTGTGACTTTTTATGAAAAATATTGTCCTCAAATTAGGTTTACCATGGAGCTTATGTTATACTTGCCCTACCGTTTATTTTATGTGTTGCCTTTTCCTCGCCTATTAACTGGGCGAGGTTTTTTTATGTTTTTTTCCAAATAAAAAAGACTCTGCGAGAGAGTCTTTGAAATTTGAAAGGTTATACTTTTTGAACATTTGAAGCTTGAGGTCCACGTTGACCTTGTTCCACTTCAAAAGTAACTTTTTGACCTTCTTCTAAGGACTTGAATCCATCCCCTTGGATTGCTGAGAAATGTACGAATACATCATCGCCACCTTCACGCTCAATGAAGCCAAATCCTTTTTCTGCGTTAAACCATTTTACTGTACCTTGTTCCATTAAAACAATTCCTCCTTGGTGCTTTTCACCGTTTTGTTACTATTCTTGCTGATGTCTTCAGGTCAAAAAGTCTTGCAACTTTCACGAGCCTTTCGAACAGACAAAAATAATTCTTCCAAATAATAACAAATATTATATTTTAATGCAAATGTTCATCCTTAAATTTTTTTTACGGGCATCTTTCAAAGAAAATACCCGGAAGAAAAAACAAAGTATGACCATTTCAGCATTCGTTCTCACCCCTTATTCTTTCCCAGCAAAACATTTTATAATACAAGAATAATTAGCGTGTCCTTCTAAAAATGACTTTTCATCCAACTGTGAAGAAAAAATAAATTGTTTGAATGCCCAAAAAAACGGAATCGAAACCGAATGAGGATCTTTATCGAAGTATGTAGTGTTTATTTCTGGAATACAAATGAACCAATACACTAGAACATTTTATAGAACGTATCTAAGAATGAGAAAACTACCTCTCCATAATAAAATGGCAAGTTGAGTAATTCCATACATGTCAAATTAGAAGGTTGAAGGCTTTCTTTCTCTTTTTGTCTTTCTTAGTTGGCGAACATAAAAAAAGAACTTAAAAGCAGGATGGCAATCGACCTTTCATAAATATTTTCGATTAAACGAATCAAAGAAACCCCTCTCCCATTCCTTCTTAATTCTTAACTCTTCATGTCTTGTGCACATATATCCCTACTATAACTCACACCAAAATTAACAGTAAAAATTTTGTAGATATGCATTGTCACATCAACAAAATAACCTACCATATCATGTGATTGGTAGGCTACTTCAATGTTAACTTAAATTAATTCAATCCCTTGCAACTACCTGCACTACAATATTTCCACTATTCCCCCCGAAACACAGGTTTCCTTTTCTCAGCAAACGCACGTATTCCCTCTTGAACATCCTTTGTTCCAAAACATTGTTTAATAAAAGCATATTCTTGTTTTAAAATGGCAGTTAAATCACTGTCTTGACTTGAAGCTAGCAATCGTTTTGATAACGTCATCGCCACCGGTGGTCCAGCGGCTAACTCTCTGGCAAAGTTCATCACTTGCTCATGTAGGTCTTCATCGGCAAAAACTCCGTTCACCAACCCTAGTCGTTCAGCTTCTTCCGGATAAATGTCCCGGCCCGTGTAAATTAGTTCCGCCGCTTTCGCTTGTCCAACTAACCGCGGTAAAAAATAAGACATCCCTGCATCTGGGCTGAGGCCACGGCGGATGTATCCAGCGGTTACCCGGGCATCAGCAGACATAAATCGAATGTCACAAGCAAGTGCGAGCGCAAGTCCTGCACCTGCCGCAATCCCATTGATTGCCGCAATTACAGGCTTGTCACAATGAACAATCCCTAAAGCCTGATGGCCCACCCAACCTAAGTCATCTAATTTCTGATGACGAGATTGAAGGTCTGGATTCCGCTTTGCATACTCGGTCAAATCAAGCCCCGCACAAAAACCTCGTCCACTCCCAGTAATCACAATCACCCGAACTTCATCGTCAGAAGAAGCCTCGGAAATCGCTTGAATAATTTCATGACTCAGCGTATCATTGACAGCATTCAAGCGCTCCGGTCTGTTTAGAGTAAGAGTACGAACTCCATCCTTTGTATCGACAATTATATGCTCCATTCCAATTCCCCCTTAAAATTTTTAAGATTAATTCGATTATTCAGACTAATAAAATTATACCAATGAACTTAGTAACTTGTATACCAATAACTACTTCTCAGATTTTTATCCTCATTTCGCTCTCCAGTTGTATTCAAATTAAAATCTATTTTTTTACAATCTACTAAACATAATGATATAATGCCAAAGGTTATCCAAATATTCCCTATCGCCCTATAAATCTTTTATATGTGGAGGAATCAAGTTGAAAAAAATAGGAATGGTTGGCATCCTTGCCCTAATATTCGTCATTGGCACATCAATCGTTGCTTTTTCCTCGAATGAAGAAAAGGATCAAGCCGATACCGATGTAAACCTGCAAATTGCAGAATTACAACCTCAAGATTTATATTCAGCAGAACCTGAAGAACTATTACAAGCTGCTAGCGAAATAGGCAAAATTAATAACGAGAAAGAATTACTGTTCAGAATGATGGAACTTTCTTTCCAAAAAGTTGAATATGACAACCAAGGTTTTAAGGTACCCGGAACCAAAGTGGCAAAGAGACTGCAAATGAGCAAAGAAAACATTCAATACCTGTATGAAAGCATGGCCGAAATTCAAGTTTCAGCCAACTATGAAAATATTTTAGACCGCTGGGCGAGAGGAAATTTCAATAATATCGTCAACGATCATTGGGATATCCGCGACGCCATCAATCCACTTCCTGAAGACTTTAATCCGCCCTACAGAACCACTGCAAGAACTCCCGAAGAAGAACTACAATATGTCGAACACTTCTTTGGCGAAGAAGGACTAAAAAAACATAACGAGCAATGGAATTAATGCGAACAGTCACTGTGACTGTTCGCATTTTCACTGCACACTTCTTCAATAAAATAGATCCTATACTAAAACAAAAAGGACCCTACACTGGTCCCATCGAGTATAATTCAATACGTTTGACACATCTCCTAAAAAAGTCCTTTAAACAAACCGAAACAGTATTTTTATGTTCGATCAAATGCTTTTGGAGGGGATTCCATCCATCCTTTATCAATTAAGATATTTGCACCATCATCGACGAATAACCCAATGTTTATGAGCGTTCGTCCGTACAATAATGAGATATCTCGTCTTCCATTGACCGCTAATGAATTGCCAAATGACCTGATTTTCATGGAGAACATGTCCACTTTGTGAAACAACATAATTTTATCGGAAAAAGGTGAATAAGAAGACGTTGTCACTAAATGATCAAGGTACGACGGTGTTGGTAAGTTTTCGATCTGCAGTTTTTCCATATACTGTTTCACAGCTTTATCCGTCATATCTAATCCTCGTTTAAACAAAGCCTTGATTTTTTCATCTTTCACCACTTGATGAAATCCTAGTAACAGCGCCTTACTCGTAACATTGTTCTCAATATTATCGTAAAGATGTATAATTTCTAATGCATGCAATGGGCGAACTTCCCCAATAAAACCTTTTAGGTAATTTTGCTTCTGAATATAATCTGTGCTTTCAGGAGTTGGAATAATAGGCGGTTTTGGAATGAATTTCTTTTCCATCAAAACATTATTGATTTGTCCCAAAAAAATCGTGGTCGCTTGATTACAATAAATAAAAAACTCTCTAATATCTTCCCGCATCACTAATGGAATAGCTACACCGTAAATACTAAGCCCAGCTTTCGCCGCATATTTCAAATAATGTACATAAAATTCATCTTCGTATAAACGTGGAGCACCGAGATTGACGTCATCTTCCGTAAAGCCAACAGGCACAGGATAATCCTCTTTATTAAAAAATCCTTCGATCCTCTGCATAAAATCCTTACTTAAGGCAATCCCATTTTCCAAAAGTGTCTTAATATCTTCATCCTCACAGTGGTGGAGGAAATAGTCTAGGATTTGACTGGACATGCTGTTTCCCGTATAAGTTGCCCAAAGTTTCCCAAGTTCAGCGGATGTTAACGACTGAGTTTCGTCCAAAGCACTTGCACTTATATTGATTGGTTTTAAAATATCCATCGGGTTGAAATCCATAAAAAAAGTCCCCTTTTCACACTTTATGTATAGGATGACCATAGTATTTATTTTTATGCCCCTAAAAAAGGACCTTGCTATTGCACTTTCTCAAAACACTTTCCACTATTAGGTGAATAACATCTACATCACTTACGGCATACTAACATTCGAACCAACTTTTACGATTATAAAAGTCCGGTTACATTGGCTGTTACACCTGTCTCTTTTAATACATATTCAAGTCAGGGATCAAACTGTTTCCTTTTTCGTAAAAAAATGCATGTCAATTATCTTTCCCCCACATTTTTCGCAAATCATAAAAGGAATATTCATTGATAGTTTGATTCGAAACCCTCATTAAGAGTTCATCTTATTCTTCTTCAATAATTTAGATAAACCAATCAAAGGAACTAACAGCTCAAAAAAAACAAAAAGACATAAGTCAAAGCCTGGATTCTCCTCAATGATTATAGGCTTAAGAAAAATGATAATATTCTCAGGAGAAATTAAAATATAATTAGAATTCATGAAAGCCTTAAAACATCTCGTCCTTTTTTCTCATTCTACTATTACAATAATACATACTGATAACAGGAAACCGTCCCATTTATTAGGGCCAAACTCCTCCGTTTCTAACTGTTTTCATCAATCAACTTTTTTAACATTACATATTGAGCTACAATATGAATAGAAAGATAGTTTGAAAGATTCCGCAAACAAAGAGTAACGAACACACAGGACTAAAGGGTCGAATTGATTTTTCAAAGGGGAATCAGAATGGAGAAACAGAAAAAAGGAAAGATTTTGATTGGATTCATCATTTTTACGTCGCTACTTCTTATCGGGACGATTGTTTTTAGCTTAATGCGGCACGAGGAGCCTTATCGTTATTTTACTGGGCTTGGAAGCACTTTTGAGCTTTCGCCTGATGATGAGCAGTATCTCCTTTCCTATTATATTGATGGGAAAGAAAGCATTTATCAGGCCAACGTAGATGGATCCGATGTAATGAAATTAACAGACTCGCCTAACGAACGACATCATCAACCGAGATACTCTAACGATGGAGAGACGATTCTGTTTTTAGCAAATAATAATGAAGAGAGAATCAACACGCTTTATACAGCCAATTCTAATGGGAGTGAACCGAAGCGCGTATCACCTGTAGACACTCATGTGTCCGAAGCTGTTTTTTCTGCTACCGGTGAAGAAATTTACTTCGTCGGAATCCCGGCAGAAGAATATAACAAAGCAGAAGGCGAAGCGACTGAAGGCTACGACCTTTATGTCGCACACCTTGCTGATGGAAAAGTTGAGCAAATAACAGATAAAGACCATTTTACAATGAACTTCCTCTCTGTTTCACATAATGGAAAAGAAGTTTACTATAGCTTGTTTGACGGGACGAAAGAAAAAGTGACCGCTTTTTCAATTGAGGATAGAACGGAAAAATCGGCACCTGGCGCAAATCAACTTCCTACTGACACCTACTGGTTTCGCTATTCACCAGACGGAACCAAAATTGCTTATACAACGGTTTCTGATGAATCCCGGGACACCTCTTTGTTTCAATATGAATTATTTTTATTCGATATCGAGTCTGGAGTAACCAAGAGGCTAACTCATTTGGAATCATCCGTTGTTTCACCAAGGTTTTTTAAGAATCAGAACAAAATCGCATTTCTAGAATACACAAATTGGCCAGGGGCCCCGGAAGAACACGCACTTAAAATAGTTGACATAGAAACCGAAGAAATTCAAGAGATTAAAATCGCTTTATCTTCATCGAATTCAAATCATTTCTGGATGAAAACCTTGGATACCTTCGCAAATGGAAACACCTTGATGGTTTTTTATGTAGTCCTGCTTGCTCTAGTCAGCACGTATCTCGGACGCTATCAATCGAAAAAGAAAAGTTATCTCCCTGCAACTGCCAGTCTCATCCTTGCTTTGGTCGTTTTTATCAGTAGTTTCATTGTCGGCTTTACCGTTGACCCATGGTACGGAATTGGTCTTGGTATGTTAGCAGCCGCGATATTGGGATGTACGGTTGTTGTGTTTATTTACAGTTTTGTATTGAATTTGTTTATAAAACGGAAATAATCGTTACACAGCAAAACGCTTGGGTCAAAACAGACCCAAGCGTCTTTTCGGTATCAATATTGTTTAAGGTTAAAACGTTTGATGAGTTCCTTTAGCTAAAGCCCCTAGTTCATACAAGATCGCCGCATCACTATTCTCACACCAAAGTTCTTTCGCCTTTCCGTTTTCAATGGTAAAAATCATCATGCCGGTTTCTTTCACTCGCTGGTCTTCCGCCGGGATATTGAACCAACCGCCTTTATATGTCATCCAACCTGTATAGCGAACCACTAATTTGTTTCCCTGTTCAATCAAGTCCTCTAGCACCCATTGATCATCATGAAATACACTACGGTACCATTTCATAAATGCTTTCATCTGATCTCTGGAACTGTCTCCGTTTCTCGCATGATATACAAAATCTGCTGTCGTAAGCTCGTCTAATATGTCTAAGTTCCCTTTTGTGAAATATTCATGAAACCATTTTTCAACAATGTCCTTTTTCTCTTCGCTAATCATCATCTGCCCCCAGTAATCTTTTTACCCAACCGCTTCCTACTTCAGTTTCCAGATGCTTCTATCTTGATTATACCTAATTCCTATCCCATTTTTGATAACTCTGATAACAATTTCTAATTCTTTTCATATATACTACTATTGTTTGAAATGGGAAGATTTCCAATGGTTTTTTCATATTTCCTTCTAAAATGGGCAGTTTATAAATGATGGAATAACTAGGAGGCATCTTCCATGGAAATAAACCATAAATCCGTTAAATTAACAGCTTCTGAATTAAGCTATCTTTGGTCCTCATATCTTGCAGATAGTATGTCGATCTGTGTGATTCGTTATTTTCTCGAACATGTAGACGACGAGAATATTCAAAAATTGTTAGAGCATGCTCTAGACTTATCGCAACAACATACAGAAACGATCCGTGGCATTTTTACAGACGAAGGAATCCAGATTCCACAAGGATTTACCGCTCAAGATGTTAACCTAAAGGCAAAGCGATTGTTTTCTGATCTCTTTTATTTACAATACATACACAATATGGGAAAAGGCGGATTGGTCACATATGGAAGAGTGTTACAAAACGTCTTTCGGCCGGACATCAGCTCCTTGTTTTCTAAATGTTTGACCTCAACGATTGAATTGAAAAATGAGGCAACGCAATTGATGTTAGAAAAAGGAATCGCGATTCGCCCACCAACTATCCCCTATCCAGAAAAAGTAGAATTCATCAAGAAACAATCTTTCCTTCTGGAAGGGCTT
>Ga0182742_1001237_pt1 | contig 33983 bp, 30 predicted proteins | sample eDN5th37CBELigMG_FD_128880 | JGI IMG/M metagenome (GOLD analysis project Ga0182742, IMG submission 128880) | Enriched Miracle-Growth compost microbial communities from Emeryville, California, USA - eDNA 5th pass 37_C BE-Lig MG (version 2)... ... | reverse complement strand
GTCCACACCGCCTTCTGCACGCCGGGAAACACCATGCCTTTGTTCCAGCCCGCCGGCCGCTTCTTCGACCATAGATACCAGTCGCGATACTGCGAATCGGTATTGCGTCGGGCCTCCTGGAACCAGGGATGCTCGTTCGAGGTGTGATTGACGACCAGATCCAGGATCACGCGCATGCCGCGCTTGCGCGCGTGGTTCACGAATTCCACGAAATCGCCGCTCGAGCCATAGCGTGGATCGACTCCGTAGTAGTCGCTCACGTCATAGCCGTTGTCGCGGTTCGGTGAAGGTTGGAATGGCGCCAGCCAGATCACATCGATGCCGAGCGAGTTCAGATAGTCCAGGCGGTTGATGAGTCCCGGCAGATCGCCGATCCCATCGCCATTGCCGTCCATGAACGTATCCAGATCGAGGCTGTAGATGACCGAGTTCTTGTACCAGAGGTCTTCGATCATCGCTTCACCCCGCAAAGGCCAGTGTGGTCGCGATCGCGTTCGCGGCCTGGCTGGTATCGCGCCGGCTGAACTGCACGACCACGGGATGATCGGCGATTATCAGCGCGGCATAGGCTGTATCGAGCGGTAAGGCCTGCGGATCGATGAGATCGTTGAAACGAACGTGCCGTACGCGTTGCGCGGCGACCGTCAGCGGGTATGGCCCGACAGGCTCGCGGTCTTCGTAGTAGATCGTCAGCTGCAGGTGCGCATCGAAGTGGCCCGCATTGAGCACGCACAGCTCATCGCAACTGGTATCCCGCGGCTCCTCGCCCGAGCTGAGCAACGGCACGTGCCCACCGGGGATCGCCCATATTTTCGAACCGATGCTCTTCAGCACGCTCACTCCTCGCGCAGCAGGCGCGCCATGGGCGCGGTCAGGAACACACCCTGCGGATCGAGCCGTCGCCGCAGCGTCATGAAGTCATTCCAACGCGGATACAGGGCAGCAAGTGCCGCGCCGTGCAACGAATGTTTCTTGCCCCAATGCGGGCGCCCCGCGTGCGCCCGCAGAATCGGCTCGATATCGTCGAAATACTCCTGATACGGCAGGCTGGCGTTTTGGTGCACCGAAATCGCCACCGAATCCCGATCGTGCACGGGGCTCAAGAACCCCTCGTCGGCCGCGATCAGTCGATACAGCACGCGCCAGCCCACGTGCTTTCGATGGCGCTCGAGAATCCGACGCCGCACCTCGCGAAAGCACGCCGGGCCCGCTTCGGCCGGCACGAAATACTCGAGCTCCTCGAACTTCAACTGGCGTTCACGCGCGATGATCTCGTGACTGAAACCTTCCTGGTCGTGGATGCAGCGGGCGTACGGCAGTTCGGGCGGGGGCGCCTCGGGGGGATTGAGGGTCCGCAACTTCACCTCATCGCGACGGGGATACCAGTAGAAATCGAAGTTGCGATGAGCCTCCGCAAGCTCATGCAGATGCGCAAGACACGCTTCCGTGCGCGTGCAGTGTTCTCGACGTCGCAACCTGTACCTGGGTTCGAGCTGCAGCCGTACGGCGGTGAATATTCCCAACAGCCCCATTGACACACGCGCGGCGTCGATGAGCTCGGGCTCCTTCTCGATCGACCATTCGACGATCTCGCCGCTGCCGGTGACGGCGCGCACGCCGATTAACGTCGCGGAGATGTTCTGGAGTTTGCGTCCGGAGCCGTGCGTGCCCGTGCCGATCACGCCCGCGATGGTCTGCGTATCCACATCACCGAGGTTCTGCATGCTCATGCCGATGCCATGCAAGATGGGACCGAGATCGTGCAACACCGTGCCCGCCCCCACCGTCGCCTGACTGCGCGCGGCGTCGTAGTCGATCAGTCCACGGTGATCGCGCATGGACATGAGAATGTCCGGCGTCTCCACGAGCGGCGATGAGGAATGCCCGGAGCCTGCGACCCTGATCTTTCGTCCGCGCGCGGCGGCGTCTCTGACATGCGCAGCGACGGCCTCGTCGTTGGCGGGCCAGAGCTGCGAGCGCGGAACGAACCGTACGCTGCCCGACCAGTTGCTGAATTCGTCTGTAGGATGTGTGCGCAATATTTTCACGGGCGGCAGCAAGCCCCAGTGGCATCACGCACATAGAACGGCATCTCAGGGACGTAGGTTCCTGGCCGACGTGACAAGTCACTACTCGCACGAGCCGCAGAATTTCTTTGTTCTCGGAACCTTCAGGCGCGGCCGCGCGTCACGACAGCGGAAGCAGATAAGTTATCGGTGAAATGAACCAGGGCACTCGTGCTCGAAGTTCAGGAGCTGGAAACCGATTCTCTTCCATCGCCGTCCAATCTCTCTAAAGGGTCATCCTACGAAGGTAGGGTCATCCTCAGGTTCGATAGAGATTGCGGCACGAAGCCCCGCCTTCCGCGGGGCTTCGACTTTTCTGGGGATAGGAAATCCGTTGGCCGAGTGCCTCGACGGATCGAAGCCTGACCAGGCGATGATCGAGATGGAGCCGGCTGGACTCCATCGCCGCCTCGGAGCCTGTGAGTGAGATCAGAGCCTGTAGATCACACCGAGGGACAGACGATTCACATCGGCCTCGCCGATGTTTTCGTCGTCACCCACGTCTTTGAACTGTTGCCAGTCGAGACTGAACGACCAGTTCGTCCCGACCTGCAAGCCCACGCCCAGGCCGTAGAAGAAATCCTGTGAGTTATCGGAAATGCTCTCGCTCGCGGTCACGCCGAGCATCGAGCCGCCGAGAGTCAACTCGGTGTCGGCGAACAGCACGCCGGCGCGCCCGTGCACATCAAACGCGTTGCCGATCGGCACCGAGCCGATCGCCGCCACCGTGAAGCCGGTAGCCTCGACATCGGCAGAGAATGTCACAGCGGTTTGGGGCAAGCCCACTGGACTGACCATGCCGGTGGCGCGGTACTCCATCGTACCGAAGTCGACGTAGCCTGCTTCGACTGCGAAATATTCCGAGACACGATAGCCACCGAACAGCGAAAACGAAGTATCGCTGTCATCGAGCGTCGAGCCGAGAAATTCGTCGGCGTCAATCGCATTGAAGAAGGTAAAGGCGAGGAAGTCGCCGCCCGCCTTGCTCAGATCGGCCTCCGCCTGACCGCCGGTCACACCGAAATACCAGCCACTGCCTTCCGCGAGGCTCGCTGTCGATGCCAGCGACAGCGCAAGCCCCAGGCTCGCGGCCAAACCCGTTCGTTTGCTCATCATGATCTCCCTGAAATCGCTTGTTTGTTTCATTCCGCTCACGGCGGAACGGCGCGAATTCTATCGACGGGATCTCACGTCACTTCGGGAACGAGTTCACAGCGTGCATCTGCATCATGAAAATGCTTTGCAGCACTCATGATCTGTTTCCATCTCACCAGAAACATTCACTCCGCAGTCGATTGTGCGCGCGCAACTTCGATGATCTTGCTTTCGTTGCTATGGGCGTATCCCAGCTCGCACAACTTCGCATACGCCGCGCGCGCAGTGGCGCCCAGCGGCGTATCGATGCGGAGTTTGCGAGCCAGGCGCAGCGCGCAATCCACATCCTTCAAGCGCAGCTGAGGGGTAAACGAAACATTCTCATCGTGATCGCCCGCGACGATGCGGCGAGCCGTGCGCACCACTTGCGGACTTGCGGCCTGACCGGTGGCGAGCGCCTCGGCAACCACATGCAGATCCAGGCCTGCCCGCTCGGCGAGCGCCATGCCTTCGGCGATCGCCGCAATCTGTATGGCGCCCTGCAGGTTGATCATGAGCTTGTAAACCGTGCCGGCGCCGACGGCGCCGAAATGAATGATCCGACTCGAGATGGCATCGAGCACCGGGCGGGCGCGATCCAGATCCTCGGAGGCGGCGCCGACCAGCAAGGTCAGCTCGCCGGCCGCGGCCATGTCGGGCAGCCCGGTCACGGGCGAGTCGATGTAATCGAGCGCGCGCCGCCGCGCTTCATCGGCAAGCTCGAGCACCCAGTCGTGCGATAAGGTGGAGCACTCGACGATCAAGGTTCCCGCCGGCAGCTCGCTGCTGAAAACGCCCGCTTCCCCCAACCACACTTCGCGCGAAGCGGCGTCATCCGCGACCATCGCGATGATCAGCTGCGCGCCACGCGCCGCCTCTTTCGGTGAAGGGCAAAAGGTTGCGCCCCGCTCCGTCAACGACGCCGCGCGTGAGGCGGTGCGATTGAAAACGCGCAGCCGATGCCCGGCCGCAAGCAGCCGGTGCGCCATTCCGATTCCCATTCGACCCAAGCCGATCAAAGTGACATTCGACATGTCATATGCCCCCGGTATGTCCTTAATTCCGTGCTGCCAGTGGCTGGCGTACCGTCTTGCGAGCTTACGGCGAAAACCACGATCTGAACACGCAGGCGACGCTTGAACGCTGCAACCGTACCGCTGCAGGCCGTGATCGCGATCCAGTTGATCGCCGCCGTCAGTAGCGCGCGCGCGGACGTGATCATTCGCAATCCGACGTTCGAGCAGCTCGCCAGGATCACCGTCACCTCGGTCACCGGGACGGCGCGACCCCAGTTCACCTCGCCCGCCGCGGCCTATGTGCTCACTGCCGAAGAATTGAGCTACGTCGGCGTCCGAAATATACCGGACGGTCTGCGCTACGCGCCCGGGATGCAGGTATCGCAGCTGCAGGCTGCGCGTTGGTCCATCGCCACCCGCGGCTTCAACACGATCGCGGTCGACAAGTTGCTGGTGCTGATCGATGGCCGCTCGGTCTACACCCCGCTGTGGTCCGGGGTGTATTGGGAACAACACGCGTGGCTCGACCAGGATCTCGAGCGCGTCGAGGTGATCAACGGGCCGGCAGGTTCGGTGTGGGGCGCCAATGCCATGAACGGCGTGGTGAACATCCTGTCGCGATCGGCGCGCGACACCCAGGGCACGGCGCTGACGGTCGGCACCGGAACCGAAGAAGAAGCCTTCGGCAGCTTTCGCCATGGCGGCACGGCGGGCGAAAACGCGTGGTACCGCGCCTATCTCGATTACAGCAGGCAGGATGACACCGAACTCGGCAATGGCCAGCCCACCGGCGATGCCTGGGACATGGCCCGCATCGGCTTTCGCTACGACCGCGAGGACGAGGCGCAACGGATCTTTTTCAAAGCCGAAGGACAGTCCGGCGAATTCGATGAGCCGGGCGTCATTCCCTCACCCACGCCGCCCTACGAGGAGCGGCCGCCCCGCGGATACAACCGTGGCGGATTCGTGCAGGGCGTCTGGTCGCGACGACTGCCAGACGCATCGGAGCTGTCGGTCAGCGCCTGGTATGAACGACTCGATCGGCGGCTGCAGCCCACGGACGAACAAAGCAACACATTCGACATCGGCGTTCGCTATCTCACCCAGCTGGGCGGCGCTCACACGATCGCCGCCGGCGCGCTCTATCGCTACGTGGAGCACGAGACCACCTCCACCTTCCAACTCTCTTTCCTGCCGCCGGCGCACACCCTCCACCAGTGGTCCGCGTATCTGCAGGATGAGATCAAGCTTGGCGAAAGGTTCGGTGCAACGGTGGGCGTGCGCGTCGAAGACAATCCATTCACCGGCAATGAATGGCAACCCGACCTGCGGCTGAGCTGGAGCATCACGGACCACCAGTTGCTCTGGGCAGCCCTCGGGCGCGCGGTACGCACGCCCACGATCGCCGATGAGTCTCGAATCTTCATCAATCAAGTCCTGCCGCCAGGTTCGCTCGGCATCGATTCCCCGCCGATCATCCGTGCGATCCTGGGCGATACCACCCTGGACTCGGAAGAACTGATCGCCTGGCAACTCGGCTGGCGCGCGCGCTGGCAAGACGATGCGATGCTGAGCGCCTCGGTGTTCTATAACGATTACGATCGCCTGATCCTCTATCAGCCGCTGCCGCTCGATACCGCGACGCTCGCGCCGGATTTCTGGGTCCTTCCGCTTGCGCCCGTCAACGGCGGCACGGCTCATTCGCACGGCGCCGAGCTTGCAGGCATGTGGCAGGCCGCCGCCCGCTGGCGTCTGTTTGGCGAAGTCTCCTACCTCGATCTGCACGTGGAGCCGCCGGACCTGCTGCTCGCCACGAACCTCGCCGGCTCCACGGCACAAGTGCAGGCATCGCTGCGTTCCAATCTGGAGCTCGGCAACGACTGGGAGATCGGCATCGGTCTGCGCTATGTCGATGAGCTGCCCGCCTTGAACGTGGACAGTTATGTGGAAGCGGAGGTGCGCGTGGCGAAAGCATTGAGCGACAACGTGAAGCTCGCACTCGTGGGCCGGAATCTGTGGGAAGCTCGACACGCGGAGTTTCGCTCCGCCTCCTTTCCCATCGATTCGTATATCGAGCGCAGCGTCCACCTGGCACTGAGCTGGCGCAGGTAAGCCGTGCGCTGGCGGTGGCTAATGTTTCTTCCCGCGGCGTTGCTCGCCGCAAGTGCCCATGCGGCGCCGGAGTACAGCATCAAGGCAGGATACATTCTGCTCTTTACGCGCTACGTCGAATGGCCCGCGCGGGCCTTCGCCACCCCCGGCGCGCCCATCGTCGTGTGCGTTGTTGGCGCCGATCCGTTCGGGTCGGTGCTCGATGCGACCCTGGTCGGACAACTGAGCCAGCGCCGCCCATTGAGCGTACGGCGCGTGCCGGACGCCGATGCGACGCAGGATTGCCATGTCGCGTTCATCGGCACCAAGGGAGCCGAACGCCCCTCGAGTGAACAGACCCGCCAATGGCTCGATGTGCTCGCCGAGCGTCCCGTGCTCACGATCACCGAGACCATCGAGTCCTTGCAGCTCGGCTCCATGCTGACGTTCGTCGAAGAAGGCGTGGGGGATCAGTCGCGCATTCGATTCGATGCGAATCTGCCTCCGATGCATCGCGCCGGTTTGAGCGCAAGCTCACAGATGCTGCTGGCGGCTCGCAAGATCCATCGCGCCACCTCCGATGAGCTCTGAGGCTGCGAGCCACCGCCATGAAACGCCTGCCCTTCAGCCACCTGCCGCTCCAGCGCAAGCTGCTGCTGCTGGTGGGACTGGCGGCGGTGCTGTCGCTGCTGCTGGCGATCGCCGCCGCGGCCGTTTATGACTTCAGCACGTTCCGACCGCGAGCCGTCGAGCAGGCCCGCTACCGGGCCGAAGTGATCGCGGCGATCGTGACGGCGGCGGTGGAGTTTCAGGACGCGCGCACCGCGAGCCAATATCTGACGGCATTCGGACAGGACAGGAACATCGAAGCATTGGCGATCGTGGCGGAGGACGGCTCGCTCTTCGCCGAGTACCAAAACCCCGGTGGGGAACGATTGGAATTCAGGGATACCGGCGTGCGAGAGCGACTGCTCGGCACCGGGCGGATTCTCACCCGCCAGCCCATCGCCTCGCGCGGCCCCATGCAGGCCGACCTATGGATGGCAACGACCCTCACGCCCTTCGCCGATCGCGCCTGGGACTATCTGCCGTTGTTGGGCGCCGTCGCCTTGTCGCTGCTCGCCCTTGCCATCATGTTGTCCATCACGCTTCGCCGCGCGATCTCCGAACCGGTGCAGGCGCTCGCGGCCACGGCGCGCGATGTGACCCGACTGCGTGACTATCGACGCCGCGTCGCAAGCGACGGCAGCGACGAGGTGGGTCAACTGGCGCGCGACTTCAATGCCATGCTCGAAGCCGTCGAAGAGCGCGAGCGCGCCCTGAAGCAAAGCGAGGAGACCGCGCGTCGACAGCTGATCGAGATCGAAGCGATCTATGCCAACGCTCAGGTCGGCCTGTGCGTGATCGACACGCAACTGCGCTACGTTCGGATCAACAAACAGATGAAGGAGATGAGCGGCCATGTGGGCGAGACGCTGACCGGGCGCACCATCGAGGAGGCCACACCGGAGATCGCGCCGGTGCTCGCGCCGATCTGCAGACAGGTGCTCACGACCGGCCAGCCTGTCGCCAACGTCGAGTACGCGAGCGCCGCGCCCCCCAATGAAGTGCAACGATTCTGGATCGGCAGCCATCACGCGCTGCTCGATGAGGCGGGCCACATCATTGGCGTGAACGTCGCGATCCATGACATCACCGATCGCAAGCGAGCCAACGAAGAGCGCGCCGCCCTGGAGATCCAGCTGCGTCAATCGCAGAAGATGGAAGCGCTCGGCACGCTCGCGGGCGGGATCGCGCACGATTTCAACAACGTGCTCACCGCCATCTCCGGCAATGCGCAGCTGGCGCTCGAAGATCTTGCCCCGGAACATCCCGCAACGCCCTCGCTCCATGAAATCCAGCGCGCCACCGAGCGGGCCAAGGATCTGGTCCGACGGATTCTCGCGTTCAGCCGTCCGGAACAGAACATTCAACATCTGATCGATCTGCGCCCGGTCGTCGAGGAGGCATTGCGGTTGCTGCGAGCCACGGTGTCGAAGATGATCGAGATCCGTCTGCAGGCCGAGGCCGATCTGCCAGCCGTGATGGCCGATGCCACCCAAGTCCATCAGGTGTTGATGAACCTGGGCAAGAACGCGTGCGATGCCATGTCGAGCCGTGGTGGAACGTTGACGGTCCGCCTCGCCCGCGAACATATCTATTCGCTCGCGCAGAGTCCCTCACCGGAGCTGCTGCCCGGCACGTATCTGCGCATTTCGGTCGTGGATACCGGCAGCGGCATGCCCCCCGAGCTGATCGAGCGTGTGTTCGAACCGTTCTTCACGACCAAGTCGCACGGCGAAGGCACGGGTCTTGGTTTGTCGGTCGTGCATGGCATCGTCCGCGGCCATCGCGGCGCCATCCGGGTTCATAGCAAGCCTGGCACCGGAACGGCGTTCGATCTTTATTTTCCAGCCGCCGAGCTGCAGGCCGAGGATGTCACGAAACAAACCGCCGCGAATGCCACACCGAAAGGCCGCGGCGAGCACGTCCTCTACGTCGATGACGAAGAGCAGCTCGTGGACCTCGTGACCCGCATGATGGAACGCATGGGTTACCACGTGACGGGCATGACGCGACCGACCGAAGCCATCGATGCCGTGCGAGCCGACCCGAAGCGCTTCGACCTGGTGTTGAGCGATCTGGGCATGCCGGGCATGAGCGGCATGGATCTGGCCGAGGAACTGCTGCAGATCCGCCCCGACCTGCCCATCATCATCACCTCCGGCTACGTTCGAGCGGAGGATGCGAGACGCGCGGAGCAAATCGGCGTGCGGGACGTTGTAATGAAGCCGAATACCGTCGCCGAGATCGGTCAGCTGATCCGCGATCGTATCGATGCGCTGAAGAAATGATCGGAGCTCGCCATGATTCCCAGTCGCCACCGCCGCGCTTGGTTCACCCGCTTCGCCAAATCGACCTCGCGCGCGGCCGGGCATCCGGCGACTTTCTGCGCGGCGCTCGCGATCATCGTGATCTGGGCGGTGAGCGGGCCGATGTTCGGTTTCAGCGATACCTGGCAACTGGTCATCAACACCGGCACCACCATCGTGACCTTCCTCATGGTGTTTCTTATCCAGAACACCCAGAACCGCGATTCGGAGGCGATCCAGGTCAAGCTCGATGAATTGATCCGCTCCATCGACGGGGCGCACCTGGCGCTGCTCGATCTGGAGGAACTCGATGAGGAGGATCTGCAGCGGATCAGCAAAGACTATCTGGAACTCGCGCAACAGGCCCGCAGGGAGCTCGATGCGGGCAGATCCGACACCGATGTGCGTGAGGTGGGCGCGACGCATCGCAAGGAACTGAGCGAACGACACCGATCGCGCTCACGCAGGTCCGGTCACCCCAGGCGCCCCCGGAATCCGTCGCGGAAGTAGACGCTTTTCGAAGTTACCTTCTACGCGTGCCCCGGTTCTTCGCGACGATCGCGCCGAGAATGAGCAGGAAGGCGACCAGCCGCACCATATAGATGATCGGGCTGCCTTCGCTCGGCTTGTCCAGCACCAGGAACGCCATCCGGTTGATCCCTTCGATGGCAAAGGCGGCGGCGAACGCGAGGAACAGGGTGTCGCGCGTCTGGCGGTAGAAACGCCAGAAGAAGCCGCCGGCGGTCAACGACGCCGTGACGATCACTCCCAGCAAAAAGCCCTCGACCATGGCTCACTCGCTCTCAAAGACCAGTCCGTACACCAGCAGCAGCATGGCGCTGGCGGCGGTGCTCAGCCGCCACATATAAAGACTCTGCTCGTCCCCGAGCAGGACCAGATCGACGAACAACAATGCGTTCGACACGGTCAGCCCCGCGAAACACAGCGAGCTCCACAACAACAGGCGGCTGCGCGAGCGAGCAAAGCCACGCATCAGCAGCAGGGTGCAAGTGAAGGTCACGATGGCGCCCAGCAGATAGACGAGCTTTGCCAGCATGTTAGTCGTTGTCCTTGAGTCGGAACGCCCGCGCGAAATCGCGCACCGAGCCCGAGGCGTTGGAATGAATGAAGCGTGTCACCTGCACGAGCTGCGTGCGATACGAGTGAGCCACTCTCTCGAGCGACGCACGCTGCTCGGCGGAGCGCTCGATGTATTGATATTTCGCCGGCGACTGTTCGATGCGAACGATCAGCGAGCGTCGCGTGAGATCTTCGAGAATCGCGTTCGCCTGCTTCTCATTGACGTAGATGCGCGCGGCCAGCTCCGCCACGCTCCAGACGGTCGCGGGTGACTGAAAGAGCAACAGCAGCGCCTCCAGGTGAGGCACCGTGTCGATGCTGTCGAGTAAAAATTGCTCGACTGCTGGGTCAATCGCTCCCGCCGTCATCTCCCGTCCGTTCGCCCTTTACAGCTCTTGATCGTTATAATCACGTCCGCGAACCCAAAGAAACGAACCTCCACAGTAAAAGTTCCTCCGTCAGGAACTTTCTTCGCGGCGTAGGCATATTCGACGTGTAATGGTTGCACGTGAATCGACGAATGGATAGCTTGCTGCGGCCATCCGGCAATAACAAAGAAGCTTGGCTCAGCGTGCGCCCAGATTCGCCGTCATTCGGAGCTTGAATGCAAACCCCAGCCAGAGTCCGTCGTCGGATCGCCAAGGTCTCTGTGAAAAAAATACCTGGCGCGAAAGCGACTGCCAAGCCCGCGCGCAGAACGGGTGCGACCCAGCCCCCCGCTCCGTTCGATCTGAAGAATCTTCTGACCACACTGCAAGCCGTCCGCGACGGCAACTTCTCGGTGCGCATCGCAGACGATCACGAAGGCATCGAGGGCAAGATCGCCGAAACGCTCAATGACATTATCGCGGCCAACCAGCGCCTCTCCGAAGAAATGTCGCGCGCCGGCGACCTCGTCGGCAAGCAAGGCAAGACGCGCCATCGCCTGAGCATCGATCGCCGCTCCGGCGCCTGGGGCGATATGGAGGGGTCGATCAATACCTTGATCGACGACCTGCTCTGGCCGACGACCGAAGTCACTCGCACGATCGCCGCCGTCGCCAAGGGCGATCTGTCGCAAACGGTGCGACTGGAGGTCGAGGGTCGACCGCTGCAAGGTGAATTCCTGCGCTCGGCGACGATCGTGAACAGGATGATCGAGCAGATGGGGCTGTTCACCTCCGAAGTGACGCGCGTGGCGCGCGAGGTCGGCACCGAAGGCAAGCTCGGCGGCCAGGCGTCCGTGCCCGGCGCCGCCGGCACCTGGAAAGACCTCACCGACAATGTGAATTCGATGGCCGGCAACCTGACCGGTCAGGTGCGAAACATCGCCGAGGTGGCAACCGCGATCGCCAGCGGCGATCTCTCCCGCAAGATCACCGCCAACGTTCGTGGCGAGATTCAGCAGCTGAAGGAAGCCATCAATACGATGGTGGATCAGTTGCGCTCCTTCGCCTCCGAAGTGACTCGCGTCGCGCGTGAGGTGGGCTCCGAAGGCAAGCTCGGCGGCCAGGCCGTGGTGCCCGGGGTCGACGGCACGTGGAAGGACCTCACCGACTCGGTGAACTCCATGGCCGCGAACCTGACCGGTCAGGTTCGCAACATCGCGGAGGTCACGACCGCGGTGGCCCGAGGCGATCTGTCTCGCAAGATCACGGTGGATGTGAAAGGCGAGATTCTGCAACTGAAGGAAACCATCAACACGATGGTGGACCAGTTGAACGGCTTCGCCGCCGAAGTAACGCGCGTCGCGCGCGAAGTGGGCACCGAAGGCAAGCTCGGCGGTCAGGCCGAAGTCAAAGACGTGTCGGGTGTGTGGAAAGACCTCACCGACAACGTGAACTCCATGGCCTCGAACCTGACCGGCCAGGTGCGAAACATTTCCGAGGTGACCATCGCGGTCGCCAATGGCGACCTCTCGCGCAAGATCACCGTCGATGTGCGCGGTGAGATCCTGCAGCTGAAGGAAGCCATCAACACGATGGTGGATCAGCTGCGCTCCTTCGCCTCTGAAGTGACGCGTGTGGCGCGCGAGGTGGGCTCCGAAGGCGAGCTCGGCGGTCAGGCCATCGTGCCGGGCGTTGCGGGTACGTGGAAGGATCTCACCGACTCGGTCAACGCGATGGCGAAGAACCTCACCGGTCAGGTCCGAAACATCGCCGAAGTCACCACCGCCGTGGCGCGCGGTGACCTGTCTCGAAAGATCACCGTGGATGTGAAAGGCGAGATTCTCGAGCTGAAGGAAACCATCAACACGATGGTGGACCAGCTGAACGGCTTCTCGGCCGAGGTGACGCGCGTGGCGCGTGAGGTGGGCACCGAAGGCAAGCTCGGCGGTCAGGCGATCGTGCCGGGCATCAGCGGCGTGTGGAAGGATCTCACCGATAACGTGAACTCCATGGCCGGCAACCTGACCGGCCAGGTCCGAAACATCTCCGAGGTGACCATCGCGGTCGCGAACGGTGACCTCTCGCGCAAGATCACCGTCGACGTACGCGGTGAGATCCTGCAACTGAAGGAAGCCATCAACACGATGGTGGATCAGCTGCGCTCCTTCGCCTCCGAAGTAACGCGCGTGGCGCGCGAGGTGGGCTCGGAGGGCAAGCTCGGCGGTCAGGCGCTCGTTCCCGGTGTCGCAGGCACATGGAAAGACTTGACCGACTCGGTCAACGCGATGGCCACGAACCTCACCGGACAGGTGAGAAACATCGCCGAAGTCACCACTGCGGTGGCCCGGGGCGATCTGTCTCGCAAGATCACGGTGGATGTGAAAGGCGAGATCCTGCAGCTGAAGGAAACCATCAACACGATGGTCGATCAGTTGAACGGCTTCGCCGCCGAAGTGACGCGCGTGGCGCGTGAAGTGGGCACCGAAGGCAAGCTCGGCGGCCAGGCCGAAGTCAAAGACGTGTCGGGTGTGTGGAAGGACCTCACCGACAACGTGAACTCCATGGCCTCGAACCTGACCGGCCAGGTCCGCAACATCGCCGACGTCGCGACCGCGATCGCAAGCGGCGACTTATCGCGCAAGATCACGGTGGACGTGCGCGGCGAAATCCTGCAGTTGAAAGAGACCATCAACACGATGGTGGATCAGCTGCGCTCCTTCGCCTCCGAAGTCACGCGTGTGGCGCGCGAAGTGGGCTCCGAAGGCAAGCTCGGTGGTCAGGCCTATGTGCCCGGCGCCGGCGGCACCTGGAAGGATCTCACCGACAACGTGAACTCCATGGCCTCGAACTTGACCGGCCAGGTCCGAAACATCGCCGAGGTCTCGACCGCCATCGCCCGCGGCGATCTGTCACGCAAGATCACGGTGGACGTGAAGGGCGAGATCCTGCAGCTGAAAGAAACCATCAACACGATGGTGGATCAGTTGAACGGCTTCTCCGCCGAGGTGACGCGCGTCGCGCGCGAGGTGGGCACCGAAGGCAAGCTCGGTGGCCAGGCCGAGGTGAAAGGCATAAGCGGCGTGTGGAAGGACCTCACCGATAACGTGAACTCCATGGCCGGCAACCTCACCGGCCAGGTGCGCAACATCGCCGAGGTCGCCACCGCGATTGCCAACGGCGACCTGTCTCGAAAGATCACCGCCGATGTGAAAGGTGAAATCCTGCAGCTGAAGGAAACCATCAACACGATGGTCGATCAGCTGAACGGCTTCGCCGCCGAGGTGACGCGCGTCGCGCGCGAGGTGGGCACCGAAGGCAAGCTCGGCGGCCAGGCCGAAGTGAAAGACGTTTCGGGTGTGTGGAAGGATCTCACCGATAACGTGAACTCCATGGCGTCCAATCTCACCGGCCAGGTGCGAAACATCGCCGAGGTGGCAACGGCTATCGCCCGTGGCGATCTGTCGCGCAAGATCACGGTGGACGTGCGGGGCGAAATCCTGCAGCTGAAGGAAACCATCAACACGATGGTGGATCAGTTGAACGGCTTTGCCGCCGAAGTCACGCGCGTCGCACGTGAAGTGGGCACCGAGGGCAAGCTTGGCGGTCAGGCCATCGTGCCGGGCGTCGCGGGCACCTGGAAGGATCTCACCGACAACGTGAACTCCATGGCCTCGAACCTGACCGGTCAGGTTCGCAACATCGCCGAGGTCTCAACCGCCATCGCCCGCGGCGATCTGTCACGCAAGATCACCGTCGATGTGAAGGGCGAGATCCTGCAGCTGAAAGAAACCATCAACACGATGGTCGACCAGCTGAACTCCTTCGCCGCTGAAGTGACGCGCGTGGCGCGTGAAGTCGGCACCGAGGGCAAGCTGGGCGGTCAGGCGACCGTGCCCGGCGTGGCCGGCACCTGGAAAGACCTCACCGACAACGTCAACACCATGGCGAACAATCTCACGAACCAGGTGCGTGGCATCGTGAAGGTGGTGACGGCGGTGGCGAACGGCGATCTGCGCCAGCGCCTCACCGTGGAATCCAAGGGCGAAGTGGCGGCGCTCGCCGAAACCATCAACAGCATGACGACCACGCTCGCGACGTTCGCCGACCAGGTCACGAGCGTCGCGCGCGAGGTGGGCGTCGAAGGACGCCTCGGTGGCCAGGCCAACGTGCCCGGCGCCGCCGGCACCTGGAAGGATCTGACCGCGAACGTCAACCTGCTCGCCGCCAATCTCACCACCCAGGTGCGCGCCATCGCGGAAGTGGCGACCGCCGTGACCAAGGGCGATCTCACCCGCTCCATTCAGGTCGATGCGCGTGGCGAGGTCTCCGAGCTCAAGGACAACATCAACGCGATGATCGGCAACCTGCGCGAGACGACCGAGCGCAATACCGAGCAGGACTGGCTGAAGACCAACCTCGCGAAATTCAGCCGCATGATGCAAGGTCAGCGCGACCTCGTGACCATGGGCGAGATGCTGCTCGCCGAGCTCGCCCCGCTGGTCGGCGCGCAGCAGGCGATTCTGTACATCACCGAACTCGATGAGCGTCAGAAGATCTTGAGAGAGCTTGCCACCTACGCCGACGCCAATCCCGGCGAGCGGCGCGTCTTTGCGCTGCGTGAAGGCCTGGTGGGCCAGGCGGCGGCCGACGGTCGGCGCATCCTGCTCGAGAACGTGCCGCTTGATTCGATCCACGTGCGCAGCGGCCTGCTCGCCGCGCGCGCCCGCAACGTCATCGCCCTGCCGATTCTCTACGAAGGCCAGGCCAAGGCCGTGATCGAGCTCGCCTCGTTGCACGAGTACACCGCCTCGCAGCTCGCGTTCCTCGAACAGCTCGCCGGCAGCATCGGCGTCGTGCTCAATACCATCGAGGCGACGATGCGCACCGAAGGCCTGCTCAAACAGTCGCAGCAGCTCGCCGGTGAGTTGCAGACTCAACAAAAAGAGCTGCAGCAGACGAACGAGGAGCTGGCCAACAAAGCGATGCTGCTCGCCGAGCAGAACGCCGAGGTCGAGCGCAAGAACGAAGAAATCGAACTCGCGCGCCGGGCGCTCGAAGAGAAAGCCACCGAGCTTGCCCTCACCTCGCGCTACAAGTCCGAGTTCCTCGCGAACATGTCGCATGAGCTGCGCACGCCCCTCAACAGCATTCTGATCCTCGGTCAACAGCTGGCCGAGAACGCCGATCAGAACCTCTCCCCGCGCCAGATCGAATTCGCCAAGACCATTCACGGCGCGGGCACCGACCTGCTGAACCTGATCAGCGACATCCTGGATCTCTCGAAGATCGAGTCCGGCACGGTCACCGTCGAATCCGAAGAGCTGCTGTTCTCGCATCTGCGCGAAACCATCGAGCGCAACTTCCGTCACGAAGCCGAAGCGCGCGCCCTGCTCTTCACCGCGGATTTCGATCCGGCGCTGGGACGGCAGATCTCGACCGATCCGAAGCGGCTGCTGCAGGTGTTGAAGAATCTGCTCTCGAACGCGTTCAAGTTCACCGCGCAAGGCAGTGTGATTCTGCGCGTGCGTCCGGCGGTCTCAGGCTGGAGCCCCGATCATCCGGTGCTGAATCAGGCCGCCACCGTCGTGGCGTTCTCGGTGAGCGATACCGGCATTGGTATCGCGCCCGAGAAGCAACGAATCATTTTCGAGGCCTTCCAGCAGGCCGACGCGGGGACCTCGCGCAAATATGGCGGCACCGGACTGGGGCTCGCCATCAGTCGCGAGCTGGCCCATCTGCTCGGTGGCGAGCTGCGTCTGGTTAGCGCGCCCGGTCAGGGCAGTACGTTCACGTTGTATCTGCCGTTGATTTTCGTCGGTTCCGCATTCCGGTACTCGAATGCACAGCCCGGCGCGAACAGCGGGCAGACCGCGCCGTTCCCACCGCTGCCCTTGCCGCTGCGTGCCGAGGAACTCATCGACGATCGCAACGATCTGCAGCCCGGCGATCGGGTGCTGCTGATCATCGAGGACGATCCGCATTACGGCAAAGTGCTGCTGAACGTTGCCCGTGACAATGACTTCAAGGTCATCGTGGCCAAGACCGGCGCCGACGGCCTCGCGATGGCGCGCAAGTACACCCCGACCGCCATCTCGCTGGATGTGTTCCTGCCCGACATGCTCGGCTGGACGGTACTCAATCAATTGAAACAAAGCCCGACCACGCGACACATCCCGGTGCAGATCCTCACCGTCGAGGAGGAGCGTCAGTACAGCCTGGAGCGTGGCGCCTACGCGTTCATGAACAAACCGGCCACCACGGATGAGCTGGCGGGTGCGCTGCAACGGATTCGTAACTTCGCGGCGGCGAACGTTCGTGAGCTGCTGGTGGTCGAGGACGATCCGGCCGAACAGCTGAGCATCGCCGAGCTGATCGGTTTCGATGATGTGACCATCACCGCCGTGGGCAGCGGCCAGGAAGCGCTACAGGCCATGCGCAGCAAGCAATTCGATTGTGTGGTGCTCGATCTGCGCCTGCCCGACGTGTCGGGCTTCGACCTGCTGGCCGAGATACAGGCGGATGCGCGGCTACGCGATACCCCGATCGTCGTGTTCACCGGCCGCGACCTGACGCCGGCCGAGGAGCAGGAGCTGCGCACCAAAGCCAAGAGCATCGTGCTCAAAGGCGTGCGTTCGCCCGAAAGGCTGCTCGATGAGACCGCGCTCTTCCTGCACCGCGTGGTGACGCAGCTGCCCCTGGCCAAACAAAAAATGATCGAGGCCCTGCACGAGGGCGATGAGCCCCTGCACGGTCGCAAGGTGCTGGTGGTGGACGATGACGTACGTAACATCTTCGCGCTCAACAGCGTGCTGGAACGCCGCGGCATGCAGGTGATCAACGCCAACAACGGCATGGACGCGATCAAGCTGGTGGAATCCACCGATGACCTTTCGCTGGTCCTCATGGACGTGATGATGCCGGAGATGGACGGCTACGAAACCATGCGGCGAATCCGTGAGAACAATCGGTTCCGGCTGCTGCCGATCATCGCGCTCACCGCCAAGGCGATGAAGGGCGACCGGGAGAAATGCCTGGAGGCCGGCGCCTCGGATTACGTTGCGAAACCTGTCGATACAGCGCAGCTGCTGTCTCTGGTAAGAATGTGGCTGCAACCCTAGCATCGAAGAAGTGACTGGTGACTAATGACTAATGACTGGTCAGAGGCGGCAGCCTTCATGCTTCGGTGGCATGCCGCAGTAGCATGGAGCCGAAGCTGAAGTGAACGCCCCGCCCCTTCAAGAGCGAGTCAACATTCTGCTGGTCGACGACCAGCCCAGCCGTTTGCTCTCGTACGAGTCGGTGCTCGAGGATCTGGGGCAGAACCTGATCAGCGCCCGCTCCGGCGAGCAGGCGCTGCAACGCCTGCTCGAGGATGACTTCGCCGTCATCCTGCTGGATGTGAGCATGCCCGGCATGGATGGCTTCGAGACCGCGGCCATGATCCACGATCATCCGCGCTTCGAGAGCATCCCGATCATCTTCGTCACCGGCGTGCACGATTCCGAGTTCGATGCACTGAAAGGCTATCGATTGGGCGCGGTGGATTACGTTTCGATTCCGATCGTCCCTGAGATCCTGCGCAGCAAGGTCTCGGTGCTGGTCGAGCTGTACATGCAGCGCCGGGAATTGCAGCGGCTCAACAAGAGCCTCGCCGAAGCCAACGCCACGCTCCAAGCCGAGAAGGCTCGGGAGCTCGAGCGCGCCAATCACGAGCTCGAGCACGTCAACGCCGCCCTGCGCGATGCCGATCGTCACAAGGATGAGTTCATCGCCATCCTGGCGCACGAGCTGCGCAATCCCCTCGCCCCGATCCGCGCCGCGGTCGATGTGATGTCGCTCATGCCGCTGGATCATCCGCAGCTGCGCTGGGCGCGCGAAGTCATCGATCGACAGACGACGCACTTGAGCCGCCTGGTCGATGACCTGCTCGATGTGTCTCGGATCTCACGCGGCACGATCAAGCTGAACCGGGAATCGCTGACGCTGCGAACCATCCTGGATCGCTCCGTCGAGGCGGCGCAGCCCATCATCTCGGCGCATCATCACGAGCTGCAGATCGAGTGTCTCGCCGAACACGCCACCGTCGAGGGTGACCCGACGCGCCTGGTCCAGATCCTGAGCAACCTGCTGAACAACGCCGCGAAATACATGCAGGCGAGCGGCACCATCCTGCTTCGAGCTCATGTCGATCAGACGCATGCGGTGTTCTCGGTGAAGGACTCCGGCATCGGGCTTACCGCCGAGGCGCTGCCGAAGCTGTTCAATCTGTTCTCACGCGTGCACGAGGATGAAGGCCTGCTGCCCAGCGGGTTGGGCATTGGCCTGGCGCTCGTCCGGCAGCTCGTGGAGCTGCATGGAGGCACCGTGAACGCGACGAGTCCCGGTCCGAATCGCGGCAGCGAATTCACCGTTCGGCTGCCGCTGTCTTCGACCGCAATGCCCCTCGCAGCGCTCGATGCGCATGCAGCGATCTCCGGTAAGCCGCAGTCGCTGCGCATCCTGGTCGCCGATGACAATGCGGATGCGCTGGAGAGCCTCGCGCTACTGCTGGAGGTCTGCGGCCACGAAGTTCGCAAGGCCTCCGACGGTCAGGAAACCCTGCAGGCCGTGACCGCCTGGCGCCCTGACATCGCGCTGCTGGATATCGGCATGCCCTTGCTGGATGGCTATGAGGTGGCCCGACGCATCCGGAGCGAACCTTGGGGCGCTCAACTGTTCCTGGTCGCCGTGAGCGGCTGGGGTCAGAGCGAGGATCGTCAACGCGCGACCGATGCCGGCTTCGATCTGCATTTCAGAAAACCCATCGGCCTGCCGGCCCTGGAAGGGATTCTGGAAAAAGCACAGCGACTGAATGCCGAAACGGTCGTAAAGTCCGACACCTGAGTTTGTTTCTTCACCACCGTCGGCGCAAAGTTTACACAGTGAACGATCTCACTTTGCTGGAGGACGCGCTGCGTGCGTCTCTGAATCGCCGCTGCCGCAGGGCTTACGCGCATGATCTGCGCAATGGGCTGCAAGGCATTTTCGGCGGCGTCGATGCGCTGACCCGTGCGGCCCGCTCGCTGAGCAGCGGCAAACCGCTCACCGTGCCGCTCGAACAACTGACCACGTTCGTTCAGCAAGCCATCACCAATCACGAGCGCGGCCTGGAGCGGGTGCTCGATGCGATCACGCCCGAAGCGCATGAGCCCGCCCTCATCTCCTGCCGTGAGTTGCTCATCGAGCTTTCGCGCTTCCTGACCAACGATGCCGCGCGCAACGGCGTACGCATTCGCCAGGACTTCGACGATGAGCTCAAGATCACGACGCAGGCCGCACGCCTGCGCTTGATCGGCCTCGCCCTGCTCACCGACAGCATCGATGCACTCACAGAAGGCGGTGAGATTCGGATCGCAGGGCGAACCGCGCAGGGCCGCGTGCACGTCGAGATCATCGACACCCGATCTCAATCTCGTCCGGTCTCATTCGTGAGCGAGACGATCGAACAGCTCGTGACCGCGCTCGGCGGACGTATCGAAAGCAAACAACACGACGGCGGCGCCGAGGTGCGGATCGAGCTGCCGGTCGGCTGACTCCGTCTGCTCGTGATCCCCCACAGACGAGGTTTACCCGGGCGGCGCCAACACTTCAGGGTGTAACGAAGCCCGGCAGCTTCTTGGCACCTGCGTCGAAAGTTGCCGTAGCCTTGCAACCGAGCGCCCCGTATCGCGTGCCAATGAGGCAGTCAGCGAACTGTGCGGATGAATTCTTCCAAATGAACAGTGCTTCCTCTACTGAATGTTCGTCCTCGAATTCCATGTCTGTGGCACTCAACAGATCAGAGAAGGCGCCAAGGATCTCCGTTTTGCTGAGCTTGTATCGACTGCGCAAGACCCATTCTGTCTCGAGCAGCACGAGATGGCTCACGAGCACCGGGGTAGAGGCCTGCGCCTCACGCCTGATAAATTTTTGCGCGCGCTCGAACTGCTCCTCGTCATCTCGCACCAAGAATCGAACGAGGACATTGGTGTCGAGACCGATCATCAGCGAGAGAGGTCTTCGATAGGGACTGCCTTCCGCCCCTTTTTGTGGAGACGGCCCGCGACGTCCATCGCGCTCTTGTTCTTAACGCGCATCAATACCGTGCCATCGGAGAGCATCGTGAACGTCATCCGGTCGCCCGCTTTCATCCGAAGACCCTCGCGGATTTCCTTCGGAATCGTGGTCTGGCCTTTACTGGTCAGCGTTGCGTCTGTGCTCATTGCAGTCACCTTTCGCCTTACAAGAGCTATCTTAGTAAGGACGTGCCGTCGCCGCAACCACAACCGGCGGATTCACCCCTGCTCGGCTCCCAGCGGTAGGGACAGGATCCACAGGCCGACGATGGTATAGGCGACCATGAGCACCAGGGTGGGCAGCTGGCTCAAGACGCGACGCTGATTTGGGAAGGTGCGAACTGCCGTGAGATGCGCGAGATAAACGCTCGCGACGTGGCCGCCGAGCAAGACCGCCACCTGCAGGTGCCACACGATGCCCATTTCCAGATTCGACGGCTCGGCGCCGACGACGCTCTCCAGTCGCAACAGATTCCAACCTCGCCCCAGCGGATCGGACAACAGCGCCGGCAACGCCTTTGTCTGCATCCACAGAAAGGTGAAATAGTGCGAGAAATGATAGGCGACTGCGATCGGCAGCAGCGAATAGCAGAACTTCAGCGCCAGTGCGGGCAGCGCGATGGCCGTGCGGGTCAGCAGCTTCGCCAGATACAGCACCAGCAGATACAGGCCGAGATACAGAAACGGAAATATCAGCAGCCCGGCCTTCCTGTAGATCAGGTACCAGTCCATGAGCAGCGCCTGGGCTCGCCCCAGATCGCTACCGCACAGCGGTTCGAACAGCCACAACGCATTTCTCCAGAACAGCGCGGTCCAAAGCACGGTATCGAGAATCGCATCGTACGTGGTCGATGACAGCATGAAGAGCACGAAGAGCACCAGGCTCAGGTGTGCTGGCCGGTATTTCAATGCGGCAGCAAACGGCGATCGCAGACGAACCCTCCAGCGTACCGGTGTGCCGCGCAGGCGCCTGTATTCCACGGGCGCAAGTGTGGCGATCAGGCGGAAGTAAACGCTGAAGACATCGGCCCGGCGAAACCATACGTTCGCGCCGAACGCGTAACATCCTGCGAGTGTGATGGCACTGTAAGCCAGCAGAAGAAGCGCCGTCGCACGAGGCGTAACGTTCTCGAACAGCTCGATCGCGATCAGCGCCACATAGAACAGCACGGCCAGCCAATAGCTCACTTTCCGGGGAAACTTGATGCGAGGCGTCGTGAGATTACAGCCCCTGCGCTCCAACGCATCGATCGCCGTTCGCCACGGATTGATCAGTGCATACAGATCGCCCGCCAGCAAGGTGATGTACCCAAAGCCCAGCAAGAACATCACCCAGAACAGCGTCATGGAGATGTTGCGGACGGGATCCTCGCTGCCGAACAACCCCGCGAACATCGTGAGCAACAACGCGCCCACTGCACCGGTGCGTAGCAGACCGAGCATCCGAGGCCCAAGAACGACGGGCTGTCGTCGGCGCTCCTCGGACGGTGCGAATCCGCGCGCCCGCGCCGGCGGTGTCGTGACCAGAAAACCCAGCAAGGAAAAGGTGATCAGAAGTGTCGCGACACAGGAGTAGACGTACATCCAGAACGGCACGGGTAGCACATACACCGCGCCAAACGAATGCGCGCTCGAAAGCACCGGAACGAAACAGGCGAGCAAGATCCCGCCACGAGCGCCGCGAAGCAGTGGCCTCATTCCGCCTTCACCTCCAGCACGGCCAGCTGCCGATGAAGAATCGGACTATTGGGATCCGCGGGGTCGGAGTGCTCGTGCAGGTGGATGGGAAAGATTCCCGAGGCCTTCGCGACGAATGTGAGAACGATGTCCGTCCCCGCCTCGAGAATCGCACTCTGATCGTAGCCGTGCACATGGATTTCCCCGGCACGGCCGGAGCGGATTCGCAGCGTCACCGTTGCATCCTGCTTCGCCGGCAGAATCCTCAGCGCCTCCCCCGCTGTCGGCGCGGCGATGATGAGCTCGTACGTCGGCTCTGAAGCGACGCGACTCTCGTGCCCGCCTATCGAGGCTCGCAGGCCAAAATAAAGAAAGGTCAATGAAACGAGGGTGGCCCCAGCCCAAACCACCCGGCTGCTCCACGCTCCCCCACCCCGAGACTGCGTCGTGATCATCCCACCAGCGCCTTCGCTCATGACCCTCGTCCCCGATGCGGGTGCCGAGGAGCCGATGCCGCTATGCTTTATCCTGGATTGAACCCCTCAGCAAGCTCGGACGGCCCCTCGAGTCCTTCGCTCACTACACGAGCTCAAATATTCCCGATGGGATCCGATCCACGCATCGATCTTCCGGATCGTCCAGATCACTCTGCACGCAAACGGACATCGCAGGACTTGCGATCAATGCCTCGGCGACGGTGCGAACGATAGTGATCCCGATGATTGTGACAATGAGGGAAGTGGGGCGGGTTCGCGGGTTGGGGCCCGCCCGCTATTTCGGCCGATAGTTCTTGTTGCGTGCCTCGAAGGCGCGAATCTCCCGTTCGGCCTCGTTGCGTTGGATCCCGTAAACCTCTTGAATCGCACGCAGCAGCGAGGCTCGCTGACCGCCGATTGCCCGCAGTTGCTCCTCATCGAACTTCAGCCATCGTGCCTTCACCGTGCCCTGGAACTGTGCCCAGTGACTCTCCGCCAACGTCCAATTCATGGAATCTCGCACTCGAAAAAATGGCCGCGCAGCCTACTCCCCTTCGCTGCAACTTGCTCGCGTGTCGTACCGGTGGCCGTGTGGCGGGCGGCCTACGAAAGCTTTTTCTCGATTTATTTGTATCTATTCGAACCCACAGAGCGCACACTGCGGCAGCTTGTGAAGCCGTCCGCATTCGGCCACCGCCTGCGCAGGAGCTACCTTCCTGTCGCACGCCCCACCCTTCACGGCCATGCCGGAGAGCTTCATGAATATCTACAGATTGCATCGAAAGGTCGGTCGTGCCCTCGCTCGAGTCAGCGGCGCGGCGCCTCGACGAGCAACTCCGTCGGGCGAGCGAGCCAAGCTCGAGAGCTGCGAAAGCTCCACACGTCATTGGACGATTCCCGCCGCTTCGAGCTCAGGCTTTGATTTGCATGCGCTCGCGGACTGGCGAGCCCGCTTGCTGGCATCGCGCGGCGAGCAGATGCACATGAGCAGCGTGGAACGAGCCGATCGCTGCGCCATCGCCATTCTCGATCCCAGAGGCATCGTGATCGCCTGGCACGACCGCCTGCCCCACGCGCGGCCGTATGATCCGGGCGTTCTGAGTCGCCACATGTCTCAGTTCTATCTGCCGCAGGAAGTCGCGCTGAACGTTCCCGCTTGTCACTTGTCGATCGCCGCTGAATACGGCATGGACACGCAGCGCGGCTGGCGACGCCGGCCGAGCGGAGACATCTTCTGGGGCGTGACGGTCATGCAGAGCATCCTGCTCAGTGACGGCGAGCTGCTGGGATATTCGCACGTGACCCGCGCCCTGCATGCACCGGCGCGACACATCTTCAGACCGGCATGGCCGACGCCGTCGCGAACGACGGACCTCGTCGCCATCGCGTAGAGACAAACCATTGCATCCCCATGGAGCACGCTCCCCGCGAGCGTGCCCGTGATATTCCCTGGCCATCACAGGCCAATAGCGATTGATTGCCGAGAGACCTACAGTGAAGTCCTACCGAAATAAATATCGAGCACCCCGGCCGAAGACGATGTATAGTGACCTCGGCTCGTAACCTTTCCCTTTATCTTAAGTCTGGCCACCGCCGTCCGGCGCCTTTGGTCACTCAATCTAAACCGAATCGTTCTCGAACCTTGGGGCTGCGTCATTGGCGCGGTCATTTCCCTTTGCGTTCCTTCGATTCGACCGAACGCCCTATCCTAGAGAGTTACGAATGAGCAAGATTTACGTGGGCAATCTCCCCTTTTCCGCCACCGAAGACGTGGTCCGCACGATGTTCGCCCAGCACGGCGCCGTCGAGTCGGTTGCCCTGATCAATGATCGCGAAACCGGCCAGCCGCGTGGTTTCGGCTTCGTCGAAATGGCACGCGCCGACGCGGCGCGCGCCATTCAGAGCCTGAATGGCCAGGACATGGGCGGCCGTGCGCTCAAGGTCAACGAAGCGCAGGACAAGCCCCGCAGCGGCGGCGGCGGCCAGCGTCGCTGGTGATCCGATATCGCCCGGGGCTCACGCCCCGGGCGATCCTTTGAGAACCTACCTCCTCGACGAGCACCTTGAACAAGACACCGAATTTCAAACAGCTGAAAAAGCGTCGCGAAGATCAGCAGAAGAAACGAAACGAAGAGAAGCGACGACAGCAGGCCGAGCGCAGGGCTCCCGAACTGCCGCCACAAACATCCTGAAGTCCGATGTCCGAACGAGTCGTACCGGAAAGCGCCCCCTCCGATGAGCAGGTGATCGCCGCCACTCGCCTCTGGCTCGAACGCGCCGTCATCGGCCAGCAACTCTGCCCTTTCGCCGCCGCCCCGTATCTGCACGATCGAGTGCGTTTCCACGTGAGCGCGCAGCGCGACCCCGCTGGACTTCGCGAAGAGCTGTGTCTGGAGCTGCAACGGCTGCAGGATGCGGATCCGAAGCAGTGCGAGACCACGCTGATCATTCATCCGCAGGTTCTGACGGACTTCCTCGACTACAACGATTTTCTCGACGAATGCGACGCCGCGCTCGCCGAGCTGGGCTTGGAAGGCGAGCTACAGGTGGCGAGCTTCCATCCGAACTATCAGTTCGCGGGCGTTCCCGAGCAGGACATCACGAACTTCACCAATCGCTCGCCCTACCCGATGCTGCATCTACTGCGCGAGGCCAGTGTGGCGCGTGCGGTGGCCACCTTCCCGGACATCGATGAGATCGGTCCCCGAAACATGCAAACGCTGCGTCGGCTGGGCCACGAGGGCTGGCGGCGATTGTGGCTCGATCCTTGAGCCGAGCCGCCGCGCACTGATCTACTAGAAGTTACATCACGTGGCGTTCTGCAGTTCCTCTTTGCGTACCCGTAACTGCTCGCCCAGCGCCTTCAGATCCAGCCGGGTCTTGCGAACCTTGGGAAACAGCTCGTTCTGCTCTTCCTTGACGTGATGCTGGACATACTCGCCGAGCACCGTGACCTTGGCGTCCCAGTAATCCTCTGCCGGCTCTCCCGCCTCGATCTGTTCGATCAGATCCTTGGCGGAGGCATGCTCGACATTGGCTTCGTCGAGCAGATCCTTTTCCTTGGGCAGCACTTGCCTGACCGCGGGATAGAAGATCTCTTCCTCGATCTGCGTATGGATCTTCAGTTCCAGACAGATCTGGGTCGCCAGCGTCTGCTTTCGCCCGGCGTTGCGCGCTTTCTCGAACTGCTCGAACAAGTCCTCGACCAAGGCGTGATCGGCGCGCAGCAATGCAATCGCATCCTGTGGGCGTCGCGCGGCTTTGGCTTTGGAGGATCCTTTCTTGCGAGCTGGCATTGAGCTGACTCCTGCGGTTGTGACCTCCTACAACGTCCGCAGGGTAATGCGCGTTCCCATACATACAGAAGTCTGCCGAGGTCGTGATCTCCTCCAGTGATGCCCGCTGCGATCACAGCTGATCGTGCACCTGATAGGCGACCCAGTCGAAGGCGCGGCTGTACCATGGACGCCGCCGCCAGGCCTCGAGCGTCAGTTCCTGGCTTCGCTGCAGATCGTTCTGGAACGCCGCCTTCAACTGGCCTGCAATCTTCGCATCGCGGATGCCGATGCCGACTTCCTCGTTGAGCGAAAGCGAGCGCGCGTCGAAGTTGGTCGAGCCGATGTGGGACCAGATCGCATCGACGATCACGATCTTCTGATGGATCAGCGTCGGCATGAATTCATACAGGCGCACACCGCCTGCGAGCAGCTGCTCATACAAGCGACATCCGGCACGGCGCACGAAGGGGCTGTCGGTATGCGGACCGGGCAGCATGAGATGCACGGCGACGCCGCGCTCGACCATCATGGCAAGCAACTCACAGACGCCATCGTCGGGGGCGAAGTAAGGATTCTGGATGATCACTTCGCGCTTGGCGCAGGCGATGGCAACGGTATAGAGCAGCGCCACCGAGGAGACGGCATCGCCCGATGCGCTGCTGACCACGTGCGCATCGCTCTCGCCGCTGGTTTTCAGCGCCGGGAAGCAGCCCTCGTCGGCCGGCACGCAGTGACTCTCTTCGATCCAGTTCTGCATGAACACCGACTGCAGCGCCTGCACGGCCGGGCCTTCGACGCGGACCGCCGTATCGCGCCAATGTTTCTCATCCTGACCGTGCCCGAGCCATTGATCGGCGATGCCATGGCCGAAGGTGTAGCCGATCACGCCATCGACGATCAGCAGCTTGCGATGCGTGCGGTGGTTGAAGCGGCGCAGATTCCACCACCTCGGCTTGCAGTACAGGGACAACTGCACGCCCGCCTGCGCCATCCGTTCGAGATTTTCATCATCGGCGCCGACGCTGCCCATCGCATCGATCAGCACGCGAACCTTGATACCCTCGCGCGCCTTGCGACTCAGCAACTCGACGAAGCGCCGCTCGACCTCGCCGGCCGTCCACACGAAGGTTTCCAGATGGATGGCACACCTGGCCGCGGCGATGTCCGCTTCCATCGCAGGAAACAGCGCGCCATCCTGCAGGAGGCGGCAGTCATTGCCCGAGGTGACCGCGCCGTCGGTCACGCCTGCGAGCGTGCGAAGGTCCTCGCCGAGTGAGGGCAAGGCGTCCAGATCGAGTTCGAGATAGGGCGTGTTACGACGATTCTTGAGCAGGAAATAGGCGCTGGCCAGCAGCGCGCCGGCCAGAAATGTCAGGATCGCCTGCCACACCTCGCACTACTCGGCGACCTTCGCCCCATCGACGCGGAATCGCAGATACGGCAGCTGTTCCTGCGCGATGCTGCCGATTCCCGTCTGAGCCGCCGCCTGCTGCCCGGGCTGCACGGCCGAACGGAACACCACCGGCTGCCCCTGCTGAACGATGCGCCCGCCGGCGTCGACGAGCACGGGGGTGACCTGGATGCCGACGAGCGGCGCCGGTGCGCGATTCTGAACCACGACGACCACCCGGCCTTGGGAATCGATCTGCCCTTGGGTGGCAACGTAGTTCCCTGGATTCTGCGGCAGATCCATGCGCACGAACTCCGCCGCCGCGCGCTGGCCGATCTGGCTCTGCGAGCTTGCGGCCGCCTTGAAATATTCCATCGCTTGGGTGCGATCGCCCCGATCCTTGGAGATCGTGCCGAGGTAATAAGCCGCCGGCGCCGTGGGCAGCAGTTCGGCGCTCTTGCTCAACCATTCCTCGGCGCGTGCTTTATTGCCCAGCTGCAACTGGGCGACGCCGGCGCCCAGGTACGATCCGAAATAATCCGAGTTCAGATCGATGGCCTTCTGATAGTGCGGCAGCGCCTCCTCGGGCTTCTTCTGCGCAAGTTTCATCTCGCCCAGGAACTCATGGAAGCGCCCTTCGCGCGGCTCGATCTTGATCGCTTCGCGCACCAGCGATTCGGCTTGGGTGTATTCCTTCTTGCGAGCCGCGACCATCGCCTCCTCGAACTTCTCGTAGGCCGGCTCGATCTTCCTGAAGGGCTGCAAGCGCGCTTCATAGCGCTCCTTGCCAAGATCGCCGCCTGGCCCCAATCGTGCCGCGGTGGCTTTGTTCTTGGCGACGCGCTCCTCCGAGGGCGGATGCGAGGCGAACAGACCGTCGATGAAACCGCGGCTCTTGGCGCCGCTCTGCTGCGACAGGCGTACGAATGTTTCCTGTAGCGTGATCGCGCCTTGCAGATCGTAGCCGGCCGCCTTCATATATTTCATGCCGTACTCGTCGCTTTCGAGCTCCTGATCGCGACCGTACTTCTGCTGAATCATCTGGGCGCCGAGGCCCGCGCCCTGCACGGCGAGATTCGCGACGCTCGCATCGACATCGCTGATCGCAGCGCCGATCTGGGCGGCGGCGAGACCGACCTGCATGAGGGTGCCGCGCTCCTGCGCCTTGGCGCCGTGCCTCGCGGCGGCATGAACGATCTCGTGACCGAGCACGGCCGCAAGCTCCGCTTCGTTCTTCAGCTCCGAGAGCAAGCCGACGTTGACGGCGATCTTGCCGCCGGGCAGCGCCCAGGCGTTCGGCACGGGATTGTTCAACACCACGAACTCGTAGGGCAGCGGGCGATCGGAGACCGCCGCGAGCTTCTGGCCCACTTCGTTCACGTAAGCCGTGAGATCGGGCAGCACGTCGAAGTCACCGCCCTCGCTTTGCCGGGTCGGCGCGTAATGCTGCTCGCCGATCTTGATCTCCTGCGCCTCGGAGACGAATTGGATCTCTTTCTTGCCCGTCACCGGGTTGACGCCGCAAGCGCTCAGCAGAAGTGCAAGCAGGGGTAGGCACAGCAGCTTTGCTTTGCGCATCGAAGTCCAACCGTGTCAGGGGTAGTGGAAGATTCTACGGCCCTCCTGGTTGAAGAGCGATCAATGACGGCGATTTGTTCCCGTCAGGCGTCAGTAGATGCCTTTCCCCGCGCCCTGCCGTGGCGACCAAGGCTCGCTACACCGTTCAGTGCATGCTTCGTCGTTCGTTTCGCGAGCCTCGAACCCCGGATCGACACGCCTTCGCTCGAAAGCGCCGTGATGACCGGCACGAGCCTGTGCTGAGCCTCGTTCCATCGCCGTGCGAGCCGGTCTTCGTGGACTTCATGCGGCTTTTATAACTCAGACAATTAAAGCCTGGCAATACCGCTTCCGCCACGCTGGCCCCGAGCCCCGGAACGATCCGTGAGGGTGGGCGTTCCTGGGGTGCTGAACGAGCCGCGGGGAAGCGTCATGACGACTTCGATTGGCAATGCAGCGATGGTGACGGCCCTATTCAAGGACACAGGCGGGGTGGAGCGTGCGTATCACGCCGCGCTTTCGCGAGGCTATCGCACGGAGGACATCAATCTGGTGCTCTCCGAAGAGACCCGCCGCAAATATTTCAATGTCGATCAGGTGGAAACCGAGCTGGCCGACAAGGCGGCCCACAGCACGGAAAAGAAACAACCGGCCGCGGCGAAGGTCGGCGGACCCGCAGGCGGCACCGCTGCCACGATCGCCCCGGCCCTGGCCGCCATCGGTTCGGCCGCGTTGCTTCCTGGATTGATCTTGGCCGGACCCGTCGCGATTGCGCTCGCCGCAGGCGGCGCGGTCGCCATCGCCGGCGGCCTGGTGACGGCACTTACCGACTGGGGCATTCCCAAAGCGCGGCTGGAGGAATACGAATCGGAGATTCGTCGCGGAGGCGTTCTGATCGGCGTGCGGGCGCGCGATGACGCCGACACGGCTTACCTGCAAAACGAATGGCAAGCCGCGGGCGGCGTGCTGGTGCGAGCCTGAAGCGCTCTATCTGAGCTCGACGGTCTTGCCAGCGATGGTGATGCGCTCGGCACGCATCTCTTTCTCATCGGTCTTGCTTTGGTAGCCTTCGACCGTCGCGGTCGCGCCGACTTTCAGCATGTCCTGCGTCAGGCCTCGCGTGGTCATGCGCGAAGGCGGCGCGAGGATGACCTCCCAGGACTTATCGCCCGTCTTCAGCTGAATCGAGCCATGCGGGTTGCCGTAATTGGCCTGTTCGATCACACCGGAGAGCTTTTGCATCTCCTCGCTGTAGCCCGTCCAGCCGTGATGCGCGAGCGCCGTGCCAACCAGCGCGACCGAGCACGCCGCGGTCCAAAGCAGTCCTCGTGTGCGGTTCATGAGCCCCCCTTCCGCCGATGGTATGAACGATGGCTCGATCTTACTCATCCGCGCGGTGGACGCCACCGCGCATGCCGAAGCGGGCGGCTACCGATCAGACCGCGCTCTTGCGATCCATCCGGTCCAGGCGTTTGAGAATGTGTGGCGCGAGCTTCTCTTCCATGGCGCTCGTACGCGCCTCGCCGCGCTTGGGCATGAAGACGGAAATGCCAAAACTCACATCGCCCTTGCGAACGGCCAGGCCATCGCCCCACCACAGCGCGTCGTCGCCGAATTTGCGAGGCACGGGCTGGTTCGCGATGACGCCCTGATCGGCGGATTCCTGAAAGGCGTCCAGGAACTTCTTCGCCATGCCCTGTCCCGCGGGCCAGCGGTGTGCATTGAGGATCACGAAACGACGTCCGCGGCCGGGCGCGCTTTGATCCGGCGCCTTGCCAGGCTCGATGGTCCAGAAGCAGGTCGATGAGTACTGCCCGTCACGCGAGATGCCCTCGTCCTGACGCCTACCCTTGTCCACCGGCAGCCCGACGGCGGCGCTGATCTCCGCCGGCGTCAGCAGTTCGCACGCGTTGATCTCGAGCGAGCTCTGTGCCGCGTCACTGGCGGTGAACACCGCACCCGAGAGCAGTGCGGTCGCAAGCGCCGTGGCGAGTGCCCGATTCATCAGGAGGCGAGCTCGTGCGGATGCCGGTGCTCGTGCTCGTGCGGGTGCTCCGGCAACGAGGAGCGCAGGCTCTCTCCACAGCGCTTGAGCGAGATGCCGTGCATCGTCGCCTTGTTTCTGATCGCAGAGCGCGTCCTGCGCAACGTGACGCAAATCGTGTCCAGGGAAGCGCCCGCTGAGGCCAGCTGGCGCAACTGGCGGATTTCGTCCGTCGACCAGGTGTTGGCCGGAATGGATCTGCGAAGTGAGTTGATCATGCCGCTCCTCGCGCCGGGACCTCCGAGCTGGGCGGTACCGGCAAGCCTTGAATGACTCGCATGCACACGCGCGCGGTATCGGCGATCACGATCCAGAGAATCAGCGTCAGCACGATCGCCAGCACGGCATCGAGACGTTGGTTGAAGATCAGCTGTGGCGCAACCGCGGCCTGTTCCGGACTCAAGGTGCCAGCAGCCAGTTTGGATGCGATGTCATTGGCGGCGGCCAGGAAGCCGATTCGCACATCATCGGAGACGACCTTCTGCCAGGTCGCCACGGTGGTCACGAGCGTCAGCCACGCGAGCGGCACGCCGGTCACCCACGCATACTTCAGCTTGCCCTGCTTGACCAGGATGCCCGTGCAGATGCACAGGGCGATGCCGGCGAGCAGCTGGTTGGAGATGCCGAACAGCGGCCAGAGGATGTTGATGCCGCCGTTCGGATCGATCACGCCGATATACAGGAAGTAGCCCCAGCCGGCGACGATCAGGCCGCTCGAGATCAGCACCGAGGGATACCACGAGGTCTCACCGAACTTCGGCCAGATGTGGCCGAGCGCATCCTGCAGCATGAAGCGGCCCACGCGCGTGCCGGCATCGAGCGTCGTCAGAATGAACACCGCCTCGAACATGATCGCGAAGTGATACCACAGCGCCATCATGTGCTGACCGAAGGTCGAGGAGAAGATGCTCGCCATACCGACCGCGAGCGAAGGCGCGCCACCGGTGCGGGCAAACAAGGTCGTCTCGCCCATTTCGTTGGCGAGGAACGCCATCTGCTCGACCGTCACCGGGAAGCCCCAGCTCGTGATCGTCGCCACCGCCGCCTCGGGCGTCGCGCCCACGACGCCAGGGGCGCTGTTGATCGCGAAGAAGATGCCCGGCTCGAGCAGGGTCGCCGCGATCATCGCCATGATGGCGACCGCGGACTCGAGCATCATGCTGCCGTAGCCGATCAGGCGCACATCGCCTTCATTGGTGATGAGCTTGGGCGTCGTGCCGCTCGAGACCAGCGCATGAAAGCCCGAGATGGCGCCGCAGGCGATGGTGATGAACACGAACGGAAACAGCGCGCCGCCGAAGATCGGACCGGTGCCATCGATGAACTGCGTGAGCGCCGGCATGTGGATTTCCGGACGCATCACGATCACGGAGATCGCAAGCAGCATCACGGTGCCGAGCTTCAGGAACGTGGAGAGATAGTCACGCGGGGCCAGCAGCAGCCATACCGGCAGCACCGCGGCGATGAAGCCGTAGCCGATCACGAACCAGGCGAGCGTGAGCCCGTCGAGATCGAAGAACTGGCGGATCGTGGGATGGCTGTCGACCCAACCACCGGCGCCCACCGCGAGCAACAACAGCGTCACGCCGATGATCGAGGCTTCGAGCACCCGGCCCGGACGGATGTCCTTCATGTAGATGCCGATCAGCAGTGCGATCGGAATCGTCGCGAACACGGTCGAGGTGCCCCAGGGGCTGTGGCGCATGGCGTTGACGACCACCAGGCCGAGCACGGCGATCAGGATCACCATGATGACGAGCGTGCCGATCATCGCGGCGAAGCCGCCGATCGGGCCCATCTCATCCTTCGCCATCTGTCCGAGGCTGCGCCCGTTGCGACGGGTCGAGAGGAACAGCACGGTCATATCCTGCACGCAGCCGCCGAGCACCGCGCCGACCAGGATCCACAGCGTGCCTGGCAGGTAGCCGAACTGTGCGGCGAGCGTCGGGCCGATCAGCGGGCCGGGACCTGCGATCGCCGCGAAGTGATGACCGAACACGACCCACTTGTTGGTGGGCACATAATCGCGACCGTCATTGAGCCGGACCGCCGGCGTGACGCGGCTTGGATCCAGCACCAGTACGGAAGTCGCGACCCACTTGCTATACAGACGATAGCCGATGGCATAGACACACGCGGCCGCGACGATGAGCCACATCGCGTTGATGGTCTCGCCCCGATGCACGGCGAGCCCGCCGATCGCGAAAGCGCCGATCACGGCGACCAGCAACCAACCCAGTTTCTTCATTCAACCCCCGCAATCGAAAGCGCGCACGCTCTCACGCACGCGCTTGCGATGTTTCACTCTGCCAAACCGAGTTGCTCAGCGCTGCTTGGCGACCTGTGCTTCGGTCACCGCGCCGCCGACGTTGCCCCAGGAATTGCGCATGTAGCTGGCGATATGCGCCACTTCTTCGTCGGTCAACTTCTCGCCGAAATCATTCGGCATGTCCTTCCAGCGCTTCGGTCCCGGCAGCTTCGCCAGGTGCGGCCCATAGAGAATCACGTTGATGAGCGAGGCCGGATTGCCCGCCTGCACCATCGGATTGCCCACCAGTTTCGCGCCCGCATCCTCGCTCAGCGCGCCCAGGCCGTCCGGCTGGTGACAGGTGCCGCAGTGAAGGTTGTAGAGGGCCTCGCCGCTCTTCATCACTTCGGCGCTCGCGGGCTTGCCGACCTTGCCTTCGTTCGGCGGCAGGCTCTTCAAGTACGTCGCCATGGCCATCGTGTCCTCATCGGTCAGATGACGCGTGCTGTTCAGGATGACTTCGTTCATCGGACCGTGCGTTTCGCTGAACGC
>Ga0182742_1001236_pt1 | contig 33996 bp, 32 predicted proteins | sample eDN5th37CBELigMG_FD_128880 | JGI IMG/M metagenome (GOLD analysis project Ga0182742, IMG submission 128880) | Enriched Miracle-Growth compost microbial communities from Emeryville, California, USA - eDNA 5th pass 37_C BE-Lig MG (version 2)... ... | reverse complement strand
TATTGCGCTGGCCTATGATCCCGGTGGTGCTGGCGCTGGCGCCGGTGAGCATCGGCCTGGCCTGGGTGCAAGGGCGGCGCGATGCCTGAGCGGCTGCTGGCCCTGGTGCTGGTCTTCGCGCCGCTGTCGCTGGTCTCGCTCGGCGGCGGCCCTTCCATCTTCGCGGAGATGCAGCGCCAGTCGGTCGAGGTGCATGGCTGGCTGAGCGATGCGCAATTCGTCGATCTCTTCGCCATCTCCCGCGCCGCGCCGGGGCCGGGCTCGCTGATCGCGGCGCTGGTCGGATGGCAGGCGGCGGGACTCGCCGGGGCACTGGTGGCGGCGCTGGCGCTTTATGTGCCGTCCTCGCTGTTGCTGCTTGCGATCGGCCATTGGTGGCGGCGGCGCGGGGACTCCCCGCTGCGGCGGGTGATCGAGCGCGGGCTGGCGCCGATTGCGGTCGGGCTGATCTTCGCCGGGGTGGTCACGCTGCTGCAGGCGGACGGCGCCGGCTGGCGGGAGGTGGCGACGCTGCTGCTGTGCACCCTGGCGCTGCTGCGCGGGGCCAGCCCGTACCTCGTCATGCTGGTGGTGGCGCTGGCCTATGCCGGCCTGCAATGGGGTGGGCTGATCGCGGCGTAGCCCCCTGGTGCGGTTGACAGGCCGCTCGGCGGCGCATGAGGATGCACGCACCTGATACGAACGAGAAACCGGAGAGGATCCTCCATCCATGGCCGATGAACCGCGCCCGGCGGGGCAGTATGTCGAGCATGTTCGTGACGGGGATATCCATGTCCTCCGGATCGCCAACCCTCCAGTGAACACGCTGCGCACGGAGGTGCGCGAGGGGCTTCTCGAAGGATTGAAGGCGGCTGCCACGGGCGGGGCGCGGGCCATCGTGCTGATCGGCTCCGGCCGCAATTTCAGTGCGGGTGCCGAAATGACCGAATTCGGCAAGCCGCGGAAGCCGCCTTCGCTGCCCGAGGTCTTCGACGCCATCGAGCAGTCGAAGGCCCCGGTCGTCGCCGCCATCCACGGCAATGCGCTGGGCGGCGGGCTGGAGCTGGCGCTGGCCTGCCATGCGCGCGTCGCCTCGCCCGGCGCGCAGGTGGGGCTGCCGGAGGTGAAGCGCGGCTTCGTGCCCGGCGCTGGCGGCACGCAGCGCCTGCCGCGGCTGATCGGGCTGGACGCGCTGCGGCTGATCGTCAGCGGCGAGCCGGTTTCGGCGGAGGAGGCTGTGAAGCTCGGCTTCATCGATGCCGTGCTGCCGGGCGAGCTGGAGCGGGCCGCGATCGAATGGGCGCGGGAGGCCGCCGGTTCCGGCCGCAAATTCACCCTGGCGAAGGACCGCAAGGACAAGATCCAGGGCCAGGACATGGCTGCCTTCGACGAGGCGGCGAAGAAGCTGCTGGCCCGCAGCCGCGGCCAGGAGAGCCCGAAGGGCTGCGTCGAGGCGGTGCGCGCCGCCTTCACCATGCCCTTCGAGGAGGGGCTGAATGTGGAGCGCGCGCAGTTCCAGCGCCTCGTCGCCGGCGAGCAGTCGCAGGCGCTGCGCCATGTCTTCTTCGGCGAGCGCGAGGCGCAGCGCGTCCCCGACATGCCGGCGGATGCGAAGCCGCTGCCGGTGAAGAAGGTGGTGGTGATCGGCGCCGGCACCATGGGCGGCGGCATCGCCATGTCCTGCGCCAATTTCGGCATGCCGGTGACCGTGGTGGAGATGAATGACGAGGCCCTGAAGAAGGGCATCGCCCGCTGCCACGCCAATTGGAAGCGCACCGTGGACAGCGGCCGCCTCTCCCAGGAGGAGATGGACAAGCGCGCCGCGCTGCTGCAGGGCACCACGGATTTCGACGCCGCGGTGAAGGAGGCCGATCTCGTCATCGAGGCGGTCTACGAGGATATGGGGGTGAAGAAGGAGATCTTCGCCCGGCTGGACAAGGTGGCGCGGCCCGGAATCGTGCTGGCCTCCAACACCTCGACGCTGAATATCGACGAGATCGCCAGCGCCACGCAGCGGCCGGAACTGGTCTGCGGCATGCACTTCTTCAGCCCGGCGAATGTGATGCGCCTGCTGGAGATCGTGCGCGGCAAGAAGACCAGCTTCGAGACGCTGGCGACCGCCATCGATGTCGGCAAGCGCATCGGCAAGCTGCCGGTGGTGGTCGGCAATTGCGACGGCTTCGTCGGCAACCGCATGACCGGCAAGCGCGGGCCGCAGGTAGAGAAGCTGCTGCTGGAAGGCTGCCTGCCGCAGGATATCGACCGGGTGATGGAAGCCTACGGCATGGCAATGGGGCCGCTGGCCACTGGCGACCTGGCGGGGCTCGACATCGGCGCGGCGGTGCGCAAGGCGCGCGGGGTCAAGGCGCCGATCGCGGATGCCATCGTCGCCGCCGGGCGGCTCGGCCAGAAGACCGGCAAGGGCTACTACAAATACGACGAGAACCGGAAGCGCATGCCGGATCCGGAGGTCGAGAAGATCATCCTCGAGGTCGCGGAGAAGATGCAGGTCCGCCGCCGCAAGATCGAGGACCAGGAGATCCTGGAGCGGCTGCTGCTGCCCATGGTGAACGAAGGCGCGCGCATCCTGGAGGAGGGGATCGCCTCCCGCCCCGTGGATATCGACGTGATCTTCGTCAACGGCTTTGGCTGGCCGGCCTGGCGCGGCGGACCGATGTTCTGGGCCGACCGCATGGGGCTGAAGGCGGTCCGCGACAAGTTGGCGCATTATGCCGAGGCAACGAATGACCCGAACCTGAAGCCGGCGGCGCTGATCGAGCAACTGGCCAAGGAGGGCGGCAGTTTCGCCACCATGAAGGGAGCCGGGAAGGCGGCCTGACGATGGGTGCGCGTCCCTTTCCCTGGGAGTGGGCCTATCCGCCCGGCCTGGATTGGGGCGCGCCGATCGCCACCTCGACGCTGGGCGCGGTGCTGGCGCGGAGCGCGACGGAATATCCCGACCGCTGCGCCATCCGCTACCGCGAGGCCAGCATCGGCTTTCCCGAACTGCACAGCAATGCGCGGCGCGTGGCCGGCGTGTTGCTCGGTATGCCGGAGGCGAGGAAGGGGGTGGCGCTGCTGGTCGGCAACACCGCCTTCCATCCGGTGGTGGTCTTCGGCGCGGCGATGGCAGGGCTGCGGGTGGTGCAGCTTTCGCCCATCGACGCGCCGCGCACCATCGCGCACAAGCTGCGCGATTCCGGCGCGCGAGTGCTCGTGACGCTGGCGCATGAGGGGCTGCTGAAGCTGGCCGGGGCCCTGCGGGCACAGGGCCTCGTCTCCCGCCTTGTGGTGGGGGACGACGCGCATTGGGGGGAGGGACCGCCTTCCGCCCCGGTGCCGGAGGACGTGGAGCGGCTGGAAGCCTGGATGCGGGCGCCGGAGCCGGACTCGCTGCCGGAGGTTTCGGAAGACGAGGTGGCGCTGCTGCAATATACGGGCGGCACCACCGGGCTGCCCAAAGGGGCGATGCTGACCCATGCCAATCTGACCGCGGCATGCAGCCAGTATGCGCTGTGGAACGGTGGCCGCGGGCCGGAGGGGGAGCGGCGGTTCCGCCGCGTCATTGGCGTGCTGCCGCTGTTCCACATCTACGCCTTCACCTGCGACCTGCTGATGAACATCCGCCAGGGCAACGAGATCCTGCTGCGGGCACGCTTCGATGTGGAGCAGACCTTGCACGACATCGAGGTGCTAAAGGCCACCGACATGTGCGGCGTGCCGACCATGTGGATCGCGCTGGCGAACCATCCGGACATCGACCGGCGCGACCTTTCCTCGCTGCGCAATGCCTCCTCCGGCGGGGCGGCGCTGCCGGTGGAGGTGGCGGCGCGATTCGAGCGGCTGACCGGCAAGCGCCTCGGCGGCGGCTGGGGCATGACGGAGACGGCGCCGGCCGGCACGGTGCTGCCCAGCCGGCCGGATGCGCCGGTGCGGCCGGGCTCCATCGGCGTGCCCATTCCGGGCATCGAGATGCGCGTGGTGGCCATGGACGATCCGCGCCGCGTCCTGCCGCCGGGCGAGACCGGGGAGATTGCGATCCGCGGCCCGAATGTGATGAAGGGCTATTGGCGCCGGCCGGAGGAGACCGCCGCCGCCTTCGTGGACGGCTTCTTCCTGACCGGCGATATCGGCCGGATGGCGCCGGACGGCTTCTTCTACCTGACGGACCGGAAGAAGGACATGATCCTCTCCGGCGGCTTCAACGTCTATCCGCGGGTGATCGAGGAGGCGGTCCACGAGCATCCCGATGTGGTGGAATGCGCCGTGATCGGCATCCCCGACCCGTATCGGGGGCAGTCGGCCAAGGTCTTCTGCACGCTGCGGCCGGATGCCGCGCCGCTGACCCTGGAGGCGCTGCGGGAATTCCTGGCGGAGCGGCTGGGGAAGCATGAGATGCCGGTGGCGCTGGAAGTCCGGGAGAGCCTGCCGAGAACGCCGGTCGGCAAGCTCGCCAAGCTTGCGTTGGTGGAGGAGGAGCAGGCCCGCCGGGCGGTGCCTGCCTCCTCCTGAGGGATAGTACGGAGAGGAACAGATGGAACTCCGCTTCACCGAGGCCGAACGCGCCTTCCGCCAGGAAGTGCGCGACTTCATCGACAAGAACCTGCCCGCCGAAACGCGGGAGCGGATGATCCGCGGCAAGTCCCCGACCAAGGAGATGGTCGTGGACTGGCAGCGCAAGCTGAATGCCAAGGGCTGGGCCGTGCCGGAATGGCCGGTGGAATGGGGCGGCCCGAACTGGACGCTGGCGCAGCGCTACATCTTCCGCGAGGAATTGCAGCAGGCGCCGGCACCGCAGCCGCTGGCCTTCAACACCAATATGTGCGGCCCGGTCATCATCGAATTCGGTACGGAGGAGCAGAAGAAGCGCTTCCTGCCGCGCATGGCGAACCTGGACGACTGGTGGTGCCAGGGCTTCTCCGAGCCGGGCGCGGGCTCCGACCTTGCCAGCCTGAAGACCCGCGCGGTGCGGCAGGGCGACTACTACATCGTCAACGGCCAGAAGACCTGGACGACCCTGGCGCAGCATGCCGACTGGATCTTCCTGCTGGTCCGCACCGACCCGAATGCGAAGAAGCAGGAGGGCATCTCCTTCCTGCTGTGCGATATGAAGTCGCCGGGGATCACCGTCCGCCCGATCATCACCATCGAGGGCGGGCATGAGGTGAACGAGGTTTTCTTCGACGATGTGAAGGTGCCGGTCGAGAACCTGGTCGGCCAGGAGAACCGCGGCTGGGACTGCGCCAAATTCCTGCTGGGCAATGAGCGCTTCGGCCAGGCCCGCGTCGGCGCCAGCCGGGAGCGCATCCGGCGGCTGAAGATCCTCGCCTCCACCGAAGCCTTCGACGGTGGCAAGCCGCTGATGCAGGATCCGGAATTCGCCCGCAAGGTAACGGAGATCGAGGTCGAGCTGAAGGCGCTGGAAATGACGGTGATGCGCGTCATCGCCAATGAGACCAAGCGCAAGGACAAGAAGCCGGATCCCGCGACCTCGGTGCTGAAGATCAAGGGCACCGAGATCCAGCAGATGTGCAGCGAGCTGCTGATGAAGGCGGCCGGCCCCTATGCCTGGGTGGATGGCGATCCGGATGCGGAGGGCTCGAACGAGGTGGATGTGGCGCCGGACTGGGCCTTCGGCCTCGCCGGCGTCTACTTCAACTGGCGCAAGCAGAGCATCTATGGCGGATCGAACGAGATCCAGCGCAACATCATGGCCAAGGCCTTCCTGGGACTCTGACGCATCATGGATTTCGATCTGACGGAGGAGCAGCGGCTCCTGCAGGAGAGCGTGGCCAGGCTGCTCGGCGACAAGTACAGCTTCGAGCAGCGCAAGGCCTATATGAAGTCGCCCGAGGGCTGGAGCCGTGAGGTCTGGGCGCAGTATGCCGAGCTCGGCCTGCTCGGCCTGCCCTTCTCGGAGGAGGAGGGCGGCTTCGGCGGCAGTGCGGTGGAGACCATGCTGGTCGCCGAGCAGATGGGCCGCGCCATCACGCTGGAGCCCTGGCTCACCACCGTGATCATCGGCGGCGGCTTCCTGCGCCATGGCGCGTCCGCCGCGCTGCGGGGCGAACTGGTGCCGAAGGTGGCCGCGGGGGAAATGCTGCTCGCCTTCGCGCATACCGAGCGGCAGTCGCGCTACGACCTGTTCGATGTGGCGAGCACGGCGAAGCGGGACGGTAGCGGCTGGGTGCTGAATGGCCGCAAGGGCATGGTCTGGCACGGCGACAGCGCCAACAAGCTGATCGTCACAGCGCGGACCGCCGGCGGCCAGAGGGACCGGAAGGGCATCGGCGTCTTCCTGGTGGATGCCGATGCCCCGGGGGTGACGCGGCGCGGCTTCCGCACCGTGGACGGCCAGCGCGCGGCGGAGGTCGATCTCTCCGGCGTGCGGGTCGGCGCGGATGCGGTGCTGGGCAATGCAGAGGATGGGCTGCCGCTGGTGGACCGGGTGGTGGATGAGGGCATCGCCGCGCTCGCCGCAGAGGCGGTGGGGGCCATGGAGATCGCCCACACCATGACCGTGGACTACATGAAGACGCGCCAGCAATTCGGCCGCCCCATCGGCAGCTTCCAGGCCCTGCAGCACCGCGCCGCGGACATGCTGGTGCAGTTGGAGCAGGCGCGGAGCATGGCCTATTTCGGCGCCATGTCGGTGGAGGAGCCGGACCCGGTGGAGCGCCGCAAGGCCATGGCATCGGTCAAAGTGCAGATCGGCCGTTCCGCCCGCTTCGTCGGGCAGCAATCCATCCAGCTTCATGGAGGCATCGCCATGACGATGGAATATGCCGTCGGCCACTACTTCAAACGGTTGACGGTGAATGACAGTCTCTTCGGCGATGCCGACTACCACATCCGCGTGCTGGCGGAGATGGGCGGGCTGGTGCAGGCCGCCGCCTGACCGGATGGCCCCGCCTGGCATGGCGGGGCCCTCTCGCCGGTGTTGACCGGGCACGGCCCGGCATGTTCCGCTCCGCGCCGTAACCCGAAGGAGGAGGGGAACATGATCCAACTTGGCCAGACAGCGCCGGATTTCGAGGCGGATACGACGCAGGGGCGTATCCGCTTCCATGAATGGCTCGGCAATTCCTGGGGCGTGCTGTTCAGCCATCCCAAGGACTACACCCCGGTCTGCACTACGGAACTGGGTGAGACGGCGCGCCTGAAACCGGAATTCGACAAGCGGGGGGTGAAGGTCATTGGCCTTTCGGTCGATCCGGTGGCCTCCCACAAGGGCTGGGAGGCGGACATCGCCGAGACCCAGGGCCATGCGGTCAACTTCCCGATGATCGCCGATCCGGACCAGAAGGTCTCCAACCTCTACGGGATGATCCATCCGGAGGCCGATCCGACCATTACGGTCCGCACCGTCTATATCATCGACCCGCAGAAGAAGGTGCGGCTGGCGCTGATGTATCCGCCCTCCACCGGGCGGAATTTCCAGGAGATCCTGCGGGTCATCGACGCCCTGCAACTGACCGACCGGGCCAAGGTTGCTACCCCGGTCAACTGGAAGCCGGGCGATCGCGTCATCATTCCGCCCTCAATCCCGGATGAGCAGGCCAAGGGCTTGTTCCCCCAGGGCTGGGAGGCCAAGAAGCCCTACCTCCGCTACGTCGAAGTCAAGGAGTAGCCGGGATCCCTGGCCCGCCGGCCGGGGCAGGCCTGGCCGGCGGCGCTTTTCGTTTGCGCGGCGTGCCGGCTTGCGATTCCATGGGCTGTTCTACATATCAGCCTCGCGTGAGGAACATGACCGGGGGCGACATGACGGGTTTGATGATCGGCCGCCGCCAGCTGATGGCGGGTGTCGGCACTTTGGCTTTGGCGGCTCCCTGGATCGCCCGCGCTCAAAGCAATGTGATCCGTATCGGCGAGATCAATAGCTACACCGCCCAGCCGGCCTTCCTGTTGCCCTACCGCAATGCCTGGATCCTGGCACAGGAACAGGTGAACGCCGCTGGCGGCATTGATGGTCGCAAGATCGAGACAATCTTTCGCGACGATGGCGGCCGACCGGAGGATGCCGTGCGCATCGCCGGTGAGCTGCTGAATGCCGAGAAGGTGGCGCTGCTGGCTGGCGGCTTCCTTTCCAATGTCGGCTTGGCTCTGGCGGATTTCGCCAGGCAGAACAAGCGCCTCTATGTCGCCAGCGAGCCGCTGACCGATACGCTCGTCTGGTCGCACGGCAACCGCTACACCTTCCGGCTGCGCGCCAGCACCTACATGCAGTCTGCCATGCTGGTGGAGGAGGCGGCGAAGCTGCCGGCGAGGCGCTGGGCGACCGTCGCGCCGAATTACGAATACGGCCAGTCCGCCGTACGCTCCTTCAAGGAACTGCTGAAGAAGGCCCGGCCGGATGTGGAATTCGTGGCGGAGCAGTTCCCCGCCCTCGGCCGCATCGACGCCGGCGCCACAGTGCAGGCGCTTGCGGCGGCGAATCCGGAGGCGATCTTCAACGTCACCTTCGCCGCCGACCTGACCAATTTCGTCCGCCAGGGCAGCACCCGCGGGCTGTTCGAGCGCCGCAAGGTCGTCAGCCTGCTGACAGGGGAGCCGGAATATCTCGAACCCCTAGGCGACGAGGCGCCGGAGGGCTGGATTGTCACCGGCTATCCCTGGGATCAGATCAATACGCCCGAGCACACCGCCTTCCGTGAGGCCTACCGCCAGCGCTGGAACGCGCATCCCTATCTCGGCAGCGTGGTGGGCTACAGCACGGTCCAGGCCATCGCCGCGATGCTGAAGAAGGCGGGGAAGGTCGAGACCGAGGCGATGGTCGATGCCATGAGCGGCCTGCAATTCCAGAGCCCCTTCGGCCAAGTGGAGTTCCGCGCCATCGACCACCAGTCCACCATGGGCGCCTATGTCGGCCGGACCGTGCTGAAGGACGGGAAGGGGACGATGGCCGACTGGCGCTATGCCGATGGCCGCAACTACATGCCGCCGGACGATGTGGTGCGACAGCTTCGCCCACAGGCCTGACCGCGAGCACCCTTGGAGAACCTGATCCTCCAGGCCCTGAGCGGCCTGGCCAGTGCGTCCTCCCTGTTCCTGGTGGCTTCGGGCCTCACGGTGATCTTCGGCGTCAGCCGCATCGTGAACTTCGCCCATGGCTCCTTCTACATGCTGGGCGCCTATCTGGCCTGGACCTTCGTCACGAACCTGCCGCGCGGGCATCTGGGGTTCTGGGGCGGGGTGCTGGGCGCGGCGCTGGCGGTCGGGGTGATTGGGATGGCGGTGGAGATGCTGCTGCTGCGCCGCATCTACCGCGCGCCGGAACTCTTCCAATTGCTGGCGACCTTCGGCGTGGTGCTGATCGTCCAGGATCTGGCGCTGCTGATCTGGGGGGCGCAGGACCTGCTCGGGCCGCGGGCGCCGGGGCTGCGGGGCAGCACGGAGGTCCTCGGCCTGCGCTTCCCGCTCTATGAGCTGTTCCTGATCGGCGTCGGGCCGGTGGTGCTCGGCCTGCTCTGGCTGCTCTTCTACCGCACCCGCTGGGGCACGCTGGTGCGGGCCGCGACCCAGGACCGGGAGATGGTGGGCGCGCTCGGCGTCAACCAGCGCATGCTGTTCACCAGCGTGTTCTTCCTGGGCAGCCTGCTCGCCGGGCTCGGCGGTGCGCTGCAACTGCCGCGGGAGAGCGTGAACCTGCACATGGACCTCTCCATCATCGCGGAAGCCTTCGTGGTGGTGGTGGTCGGTGGGCTCGGCAGCCTCTCCGGCGCGGCGCTGGCCGCGCTGCTGATCGGGGAGTTGCACGCCTTCGGCATCCTGATCTTCCCCAAGATCACCCTGGTCCTGGTCTTCCTGGTCATGGCCGTGGTGCTGGTGATCCGCCCGCACGGGCTGCTCGGCCGGCCGCAGGAGGCCGCACGCGGCACCGGCATGGCGGAGCCGGTGATCCGCGCGGCGCCGCCGGCGCTGAAATGGCTGGGGCTGGCGGCGCTGATCGCGGCCATCCTCCTGCCGCCCTTCGCCGGCGACTATGCGCTGACCGTGCTGACCGACATGGCGGTATTCATCCTCTTTGCCGCCAGCCTGCATTTCATCATGGGGCCGGGTGGCATGGCGAGTTTCGGTCATGCCGCCTATTTCGGCCTCGGCGCCTATGGTGCGGCGCTGGCGGTGAAATGGCTGGCGGCGCCGATGGGGCTGGGCCTGGCGCTGGCGCCGCTCGCCGCGGGGCTGGGCGGGCTGGTCTTCGGCTGGTTCTGCGTGCGGCTTTCCGGCGTCTATTCCGCCATGCTGACCCTGGCCTTCGCGCAGATCACCTGGTCCATTGCCTTCCAATGGGTAGAGCTGACGGGCGGCGACAACGGCATCCTTGGCGTCTGGCCGGCACCCTGGGCGGCGGGGAAGCTGACCTACTACTACCTGACGCTGGCGCTTTGCCTCGGCGCCACGCTGATCCTGCGCCGGATCATCCATGCACCCTTCGGCTATGCACTGCGGGCGCAGCGCGACAGCCCGCTGCGGGCGGAGGCGATCGGCATGGACGGCTTCCGCATCCGCTGGGCGGGCTTCGCCCTGGCGGCCTGCATGGCGGGCATTGCCGGCGGGCTCTTCGCCTATGCCAAGGGCAGCGTCTTCCCGACCTATCTGGACATTCCGCGCAGCGTGGATGCCCTGCTGATGGTGCTGCTGGGCGGGGTGCAGACCCTCTCCGGCCCCATCGCCGGCGCCATCGCCTTCACCGGGCTGCAGGAGCAATTGTCCCGCATGACCGATCTTTGGCGGCTGGTGCTCGGCATCGTCATCGTCCTGCTGGTGCTGTTCTTCCCGCAAGGCTTGGCGGGCGCGGCGCGATCGGCCTGGGAGGCACGGGATGCCCGCCCCAACGCTTGAGGTCGAGAACCTGCAGAAATCCTTCGGCGGGGTGCGGGCGGTGCAGGGCGTCTCCTTCGCTCTGGCGCCGGGCGAGATGCTGGCGCTGATCGGCCCCAACGGCGCCGGCAAGAGCACCTGCTTCAACATGCTGAACGGCCAGTTGCGGCCGGATGCAGGCCGGGTGCGGCTGCAGGGGCGCGACATCACCGGGCTGAAGCCGCGGCGCGTCTGGCGACTCGGCGTCGGCCGGACCTTTCAGATCACCGCCACCTTCGGCTCCATGACGGTGCTGGAGAATGTGCAGATGGCGCTGCTCTCGCATCATCGCCGGCTCGGCGGGCTGTGGCGGCCGGTGGCGCGGCTGGACGCGGCGGAGGCGATGGCGCTGCTGGACCGGCTCGGCATGGCGGACCAGGCGGGGCGGCCCTGCGGCATCCTTGCCTATGGCGACCTGAAGCGGGTGGAACTGGCCGTTGCCCTGGCCAATGACCCAAAGCTGCTGCTGATGGACGAACCGACCGCCGGCATGGCACCGCAGGAGCGGGTGGCGCTGATGGCTCTGGCCGCCGGCATCGCTCGGGAGCGCGGCATCGCCGTGCTTTTCACCGAGCATGACATGGACGTGGTCTTCGCCCATGCCGACCGCATCCTGGTTCTGGACCGCGGCCGGCTGATCGCCTCCGGGCCGCCGGCCGAGGTCCGGGCGGATCCGCGGGTGCGGGAGGTCTATCTCGGCTCCGGCTTGGCACACGGGATAGGGTGATGCTCTCGGTCACCGGGCTGCACGCGCATTACGGCCGCGCCCATATCCTCTCCGACGTGGCGCTGGAGGTCGGGACGGGGGAGGTCGTGGTCCTGCTCGGCCGCAACGGTGCGGGCAAGAGCACCACCATGAAGGCCATCATGGGCCTGGTCCGGCCCAGCGCCGGCCGCGTCGCCTTCCTCGGCCATGAGATCGCCGGGCGGGAGCCATTCGAGATCGCCCGCCTCGGCCTCGGCTATGTGCCGGAGGAGCGACGGATCTTCGCCGGTCTCTCAGTTCTGGAGAATCTGGAGGTCGGCCGCAGGCCCGCCCGCGACGGCATGCGCCCCTGGACGCCCGAGCGGCTCTTCGCCCTCTTTCCCAGCCTCGGCGCGATGCGCAACCGGCCGGGCGGCCGCATGAGCGGCGGCGAGCAGCAGATGCTGACCATCGCCCGCACGCTGATGGGCAACCCCCGCCTCATCCTGCTGGACGAGCCGAGCGAGGGCTTGGCGCCCGTGGTCGTGGAGCGCATGGCGGAGGCGATCCGCAGCCTGAAGGCGGAGGGGCTCTCGATCCTGCTTTCCGAGCAGAACCTGCATTTCGCCCAGGCGGTCAGCGACCGGGCCATCATCATCGAGAAGGGGCGCATCCGCTGGCAGGGCAGCATGCCGGCGCTGCTGGCCGCGGAGAAGGTGCGGGAGCAGTACCTTTCCGTCTGACAGCTTCGCTGTCGGGGCAGGGGCGCCGCCGCTTCCCGCCAGGCCTCGCCGGAAATGGCGGTATTCTGCGGTCTCCCTTGCATCCGGTCCGGGGGGCCGCCATACCTAGACGCAACGACGCCCTCCGCAACTGGGCGCCATGGAAAACCAAGGCAGGGAGAGCGTACCGGGTGACAGACACGATCCTGGAAACGGAGGGGCTGACGAAGGAATTCCGGGGCTTCGTCGCGGTCAGCGGCGTGTCCCTGCGGGTCCGGCGGGGCAGCATCCATGGGCTGATCGGCCCGAACGGCGCCGGCAAAACCACCTGCTTCAATCTGCTTACGAAATTCCTGCCGCCCACGCGCGGGCGCATTCAGTATGATGGACGGGACATCACCAGCCTGAAGCCGGCCGAGGTCGCCCGGCTCGGCCTGGTGAGGAGCTTCCAGATCTCCGCCGTCTTCCCGCACCTTACTGTACTGGAGAATGTGCGGGTGGCGCTGCAGCGGCAGCGGGGCTGGAATTACGATTTCTGGCGCTCCGATTCGCGGCTGCGACAGTTCGACGATCGCGCCATGGAACTGCTGGAGGATGTGGGCCTGACCTCCTACGCCATGATGACGGCGGGGGAGCTTCCCTATGGCCGCAAGCGGGCGCTGGAGATCGCCACCACCCTGGCGCTCGACCCGGTGATGATGCTGCTGGACGAGCCCACCGCTGGCATGGCGCATGAGGATGTGGATCGCATCGTCGCCTTGGTGCGGCGTGTCTCGGCGGGGCGCACGGTGCTGCTGGTGGAGCACAACCTGAAGGTTGTGGCCGGCCTCTGCGATACAATCACCGTGCTGGCACGCGGCAGCGTCCTTGCAGAGGGGGACTATGCCACCGTCTCCCGCAATCCGGAAGTGGTTGCTGCCTATCTCGGCACCGAGGCGGACAGCGTAAGCATGGGAGCTGCGGCACATGGCTGAGGTGATGGAGGCGACCCGGCCCGCCATGGCCGGCACGTCCCTGCTGGAGGTGCGGAAGCTGGAGGCCTGGTACGGGGAGAGCCATGTGCTGCACGGCGTCGATCTCGACGTCCGGCAGGGCGAGGTGGTGACCCTGCTTGGCCGCAACGGCGCGGGCAAGACCACGACGCTGCGGGCGATCATGGGCTTGGTCGGGCGCCGTGCCGGCAGCGTCCGCTTCCAGGGCCAGGAACTGATCAACGCGCGCTCCGATCGAATTGCCCGCGCCGGCATCGCCCTGTGCCCGGAGGAGCGCGGCATCTTCGCCAGCCTGAACGTCACCGAGAACCTGATGCTGCCGCCGGTGGTGCAGCCAGGCGGGCTGGATCTCGACACCATCTATTCCCTGTTCCCGAACCTGAGGGAGCGTGCCAGCAGCCAGGGCACCAAGCTTTCGGGCGGGGAGCAGCAGATGCTGGCGATTGCCCGCATCCTGCGCACCGGGGCGAAGCTGCTGCTGCTGGACGAGCCGACCGAGGGGCTTGCCCCGGTCATCGTGCAGCAGATCGGTCGCACGATCCGGGAGATCAAGGCGCGCGGCTTCACTGTGCTGCTGGTGGAGCAGAATTTCCGCTTTGCTCAGACCGTTGCGGATCGGCATTATGTGATGGAGCATGGGAGGGTGGTGGATATGGTCCCGAATGACCAGCTCGCCGCCTCCATGGGTCGCCTGCACGAATATCTCGGCGTCTGAGGACGCCGCGGCGCCAGCAAACTGGGCCGCCGAATTGGGGAGAGGACAAGAATGGCCATTGATCGCCGCACATTCCTGACCGGCGCCGCCGCCGTGCCGGCGCTCGGGATGTCGCCCTGGCGCCCGGCCCGGGCACAAGGCGCGAACAGCGTCAAGATCGGCGTGCTGAACGACATGTCCGGGCTGTACCGCGACATCGGCGGCCCAGGCAGCGTCGCCTGCGTGCGGCAGGCGATCCAGGATCTCGGCAGCAAGGGCTTCAATGTCGAGGTGATCTTCGGCGATCACCAGAACAAGCCGGATGTCGGCGCCAATCTCGCGCGGCAGTGGTTCGACCAGGACGGCGTCGACGTCATCATTGACGTGCCCACCAGCTCCGTCGCGCTGGCGGTCAGCAATGTGGCGCGCGAGAAGGACAAGATCTTCCTTGCCTCCGGCCCCGCGACCAGCGACCTGACCGGCTCCGCCTGCACGCCCAATACCATCCATTGGACCTACGACACCTGGATGCTGGCGAATTCCACCGGCGGCGCCATGGTGAAGGCAGGCGGCGATACCTGGTTCTTCGTCACCGCGGACTACGCCTTCGGTCATGCGCTGGAGCGTGATACCACCGAATTCGTGAAGCGGGCGGGCGGCCGGGTTCTCGGTTCGGTGCGCACGCCCTTCCCGGGCACCAGCGACTTCTCCGCCTTCCTGCTGCAGGCGCAGGCCAGCCGGGCCAAGGTGATCGGCCTGGCCAATGCGGGCGGCGACACCATCAACTCCATCAAGCAGGCGGCGGAATTCGGCCTCACCCGGCGCGGCATCAAGCTGGCCGGGCTGCTGATGTTCATCTCCGACGTGCATTCCCTCGGCCTGCAGACCGCGCAGGGCCTGGTCTGCACCGAGAGCTTCTACTGGGACCTGAACGACCGCACCCGCGCCTTCACCCAGCGCGTCCTGCCGAAGATGCCTTCAGAGCTGCGCCCCGGCATGGTCCAGGCCGGCTGCTATTCGGCTGCCCTGCACTACCTGAAGGTGGTGGCGGATATGGGCGTGCAGCAGGCGAAGAAAAGCGGCGCCGCGACGGTCGCCCGCATGAAGGCCATGCCGACGGAGGATGACGCCTTCGGCGCAGGCAGCATCCGCGAGGACGGGCGCAAGCTGCACCCGGTGTATCTCTTCGAGGTCAAGAAGCCCGAAGAGAGCAAGGGAGCCTGGGACTACTACAAGCTGCTCGTCACCACGCCGCCGGATCAGGCATTCCGTCCGCTGAAGGAAGGGGGGTGCTCGCTGGTGCGCAGCTAGTCTGAAATACTCCAAGAAAAAGAAGGGTCGGGCGGCACTGCCGCACCGGCCCCAGGAGTACGCAGGGGAGCAACAAGGAGACGTTCAGGATGGAACTGAGAAGGCGTACATTGCTTTCCACGGCGGTCTCGGCCGCTGCCGCGGCTTCGCTGCCACGCCTATCCCGGGCGCAGTCGGCCAATACGATCCGCATCGGCGTGCTCAACGACCAGTCGGGCACCTACAAGGACAATACCGGGCCCAGCTCCGTCGCCTGCGCGCAGCAGGCGATCGCCGAATTCGGCAACAAGGGCTTCAATGTCGAGCTGATCTTCGCTGACCACCAGAACAAGCCGGATGTCGGCGTGAACATCGCCCGGCAGTGGTACGACCAGGGAGTCGATATGATCCTGGACGTGCCCACCTCCTCGGTCGGGCTCGCCGTGAACAATGTGGCGCGTGAGAAGAACAAGGTCTGCATCAATGTGGGCTCGGCCACCTCGGATCTGACCGGGGCGCAATGCGCGCCGACCATGATCCACTGGGCCTACGATACCTACATGCTGGCGAAGTCCACCGGCGGCGCCATGGTGAAGGCCGGCGGCGACAGCTGGTTCTTCATTACCGCCGATTACGCCTTCGGCCATGCGCTGGAGCGGGATACCGGTAATTTCGTGAAGGCGGCAGGCGGCCGTGTCCTGGGTGCGGTCCGCACGCCTTTCCCGGGCACGACCGATTTCTCCTCCTTCCTGGTGCAGGCGCAGGCGGCGCGGCCGAAGGTCATCGGCCTGGCCAATGCCGGCTCGGACACCATCAATTGCGTGAAGCAGGCGGCGGAATTCGGCATCACGAGGCGCGGCACCAAGATCGCGGCGCTGCTGATGTTCATCACCGATGTGCATTCGATCGGGCTGGAGACCGGGCAGGGGCTGGTCTGCACCGAGAGCTTCTATTGGGACCTGAACGACAGGACCCGCGCCTTCACCCGGCGCGTCCTGCCGAAGATGCCCAACCTCTATCCGAACATGATCCATGCCGGCTGCTATTCGGCGACGCTGCACTACCTGAAGGCGATTGCCGACATGGGCGTGGCTGCCTCCAAGGCTTCGGGCACGGAGGTCGTGAACCGCATGAAGGCCATGCCGACGGAAGATGACGCCTTCGGTTCAGGCAGCATCCGGCCCGACGGGCGCAAGCTCTGCCCCGCTTATCTCTTCGAGGTGAAGCGCCCGGACGAGAGCCGGGGCCCATGGGACTACTACAAGCTGCTGCAGACTACGCCGCCAGGGGAGGCCTTCCGTCCCCTGAACGAAGGGGGGTGCTCGCTGGTCCGCAGTTGACCGCGTAGGCCGGGCGGGAGCATTGCTCCTGCCCGGGGTGGGCGACCGGGAAGGAAAAATGGCATGGAGATCACCCGCCGCAGCCTGATGATCGCCAGCGCCGGCGCCACGCCGATGCCGGTGGTCCCGCGGCAGTCTCATGCACAGGTCGCCAACACTATCCGCACCGGCGTGCCGAACGACCAGTCCGGCCCGTATCGGGACATCAGCGGCCCCTATGGCGCCGCCTGCACGCAGCGGGCGGTGCAGGAATTCGGCTGTTGTGCGTTCGATGCCGGGGCGATCTCCACCGACCGTCAGAACACGCCGGATGTCGGCGTCAATCTCGCACGGCAGTGGTATGACCGGGATGGTGCGGACACGATCCTCAACCTGCCGACCTCCTCGGTCGTACTGGCGGTCAGCCAAGTCACGCAGGAGAAGAACACGGCCTGTATTGATCGCGGCGCCGCGACCTCCGACCGGATGGGGCCTCAATCCACGCCGAATGCGATCTTCTGGATGCGCGGCACCTCCATGCTGGCGAGGTCCACCGGCGCCATGAGGAAGGCCGACGGCGACAACCGGTTTCTCATCACCGCGGACGACGTCTTCGGCCGGGGTCGGATCCGCGAGAACGGACGCAAGCTCTGCCCCGCCCATCTCTTCGAGGTGAAGCGCCCGGAGGAGAGCAAGGCGCCGTCGGACTACGACAAGCTGCTACCGACGATGCCGGTGGGCGAGGCCTTCCGCCCGACGGGCGAGGGCCATTGCCCGCTGGTGCAAAGCTGAAACAGGGGAGAAATGCCAATGCCGCTCAGCCGCCGCCAACTGCTTGCTGCCGGGACGACTGCCGCCGCCCTCGGCGGCTTTCCGCCCCTCCGGGCGCAGGCGAACACCATTCGCATCGGCGTGCTGACGGACATGTCGGGGCCCTACCGTGACTCGACCGGCCCGGGCAGCGTGGTCTGCACGCAGCAGGCGGTGCAGGAATTCGGCAATAAGGGCTTCCAGGTGGAGGTGCTGCAGGCCGACCACCAGAACAAGCCGGATGTCGGCGCCAATCTCGCGCGGCAGTGGTACGACCAGGGCGTGGATGCGATCATCGATGTCCCCACCTCCTCGGTCGCGCTCGCGATCACGCAGATCGCCAAGGAGAAGAACAAGGTCTTCCTCAATTCCGGTGCCGCGGTGACGGAGCTGACGGGGGCCCACTGCAACCCGAATTTCGTGCACTGGACCTATGACACCTACATGCTGTCGAAGGGCCTGGCAGGTGCGTTGACCAAGGCGGGCGGCAATACTTGGTATTTCGTCACCGCCGACTACGCCTTCGGCCATGCGCTGCAGCGCGACGCTACCCGCTTCGTCGAGGAGGCTGGCGGGAAGGTGCTCGGCGCGGCGCGCTATCCCTTCCCCTCGACCACCGACTTCTCCTCCTTCCTGCTGCAGGCACAGGCCAGCCGGGCGAAGGTGCTCGGCCTCGCCAATGCCAGCGGCGACACGGTGAACTGCATCAAGCAGGGGAGGGAGTTCGGCCTGAACAAGTCGATGCGCTTCGCCGCGCTGCTGATGGGGCTGGTCGATGTGCATGCCCTTGGCCTGGAAACTGGCCAGGGCCTGCTGCTGACCGAGAGCTTCTATTGGGGGCTCAACGACCGCACCCGTGCCTTCGGCAAGCGCGTGCAGCCGAAGATGCCGAACCGCGCCATGCCCGCCATGGTGCATGCCGGCTGCTATGGTGTCACCCTCCATTACCTGAAGGCAGTGGCGGATATGGGTGTCGCCGCGGCAAAGGCTTCGGGCACCGATGTCGTGGCACGCATGAAGGCGATGCCCACGGATGACGATGCCTTCGGCCAAGGCCGGATCCGGGAGGACGGGCGCAAGCTCCATCCCTCCTTCCTCTTCGAGGTGAAGAGCCCGGCCGAGAGCAAGGAACCCTGGGACTACTACAAGCTGGTTGCCACCACCCCGGCGGAGGAGGCCTTCCGGCCCCTCTCCGAGGGTGGGTGCCCGCTGGTGCGCAGCTAGAACGCTTGGGTCAAGGATAGCAGGACCGCATGGACGAAATCTTCGGCATCCCGGCACCGCTGCTCTTCGGGCAGTTGCTGCTCGGTCTCATCAACGGCGCCTTCTACGCGATGCTGTCGCTCGGCCTCGCGGTGATCTTTGGCCTGCTGAACATCATCAACTTCGCCCATGGCGCCCAATTCATGATGGGCGCCTTCGCAGCCTGGATGCTGCTGGAATGGGCAGGGCTCGGCTACTGGTGGGCGCTGCTGCTGGCGCCCATCATCGTCGGCTTCACGGGGGTGGTGATGGAACGGCTGATGATCAGCCGATTGTACAAGCTGGATCACCTCTATGGCCTGTTGCTCACCTTTGGCCTCGCCCTGATCATCGAAGGCATCTTCCGCAACGAGTTCGGCTCCTCCGGCATGCCCTACCGCATCCCGCCGGAGCTGGCGGGCGCCTGGGATCTCGGCTTCATGTTCCTGCCGGTCTATCGCGGCTGGGTGGTGATCGCGGCGCTCATCCTCTGCCTCGCGACCTGGCTGCTGATCGAGAAGACCCGGCTCGGCGCCTATCTCCGCGCGGCGACGGAGAATGCGGCGCTGGTCCAGGCCTTCGGCGTGAACGTCCCGCGCATGGTCACGCTGACCTATGGCGCCGGTGTGGCACTCGCCGCCATCGGCGGCGTGCTGGCGGCTCCGATCTATTCGGTGAACCCGCAGATGGGCACGAACCTCATCATCGTGGTCTTCGCGGTGGTGGTGATCGGCGGCATGGGCTCCATCCTGGGCTCCATCGTGACCGGCTTCGGCCTCGGCATCGTCGAGGGCCTTACCAAGGTCTTCTGGCCGGAAGCCTCCGCCACCGTCATCTTTGTCATCATGGCCATCGTGCTGCTTGCGCGGCCGGCTGGCCTGTTCGGGAGGGCCTGACCATGGCCGATACCGCAACCACCCTGACAAACGCCGCCATGCGAGAGCAGGTAAGGGCCGGGGAGGGAGTCTGGGGCTTCTCCCGCTCTCAGCTCGTGGGTGTCTTGGCGTTGGTCGCCTTCATTCTGGTGGCGCCCTTCGTCCTCTACCCTGTCTTCGTGATGAAGCTGCTCTGCTTCGCGCTCTTCGCCTGTGCCTTCAACCTGCTGATCGGCTATGTCGGCCTGCTTTCCTTCGGCCATGCCGCCTATTTCGGCATGGGGGCCTATATCACGGGTTATGTAGCGAAAGCCTGGGGGGTGACGCCGGTGCTCGCCATTATCATGGGCGGGGTCGTCGCGGCGGCGATGGGCGTGGTCGGTGGCTGGATCGCCATTCGCCGCCAGGGGATCTATTTCGCCATGATCACCCTGGCGCTGGCGCAGATGGTCTATTTCTTCTGCGTCCAGGCGCCCTTCACCGGCGGCGAGGACGGCATCCAGGCCATTCCGCGCGGCAGCTTCCTGGGCATCGTCAGCCTGTCGAACGACATGACGATGTACTGGTTCACCGCCGCCATCTTCCTGGCCGGCTTCCTGCTGATCCATCGCATCATTCACTCGCCCTTCGGCCAGGTGCTGAAGGCAATCCGGGAAAATGAGCCGCGTGCCACCTCGCTTGGCTACCGGACGGATGACTTCAAGCTGATGGCCTTCATCCTGTCCGCCGGCCTCGCCGGGATTGCCGGGGCGACCAAGTCACTGGTCTTCGGAATCGCCACCCTGACCGACGTGCACTGGGCCATGAGTGGCGAGGTGGTGCTGATGACGCTGGTGGGCGGTCTCGGCACCGTCTTCGGACCGGTGGTCGGCGCGGCGGTGATCGTGACCATGCAGAACTACCTGGCGGAGATGGGCGCCTGGGTCACGGTGATCCAGGGTGCGATCTTTGTCGCCTGCGTACTCGCCTTCCGCCGCGGAATCGTCGGCGAGATCGCCAATCTCCTGAAGGTGAAGCTATAAGGAGGAGGGGCGGGGGCGGCACCCCCGCCCCGGCCGGCTCAGGCTGCCAGCATTTCCTGGCTGCGGTCCCAAAGATTCGGGACTGCGGCATTCGTGTAGCCGGAGATGAAACGCTTCTGCGCCCCCGTGGCGGGATCGAAGACGCTGCGGGGAATGGCGCCAATATTCCCGCCATAGACATGGATGCTGATGCTGGTCCGGTCGGACCAGGCATTCTCCACCATGTGGATGTCGTAGGTATCGGCGCTGATCGCCACCACCTCGCCCGGGTGCAGCCGGTCCACGCGACCCGGGCGCATGGGCTCGCCGGGGGCGCCGGGCTGCATCTCGGTGGAGACCTCCTCGCCCCGCAGCATCCCGACCAAGCCCCAGACGGTATGGTTGTGCACCGGCGTCCGCTGGCCCGGCCCCCAGACGAAGCTCACCACGGAGAAGCGCTCCGCCGGGTCGCAATGCAGCAGGTATTGCCGGTAGGTCGGGCCGGGCTGGGCGTAGTCCTCCGGCAGCCAGTCGTCCTGGGCGACCAGGCCGCGCAGGAGGTCCGCACCCTCCGTCAGCCAGCGGCGCTCATCCGCCCCTGCATCCGCCAGCCTCGTCATGCCGCACACGAAGTCGCGCAGGCGCCGGATCCCTGACATGTCGCTGCCTCCTTCACTGCATGCAGGTTAGACAGGCAAGGAAGGAATTGGAACGCCAAGAGGCCGTGCCTTGTTGGACCTGCCGGATGGGGAGGGCGGAAATGCAACCCGAAATCCTGCACTTCGCCGATGACGGCGAGATCCCGAACAACCCACGCTTGCCTGTGCTGCTGTTCCGTAGCGCAGTGCCCGCCGGCGACCCGGCGGCGGCGGAGGCGCTTTTCGCCCGTAATGGCTGGCCGCCGGCATGGCGGAACGGGATCTACCCCTACCACCACTACCATCCGAATGCGCATGAGGCGCTGGCGATCGCCCGCGGCACGGTGCGGGTGCAATTAGGTGGCGAGCGGGGGCAGGTCCTCGACCTGGCGGCGGGCGATGTGGTGGTGCTGCCGGCCGGTGTCGGGCATCGGAATCTTGGCAGCAGCCCCGATCTGCTGGTGGTCGGCGCCTATCCGGCGGGGCAGGTGCCGGAGCAATGCCGGGCTGACCCTGCGGTACATGGCCGCGCCCTGCTACGCATTGTGGCCACGCCGGATCCAGCGGGGGATCCGGTATCCGGGCAGCCCTGGCCCAGCCGGCGTTGAGGCCCGATCGGAAACCGATCGGAAAAGGGTGGGATGGCTCGGAAGCCACCAGGCGGCCCGCCCAACATGCAAGGTGCGGAGGACGCCGTGACGGGAGAGCCGGTGCTTCCCTCTCCGCCACGGCGCCGGGCTGTCCTGTGCCGGGTCACCCCTGCCGGGCCTGCCGGCCATCGAAATACACGACGACCGCATTGTCGCCGCCACCCAGCAGCAGCGCGTCCCGGCCTCGGGCGCCGGGCGCTACGGGTTCGATGTAATAGAGTTCGACCTCGCCACCCCCGGTGGTGTCCAGCCGCGCTGCCCGTCCCGGCTGCACCAGGCTGGTTCCCTCCCGTTGCACGACACTCTCCGTGCCGCCGCCGATCAGTCGCGCGGCGCCGCCGCCCACCACATTGCCGGCCTCGGCCGGCACGAGGAGCGTCGCCTGGGCGCCCGGGATCTCCTGCGCCCGGGCCGCGCCGGCCATACCAATCAGCAGGGTCGAGGCAATCATCGTCTTGCGGAACATCGGTCCTCTCCTTTTCCTTCGGTTCGGGAGGGCGGGGTGCCCGTCCCTCGGCGAAGGCGGGTTTAGGACTCTGGTGTTTCCGGCTGATGCCGCGGCATGCGGAAACAGGTTCCGTGCGTTGCGGCGTGATGTCGTGGGTTGCGGGGGCACCGCATGGCGGTGCCCCCAGGGACTCAGGCGGCTTCCGAGGTCAGCACAATCCGGCCGACAACCTTGCCCTCGCGCAGCCGGTTCAGCGCCGCATAAGCATTGCGCAGCGGCTCCTTGGTGACCGGGATGGGCGGGAGCTTGCCCTGTTTGGCGATGTCCACCAGCGCCTGCAGCTCCTTCACATTGCCCACATAGCTGCCCTGCACGGTCAGGGCCCGGATCGGCATCAGCGGCAGCGGGATGGACAGCTCGCCGCCGAACAACCCCACCTGCACCAGCTTGCCGCCCTTGCGCAGCGCGTCGAAGGCGAAGCGCGCGGTCTGGGTGCCGTTCACCAGATCCACCACCGCGGCCACCGGGCCGCCACAGGCCTCGATGATGCGCCTGGCGGTGTCCTCGCCGCTGGCCAGCACGGTGTCGGTTGCGCCTTCCTCGCGCGCCGCCTTCAGCTTCTCCTCGCTCACATCCACCACGCAGATGCGCTTGTGGCCGAGCGCCTTCAGCACGGCGATGGCGTTCAAACCGAGCCCGCCAGCCCCCACCACCACGATCGGCTCATCCGGGCTCAGCGGCATCAGCTTGTTGATGGCGGAATAGACCGTGACGCCGGAACAGGCATAGGTCGCGGCCAGCGCCGGATCGAGGCCGGCGATGTCCACCAGATGCTTCCAGTGCGTCGCCAGCACATGCGTCGCATAGCCGCCATTCTGATAGACGCCGAGCGAGCGCGGGGTGAGGCACATATTCTCCTCGTCGCGCTGGCAGACATCGCACTTGCCGCAGCCGACCCAGGGATAGACCAGGCGGACATCGCCGACCTTGATGCCCTTGCCCTCGGCCTCCGGCCCCAGCTTCACCACCCGGCCGACGATCTCGTGCCCCATCGCCAGTGGCAGCACCACGCCGCGATCGGTCAGCCGCATCTTGCCTCGGCTGCCGAGGTCGTACTCGCCTTCCCAGATATGCAGGTCGGAATGGCAGACGCCGGCATGGGTGACTTCGAGCAGCACCTGCGGGCCTTGCGGCTCCGGCGTCGGCAGTTCGATCTCCTGCAGGGGCTTGCCGGTCTCGACGACGGCCCAGGCGCGCATGGTTTTCCTCCCGCTTTGCGGCATGTTCCAAGACCTGGAATAGGACCAAGGGCTCCGGCCCTGGTCAATGCCGGACGCGGTGCCGTTGCCACGTGGCACCGGTCCTGAACGCAGGGATTGAACCAGCGCCCGGGATACGGGGCGGCAGCGCGGGGACATCCCGGGCTGCCACCCGCGTTCCGGGCGGCGTCAGTCCGGCCGGATGTTGTTCTCGCGCACCACCCGGCCCCAGGTTTCGATCTGGCGGTCGAGGAAACTGCGGAAGGCGTCCGGCCCCTGCGGGTCGAGGTCGATGCGGAATGCGGCGAAGCGCTCCCGCACCTCCGGTGCCTGGAGCGCCTTGCGCAAGGCGGCCTCCATGCGGGCGATCACCGGCACCGGCGTTCCGGCGGTGCCGAGGAAGCCCCAGAAGGCCCGCGCATCCACGCCCGGGATACCCACTTCCGCCAGGGTGGGCAGATCGGGCAGGGAGGCTGCCCGGCTGGCGCCTGTCTGCGCCAGCGCGCGCAATGTCCCGTTCTGGACATGCTGGATGAGGACGGAGGGGGTGGCGACGGCCAGATCCACCTCTCCGGCCACGGCGGCAGTCTGGATTGGTCCGCCGCCGCGATAGGGCACATGCACCACCCGGAAGTCGCCGTTCCGCTGCGCCAGCTCCATCGCCAGATGCGCCAGGCTGCCATTGCCGATGGTACCGAAGGTGATGGTATCCGGCTTCGCCCGCGCTGCGGCCACCACCTCCTGCATGCTCTGCCATGGGCGTGACTTATGGGCGCAGACGATCATGGGCGCGGTGCCGAACAGCAGCACCGGCGCCAGATCCTTCTGCGTGTCGAAGCCGATATTCGGGATCAGTGCCGGGTTCACCGCATGGGTGTCGAAGACCAGTACCCAGGAATTCCCATCCGGCTGCGCCCGCGCGACCGAGGCGGTGCCAAGCGCGCCGGAGGCACCGGCACGGTTCTCCACCACGACCGGCACGCCGAACTCGCGTTGCAGATGCGGCTGCAGCAGGCGGGAGAGCGCATCCGTGCTTCCGCCCGGAGGGAAGGGAGAGACGATTCGAATGGTACCGTTGGGCCAGGCGTCCTGGGCCCGGACGGCAAGGGCAGGCGCGGCAAGCGCCAGGCCGGCGCCCAGCGCCGCGCGACGAGTCAGCATGTCTGCAGTTTCCTCCCGGACTGAAGCGTTTCGCCAGCTTTACATAGGCCGGCGAACCTCCGGTCGGGAAGCCCTGGCTGCCGTCAGGGCGCGGCGGATATCGGCCTCGGCCTTCTCCAGTTCCCGCGTTGCCGCCGCGCGCTGCGCCTGCGCGTCCTGGGCGATGCGCAGCGAATCCTCGATGGTGGCGATCAGCGAGGCATTGGCCTTCTTCACCGCTTCGATGTCGAAGACGCCGCGCTCGAGCTGAGTCCGCGCCTCCAGATTGCCCTGACGCAGGCGCTCGGCATTGGCGGTCAGCAATTCGTTGGTCAGGTCGGTGGCCTCCTTCAGCGTCCGCCCGGCCTCGCGCATGTTCTGGATCGCCAGCGCCTGGGCGAGCTGCTGGCGCCAGAGCGGGACCGTATTGGCGATCACGCTCTGGATCTTGGCGGCCAGCGCCTTGTCGTTCTCCTGGATCAGCCGGATGGAGGGCAGGGCCTGCATCGCCACCTGGCGCGTCAGGCGCAGGTCGTGCACCCGCCGCTCCAGCTCGTCGCGTGCCGCGCGCAGGTCGCGCAGCCTTTGCGCCGCGACCGAATCGCCGTTCTCGACCTCCTTCGCCACGGCCGGGATCGCCTCGGTGTCCACGCGCTTCAGCACGACCTCGCCGGCGGCAATGTGGTCGCCGAGCCCGTGGAACCATTCGAGCGTCGCGCCATAGAGCCGTTCCAGCTTCTCGACATCCTCGAGCAGCCGGGTGCGGTGGCTGTCAAGCCGGTCGCTGACCTCCTCCACCTGGCCCTTGATGGTCTCGTAGCGCTGCACCACCCGCGCGGTCTCGGCGCCGGCGCGGCTGAAGAGTCGGGCGAAGAAGCCACGCTTCTCTGCCAGCCCACTCATGTCGAAGCCGCGCAGCGTGCCGATCAGGTCGGAGAGGGTCTGCCCGGCTTCCCCGGCCTCCCGGTTGCGGGCGCCTTCCAGCATGGCATCCGCCGCGGCAGTGGCGCGGTTCTGCGCCTCCTGCCCGAAGCGGAGGATGCTGCCGGGATCGGCGATGTCGAGCTGCGACGCCAGGCGCTCCACCTCCGGATCGTGTTCCGAGGGCGGGCGGGCGGCGGCCTCCTCCAATTCGCGGGCGACGGCATCGCGCACTGCGGCGGCCTGCGGCGTGGCCGGCATCTCGTTGGTGGTCTGGCTCATCAATAGCCCTCCTCGCGCAGCCGGTCGGACAGGACCTTCACCTGGATCTCCAAGGCTTCGGATTCCTCGCGCCGCAACCGCTCCCTCAGCTCGCCCGCGGTGCGGGTCAGTTCCTCAAGCAGGGCGGGCAGCCGTTCTGGCGGCGCGGCGCCGGCCTCCAGTCTTTGGGTAATGCGCTCCAGCCCGTCCAGATGCACGGCAAGAAAGCGGCGGGCCAGGGGCAGGCGGTCCGGGCGGGCGGTGAGGTCGTCCAGCACTCCCTCCATCGCCTGGGCAACACCCATGACGCGCTGGTCGGCCAGGCGGGTCGCTGCCTCCTCGATCCGGGCGAGGCGGCTGCGGGCCACCTCGATCGGCCCCGGCGGGGGCGGCGGAGGGGGTGGCGGCGGGGGAGGCGCCGCTTCCGGCAGGGCCTGGTACATCAGCCGCGTGCCCAGCAGGGCGCCGCCCGCCATCAGGAAGGGCAGGACATGGCCCATACCGGCGGCCAGCCCGGCGGTCAGGCCCGTCGCCACGGCCATGATCCAGGAGGCACGGATGGTATCGCCCCGGCGGCCGCGGCGCAGGATGCGCGCCGCCAGCAGGCTGAGCCCGAAGCCAAGCCCGCAGCCCAGGACGATCCGGTCATCCCCGCCGATGGCGGCGATCAGGGCGGCCGGCAGCAGCGGCGAGGCGAAGACCGGCAGGCCGATGCCGCGGAAACGGGCGCGCAGCCCGACCCAGCCCCGGAGGAAATCGTCGAGCATCAGTGGAACAGGCTGCCGAAGGAGCGGAACAGGGCCACCATGCTGCTGAGCCACATCGTCAGGGTCAGCAGCACGCCGCCCCACACCCAGACCAGGGGGGTGGAAAGCGGGACGCTCCCTGTCGGCGCCGGAGCGTCGGGCGATTCCCCGGAATGCCTGCGCCACGCCGCATTCCAGGGATCGCGCGGCCGGGAGGGCGGAGCATCAGCCGCGCCTGCCCCCCAGGGCGAGCGGGAAGCGCCGGAGGTATGGGGGCTGTCGGGGTCGTTGCGCCTGTCCATGGCACAGAGTTACATCGCCTCCGGGCCGGGCGGTATCAAGCGGCGTCCGGGTAACGATGCGTGACAGGCGGCACGGGAAGCCCCGGATCGGCTGCAGGACAGGGAGGCGCGGAGATGGACCGGATCGCAGTGGTCGGGGCAGGGCTGATCGGCCGGGCCTGGGCCATGGTTTTTGCCCGGGCGGGGCTCGCCGTCTCGCTCTGGGACAAGCTGCCGGGGGTGGCGGAGGGCGCGATGGGCACCATCCGCGACCGGCTGGTCGATCTTCACGCCGCTGGGCTGGTCAGCGAGGCGCCGGAGACGATCGCCGCCCGCATCACCCCCGTCTCCACCCTGGCCGAATGCGTTGCCGGCGTGATCCATGTGCAGGAGAACGGGCCGGAACGGGTGGAGCCCAAGCGGGAGCTCTTCGCCGAGCTGGACCGGCTCTGCCTGCCGGACGTGGTGCTGGCGAGTTCCACCAGCGGCATCCCCGCCAGCCAGTTCACCGAGAGCCTGGCCGGGCGCAGCCGCTGCCTGGTCGCGCATCCGGTCAACCCGCCCTATCTGGTGCCGCTGGTGGAGCTGGTGGGCGCGCCCTGGACCGATCCGGCCGTGGTGGCGAAGACGCGGGCGCTGATGCGGCGGGTCGGGCAGGTGCCGGTGACCGCCTTCAAGGAGACGCGCGGCTTCGTGCTGAACCGGCTGCAGGCGGCGCTGGTGGCGGAAGCCTTCCGGCTGGTCCGCGACGGGGTGATGAGCGCCGAGGATGTGGATGCCTGCGTGAAGGACGGGCTCGGCCTGCGCTGGTCCTTCATGGGGCCCTTCGAGACCATCGACCTGAACGCGCCGGGCGGCGTCGCGGATTATGCCGAGCGTTTCGGTCCGCTGATGGGCGGCATCACCCATGAGCAGACGCCCTTCGACTATGACGCGGCAACGGTGGCGAAGGTCACCGCGACCCGCCGTGCAGCGCTGCCGCTTGACAAGATCGAGGAGCGCAGCGCCTGGCGCGACCGGCGGCTGATGGCGCTGGCGGCACACAAGAAGGGGCAGCCGGCCTGAAATCCCAACCGCGGCGCCGTGCCGCGCGGTAGGATGCCGCCGGAGCTAAAAGCCCGGAGGGAACGCCATGAAGGCTGCAATCGACGCGGTGCTGCGCGGTGCGGTGGAGCGGGGCGAGGTGCCGGGCGTGGCCGCTGTGGCCGGCAATGCGGCCGGCACGCTCTATGAGGGCGCCTTCGGCCGCCGCGGCCTGGATCAAGAAGCCGCGATGACGCCGGACACGGTAGTCTGGATCGCCTCCATGACCAAGGCGATCACCACCACGGCGGTGCTGCAGCAGGTGGAGGCAGGCAAGCTCTCGCTGGATGCGCCGATCGCCGAGGTGCTGCCGGAACTCGCCGCGCCGCAGGTGCTGATCGGCTTCGAGGACGGCGAGCCGAAGCTGCGGCCGGCGCGGAAGCCCATCACCCTGCGCCACCTGCTGAGCCATACGGCAGGCTTCGGCTACGACTTCTTCAACACGGAGATCGGCGCCTATATGGCGGCGCGCGGCGTGCCCGGCGTCATCAGTTGCCAGCGCGCCGCGCTGACCACGCCGCTGGTTGCCGAGCCGGGCGAGCGCTGGGAATACGGCATCAGCATCGACTTCGCCGGGCTGGCGGTGGAGAAGGTAACGGGGCAGCGCCTGGACACGGTGTTGCAGGAGCGGGTGCTGGGGCCGCTCGGCATGCGCGACACGGCGTTCCGGATCGGCGTGGCGCAGCGGGCGCGGCTGGCCTCCATGCATGCCAAGGCGCCGGACGGGACGTTCTCGGTCATTCCCTTCGAGGTGCCACAGGAGCCGGAATTCCACATGGGCGGTGGCGGGCTCTACGGCACGGTGCTCGACTATCTCCGCTTCTGCCGCATGTGGCTGAATGGCGGCGCGCTGGACGGCGCGCGCATCCTGGCGCCGGAGACGGTGCGGGAGGCGATGCGCGACCAGATCGCGCCGCTGGAGGTGCCGGACCTCAAATCGGCGATCCCTGCCTCCACCAACGATGTCTCGCTGTTCCCGGGGATGCGGAAGGGCTGGGGGCTGTCCTTCCTGATCAATGACGAGGACGTGCCGGGCGGACGGGCTGCCGGCAGCCTGGCCTGGGCGGGGCTGGCGAACACCTATTACTGGATTGACCCGAAACGGGACCGGGCGGGGGTGATCGCCACGCAGATCCTGCCCTTTGGCGACCCGCAGGTGCTGGCAATGGCGGAGGGGTTCGAGCAGGCGGTCTATGCGGGCTGAAGGGTGGCGTGGAGGATCGGGTCAGGAGGGCGCGGCGAAGAAGCGGTCCAAGGCATCGGCCGTCTCGTTCGGAAGTTCCTCCGGGAAGAAGTGGCCTGCATCGAGCGGCTGGCCTCGGACGTCGTCGGCCCAGGCCTGCCAGAGCGCAAGCGGTCCACCCGCCTCGGCATACCAGGCGCCCAGTACCCCTGGACCACTCCAGAGCACCAGGACGGGGCAGGCGATGCGACGTCCATCCTTGCGGTCCGCTTCATCCTGCACGCGATCCAGGGTCGCCGCGGCTCGGTACTCCTCGCAGATGGCGTGTACGCGGGCGGGGTCGCGCAGCGCTTCCACATAGGCCGCTCGCACCTCCGGGCCGAATATCGCCGGGGGCGAGCCCCAGCCGCCGAGCGCGTCCTCCACGATGGCATCGGGCGCTGCTGTCAGGAGGCGTTCGGGCAGCGGCGCGGGCTGGGCCAATAGCGACCAGGGCCAGAAGGCGAGCGCGAACCGCGCATCTGCGCGGTCCCATGCTTCTGCCGTTGGTATGATGTCCAGTACCGCGAGCCGCTCGACGCGATCCGGATGGTCGAGCGCCAGGCGGTAGGCGAGCCGGCCGCCGCGGTCGTGCCCGGCCACTGCGAAACGTGGGAAGCCGAGCCGCTCCATGACGACCGCCATATCTCGCGCCATTGCGCGCTTCGCATAGGGGGCGTGGTCGCGGGCTGAGGCGGGACAACCACTGCGGCCATAGCCGCGGAGGTCGGCGCAGACGACCGTGAAATGGCAGGCAAGCAGTGGCGCCACGCCCCGCCACATCAGATGCGTCTGCGGGAAGCCGTGCAGCAGCAGGACCGGCGGCCCGGAGCCGGATCGGCGCACGAAGATCTCGGTCTCACCGGTCTGAATCGAAATCGCCTCGAAGTCGTCCAGCATTCCGTCCTCCTGTCCGAAGCGGATGAGGAGCTTGGGATGGGCTTCGGTCGGCGCCAGAACGCGACGATGGCAGGGATGGTTACGGTGGAGCGAGGCTGGGCCGCGGGCGTCAGGGGCAGTGTTTCAACCGTGCGCCTGTGGCGACACCGCCAGGTTGGTTGGAGGACAGGTGCGGGGCGATCATCGCTTCAGTGTCGCCCCGGCAACGGCACGGTGTCTCGATCAGGTCGATGGGACGAGCCTGATTGGGTTCAGGCTCATGCAAGCCTCGCTTTCACCGCCGCTCGCTGCGCGGGTCCAGCGCGTCCCGCAGCCCATCGCCGACCAGGTTGAAGGCCAGCACCACCAGGAAGATCGCCAGGCCGGGGAAGATCGCCAGCCAGGGCGCCTGGGTCAGGAAGCGCTGCGCACTGTTCAGCATGGAGCCCCAGGAGGGATCCGGCGGCTGCTGGCCGAGACCGAGAAAGGAGAGGGACGCCTCGGCGATGATCGCCTCGGCGATCGCCAGCGTCGCCTGCACCAGCAGTGGTGGAACAATGTTCGGCAGCACATGCAGCAGGCCGAGCCGCCAGGGCGGGTTGCCGAGGGCGCGCGCCGCCTCCACCCAATCCGTGGACTTCGCATCCAGCGCCATGCCGCGCGCCAGTCGCACGAAGACCGGGCTGGCGGTGATGGCGATGGCAAGCATCGCATTCTCCAGCGCCGGGCCGAGGAAGGCTGCCAGCGCAATGGCCAGGATCAGGAAGGGCACCGAAAGCATCGCATCCGCGATGCGGGAGATGATGGTGTCCGTCCAGCCACCGGCGAGCCCGGCCAGCAGGCCGATCGGCACGCCGATCGCCACCGCCGCCAGCACGGAGACCACGCCTGCCAGGAGCGAGGCCCTGGCCCCCCAGACGACGCGGGAGAACACGTCCCGCCCGTTCTCATCCGTGCCGAACCAATGCGCGGCGGAGGGTGCCTTCCGGATGGCGGTCCAGGAGGTGGCAAGTGGGTCCGCCGTCGCCACCCAGGGCGCCAGCACCGCGACCAGCACGAAGACCAGCACCACCGCCAGGCCGAAGACCGCCAGCCGGTGCTTGAGGAAGCGGCGGAGGGCGCGGCGGCCGGGGCTCTCGCCCCGCTCCAGCGCCAGGGGTGCGGCGGTGGTGCTCATGCGGCGCGGAGCCTCGGGTTGATCGTCATATAGAGCAGATCGGCGACGAGGCTTAGCGTGACGAAGATCAGCGCCGTCGCCAGCACCACACCCTGCACCACCGGATAGTCGCGGTTGAAGACCGCATCCACGATCAGCTTGCCGAAGCCGGGGATGGTGAAGATCTGCTCGGTCAGCACTGCCCCGGCCAGCAGCCGGCCGAATTCGATGGTGCCGAGCGTCACCACCGGGATCAGCGCATTGCGCAGCGCATGCTTGGTCACCACCACCCGCTCCGGCAGCCCCTTGGCGCGGGCGGTGCGGACATAGTCCTGGCTGAGCGCCGTCAGCATCGCCGCCCGCGTATGCCGCATCAGCACCCCGGCAATGCCGTTGCCCAGCACGAAGGCCGGCATGATGGTGGTGGCGAGGGACTGCACCGGATCCTCCGTCAGCGGCACATAGCCGGAGGGCGGCAGCCAGCCGAGCTGCACGCTGAACAGCAGGATCATCATGATGCCGAGCCAGAAATTCGGCGTCGAGATCCCGAACAGCGCCACCGCATTCGTCACCCAGTCCACCGGCCGGTCCCGCCACACGGCCGAGAGGATGCCGGCCGGCACGCCGATCAGCAGGGCGATGATGAAGGCCATGGTCGCAAGCTGGAAGGTGACGGGCAGCTTCTCCAGGATCAGCTCCGAGACCGGCATGCGAATGCGCCAGGAGAAGCCGAAATCCCCCTGGAGCACATTGCCGAGCCAGTGCAGGTATTGCTGCCAGAGCGGGCGGTCCAGGAACAGCTCCGCCCGGATCTGCGCCAGGACCTGCGGATCGCCGCGCTCCTCGCCCGCGAGGATCAAGGCGGGGTCGCCAGGCATGAGCTGCTGCAGCCCGAAGATCAGGATGGAGAGGATCAGCAGCGTGGGCAGGATCTGCCCCATCCGCCGCAGCAGCCAGATCCACATGCTATTCTCCGTGCGCCTTCGGCACGACCTGGTCCGCTTCCGCTATTGCAGCCGCATGTCCTGGATGCGGATCAGCCCGTCCGGCACCGGCCTGTAGCCGGAAAGCCGCGCCGAATGCACCATGATGTTCTTCCGGTGCCAGAGATAGATGCGCGCACGATCCTGGCCGAGGGCGAGACGGATGGCCTGGGCGTAAAGGTCGCGGCGCTTCTCGAAATCCGTCTCGGACCGCGCGGCATCGAGCAGCTTGTCCACCTCCGGGTTCGAGTAGCGCCCGTCATTCTGTCCGCCGCCGGTGCGGGTGAAGGTGTAGATATTGCCGTCCGGATCGGTACGGCCGGACCAGCCGACCAGGAAGGTCTCGAAATCCCCCCGCGCCGCGGCCTGGAGGGAGGAAGCGAATTCCATCGCCCGCAGCTTCAGGTCGAAGCCGGCCTCCCGCACCATGGCCTGGATCACTTCGCCCACCTGGCGGAGATCCGGGTTGTTCGGGACGGTCATCTCCACGGTCAGGGGCGTGGTGACGCCGGCCTCCCTCAGCAGGGCGCGGGCGCGATTCACATCGCGCGGCTCCGGCCTGAAGTCGCGGATGTGATAGGGGTTGGCTGGCGGGACGGGCTGGCGGGTGGGCGTGTACATGCCCTCATAGACCACCTGGTTCAGTGCATCGCGGTCGATCGCCAGCTCGAAGGCGGCGCGCACCCGGGCATCGCGGCCCATCGGCGTCTCGGCGCGCGGGCCGTTGTTGATATTGATGGTGATGCCCTGATAGCCAAGTTCCTCCACCGCCACCACGCGCAGGTTGCGGTTGCCCCGGACGGTCTTGACGTCATCCGGTTCCATCCGCTCGCCGAATTCGATGGCGCCGGACTGCAGGTTGGCCAGCCGCACGGTGTTGTCCGGGATCGGCAGATAGGTCACGCGCTGGATATGGATGCGGCCGGCGTCCCAGTATTCGGGAAAGCGCTCGACCACGATGCGCTCCTGTGCCACGCGCTCGACGAAGCGGAAGGGACCGGCGCAGACCGGGCGAGTGCCGAAATTGCGGCCGGCAGCCTCAGCCGCCTTGGGACTCAGGATCATGCCGGCGCGGTCGGTGAGGGCGGCGAGCAGGGAGCCGGAAGGATTCTTCAGCCGGATCCGCACCGTGCGCGGATCCACCACCTCCACCGCCTCGATCCCGCTGATCTCGCTGCGGCGGAAGCTGCCCTGCATGGTCAGGTGGCGATTGAGGGAGTAGCGCACCGCCTCCGCATCCATCACCTCCCCGTCATGGAAGCGGACGCCGTCGCGGAGCGTGATGGTCAGGGTCTTCGGATCCTCCCAGCGATAGCCGGTGGCGAGTTGCGGGACGATCTCCAGCTTCTCGTTGATGTCGAACAGCTTGTCGCAAAGGGCGGCATAGACGATGCGGCCGACATAGGTGCGCGACAGGGTGGGATCGAGGATGTCGGGATCCTCGCGCAGCCCGATGCGGAGGTTCTGCGCCTGTGCGGCGCCGATAGTGCCGGCGGCGAGCAGCGCTGCGACAAGTGCCTTGCGGATCATGTTATAGCCTCGGACGCTGTCTGTTGTTGATTATGGCTGGAGGGCGCGAAGAAGGATTGCAGGCGGCGCAGCCGCTCGCCACCGCTGTCCTGCTCGCGCGGCGGTGCGGCGGGCGGGAGCCGGTCCTGCAGATGGCAGGCTGCGAGATGCTGGGCGGCGCCCGCCAGCTCCGGCACCTGCTCCCGGCAGACCGGCTCGGCGAAGGGGCAGCGGGTATGGAAGCGGCAGCCGGCGGGGGGCGCGATCGGGCTCGGCACATCGCCCTCCAGTGGCGGCGCCTTCGCCCCGGTGCCCGGCACGGCCGCCAGCAGGGCGCGGGTATAGGGATGC
>Ga0182742_1001235_pt1 | contig 34008 bp, 32 predicted proteins | sample eDN5th37CBELigMG_FD_128880 | JGI IMG/M metagenome (GOLD analysis project Ga0182742, IMG submission 128880) | Enriched Miracle-Growth compost microbial communities from Emeryville, California, USA - eDNA 5th pass 37_C BE-Lig MG (version 2)... ... | reverse complement strand
GCGAGCTGGCGCGCGACCTCGGTCTTGCCGACGCCGGTGGGGCCGGAGAACAGGAAGGAGCCGATCGGCTTGTCCGCATCGCGAAGCCCGGCACGGCTCAGCTTCATCGCGGTCGAGAGCACCTCGATCGCCTTGTCCTGGCCATAGACGACGCGCTTCAGGTCCTTCTCCAGATTGGCGAGCGCGGCCTTGTCGTCCTTGGAGACGGACTTGGGCGGGATGCGCGCCATCGTGGCGATCACCTTCTCGATCTCCTTGGAGGTGATCGTCTTGCGGCGGCGGCTCGGCGGCACGAGCATCTGCATCGCGCCGACCTCGTCGATCACGTCGATCGCCTTGTCGGGCAACTTGCGGTCGTTGATGTAGCGCGCGCTCATCTCCACGGCGGTCTTGATCGCGTCCGGCGTGTACTTGACCTTGTGGTGCTCCTCGAAGGCGGAGCGCAGGCCGCGCAGGATCTTGACCGTATCCTCCACGCTCGGCTCGTTCACGTCGATCTTCTGGAAGCGCCGCAGCAAAGCGCGGTCCTTCTCGAAGTGGTTGCGGAACTCCTTGTAGGTGGTGGAGCCGATGCAGCGGATAGCTCCGGAGCTCAGCGCCGGCTTCAGCAGGTTGGACGCGTCCATCGCTCCGCCGCTGGTCGCGCCGGCCCCGATCACCGTGTGGATCTCGTCGATGAACAGCACCGCGTCCGGCAGCTTCTCCAGTTCCGAGACGACCTGCTTCAGCCGCTCCTCGAAATCGCCGCGATAGCGCGTGCCGGCGAGCAGCGCGCCCATGTCGAGCGAGTAGATGACCGCGTCCTGCAGCACTTCGGGCACGTCGCCCTCGACGATCTTGCGCGCGAGACCCTCGGCGATGGCCGTTTTGCCGACGCCCGGGTCGCCCACATAGAGCGGGTTGTTCTTGGAGCGGCGGCAGAGGATCTGGATGGTGCGATCCACTTCCGGCCCACGGCCGATCAGCGGGTCCACCTTCCCCTCAAGCGCCTTCTTGTTGAGGTTGACGGTGAACTGGTCGAGCGCGGAATCCTTCTTGCTGCCCTTCTCCGGCTTCTCGTCGGCCTTCGCCTCAGGCTCCTCGGCACCGTGCGGCGGACGGTTCTCGATCTGCCGGCCGCCCTTGCCGATGCCGTGGGAGATGTAGCTGACCGCATCCAGCCGGCTCATGTCCTGCTGCTGCAGGAAATAGACCGCGTAGCTGTCCCTCTCCGAGAACAGGGCGACCAGCACGTTAGCGCCGGTCACGGTATCCTTGCCGCTGGACTGCACATGGAGGATCGCGCGCTGGATCACGCGCTGGAAGCCGGCGGTGGGCTGCGGATCCGCCTCATCCTCCGTCTTCAGCGACTGGTATTCCTGGTCGAGATATTGGCGCACCACATTGCCGAGCTCTCCCAGCTCGACACCGCAGGCGGTCATCACTTCGGATGCCTCCGGGTCGTCCACCAGCGCCAGCAGCAGGTGCTCGAGCGTCGCATATTCGTGCTTGCGATCGCTTGCGTTCTGCAGCGCGGAGTGGAGGGTCTTCTCAAGGCTCTGGGCGAAGCTAGGCATGGTGATCTGGTTCCGTGGTTCTCGTGCGGTCCGAAGGGTTGAGGCGGGATTCGGAACGCAATGAAGATGCGCACCGTGTCGGTAGGATAGCAATTAATGCCGATATGGTGCGCGGCTGCGCGATTTCGAGGGGCGGGCGCGCCCGGCCCATCAGTCTGGATCTCGCGGTCGGAACAGCGCATCCGCCAGCCTACGCTGGTCAGCCGCCCTGGTGTGATGTGCCCGTATCCTGGCAATTTCGTCTTCCAGAAGCCGGATACGTTCCAGCAGCTCGTCCTGCGAATAGTGGTCGAGCGGTTCGCCGGCCAAGCGGCTCGCGGCCCCAAGCTCATCACCTGGCCCGCGCCTGCGGGGGAGATCGTCCTCCATTGCATTGCAACATCACCCCGCCCCGGCTTGCTGTCAATGGGGCGAATCTTTAATGCTGCCGGGAACTTGCGGGCGATGAGGAAGTGATGAGAGGCGATCTGCCCGACCGGATGACCGCCATTGCCGTCCCCCAGCCCGGCGGGCCGGAGGCGCTTGTAACCGAGACGCGCCCGGTGCCTCGGCCCGCAGTGGGCGAGGTGCTGATCGCCACTGCCTATGCCGGGGTGAACCGCCCCGATGTCCTCCAGCGGCGGGGCTTCTATCCCCCACCGCCCGGCGCTTCGGACATTCCGGGTCTTGAGGTTGCGGGTACAATTGTCGCTTTGGGAGAGGGCGTTTCGGCGGATTTACTGGGGCAGAAGGTCTGCGCGCTTGTCACGGGGGGAGGCTATGCCGAGTACTGCCTCGCGAAGGCGGCGCATTGCCTGCGGGTGCCGGACGCGCTGCCGCTGGCCGAGGCGGCCGCTCTGCCGGAGACCCTGTTCACTGTCTGGCACAATGTGTTCGAGCGCGGGGCTGCCACGGCAGGGGAGACGCTGCTCGTCCATGGCGGGACGAGCGGGATCGGCACCATGGCCACGATGCTGGCACGGTTGCGCGGGCTGGACGTGATCGTCACCTGCGGATCGGACGAGAAATGCGCGGCTGCGCGCGAGATCGGCGCCACGTACGCAATCAACTATCGCACGGCCGACTTCGTGGAGGAGGTGAAGGCGATCACCGGCGGCGCGGGCGTGCAGGTGGTGCTGGACATGGTGGCGGGTGAGTACTCGCAGCGCAATTGTGACTGTCTCGCTCCTGATGGGCGGCTGGTGACGATCGCGGTTCTTGGTGGAGCGAAGGCCACTCTCGACATGGCGAAGTTGATGGTGAAGCGCCTGACGCTGACCGGCTCCACCCTCCGCGCCCGGCCGGATGCATTTAAGGCGGCACTGACGGACTCGATCACCCGTGAGGTCTGGCCGCTGGTGGCAGGTGGACGGCTGCGCCCTGTGATGGACCACACCTTTCCCTTGGCCGAGGCTCCGGCCGCCCATGCGCGGATGGAGGCGGGCGAGCATGTGGGCAAGATCGTGCTCGAAGTGCAGAAGGAGTGACCGAGGATGCCATCCACGCCGATGATCATGCCCACGCCGGTGCTGCACGAGGACCCGCGCAGCGGCAATTGCTACAAGATCCGCCTGACCGCGGCGCTGCTGAACCAGCCGCTGGAGCGCCGGCAGTACGACATCCTCGCAGGCGAGACCCGCTCGCCGGCCTTCGTGGCGGAGGTGAACGTCCATGGCCGCATCCCCGTTCTGCAGGTCGGCGATAAGTTCCTGCCGGAAAGCAACGCCGCCTGCTTCTATCTCGCGGATGGCAGCGCGCTTGTTCCGCAGGACCGGTTCGACCGGGCGGACATGCTGCGCTGGATGTTCTTCGAACAGAACCATCATGAACCCAACGTCGCCACCCTCCGCCTCTGGCTGAACTTCATCCGGGAGGAGAACCTGAGCGAGCTGCAGCGCGCGCAGATTCCGGCCAAGCGCGCCGCGGGGGAAGAGGCGCTGGCCACGATGGAACGGCACCTCGCCACGCGGGACTGGTTCGCCGGCAGCCGGGCCTCGCTCGCCGACGTGGCGCTCTACCCCTATACGAGCGCCTGCGAGGAAGGCGGCTTCTCGCTGGCCGATCACCCGCACATCCGCGCCTGGCTCAGAAGAGTGGAAGCACTTCCCGATTTCGAGCCGTGGGGCGACTTGCAAATGTCACACAGTCGCCGATCTGCCGCCCAAGTGTGAGTCTGCTGTCACAATTGCCATGCATGGGTCCCGAAGCACGCAGGGCTTTGGGGACCAGCCTCGATGTTCCAATCGTATCTCGACGGCGCGATCGGCAATAGCGGCAGCGTCTTTCCCTTCCCGGGAATCGCTACCAGGCACCAGCCCACCGTACCGGAGCCCGCGGCGGAGGGGCGGCGCCGCTATCGCACCATCTGGATCAGCGACGTTCACCTCGGCACGAAGGGGTGCAATGCGGAGCTGTTGATCGACTTCCTCGACAGCGTCGACAGCGAGACGATGTACCTCGTCGGGGACATCATCGACGGCTGGCGGCTGAAGAAGAGGTTCTACTGGCCCGCCACGCATAATGACATCGTCTGGCGGATCCTGAAGCGCGCCCGACGGGGCACCCGGATCGTCTACATCCCCGGCAATCACGACGAGATGTTCCGCCAGTTCACCGGCCTCAGCTTCGGGGGCGTGGAGATCCGCCGTGCCGCCTTCCACGAAACGGCAGACGGGCGGCGGCTGATGGTGCTGCATGGGGATGAGTTCGATGCCGTGATGCTCGCCCATCGCTGGCTGGCGGTGGTGGGCGACGCCTTCTACATCGGGCTGATGAGCCTCAGCCGGTGGGTCAATGTCGTCCGGCGCAAGCTCGGCCTGCCCTATTGGTCGCTCAGCAAGATCGCCAAGCATAAGGTCAAGAACGCCGTCGAGTTCATCTCCCGCTATGAGGAGGTCGTTGCCCGCGCGGCCGCCCAGCGCGGCGTGGATGGCGTGGTCTGCGGTCATATCCACACCGCGGAGTTCCGCAGCTTCACCCACGAAGGCAGGCAGGTGGAATACTGGAACGACGGCGACTGGGTGGAAGGCTGCAACGCGCTGGTCGAGCATTTCGACGGGCGGATGGAGATCCTCCACTGGCCGGAAGAAATCGCGAAACGGACCCGGCTCGCGGAGGAGGCGGCAGCGCGGGAGAGCGGCATGGCGGCCGCCGCCTGAGCCTGCTTTCCAGCCCAGAGGAGCCAGCCGATGAAGATCGCACTCGTCACCGATGCCTGGGCGCCGCAGGTGAACGGGGTCGTCCGCACCCTGGGCGCGGTGACTGACGAATTGCGCCGCCGCGGACACGAGGTGGCGATCGTCTCGCCCGATCTCTACTACTCGCTGCCGTGCCCGACCTATCCGGAGATCCGGCTGGCACTGGCGGGCGGCGGCGGAGTGGGCAGGCGGCTGGAGCACTTCGCGCCAGAGGCGGTCCACATCGCGACGGAGGGGCCGCTCGGCTGGGCTGCCCGCAGCTGGTGCCTCTCGCAAGAGCGCTGCTTCACCTCCGCCTATCACACGCAGTTTCCCGAGTACCTTGCCCGCCGCACCGGGCTGCCCGCCGCTGCCTTCTGGCCCTATATTCGCCATTTCCACCGCCCCTCAGCCGGAATCATGGTGGCGACGGAGACGGTCCGGTCCCAACTGCGCGCCCAGGGCCTGGCGCAGCTGCGCCCGTGGAGCCGAGGGGTCGATCTTGCCACGTTTGGCCCCGACGTCGCGCCGCCGGACCTGTTCTTCGACCTGCCTCGCCCGATCCAGCTCTATGTCGGCCGGGTCGCGGTGGAGAAGAACGTGGAGGCCTTCCTTGCGAACAGCCACCCCGGATCGAAGGTCGTGGTGGGCGATGGGCCCGCCTTGGCCCGGGTCAAGGCGGCGTTTCCCGATGCGCTGTTTCTCGGCAAGCAGACGGGGGCGGAGCTTGCCGCATGCTATGCGGGTGCGGATGTGTTCGTCTTCCCGAGCCGAACCGACACGTTCGGGCTGGTGATGATCGAGGCGCTGGCCTGTGGCACGCCGGTCGCGGCCTATCCGGTCCCCGGCCCCCTCGACGTTCTGTCGCCGAGAAGCGGGGCTATGGCTGAGCGGCTGGAGGATGCCATTTCAGCCGCGCTGGCGCTGCGTCGCGAGGATTCCCTCGCCCATGGGCGATCCTTCAGCTGGGAGGCGAGCGTCGACCAATTCCTCGTCGCGCTGGAGCCTGAGGCGGCACTCCCGACGCGCGGCCTGCTGTCGGCCGCAGCCTGACGCGATCTCTCGCCGGGCGCCCTTGCGGTGCCGAGCGCCTTGCCGTGCGGAGGCAAAAGGCCTACATCTCTCCGATGGCGGCCGCTCCGGTGAGGGGCGGCCCTTTGTTTTCCAGCGGAGATCGATCGTGGCCCAGCCCACTCCCCTCATGCCCCATGCGACCGCCTCCTGGCTGGTCGACAACACCTCGCTCAGCTTCGAGCAGATCGCCGCGTTCTGTGGTCTGCACATCCTGGAAGTGCAGGCGATGGCGGACGATCTCGCCAGTTCCAAATATACCGGGCGCGACCCCGTCCATTCGGGCGAGCTCACGCATGAGGAGATCGAGAAGGGCCAAGCCGATCCGGCCTATCGCCTGAGGATGCACCGCGCTCCCGTCGATGTCAGCCGCACGAAGGGCCCGCGCTACACGCCGGTGTCCAAGCGGCAGGACAAGCCGGACGGCATCGCCTGGATCATCCGCAACCACCCGGAAATCTCGGATGCGCAGATCGGCAAGCTGATCGGCACCACCCGCAACACGATCAACGCGATCCGTGAGCGGAGCCACTGGAACATCTCGAACATCCAGCCGAAGGACCCGGTGACGCTGGGCCTGTGCTCGCAGCGCGAGCTGGACGCGGCGGTAGCCAAGGCGGCCAAGCGGGCCGGCCCCAGCGAGGATGACGAGGTCGAGGAAACGATGGTCGACACGCGCGACGACCGCGCGCGGTTGATCGAGGAGCTGCGGGCCGAGCGTGAAGATGCCGTGCGCGCCGCAGCCGAGGCGGCTCAGGAAGCCGAGGCTGAAGCGTGGCTGGAAGCCAAGCGCGCCGCCGAAGCGGGTGACGCGCAGCGCTAATTGGCGCAGAAATGAAATAGGGGCGCGGGAGCGATGGCTCCTGCGCCCCTTTTTTATGCAGGAATAAGGATCAGGCCTCCGTCTCGCGCGCCTGCTGCAGCAGCTGCGACGCGTTCTCGAGGAACGTGCGCGGATTCACCGGGCGGTCATAGACCCGCACCTCGAAGTGCAGGTGCGGCCCGGTCGAACGGCCGGTGCTGCCGATCAGGCCGATGACGTCACCCGCCGCGACTTCCTGCCCCACGCGGGCCTTGAAGCCGGACATGTGGGCATAGCGCGTCATCAGCCCGTTGCCGTGCGAGATCTCGACCACGTTGCCGTAGCCGCCCTTTACGCCGACGAAGCTCACCCTTCCCTTGGCCGCAGCGTGAATCGGCGCGCCGATGGCACCACGGAAATCAAGCCCGGAATGCCGCGCCGCCTCGCCCGTGAAAGGGTCACGGCGAATGCCGTAGCTGGATGAGACCATCGCCCCTTCCGCCGGCATGACCTGCGGAATGCGGGTCAGCGCGCTCTCCAGCTCATCCATCCGGGCGAGGCTGAGGCCCAGCTTGCGGAACTGCCGGTCCAGCGTGCTGTCGCCGCCGGTCTCCAACCGCTCAAGCGGACCACCCTGTCCGGTCCGCGCCCCGGCAACCACCGCGCGCGGATCAAGGCCAAGCTTGCGGATGGCTCTCTCGGCCCCCGCTGCTCGAGCTTCGGCGAAGCGGGTCAGCCGATCCACGAGCGCGAGCTGCCGCTGTTCCACGCGGGCCAGGGCAGCGCCTTCGGGCAGAGCCGCGCTGAGGTGAGCGGCCTTTCCGCTGGTCTCCGTTGCGGCTTGGTCGGCGGCAGTGTCGTCGCCCTCAATGACATCGGCCGGCAGCATCTCGACCATGTCTTCGAGGAAGGCCTGCCGCCGCTGGAGATCCTCCGCCGCCTTGGTGAGATCTTCTCGGAAGCTCGCCACGCGAGCCGCCTCGCTCTCCACCTGGGTCTGGCGGGCGAGCAGCTGCTCCTGCGTTTCCTGCTGGCCCACGATCATGGTGCCGAGGGAAAGGGCAAGTGCTGCTGCCCCGGCGACCCCGGCAACGGCCAGAGTGAGCTGCTTGCGCTTTGAAAGAGTTAGCGTGTGGACCTGCTCGCCGGAGCGAATGGTCAGCACACGCTCAGCAAAGAGGGGCCGCCTGCGCTGCTGCAGGCGGTCAGCATGAAGGTTTGGCAAAACGAACCCGTCCCGAATTTCCGTCCGGGATGGCGGCTACCCACACTTGCGGTACGGAGTCGAATCCGGGGCTGGACCTTCAAGGCGGGCGGAACCCGTTTCGCGATGAGCTGATGTTACATGGCGCTTTTTTCCGCACCCGCAGGAACGGATTTTCCGCTTGTGCATTTGCCGGCACCGGAGCGATTCGCCCCTGACACGGCTGGGCGCGAATGGTAAGCCGCTGCCCATGTCCAGCCAGACCATCTCCCGCTCACCTTCTCCTCAAGCAGACAGCCAGAGCTCACCAGCGGATCATGATGCGCTGATCCGCGATCTTGGCCGTGCGGGGCGGGAGGCCCAGCGAAGGCTTGCCCTGCTTGGCGACGCCGAGAAGGCAGAGGCCCTGCGCAGCGCCGCCCGCACCCTGAGGGAGGCAAGCGAGTCCATTCTCGCGGCGAATGCGCGCGATGTGGCAGCGGGCGAGGCGAATGGCCTTTCCGGCGCGATGCTCGACCGCCTGCGCCTGGACGAAAAGCGGCTGGAGAGCATCGCCTCCGCTGTCGAGGCGGTTGCCGCACTGCCCGATCCAGTCGGCGATGTGATCGACACCAGCACCGCACCCAGCGGCCTCGCCCTCAGCCGCGTGCGTATTCCGATCGGGCTGATCGGCATCATCTACGAGAGCCGGCCCAACGTCACCATCGATGCCGCTGCCCTATGCGTGCGGAGCGGAAATGCGGTGCTGTTGCGAGGCGGAAGCGAGGCGGTGCATTCCAATCGCGCCCTCCATGCAGCCTTCGTGCAAGGCCTTGCAAAGGGCGGTGTGCCGGCGGAATCGGTGCAGCTGATGCCGACACAGGACCGGGAGGCTGTGGGCGCGATGCTGCGCGCCGCCGGCCTGATCGACATGATCATTCCTCGCGGCGGCAAGGGCCTGGTCGCCCGCGTGCAGGCCGATGCCCGGGTGCCCGTGCTCGCCCATCTGGACGGCATCTGCCACACCTATGTCCACGCCAGCGCCGACCCGGCTATGGCAGAGCGCGTCGCGCTCAACGCCAAGATGCGGCGCACCGGCATTTGCGGCGCAATGGAGACGCTGCTGCTCGACACTGCCTTTCCGGCGCCGCATCGAGTCCTCGATGCGCTGCTGGAGGCAGGCTGCACCTTGCGCGGCGATGCGCGGGCGCAGGCGATCGACCCGCGCATCGGACCCGCGACCGACGAGGATTGGGATACTGAATACCTCGACGCCGTGCTGTCCGTCGCGGTGGTGGACGGGCTTGAGGCCGCGCTGGCGCATATCGCGGCGCACTCCTCCGGCCATACGGATGCCATCCTCACGAGCGACGATGCCGCGGCCCAGCGCTTCCTGGCGGAAGTCGACAGCGCCATCGTGATGGTCAATGCTTCCACCCAGTTCGCTGATGGTGGCGAGTTCGGCCTCGGTGCGGAAATCGGCATCGCCACCGGTCGGCTTCATGCCCGCGGGCCCGTGGCGCTGGAGGGGCTGACGACCTACAAGTGGCAGGTGCGCGGGACGGGCCAGACGCGGCCCTGAATCTCAGCAATTGAACCTTTCGGGCCGGCGCGCGTAGCACCGCGAGCAGGAGGAGACGCCATGCGCTACAACACACTCGGCCGCACGGGCCTCGTCGTCAGTGAATTGTGCCTGGGGGCGATGACCTTCGGAGATCGTTCCGGTGGTCGATGGAGCAACATCCACGGACTCGATCAGGACGCGTCCACCGCCTTGGTGAAGCAGGCGATTGAAGGCGGCATCAACTTCATCGACACCGCCAACGTCTACACGACTGGCCAGTCGGAGGAGTTCGTTGGCGGGGCGCTGAAGGCGCTGGGCGTCGCCCGCAAGGACATCGTTGTCGCTACCAAGGCGATGGGCACGATGGGTGAGGGGGCCAATGACGCCGGCACCGGGCGCAAGCACGTGCTGGACCAGATCGACGCCAGCCTCGCGCGGTTGGGACTCGATCATGTGGACCTTTACCAGATCCATGGTTGGGACCCGGTCACTCCGATGGAGGAAGCGTTGCGCGCACTGGAGGATATCGTCCGATCGGGCCGCGCGCGATATGTCGGCGTGTCGAACTGGGCCGCGTGGCAGATCACCAAGGCACTTGGCATTGCGGAGCGGCACGGCTGGTCCCCCTTCGTGTCGCTGCAGGCCTATTACTCGGTCGCGGGGCGGGATCTGGAGCGGGAACTCGCACCGATGCTCGCCAGCGAGGGGCTGGGGCTGATGGTCTGGTCGCCGCTCGCGGGTGGCCTCCTCAGCGGCAAGTACCGCTTCACCGAAGGCGGAGTGGAGGGCGAGGGCCGCCGCGCGGGCTTCGACTTCCCGCCGGTCGACCTCGCCCGTGCCGGTCCGCTGGTCGAGGCCATGCGCGCGATGGGCGAACGGCGTGGCACCTCGGTGGCGCAGATCGCGCTCGCCTGGCTGCTTTACCAGCCGGTCGTCTCCAGCGTCATCGTCGGTGCCAAGCGGGCGGACCAGCTGGCCGACAATATCGCCGCCGCCGAAGTGGAACTGGCCGCCGATGAGTTGGCACAGCTCGATCGGCTGAGCGCCCTGCCGCGGGAATATCCTGGCTGGATGTTCAAGACGCAGGGCAATTACGTCTCCGGACGAATCTCGGAGCGGCGCCGACCGGGATGAGAGTCCGCGATCGGCTCGAGCGCCCGGGGGCGGCACTCGCGTGAAGCGCGACGGACCGCTCACCGGCTTGCTGGGCGGCAGCTTCAACCCGGCCCACCAGGCACACCGGCGAATTTCGCTGTTCACTCGCCAGGCCCTGGGGCTGGAAGAGGTGTGGTGGCTTGTCTCTCCCGGCAACCCGCTGAAGCCGAAGGCCGGGATGGCGCCGCTGGCGGCCCGCTTCCATTCGGCACAGCGGATGGCGCGCAACGCGCCGATCAGGGTGACGGCGATCGAGCGCGAGCTGGGCACGCGCTACACCGTCGATACGCTGCGCGCGCTGAAGCGCCGCTTCCCGCGCCGCCGATTCGTGTGGCTGATGGGGGCCGACAACCTCGCCCAGCTGCACCTTTGGCGCGATTGGCGGCGGCTGGCGCGGGAAATGCCGATTGCGGTTATTGCGCGCCCGGGCTATAACCGGAGGGCCCTCGCGAGCCCCGCGATGGCCTGGCTGCGGCGTTACCGGTTGTCCGCAGCCGGATTTCGCAACCTCGCGTTGCACAACCGGCATGAATGGAGCGCACCTGCGCTGATAGAGTTGCGTTTCGATCCCGATCCGCGCTCGGCCACCGACATCCGCCGGGCGGATCCGCACTGGGCGACCCGGTTGTCGGGCCCTGCTCCCAGAGACGGGATCACGCGTTCGCTTATTCACGAGGCGGCAAAGGAACCCGGCGCATGAGGCGTCGCGTCCCAGCGCCTGTTCAATCGTCCATTCCGCAATTCAGGAGCAAGACACGCTGCGATGACCCAGGCGCAAGCAGCGTCGGCACAGGCCGGCGCTTCAACCAGCAAGGCATCGGTTGCCACCTTTTCTGACATGACCACTGACACACCCAATCAGGGCCCAGAGGCCCAGGCCGGATCGCTCCACGCGCTCATCCTCCACCAGCTGGACGAGGACCAGGCGCAGGACGTCGTCTCCATCGCTCTCGAAGGCAAGTCGAGCATCGCCGATCACATGGTGATCGCGTCGGGCCGCTCGACTCGGCAGGTGGCCGCCATGGCCATGAAGCTGGCCGAGAAGCTGAAGGGAGCCGGGCACGGGTCTCCCCGCATCGAGGGGCTGCCTGCGGCCGACTGGGTGCTGATCGATGCAGGCGATGTCGTCGTGCACCTGTTCCGCCCCGAAGTCCGCAGCTTCTACAATCTGGAGCGGATGTGGGGCTTCGGCGACGACGCGCCAGCTGCCGCGGCCGGCACGGCCTAGTTTGTAGCGCCTCAAGCGCCGGCGGCCGCATGCGGGGCCTTGTGCTTCGGGGCTAACGGCCAACGCGCGTTCGCGCTTGCGGGCTGCTGGTCCCAACCCGGTCTGTGTCCGTCGAGAGAGCGAGCTGCAAGCCGGTCGGCGACGCGCGAACCGTAAGGCCGAACGGCCGCCCGCAGCGGTCCGGAGCGTAGCGAAGGATCAGCCGCGGGGAAAGCCAAGGGGGCTGGATGGCCCCGAGCGGCAGCGACCGGCACCTGAGGAACCGAAGCAAGAATGCTGCTCCACGTCATCGCCCGCGGGAAGATCGCCCGCTCGCCTGAGGCGGAGCTGGTGGCCCGCTATGAAAAACGCATCAGCTGGCCCTTGCGCCTGACGGAGTTGCCGGAGAGCGGCGGCCGCATCCCGGAGCCGCTCACCCCTTGCCGCCGTGTGCTGCTGGACGAGAGGGGGGAGCAACTCTCCTCCGAAGACCTGGCGGCGGTGCTGGAGAAATGGCGCGACGGCGGCATTCGTGAGGCGCGCTTCGTGCTCGGCGCGGCGGACGGGCACGAGGCTGAGGACCGTGCGGGGGCCGACTTGCTGGTTGCGTTCGGCCGCGCGACCTGGCCGCATCTGCTTGCCCGCGCGATGCTGATGGAGCAGCTTTTTCGCGCCACCAGCATTCTGGCCGGACACCCTTATCATCGCGCCGGCTAGTCCGCTGCGCCGCCTTTCGGAGCGCCGCTCGCGCCTCATCTGGCATTCATCCATTCGCGGCATTACAATGGATACGCATCCAACAGGAATCCGTCCGGTATGAAGATCGCCCACCCGCTGCGCGCCGCAGCTCTTTTGACCGCAGTCGCATTGCTGCCGGCTACCACCGCCGGTTTCGCGCAGGTCGAGGGCCGCACCACGGCGGAGTTCAGCAAGCTGTTCGCCACCTACCAGCGAATCAAGGCCAGTTATGTGGAGCCGGTGGAGGACGACGTTCTGATCCGCGGTGCCATCAACGGGATGCTCGCCGCACTGGACCCGCATTCCGCCTATCTGGACGGGGCGGCGCTCCAGCGGCTGGAGACGATGATCGACGGCAATTACCAAGGCCTCGGCATTCAGGTCCAGATGGAAGACGGGGCGGTCAAGGTCGTCTCACCCTTCAAGGGCAGCCCGGCGGACAAGGCCGGCATCAAGGCCGGCGACTACATCACGCACCTCAACGGCAAGCTGATCTACGGGCTGGAGCTGGACCAGGCGGTTGAGCAGATGCGCGGCCCGGCCGGCAGCTCCATTCAGTTGACGATCTTCCGCACCGGGCGTGAAGAGCCGTTCGACGTCGCGGTCACGCGCGGGCTGATCGAACTGGAGCCTGTGACCTGGGAGCTGCAGGACGGCCGTATCGGCGTGATCAGCGTCAATGAGTTCAGCCGCGATGTCGGGGCCGACGTGAACCGCGGCGTCGCGGAGCTGCGCCAGCAGGCGGGCGGGCGTCTCAATGGCCTTGTCCTTGACCTGCGCATGAATCCGGGCGGGTCGCTGGACGAGGCTGTGGCGCTGAGCGACCTGTTCCTCAAGCAAGGGCAGATCGTCTCCCAGCGCGGGCGAAATCGGCGCGATACTATCTACTACGAGGCGGAGACCGTCTATCGCGGCGATGTGGCCGAAGGGGTGCCGATGATCGTGCTGATCGACGTGGGCTCCGCTTCCGCCAGTGAGATCGTGGCCGGTGCGCTGCAGGACCAGAAGCGCGCCCTGATCATGGGTGAACGCAGCTTCGGCAAGGGCAGCGTGCAGACGCTGCTGCCGGTCACGCGCGACGCTGCCCTCAAGCTCACCACGGCCCTGTACTACACGCCGTCCGGCCGGTCCGTGCAGGAAGGGGGGATCGAGCCCGATATTCGCGTTCCGCAGCTCTCCGACCCCGATGCCGTCAAGCGCCAGCAGCGGGCGTTGCGCGAAAGCGACCTGCGCGGCCACCTGATCAACGAGGTCGACCTTGAGGACGAGGCGCTGGAGTTCGACGTGAAGGCAGACCCGCGCTTCTCGTTGACTGCCGAGGAGTTGAAGGCGCAGGGAGTGGAGGACTTCCAGCTCGATTACGCGATCAGGACACTGCGCCGCACCGCTTCGCCCGTGATCGCCGCCCGTCGCTGAAACGGCATCCTGGATGACACCTTCAACGAAGCTGGCGCAGCGGCTGGCGCTTGGCGTACCGGCGCTGCTGATCGCGGGCGCCTATGTGTCCGAATATGGCTTCGGCCTGTTCCCCTGCGAAATGTGCTGGTGGCAGCGTTACGCCCACTTCGCCGCCATCGCGTTGGCGCTGCTCTCCACTGTGAGCCGCTGGCGTGAGGGCTTGCTCGCCTTCGCCGCGCTGGCGATCATGGTTTCCGGGGCGATCGGCGCCTTCCATGCGGGCGTGGAATATGGCTGGTGGCAGGGGATCACCTCCTGTGCCAATCCTGTCGGCGCAGGCGGCGGCAACGCGCTGGAGGCCATCATGAATGCGCCGCTGGTTCGCTGCGACACCGCCCCCTGGTCGCTGTTGGGGATCTCGCTTGCCGGGTGGAACGCTTTGATCTCGACGCTCGCGGGCCTCGCCATCTTCCGCCTGCTGGGTCTCAGGGAGCAGCCGTGACATGAGCAACACTCTTCGTGAACAGCGCGAGCGGATGATCCGTGTGGATCAGGCGGGCGAATATGGCGCAACGCGCATCTATGCCGGGCAACTGGCCGTGATGGGCGACCGGGCGCCGCACTCGGGCGAAATCCGCGCCATGGCAGACCAGGAGGAGGGGCACCGGGCGCAGTTCGATGCCCTGATGGCACGGCGCGGCGTGAGACCGACCGCGCTGCAGCCCCTGTGGTCGGCTGCTGGTTATGCGCTCGGCGCGGCGACGGCGCTGATCGGGCCGGAGGCGGCGATGGCCTGCACGGCTGCGGTGGAGGCGGAGATCGACCTTCATTACTCTCGGCAGCTGGATGAGCTCGAGAGAGCCAGAGGCACCGCCGAAGAGGATCCGGAGCTGACCGGGATGATCGAACGCTTCCGTGAGGACGAGCGAGAGCATCATGCGGCCGCCATGGCTGCGGGCGCAGAGCGGGCCCCAGCCTACCCGCTGCTCTCCGCCGCGATCCGCCTCGGCTGCCGGGCGGCAATCCGCCTTTCGGAACGGATCTGACGCCTGCGGAAGAAGGGGCGAGGTGGGGGTGAACGGGGAACCGGAGCGCTCCACGAAACGCTTCATAGGATATTCAGTGGGCCGCGCGCTCAATTGCATCAGGCGGCAGCGTCCTGCCGCCTTCGAGGATCGACCATGAGACGGAATTTCGCCCCCACCCTCACTCGCCTGCTCGCTCTCGCCGCAGCACCGGGCACGCTGGCGCTGATGTCCGGCCCTGCGGCTGCGCAGGAGCAAGGCGGCGATCGGGTCAACACCCTGATCGTCTATGGCGATGATGAGTGTCCGAAGTCCGAAGGGAACGAGATCGTCGTTTGCGCTCGCATGGACGAGGGCGAGCGCTACCGCATCCCGGAGCGTCTGCGCCAGAGCGACGATCCGGCGAACAATGCATGGTCCAACCGTGTGCAGGCCTTTGAGGCGGTCGGCGACTTTGGCCCGTTGTCCTGTACGCCCGTCGGGGCCGGCGGGGAGCTTGGCTGCACGGCCGAGATGATCGAAGCCGCCTTCGCGGAACGCGCGCAGAGTTCGAACGTGCGCTTCAGCCAACTCATCGCGCAGGAGCGCGAGGAGCGGCTCGCCACGATCGATCAAGAGGCCGCGGCGACGCAGGCGCGCGTCGAGGAGCTTGAGCGGCAGTACGAGGAGCGAATCCGCCGCGCGCAGGAAGGTGAGGTTGCCGGATCGGTCGACCCTTCCGCGCCCCCGGCGGTCGTGGACCCATCGCGCATTCCGCCGGCGCCCCCTTCGGCGGATGCGCCGCTGGACGATGCGCAGGATGATGGGCCGCAGCCGATCGATCCTCAGTCGCCCGGCGTCAGCGGGCTTTAGCACCGCGCCGAGAGCCCTCGCCCGTCCGAACGAATGGCTGGCACCCGGCGCATCCTCACCGTCTTCGGCACGCGGCCCGAAGCGATCAAGCTGGTCCCGCTGCTGCGCCTTCTTGGGCAGGACAAGCGCTTCCAAAGCCGCGTCTGCGTGAGCCGCCAACACGGGGCCATGCTGGATCAGGTGTTGTCCGTCGCGGGAATCGCCGCGGACCGCGAATTGGAGCTGGAGCGTTCCGGCCTCGGCCTCGACCGGCTCATTGCCGCTCTACTGACCGGCATCGGCGCAGCACTGGACGCGGAGCAGCCTGACATCGTGGTGGTGCAGGGCGATACCGCCACTGCCATGGCCGGAGCGCTCGCCGCTTTTCATCGCAAGATCCCGGTCGCCCATGTGGAGGCAGGGCTCAGGAGCGGCGACATTCACCATCCCTGGCCGGAGGAGGTGAATCGCCGCATCATCTCCACCATTGCCGCGCTCCATTTCGCCCCCACAAGCAACGCGGCGGAGGCGCTGCTGGCGGAGAACATCGCGCCCGCCACCGTGCACGTCACCGGCAACACGGTGATCGACGCGCTGCACTGGATCACCGCCTGCATCGAGCGCCAGCCCGCCATGGCCGGGAGTGTGGCAGAGCTGGAGCGCCGCTTTGCCGGGCGACGGATCATCGGCGTCACCGCGCACCGGCGGGAGAATTGGGGCTACGGAATGGCCGCCATCGCCGAGGCAATTGCCCGCTTGGCCAAGCGGCCGGACGTGGCGATCATCTTCCCCGTCCACCTGAACCCCACCGTTCGCGTACCCATGGAGGAGCGCCTCGCCGGGCTCGACAACGTCGCGCTGGTGGAGCCGCTCGATTACGCTGAATTCGCCAAGCTGCTCGCCATCGCGACCTTGATGCTGACGGATAGCGGCGGCGTGCAGGAAGAGGCGCCCGCGCTCGGCACACCGGTGCTGGTGATGCGGGAAACCACCGAGCGACCCGAAGGCGTCGAGGCGGGCACGGCCCGGCTGGTCGGCACGGATCCTGAGCGGATCGTTGCGGAGGCCGAGCGGCTTCTTGACGACGAAGCCGCGCACGCCGCGATGGCGCGGGCGCATAACCCCTATGGCGACGGCAAGGCGACACAGCGGATCGTCGAACTGCTCGCCACCTGGACACCCGGTTGAGCCTGCGCGCTAGCTCGTTGGCCAGCGATCGAACGCCGGCAGTTGGTTAAGCCGCGCAACCCACTCCAGCCGCTCTGCACATTGGATCTGCGCCGCCGGCGCATAGGCTTCCGGCTCGTCCAGAGTGGCGGACTGAATGTCCACGATCCCCGGAATGACGTCTTCGTTCCGGTAGTATATCCCCGTCCCGCAGGTGGGGCAGAAATAGCGCAGCGCGCCGTTCGCCCCCTCCCAGCAGCGTTCCTGGCCGCTGGTGATGCGGAAGGTCTCCTCCGGCACCGCGAGCCAGGCGACCATGGGCGCTCCGGCCGAGCGGCGGCAGTCGGCGCAATGGCACACGCCGTGCCGGTCAGGCTCGGTAACTTCCGCCTCGTAACGAACCGCGCCGCAGCGGCATCCACCTCTGATCATCGCCAGCCTCCTCTTGTCCCTCGCCGGAACATACCAGGAACTCTGGCGGTGCGATAGATCAGACGAGCGAGATGTCCGGCGCGTCTTCCTGCTTCATCCCGACGACATGGTAGCCGGCGTCGACATGATGCACCTCGCCCGTCACGCCGGAAGAGAGGTCCGACAGCATGTAAAGGCCCGCGCCGCCGACATCATCGATGGTGACGTTGCGCCGTAGCGGCGCGTTCAGCTCGTTCCACTTCAGGATGTAGCGGAAATCGCCGATCCCGCTCGCCGCGAGCGTCTTGATCGGCCCTGCGCTGATCGCATTCACGCGCACGCCATCCGGCCCCAGATCGTTGGCGAGGTACCGCACGCTCGTTTCCAGCGCCGCCTTGGCCACGCCCATGACGTTGTAGTGCGGAACGACCTTCTCCGCGCCGTAATAGGTCAGCGTCAGGATGGAGCCGCCGCCGGTGCCATCCTCGTTCTTCGGCGGCATCATCGCCGCAGCGCGCTTCGCCACCGCCACCAGCGAGTAGGCGGAGATGTTCATCGTCATCAGGAAATTGTCGAGGCTGGTGTCGACATATTTCCCGCGCAGTTCGTTCTTGTCCGAAAAGCCGATGGCATGGAGCACGAAGTCGATCGTCTCCCATCGCTCCTTCAATGCGTCGAAGGCGCGGTCCAATGCGTCCATTTCGGACACATCGCAATCGAAGATGAAGTCGGACCCGAGCTGCTCGGCCAGCGGCCGCACGCGCTTGGCAAGCGACTCCCCCTGATAGGAAAAGGCGAGCTCCGCCCCATGCTCCGCCAGTTTCTTGGCAATCCCCCACGCCAGTGACTTGTCATTGGCCAAGCCCATGATGAGGCCGCGCTTGCCCGCCATCAGCGCTGTCATCGCTCCAACATCTCCGTATTCTGCTCCCGCGCTGTCCTCGCGCGATTGTCCGGCTGGCCGAGCCTGTCCTGCTCTTCCTCCGGTGTTTCGGCGAGTGCGGCGTTCAATTCCGCACCCATGACCATCCCTAGTCCGATGAGCCAGAAAAAGAAAAGCGCGATCATGATCCCGGCGAGGGAGCCGTAGGTCGCATCCATTCGGAACACGGTGTGCAGCAGCCTGGGCAGGGCGAAGGTGACGCCCACCCACCAGACCGTCACCAGCAATGCGCCGGGCCATTTCGGGTACCGCCTCTTGCGATATGCGGCGGGGGTCAGCGTGTAGAACAGGAGATAGAGCGATCCGAACAGCCCCACCGCCGGAACGATGCGTGACCAGGCGAGCCGCCGCACGAGATCGGTCAGATTGGGGAAGTAGGCGGCGATCACCTGTTCCGCCGCGCCGATCAGCACCTGCGCAATCAGGCTCAACAACAGCAGGATGACGGCCGCGATGATGAGCCCGGTGGACAGCAGCCGATATTTCCAGAAGGCATGCGTCGCATGGGTGCCATAGGCGCGGCGCAGCACATCGCGGATCGTTTCCACCAGGCTGCCGACGGTCCACAGGCCGAAGAATCCGCCGATCCACAGCACCACCCCGCTGCGCTGCTCCACCACGCTGCGCGCAACGGGGCCGATCACCTCCCCCACCACCGGCGGCAGGGCTGTGAGTACGGCGTTGATGGAGGCGGCACGATCCGCTTCCTCGCCGATCAGGCTGAAGATCGCCGCGCCCGTGATAAAGAAGGGGAAAATCGCAAGCATAGCCATGTAGGCCAGGTTGCCGGCGTGGATGAAGCCGTCATTGTAGGTGCCGACGATGACCCGCTTCGCGACCTCGAAGGCGCGGGTGCCCGGGCCGAATTGTCGAGTGACCTGCGCCTGCAGGCCGACCTTGCGCCGCAGCGCCTCCTTGCGCCGCGCCTCGGGCGAAAGGTCGGGCACCGGGGGGCTGGGCCGTTGTCGGTCCGAGATGCCGGGCGAGACCATGGGCGCCCGCTTCTAGCAGCCGCCTGCCCGCTGTCGACCCGCGATCGCTGCTCGCATCAAGGCGAGCGCCTCAGACGCCGAGTCGGCTTCGCACCGCGCCCGTGTCGCTCCAACCCTCCAGCCGTTGGGCCAGCTCGGCCATGTTCTCCGGCAGCTGGATCTGGAGCGTTACCAACTGATCCCCACGCCCGCCGCCCTTGCTGGAGAAGCCACGCCCCTTGAGGCGCAGCACCTTCCCGGAGCCGGAGCCGGGCGCCACCGTCAGCATCACTGGGCCATCCACAGTCGGCACTTTCACCTTCGCGCCGCGGACCGCCTCGTCCAGCGTTACCGGCAACTCCAGCCGCACGTCGTCGCCGTCGCGGGTGAAGAAGGGGTGAGGCTCGATCTCTATCGTCACCAGCGCGTCGCCCTGCCCGGCGGGGCCCGGCTCTCCCTTGCCCTTGAGGCGCATCTGCGTGCCGTCCTCGACACCGGCGGGCAGCTTCAGGTCGATGGTCGATCCGTCACGCAGCGTGATCCGCTGGTCCTTGCGCGCGGCGGCCTCGGCAAAGGGTACGCGCAGCCGGTAGGAGATGTTCGCGCCACGCTGGGGCGGCTGCCGGCGCGCTCCGCCCGCACCCATGCCGCCCATGCCCCCTCTTGGTCCACCCCGGCCGAACAGACCTTCGAAAATGTCGCCCAAGTCCATCTCATCCGCCGCGCCGAAGCCCTCGAAATCCCGCGCGGAGTATCCGCGCGACTGGCCCGCGCCACCGCGAAACCCTCCGCCGCCGCCAAAACCGCCGCCGAAGGGCATGGCGGGGTTGCCGTCGACGTCGATCTCGCCCCGGTCGAATTTCGCCCGCTTGTCCTTGTCGGACAGCAGGTCGTAGGCGCGCGTCGCGTCGGAAAAGCGCTCGGACGCCTTGGGGTTGTCCTTGTTCCGGTCGGGATGCAGTTCCTTGGCGAGCTTGCGATAGGCGGACTTGATGTCCTGTTCGCTCGCGCTGCGAGGAACGCCAAGGGTCGCATAGGGATCTGCTGCCATGGTGTGTTAGCTAGGTAACGCGACGAGCGAGAGCAAGCGCCCTTTCCTGCCTGTCGGCGAGAGGATAGTGCTTTGCGCACCATGCCCCACAGCGAACACCCCTCTCCGCACGACGCCATTCCGCACCACGACCCGTTCGCGCTGTTCGAGCAATGGCTGGCCGAGGCCGTGGAGCAAGAGCCGAACGACCCCAACGCGATGGCGCTGGCCACGGCTACGCCGGAAGGTGCCCCGTCCGTGCGGATGGTGCTGCTAAAGGGCCACGGGCCTGAACTCGGGCAGGGTGGCGGCTTCGTGTTCTACACGAATGCGGAGAGCCGCAAGGGCCGGGAAATCACCGCCAATCCGCAGGCGGCGCTACTGTTCCACTGGAAGTCCCTCCGTCGCCAGATCCGGATTGAAGGCTCGCTGGAGGAGGTGAGCGCCGCTGAGGCAGACGCCTACTTCCACTCGCGCCACCCCAAATCGCAACTCGGCTCGGCCGCGTCGGACCAGTCGCGCCCGCTCGACTCGCGGGCGACCTATCTCGCGCGAGTGGAAGAGCTGCGGCGGCAATACGAGGGCGCCGAGGTACCCCGCCCGCCGCACTGGACCGGCTTCCGCCTGTCGCCACGGCGGATCGAATTCTGGCTGGACCGCCCCAGCCGCCTGCACGAGCGCCGCCTGTTCACCCGGGATGGCAATGGCTGGACCAGCACCCTGCTCTATCCCTGAGAGGACCGTTCGAGTGCAGACCCTCCCCTACTGGCATGTCGATGCCTTCGCCGACCGGCCCTTCACCGGCAACCAGGCGGCTGTGATTCCACTCGAAACCTGGCTGCCGGACGAAGTGCTGCAGGCGATCGGCGGGGAGAACAACTTCGCCGAGACAGCGTTCGTCGTGCCGGATTCCAAGGGAGAGGCGGATTGGGAGCTGCGCTGGTTCACCCCCACCAGCGAGGTTGCCATGTGCGGCCATGCGACGTTGGCGAGCGGGCATGTGCTCCTCACCCGTGATGGAGGCGAACGCGTCACCTTCCGCACCCGCCGCGCCGGTGTGCTGGAGGTTCGTCGTGCAGAAAGCGGTTACGAACTGGCGCTACCCGTCACCCGCGTTGCGCCCTGCGCGAACCCGGCGCTGCTCGCCGCCTTGGGTGCAGAGGGAGAATGTTTCGACTCCATCTCTGGTGCGGAGCAGACCGCGATCATCCTGCTGGAAGATGAGGCGGCGGTTCGGGCGCTTGCTCCTGACATGCGCGCGCTTCGCAACATTGATGTCATGGCGATCTGCACCGCTCCCGGAGTGCGAACCGACGTGGTCAGCCGCGTCTTCGTGCCCGCCTGGGGTATCGACGAAGACCCCGTCACCGGCTCTGCCCATGCCGCGCTCACCCCGTTCTGGGCGGAGCGACTGGGGCGAGACAGTTTCACTGCGCATCAGGCCTCTGCACGAGGAGGCGACATAGGGTGCCGCCTCGAAGGAGAGCGAGCATGGCTGAGCGGGAACTGCGTGACGGTAGTGGAAGGCCGGTTCTTTCTTCCCGGCGAGTAGCACTCAGCCCCGCACTGTCTCTTCGATCCAGCCGCCGCCGAGCACCCGGTCGCCCGCATAGAGTACTGCCGCCTGTCCGGGCGCGACGCCGAATTCGGGCTCGGCGAAGCGGATCACGCTCTCCGCTCCCTCTCCGAGCGGCCCCTCCAGTGTGACAGGCACCGGCCGCGCCATGGAGCGGACCTTCGCAGTCAGTGGACCATCCGGCAGTGGCCCGATGCGATTGGTCTCGGCAATCCGCGCCGCTGAGACCGCAAGCAGCCGCTTCGGCCCAACCTTCACCTGCGCTGCCGCGGCATCGATGCCGACGACATAAAGCGGCTCCGGCTGTCCGCCGATCTCCAGCCCGCGCCGCTGGCCGACCGTGTAGTGAATCACCCCCGGATGCTGGCCGAGCACCGCTCCGCTCTCCGCATGGACGATCTCGCCTGCCCGAGCCCCTTCGGGCCTGACCGACCGCACGATCTTCGCGTAATCACCGTCCGGCACGAAGCAGATGTCCTGGCTGTCCGGCTTGGCCGCGACGGCGAGGCCGAACTCTTCCGCGATCCGCCGCACCTCCTGTTTGGGCAGGCCGCCGAGCGGGAAGCGCAGGAAATCCAGTTGCTCCTGCGTAGTGGCGTAGAGGAAATAGGACTGGTCTCGCGCAGGGTCGACCGCCCGGTGCAGCTCCGGTCCGCCCACACCCATCACGCGTCGGACATAATGGCCGGTGGCGAGGCAATCGGCGCCGAGCTCCCGCGCCATGCGCAGCAGGTCCGTGAACTTCGGCCCCATGTTGCAGCGAATGCAGGGGATCGGCGTACGGCCGCCGAGGTAATCGTCGGCGAAGCGCTCGACCACGTCCTGGCGGAAGGCGCTCTCATGGTCGAAGACATAATGCGCGACGCCGAGACGGTCCGCCACTGCGCGAGCATCGCGGATGTCGTCGCCCGCGCAGCAAGCGCCCTTGCGCCCCGTCGCCGCGCCATAATCATAGAGCTGCAGCGTGATGCCGATCACCTCTGCCCCGCTCGCCGCCGCCAGCGCCGCGACCACGGAGGAGTCCACGCCGCCGGACATCGCGACGACGATGCGGCACTCCGCCGCCGCTCGCGGGAGGTCGAACAGCCGGGCCGCGTCCACGGGCGAGGTTGAGGCAAGCACATCCATGGAGGCGCCCTTACACCGGACGGAGCGCTCCGCCAAACCGTCGGCAATTCCCGCGAATCCGCGGTTTACGGCTTCTTGAGGCTTGGTCGGTAACAGCGCCTGCAACGACCGAGCGTGTCGATGGCAAAGGCCGGACCAGAGCGCCGGCAGAAGCGGACCGCCTGAGCTGTTCAGGCCGGGATGCCCCTCCGCGACGCTGCGCCCGGTCGGAAGGTCGTGCTGCTGTTAACCAAATCGCTTCAACCGGTGGCAAACCGGGCCGGGGCACTCGGGCAGCAGCAAGGAAATGCGCGTCGAGCGGCGCCGAAGGAATGAGATGATTGATCAGCAGAACGCCCGTCCGGATCAGGTAATCGGCCCTCTTGGAGAGCCGCTGACGCTGGACGACCTCCCCTCTCCCGACACGAAGCGCTGGGTCATTCGCCGGAAGGCGGAGGTGGTCGCTGCGGTCAATGGCGGCCTGCTGACGATCGATGAGGTGCTGGAGCGCTATAATCTCACGCTCGAGGAATTCGCCAGCTGGCAGCGCGCGGTCGATCGTTCCGGCATGCAGGGGTTGCGCGTAACGCGCATCCAGCATTATCGTGACCTGTACGAGCGGCAGCTAAAGTATTGATCCGAATAGTGCCCGCCTTCAGCACGCTGTTGAAGGCGGCACAATGGGGAACGCATCCTCCCACGTCCCGTTTGACCCACGTACGCACACCGGGTGCGGTCAAGTGGAGGATCTCACATGGGCTGGATTGTCGCTATCATCGTCGGGGGTGTGGCTGGTTGGCTGGCCAGTATGGTCATGCGGCGCGATGCCTCCATGGGCATTTTCATGAACATCATCGTCGGCATCATCGGTGCCTTGATCGGCAATGTGCTCGCCGGTGCGCTGTTCGGCGTCCAGGGCACCATCCAGACGTTCAACCTGACTGGCTTCATCATTGCGATCATCGGCGCCATCGTGCTGCTCGCGATCGTCAATCTGGTGCAGCGCGGCCGGGTTCGCTGACCCCCTGACAATTTGATACAATTTGAGTAAAAGGGGGCGGATCGCGCAGCGGTCCGCCCTTTTTGCGTTTCCCGTCGCCCTGCTGCTGGTCGAACTTGGTGCGGCTTTGGCAGAGACGCTCGTTGATGTGGCGGGGCGGCCGGTATATGTCGCGCGCATTGCTCGCTGCAAGCGCGCCGCGCGGTGATGCCGGTCGATGCCGCGCGAAATGCGACCCCAGGGGCTGATTGCGCTGATGAACTACGAAGCAAAGATTGCGGATTTCGGCGATACGCCGAATGCAGTGGCCGGCGAAGCCCTGGCGGAAGAGCGGCAGAGCCGGCGCAAGCGGCTGCTGATCGCGGCCCTTGTTGCTGTCGGCCTCATCGCCATCGGCGCTTGGATGCTCACCCAGGGAGGGGACGAGGCTGCCTTCGCGCCGGAGGGCGAGACGGCTCCCGCGGTGACGGTGGTGGCGCCCGGTCGCGGCACGGTCGAGGGCGCCATCAATGCCACCGGTACGCTCGCGGCCCGGCGTGCGATGCCCGTCGGCGTCGTCGGCGAGGGTGGTCGTGTGATCTCGATCCCGGTCGAAGCCGGAGATTGGGTGAAGGCGGGCCAGGTGCTGGCTGTGATCGACCGCTCCGTGCAGGTCCAGCAGGTGCAGAGCCAGCAGGCGAATATCGAAGTCGCCCGCGCTGATGCCCAACTCGCCCAGGCGAACCTCGATCGTGCCCTCCAGCTGGTGGAGCGCGGCTTCATCAGCCAGGCCGATGTGGACCGGCTGACGGCCACGCGCGATGCTGCCCGTGCTCGCGTCCGTGTCGCCGAAGCGCAGCTGCGAGAGCTGCAGGAGCGCAACGAGCGGCTCAACATCGTCGCCCCTGCAGGAGGCTTGCTGCTGGAGCGGAATGTCGAGCTCGGCCAGGTCGTCGGTGCCGGGGGAACGGCGCTGTTCACCATCGCCCGCGGCGGCGAGATGGAAGTGCTGACCCAGCTTGGCGAAACTGATCTTGCTCGGGTGCCCGTGGGCGCGACGGGAACTGTCACCCCGGTGGGCAGCGAAAGGACCTTCCAATGCCAGGTGTGGCAGAAGGCTCCCGTCATCAATGAGCAGACCCGGCAGGGCACGGCGCGCTGCGCATTGTCCTATGCGCCTGAACTGCGACCTGGCGGTTTTGCGTCGGTGCGCCTCAACAGCGGCACGCTTGTGGCGCCGATGCTCCCCGAAAGTGCCATTCTTTCGAACGACCAGGGCAGCTACGTCTATATCGTCGACCAGAACAACAAGGTCGTCCGCCGGCCGGTCGAGCTGGGCCTGGTGACCGAACAAGGCATCACCATCGCCTCCGGCCTGACAGGGCAGGAGCGGGTCGTGCTTCGGGCGGGCGGCTTCCTCACCGAAGGCGAGACCGTTCGCCCGGTGACACAGCGAACCGCGAGCTGATCGGCCGGTCGCATGGACTTCCGCAACATTTCAGCATGGTCGATCCGTAATCCGATCGTCCCCATCCTGGCGTTCATCGGGCTGGTCCTTGCCGGCCTGATGAGCTTCCAGCAGATGGATGTGCAGGACCAGCCGGACATTGAATTCCCGGTGGTCATCGCCGCGATTACCCAGCCTGGCGCCGCGCCCAGCGAGATCGAGAACCAGATCACGCAGCGTGTCGAGGCTGCGGTGCAGACGATCGAGGGTGTGAAGAACATCAACTCGACCGCGTCCGAGGGGAGTTCGCAGACGCAGATCGAGTTCGAGCTCGGCACCGATATCGCCGAAGCCGTCAATGATGTGAAAAGCGCGGTTGACCAGATCCGCGGGGAGCTGCCCGAGGGTATCCTGGAGCCGCAGGTCTTCAAGGTGCAGACTAGCGCCCGGCCCATCGTCTATTATGGCGTCTCGGCCGATGACATGACGATCGAGCAGCTGTCCTGGTTCATCGACGACACGGTGACCAAGCGGTTGCTGACGGTCGAAGGCCTTGCCGAGGTCAGCCGCAATGGCGGTGTCGACCGCGAGATCCTGGTGATCCTCGATCCGGCAAAGATGCAGGCGCTTGGCGTCACCGCCAGCCAGGTGAACAACGCGTTACGCGCCCTCAATGTCAATGCCGCCGGCGGCCGGGCTGAGATCGCCGGGTCGCGCCAGTCCGTGCGCGTGCTGGGCAATGCGGCGGATGCCTACGAGCTGTCCCAAACCCAGATCTCGCTCGGCAACCGCACCGTCAAGCTGGCTGACATCGCCCGCGTTAGCGACAGCTATGGGGAGTTGACATCGCTCGCCAAGCTGAACGGCAAACAGGTGATCACCTTCGCGATCAGCCGCGCCCGCGGCGAGTCGGACGTGGCCGTCTATGATGCCGCGGTGGAAGTGCTGAAGGATCTGGAGGCCGAGAATCCCGGCATCAGGTTTACTCGCCTGTTCACGGAGGTGGACTACACCAAGGCGCAGTACGAAAGCTCGATGGCTGCGATGGTCGAGGGCGCCGTGCTCGCCGTGATCGTCGTGTTCCTGTTCCTGCGCGACTGGCGGGCGACCATCATCGCCGCACTGGCCATCCCGCTCTCCGCCATCCCGACCTTCTGGTTCATGGACATGATGGGCTTCACGCTCAACACGCTGTCACTGCTCGCGTTGGGCCTGGTGGCAGGCGTGCTGGTGGACGATGCCATCGTGGAGATCGAAAACATCGTGCGCCACATGCGCATGGGCAAGAGCGCCTATCAGGCTTCCATCGACGCTGCGGACGAGATCGGCCTCGCGGTGGTGGCGACCACCTTCTCCATCGTAGCGGTCTTCCTGCCGGTTGGCTTGATGCCGGGCGTGTCCGGCCAGTTCTTCAAGAATTTCGGCCTCACGGTGGTGGTGTCGGTGCTGATGTCGCTGGCCGTTGCGCGGCTGATCACGCCGATGATCGCGGCCTACTTCCTCAAGGCCAAGGGTCATGCGGAGCACGGCGAGGGTCCGATGATGGACCGCTACATGCAGGTCCTGCGCTGGTCCATCGATCGTACCCGCGCCAACCGGGTTCGCGAGGCTGCCGGCCATGCCGAATATCACTGGCACTACGGGATCTTCGGCTTCGCGATGTTCGCGATCATCGCTGCCGGGTTCCTCGCGGGCGTGGGCCTCGTCCTCTACCTCCTGCTGACCTATGGCGATCACCTGCTCGGTGTTGCGGTTTGGAAGAGCGCGGTGTCCGCCCTGCCCGGCTTCCTGGCGCAGTTCATTGCCTTCCTGTGCGTGATCGTCGTGCTGCTTCTGGGGATCGGTCTTGCTGGCGCGATGGGGTGGCTCACCGCCGCCCTGCTCACCGCCGTCCTCGGTGCGGTTGCCGCCTTCGGAGGGCACCGCTTCCGTGCCTGGTTCCTCAACCGGACTGTGCGGTTCCGCGCCCGCCTGCTGGACCACCGGGTGTGGATGATGGGCGTCGGCGCTGCCGCCTTGATCGCGACCGGATTGCTAGCGCTGAACCTGCCGCAGCAGTTCTTCCCGAACAATGACAGCGACTTCTCCATGGTCCAGGTGGAGATGGTGCCCGGCACCACGCTCCAGCAGACCGAGGAAGTGATCGACGCCATCGCCACCCGGATGGAGCAGGAGCAGGAAGTCGCGCTTGCCCTTGGCATCGTGAACGAAGGCTCCGGAGCCGTGCGCCTTGTGCTGAAGCCGGATCGGGTGCGCACCAGCCTGGAGTTCGAGCGCCAGCTTGCGCCGGTGCTGCAGAACTTCCCGGATGCGCGGGTGAACTTCCAGGATCAGCAGAGCGGAGGAGGCGGCACCGGGCGCGCGATCTCCGTCATGCTGTCCGGCTCTGATCCGCAGGTGCTGGATTCGACGGCGAACATTTTGGCTGAGCAGATGCGCGATGTCCCCGGCGTGGTCGCCCCTCGCGTTGAGGTGGATCTGCAGCGGCCGGAGCTGATCATCCGCCCGCGTGAAGATCTCGCCTCAAGCCTCGGCGTCACCACGCAGGCGCTGAGCCAGGCGATCCGCATCGCAACCCTCGGCGACATCGACCAGAATGCCGCCAAGTTCTCGCTGTCGGACCGGCAGGTGCCGATCCGCGTGAGACTGGCGGAAGGCGATCGGCGCGACATGGCGACCATCCGCAACCTGCCCGTGCCGACCGGCAGCGGTGGCTCCGTGCCGCTGGAGCGGGTGGCCGACATCAGCTTCGGCATGGGGCCGACGAGCATCGAGCGCCGCAACCAGAACCGCCGCGTGTTCGTCAGCGCCGATGTGGCGTCCGGCTTCGCCAGCGGCGACGTGAAGTCCGCCATCCAGCGCCTGCCGATCATGCGCGACCTCCCGACGGGCGTCAGCAATGAACCCGTGGGCGCTGACGAGTGGCAGGGCGAACTGGCGGACAGCTTTGTGATCGCCCTTGGCACGGGCATCCTGCTGGTTTTCTCGGTGCTCGTGCTGCTTTATCGGCGCCTGGTCTCGCCGCTGGTAAACATGGCCTCGCTGGCGCTTGCGCCATTGGGGGGGCTGCTGGCTCTGACTGCGGTCGGCCAGCCGATCTCATTGCCGGTGTTTATCGGGGTGCTGATGCTGTTCGGCATCGTCGGCAAGAACTCGATCCTGCTGATCGACTTTGCACTTGAGGAAATGGCCGCGGGACGGCGCAAGCAGGATGCGATCCTCGATGCCGGGCACAAGCGCGCGCAACCGATCGTGATGACCACGGTCGCGATGACGGCCGGCATGGTGCCCACCGCCATTTCCCTTTCAGGCGATGCGGCATGGCGCGCTCCAATGGGCACGGTGGTGATCGGCGGGCTGCTGCTGTCCACTTTGCTGACGCTGGTGATCGTTCCGGCAGGCTTCAGCCTTGCGGACGGGCTGGAGAAGCGGCTCGGCCCCTGGCTGCGCACCCGGTTCTTGACCTATCAGCCGGGCGATGACGCTCACCGCCCGCCCGAAGCCTATCCTGCCGAGTAAACAGCGCAGCCCCTTCACTGGGGGCACCGCTCCGCCGCCGGTCATCGGGTCGGCGGCCTTGCCCGATCGCGCCCGCCGCATGCGCATGGCGGCCACGATGCTGCTCGCGGCAATGGCGCTTATCTTCCTCGGCGCGCACCAGATGGAGGGCGTCCATCCGGCGTGGGGCTATGTGGTCGCCTTCGCGGAAGCGGCGATGGTCGGCGGCCTTGCGGACTGGTTCGCGGTAACGGCCTTGTTCCGCCGCCCGCTCGGCCTGCCGATCCCGCACACGGCCATCATTCCCGAGAACAAGAATCGCATCGCCGACACCATGGCGCGGTTTCTGCAGACCAACTTCCTCATCCCGTCCGTGGTCGGACGGCGGATGCGGGAGATGAACGTCGCCCGCGCGCTCGGTGAGTTTCTGGAGCAGCCGGCCAAGGAAAGCGGCGGGCGCATTCGCGCAGGCGCTGCGGGTCTGCTGGCGGACCTGCTCGAATCCCTCGATCCGGACCGTCTGGGCCTGCAGGTGAAGGCGGGGCTGGCGCGGCAGCTGGACCGGCTCGAAGTCTCGCCGCTGCTCGGCCGCATGCTCTCCGCCGCGATTGCGGACGGCAAGCACCGGCCCCTCTTCGATGCACTGATCCGCTGGGCGGGGAGTGCGCTGGAGCAGAACGAGTCGCTCGTTCGCCGCATGGTGCATGACCGGGCCCATTCCGTGCTCCGCTGGACCGGATTGGACGAACGTCTGGCCAACTCCGTCATCGACGGCCTCTACCGGATGCTGGCTGAGGTTCTTGTCGACCCGGCGCATCCCCTTCGGGTGAAGGTGGATGACAGTCTCCAGCGGCTTGCGCATGACCTCGTGCACGATCCGGAAACCCGTGAGCGGGTGGAGGCGATGAAGCGCGACCTGCTCGCCAACCCGGCCGTCGGCGAATGGTGGATGAGTGTTTGGGAGCGGCTGCGTCACGCCCTGATCGACTTCGCGCGTGGCGGGGGCGCCGGTCTTTCCGGGCAATTGGGCGAAGCGGTGGGTGAGCTTGGGCGTTCCCTGCGAGAGGATCCTGCGCTGCAATGGCAGGTCAACCGGTTCGCCCGTCGCACTCTGGTCGGCATCGCCAGCCGCTATGGCGGGCAGATTGTCCAGCTGGTCTCCGAAACCGTGCGCCGCTGGGATGCCGAGACGGTGACGCGGCGGATCGAAGGCGCCGTCGGGCGGAACCTGCAATTCATTCGCATCAACGGCACGCTGGTCGGCGGCTTGGTCGGGGTGACGATTCATGCAGTCACCCAATGGCTGTGATCGTGCCTCCGACAGAACCCGTGCTGGTGACGGAGCGCCTCGAATTGTGGGTGCCAGCACGCGGAGATGTTGCCGCAATGTCCGCGATCGTTGCTGATCCAGAGACGGGTCGCTTTCTCGGCGGAGCGGGCAACAAAGCGGAGGATTTCACCCGCTTCTGCCGCAACGCCGGCAGTTGGCTCCTCTACGGCTATGGCAGCTTCATGGTGCGCTGGCGGGGAACGGCTGACGTGCTCGGAAATTGCGGCATTTTTCACAGCTGGCGAGGGCTTGGCGACGACTTCGACGATTCGCCCGAGGCTGGCTGGATCCTGCGTCATGATGTGGCGTGCCAAGGTGTCGCACGCGAAGCCATGGAAGCGGCGCTCACCTGGTTCGCTGCCGAGCACGGGCGGCAGCGTATCGTCTGCATGATCGCGCCCGGCAATGCGCCCTCGCTGCGGCTTGCCGAGCGGCTGGGGTTCGAACCCTTCCGCGACGCTCGCCTGCCGGACGAGGACGAGGTGCGGCTGCTGGCGCGGGATGGATCGGCCGGGGATGCGCAGCCGCTTCGTTCGCCAGCCGCCAGCTGAGCCAGCGCCTGTTGCGCTGGCGTCGAAATCGAGGGTGAGGCCTGCCTTTGGGGCGGAGTGCGCTCCGTCGCGTCGCCAGGCTCAACCACTTCATAGCCATCTTATCAACTCGTCTCCCGGTACAAATGATGATGCGACCGGGAGCAGAGTAGGCAAGCGGCTAAAGCTTCTCCGTCAGCTCCGGCACGGCGATGAACAGGTCCGCCACCAGGCCGATATCGGCCACCTGGAAGATCGGCGCATCGGCATCCTTGTTGATGGCGACGATGGTCTTGGCGTCCTTCATCCCAGCAAGGTGCTGGATCGCGCCGGAGATGCCGACCGCGATGTAGAGTTCCGGCGCCACGATCTTGCCGGTCTGCCCGACCTGATAATCGTTGGAGATGTAGCCCGCATCCACCGCAGCCCGGCTGGCGCCGACTGCTGCCCCCAGCTTGTCGGCCAGAGGGACGATCACCTGCTCGAAGGTGGCGGCATCCTTCAGGGCGCGGCCGCCGGAGACGACGATCTTTGCACTGGTGAGGTCCGGCCGCTCGCTGTGGCTCTCTTCACAGCCGATGAAGGTGGAGAGGCCCTGGTCGCCAGCGCCGCTGACCTCCTCGATGCTGGCCGATCCGCCTTCGGTCGCAGCACGGGCGAAGGTGGTGCCGCGCACGGTGATGACGAGCTTGGGATCGGTGCTCTCTACGGTAGCGATGGCGTTGCCCGCGTAGATCGGGCGGCGGAAGGTACGCTCGCCTTCGATCGCGATGATGTCGGACAGCTGCATCACGTCCAGCAGGGCGGCGACGCGCGGGGCGACATTCTTGCCGTTGGAGGAGGCGTTGCACAGCAGCGCGTCATAATCCGCCATCAGCGGCACGATCAGCGCGGCGACGTTCTCCGCCAGCATCTGGCCGTAGGCCGCATCGGAAGCGAGCAGCACTTTTTCCACGCCCGCCACCTTGGCGCAGGCTTCGGCGGACTGCCGGGCTTCGTCTCCCTCGCCCGCGACCAGAGCGTGGACGGTGCCCAGCTGCGCGGCGGCGGTGATGGTGGCGAGGCTCGCATCCTTCAGCGCGCCGCCGCCATGCTCGATCAGCACCAGCGCCTTCATGCCACCACTCCCAGATCCTTGAGCTTGCCGATCAGTTCATCGACGGAGCCGACAATTGCGCCTGCCTGCCGCACCGGCGGCTCTTCCACTTTGAGCACCTTGAGGCGTGGGGCGATGTCCACGCCGTAATCGGCCGGGCTCTTCGTCTCGAGCGGCTTCTTCTTCGCCTTCATGATGTTGGGCAGCGAGGCGTAGCGCGGCTCGTTCAGGCGAAGGTCCGTGGTGACGATCGCGGGCAGCGTCAGCCGCACCGTCTCCAGCCCGCCATCGACCTCCCGGGTGACGGAGACGGCATCGCCTTCCACCTCCACCTTGGAAGCGAAGGTGCCCTGCGGGCGGCCGGTGAGCGCGGCGAGCATCTGGCCCGTCTGGTTGGCATCGTCATCGATCGCCTGCTTGCCCATGAGCACGAGGCCGGGCTGCTCCTGCTCGACGAAGATCGCTTTCAGGATCTTGGCGACGGCGAGCGGTTCGACCGTTTCCTCGGTCTCGACCAGGATCGCGCGGTCGGCGCCCATGGCGAGCGCGGTGCGGAGCGTTTCGGACGCTTTGGCGGGGCCGATGCTGACCGCGACGATCTCCGTCGCTGCGCCCTTCTCCTTCAGCCTTACCGCTTCCTCGACCGCGATCTCGTCAAAAGGATTCATGCTCATCTTGACGTTGGCGAGGTCCACGCCGCTGCCGTCGGGCTTCACCCGTGGGCGGACGTTGTAATCGATCACCCGCTTGACGGGCACCAGGATCTTCATGCGCTTGCCTCTCCGCGCGGGGCAGCTGCCCCCTCCGTGATGCGGATGCTCTTGCCTCGCGGGCAGGGCGCGTCAAGAGCGGCGCACCCTCATGTGGCCTGTCGCGAGGCTGAGGCTTCGCGTAAGATTGCGCCATGCGGCCTGTCGCTTCGCTGCTCGCCCTGATCGTGGCGGTCCTCGCCTCGCCGCTGGCGGCGCAGGAGGTGCGCTCCGCGCCGGAGGGGCATGTGCCGCCGCCCGCCAGCATTGCGGGGCTCGACTGGTTGACCGGCCGCTGGGTGGGCGAGGGGATCGGCGGGGCGCCGGCGCAGGAGGTTTACTCGGCACCGGCGGGTGGCAGCATCGCCCGGCATTTCGTGCAAGAGGATGGCGAGGGCGGTGTCGCCTTCGTCGAGATCCTGCAGATTGCCGAGGTGGAGGGCAGCCTGGTCTATCGCCTCAAGCATTTCGGCCCGGACCTGGTCGGCTGGGAGGAGAAGGGGGAGGTCGTCAGCTTCCCGCTGGTCGAGATGGAGGAGGGGGCGCTGTACTTTGATGGGCTCACCCTTCGTCGCGACGGAGAGGATGGCCTGGTCGCGGCCGTGCTGGTGGGCAAGGATGGCGGAACTGTGCGGGAATACGTCTTCCGCTATCGCCGCGCGCGCTGAGCGCTCAGCCGCTTGCTTAACTTGACAAAGTTGACACCCTGTCAAGCAGTTCGCGCCAGGGAAATCGACGATAGATCAACGGGTTACGTGCAAAAGCGTCAGTTGACACTTTACACGACGATTTCGCCGCCTGTGCTGAAGGTGGATCCACGATGCAAAGAGCCGTTGGGATCCTGACCATGGGGTGAGGTGTAGGACAGGGCTGGCCGGAGCTTGCGCTCCGGATTCCCTCTCCCAACCCTCTCCCGCAAGGGGAGAGGGTGTTAGAAGCGGTGAGTGTGGCCGATCAGGCGGCCTGCTTCACCTCGGCGACGATCTTGCGGGCGGCATCGCCCAGATCGTCCGCCGGGATGATCGGCAGGCCGGAATTGGCGAGGATGTCCTTGCCCTGCTGCACGTTGGTGCCTTCCAGGCGCACGACCAGCGGGACCGACAGGTTCACGTCCTTTGCGGCGGCAACGATGCCGTCCGCGATGATGTCGCAGCGCATGATCCCGCCGAAGATGTTGACGAGGATGCCCTTCACCGCCGGGTCCGACAGGATGATCTTGAAGGCTGCCGTCACCTTCTCCTTGCTGGCGCCGCCGCCGACGTCGAGGAAGTTGGCCGGGAAGGCACCGTTCAGCTTGATGATGTCCATCGTCGCCATGGCGAGGCCCGCGCCGTTCACCATGCAGCCGATGTTCCCATCCAGCTTGATGTAGGCGAGGTCGTACTTGGAGGCCTCGATCTCCATCGGGTCCTCCTCCGTCTCGTCGCGCAGCGCCTCCACATCCTTGTGGCGATAGAGCGCGTTCGAATCGAAGCTCATCTTGGTGTCG
>Ga0182742_1001231_pt1 | contig 34062 bp, 33 predicted proteins | sample eDN5th37CBELigMG_FD_128880 | JGI IMG/M metagenome (GOLD analysis project Ga0182742, IMG submission 128880) | Enriched Miracle-Growth compost microbial communities from Emeryville, California, USA - eDNA 5th pass 37_C BE-Lig MG (version 2)... ... | reverse complement strand
TTATACTCTCAAGCTATAAAAAAGCATACGCATTTCAATTTTACGTATGCTTTTATCACTTTTTTACTTAAAAATGATACACAAATGGATAGTTTTTACATTTATTATCGCTTTTAAAAACAATTCTTCCTTTTCCTGGAACTTGCGAATGACTTTATACTCTCAAGCTATAAAAAAGCATACGCATTTCATTTTTACGAATGCTTTTATCGTATTATTACTTATAAAAGATACACAAATGGATATTTTTTGCATTTATTATCACTTTTAAAAGTAATCCTTCCTTTTCTTGGAACTTGCGAATGACTTTATACTCTCAAGCTCCTGTGATGATAAATCTCCACGTTATAGCTCAACAATTATTTAACTTTTAAAAGTCGTAAAGCATTTAAGATCACAATGATTGCAGCTCCGGTATCACTTAATACTGCTAACCAAAGTGTTAACAAACCAGGGAAGATAAGAGCTAGAGCCACGAATTTGACGATTAAGGAGAACCAAATGTTTTGCTTAATGATTGTCAAGGCTTTTCTACTTAGTTTTACCGTATGTGGAAGTTTTTCAAGATTGTCTGCCATTAAGACAATGTCAGCCGTTTCCATTGCTGTGTCAGTTCCAGCACCACCCATAGCAATTCCCAGATCAGCAGAAGCGAGTGCAGGTGCATCATTTATTCCGTCTCCAACCATAGCTACCTTATAGCCTTCACTTTGCAATTGTTTGATGGCCGTAACCTTGTCTTCTGGTAAAAGGTCAGCAAAATAACGGCTGACATTCGCTTCCTTTGAAATCATTTTAGCTGTGCCTTCATTATCACCCGTTAACATGACAACTTCGTTAATACCAACCTGTTTTAATCCTTTTAATGCTTTTACAGTGGTCTGTCGAATCGTATCAGCAACAGCAATAATACCGATTAATTTAGTCTCAGTACCAATTATTACGACCGTTTTCCCTTGATTCTGAAGTTGAAGAACAGTTTCGGCTACATTTCCTAACGTAACATTCTTTTCTTCAAATAATTTTAGATTGCCAGCGTAATAGAGTTCTCCATCAAAAGTTGCTTGTACTCCTTTACCGACAATGTTCTTAAATAATTCACCATTTCTGGGTTGTATTCCTTTAGCCTGGGCATATTCCACAATGCTTTTTGCGATTGGGTGTGTCGAGTATTCTTCTAATGTCAAAGCAATCGACAATAGATGATCGTCATCCGTATCCAGGGGAATTATTTCAGTTACCTTTGGTTTACCTTCCGTCAACGTACCTGTTTTATCGAAGGCAATGGCAGTAATAGCACCAGCTTTTTCTAAGAACGTACCGCCTTTAATCAATACACCATTCTTTGCTGCATTTCCGATGGCAGATACGATTGCAACAGGTGTTGAAATCACTAAGGCGCAGGGGCAAGCAACTACTAATAATTCAAGTCCTCTGTAGAACCATTCACTCCAGCTTCCAAAATCTAGTAGAGGGGGAAGAACCATGACAACTAATGCTAGAATAAACACAATCGGAGTATAGATACTCGCAAATCGATCAACAAATGCTTGTGTTGGAGCTTTTTGCTCCTGAGCTTCTTCCACTAAGTGAATAATTTTAGCGATTGTTGTATCTTCCACCAACTTAGTTACTTTTACCTCAAGTGAACCACTTTCATTTATTGTTCCTGCATAGACAGTATCTCCAATTTCTTTATCGACTGGAATCGATTCTCCTGTGATCGGTGCTTGATTCACACTGGATTCCCCTAGTACAATTTCACCGTCTAGTGGGATCTTATCTCCAGGTTTTACAATCAAAATATCACCAATCGAAACCTCTTCAACTGGTTTTTTGATGAGCTCTAATCCTACTTTTACAGAGGCTTCGGAAGGAGCCAAATCCATTAAATTTCGAATGGAGTTTCTAGTTTTTTCAATCGACATATTTTGAAGAGTAGTTCCTAATGCGAATAACCATACAACGGTTGCACCTTCTAACCATTCTCCAATTAGGGCAGCGCCAATTGCCGCAGTAGACATGAGGACATTCATATCTAATGAACGACTTTTAATTGAATAATAGGCACTTTTTACAGGTTTATACCCACTTATAACCATTGCAACTGCATACATAAGTGTAGTGTATAGGGGAGAGATGCCTGTAAAGGATCCAATAAAACCTAGTGCGATCAATATTCCAGAGAAGATAATCCCACCGTTACCACTTAAGGGTTTAGGTGATTCATTTGATATTTTACTAGTAAACACTGAAGCTTTATAACCTATTTTAGAAACTTCAGAAATGATATCATCAACACTGTTATCATGTTCTATTTTCATTTTGCCAGTTGAAAAATTCACACTTACACTTTTTACTGCAGGGATAGTGTACAAGTGGTTTTCAATACTTTTCGCGCAACTTCCACAATCCATTCCTTCAACGTTGAAGATTCTTACATTCTTGTTTTGGAGTACTGGTTCAATACCATATCCTAGTTTTTGTACTTCACTTTCCACCTGGTCAAAGGACGCACTATTTTTACCAACTATTTGCAGTTTAGCAGTATTATAGTTTACCTTAACGTCTTGAATGTCCCGCAAACCACTTAATCCTTTTTCAATTGTCAAGGCACAGGATGGACAATCCATTCCGTGTATACGAAACTCCGCCTTCTTACCAACAGCGGCAAGTGTTTCTTGGGATTTGTTGTCAACATTATTACCGTAACAACTAATTGACTCTAAACTCTTGTTTTGGTTTTTGCTACTACAACAAGATGTGTTCTCCGTACCCGCAACTGCGGTTTCTTCATTCGAACCACAACAATTATCAGCCATTAATTCCAACTCCCTAATCCATATGACGGTCACAACAAGCTACATCATTCTGCACATCTTCAAAAACTGTATTAAACATCATTAATAATTTACGAACCTGTTCATTACGTAAGCTGTAGTACACGTATTTTCCTTCTTGTCTCCCAACGATGAGTCCACAACCTTTTAAACATGCTAAATGCTGTGAAATATTAGATTGATTCCCTTTAAGGTCATCCACAATCTGAGAAACTGCTTTTTCTTGATCTTTTATACTATCTAGAATTTGTATACGTGTTTTATCAGCAAATCCTCTAAGGAATTTTACCTTCGTATCAATATCCGCTTGTAGCATACCATTTCCCCCTCATCATATTAGAAATAACTAATATGTTCTGTTAGTATCATATTAGCAATTCCTAATATGTGTGTCAAACCTTTTAAAAAATGGATTGTGTCAATTTGAAAGGTATTTGAATACTACATATTCTTCAAAAAAATTAAGCAAGTTTCACAATAAGGTTCTGGTTTTAAAAGGAATTATTCATTCTATATAGAAAATATAAAGAGATATCGATCGTTTAAAAAATGGGGAAGACCAGTAATTGACTAATTTTCTTTCTAGACATTTTAGCCTTAAAAAAGTAATGAGGGTGTTTATGTAGCATTTCCAATAGTTGTTGGTGGTTCTGGAAGTAAAAATAATCGAAGTTCAAACATTAAAAATTTATTGAATTAGGGGGCCTGTAGAGATGAAAAGAATTTGTATTCATTGTCAAACTGAAATGATCAAGGATTGTAAAGTGACTGTTGAGGGTGATATTGCTGGACTAAAAATTAGTCAAAAAAGGAAAGGGCTTTTCAATAATGTATCGGCAAAGACAAAAGCTTCAGTGTGTCCCAATTGCGGATATGTAGCTCTATACATTGATGATTTTAAAGAATTTAATCAGTAATAGGTTTTAAAGGTAAGATGGACACTCTTTAATACCGATTAGTATTATGGAAGTAACAGATTCGAGAGTCCAAGACGGATTAACGCAAATTTTTGAAATTATATAGCTACTACTACGTGGCAGTAGGGTTGAATAAATAATTCTTAAAAAGGAGATAGCGAATGCCTATTATTAAGCATAAGCAATTTATCCAAGCACCTGTGGAGGTATGCTTTGACCTTGCAAGAAACGTTGATATACATATTGAAACTACTGCTAAAACGAAAGAAAAAGCTGTTGGTGGAATTACACAAGGGCTATTAAATATTGGCGATACTGTTACTTGGGAAGCTACTCACTTTGGTATTAAACAAAGGCTAACAGCAAAAGTAACTCAAATGGAAAAGCCTATCGTGTTTGTTGATAGTATGGTGAAAGGAGCTTTTCGTTCCTTTACTCATACCCATCAATTCAAAGAAGAAAAAGGTGGGACACTAATGATTGATACTTTTGAGTATAAGTCACCTTATGGTCCACTTGGAGTTATTGCAGATAAGTTATTTTTGGAGAAGTATATGACAAACTTTATCATTACTCGTGCAAAAGAACTTAAAAGAATAGCTGAGAATGTAAATTAATTATATCAACTACTGTGTGCATTAATCTAAGAAGGATTAATGCACTTTTTTAATATATTTATTAATTATATTGGGAGGTATATGAAAATGATTAAAGCTGCTATTTTCGATTTAGATGGAACATTGTTGAATAGAGATGAATCTGTTCATATGTTTATAAATGCTCAATATGATAGGTTAAAAAAACATGTAGGTCAAATTCCAAGAGAGAAATATGTAGCGAGATTTATAGAATTAGACAATCGTGGGTATGTATGGAAAGATAGGGTGTTTCAACAATTACTACATGAATATGAGATTCGTGATATTACGTGGGAGGAATTACTTCAAGATTATATATGTGAGTTTAAAAATAATTGCGTTCCTTTTCCTAATCTTATAAATATGTTAAAGGAATTAAAAAGAAGGAACATTATGTTAGGAATCATTACAAATGGAAAAGGGCAGTTTCAGATGGACAATATAAAGGCACTTGGTATAGAGAAGTATTTTGACACGATTTTAGTATCTGAATGGGAAGAAATAAGAAAACCAGATCCTAAAATTTTTATAAGAGCGTTGGACCAACTTAATGTTTCACCTAATCAATGCATATTTGTTGGGGACCATCCTGTAAATGATGTGAAAGCTGCAAAAAGTGTCGGGATAAAAGCGATTTGGAAAAAAGATCTTCAATGGACTACTGTTGAAGCTGATTTTATCATTAACGATTTATCTGAATTGCCTTTGATTATAGATAAAATAAACACTTAGTAAACTTATGGTAGTAGCGATCAATGTTTATATTGTAGATAACCTGCCATCTAGTTTATTAGGAATAGGGTTTAAATAAAAATAAAACACAAAAATAAGCAATGTCACTACATATTAGACATTGCTTATTTTTGTGTTTTATTTTAGTGCAATTAGTATCGATTATTCCTTGCTAAAAGCAATTTTTAATCCAATTAAGGTGAATAATGAACCTTGAATATAGTTAATCTTTTTAGAGATTGTTGGGTTTTTACGTAAAAATGTCCCTACTTTCCCAGCAAAGATACTGATTAACGAGAAAATAACCAAAGTTTGGATTAGAAAAAGGATGCCGTAGACAAGCATTTGCAATGAAACATGACCATTTTCATAGTTAATAAATTGTGGAAAGAAGGCTAGGAAAAACAAAGACACCTTAGGATTTAGTAGGTTCATAATAACCCCTTTTTTGTATAGAGATTTATAGTCTAAAGTGTCCTCGTTTTTAAGGATAAGATCCGTATCTTTTTCTTTGAAAGACTTATAGGCTAAGAATAACAAATAGGCTGCGCCTGCATATTTGACGACCGTAAATGCAAATGCAGACTGATAAATTAAAGCTGAAATTCCAATCGTTGCAGCTGTAATATGTACTAGTAATCCTGTACAAAGCCCAAGTGTCGTAAAGATACCTGCCTTTTTTCCTTTTGCTAGACTCTGTGGCAACGTGAACAAATTATCTGGACCTGGCATCAAAGTAAGAATGATTGCAGCACTTAAAAAAGATAGTATAGAAAGAAAATCCACGTTTATCCCTCCAATTTTTTAAGGTTAATATTACCATAACTTCGTTGAGTTAGGTTGATGGATAAAAAATCTTTAACGAGATACTCTGAAAAAATTGTCTCCTAAGAGTTACAAGTACCCGGAGTTGATTATTTTCCTTTTGGAGGACAACAAGAAGGGAACAAATGTTATAAAAAATGGTGTATTATTTTGTAAATGGGTTTTAAGAAGGAAAAATGCTTTTTTATTGAAGTTATTGTAATAACCAACCATGTTACCTATTAAACTTTTTTAATAGGTAAGTTCTACGAATGGAGGTAGGATACATGACTTTTACTGCACGGATAGTAGGGCTTTTACTTATATTCTTAATTTATATTATATTGTCAGAGTTGTATTTGAAAAGGACTTTACATATTAAGGAAGTTAGAAAAAGTTTATTAAGTAAGGGGAGAAAAAAACTCTTTGTTTCCATAGAAATCACACTTATATTTTTATTTGTTTACAGTACATTTTATTTTATGGATACACCTTTTTTTATACTTCCAACGTTTCTATTCTCTACTTGTTTATAATTCTTTAGAGGAATTGAGGAATGGCATGAGGGGAAAGATGAAAAAGGCTACTATCAAGAGTGGCTTACTTCATTAACATTTTTCGTCATGTTTATATTCATGTTATTTGGTGAATTTTAACGATCTTCAAAAGTAAGATGGATATCCAGGTATTTGTATCGTGAATTATTTGAATGTTATTTATTTTATGGATATTTATGTTAAAATATGGATAGGATTGGAACGGTTCGGTTTATGGAATTTATTCTAGGGAGTGATTCTTTGGGAAAAAACAGCATTGGTATATCTTTTATTGGGATCTCAGTCATTTTGATTGGTTATAAGTGGATTGGTGAATTCATTGGTGGCACATCAGTTTCGGGAACTATAGTAAACATTTGCACATTTACATTTTTAGCTGGGTTATGCTTTTTAGCTTGGGGTGAATATGACAAGCGTAAAGGTCATAAGAGGAAGTCAGGGTAATCCACTAATGTAATGTAAAGCATCTATTATTTGGGGGGATCGCTATGAATATTGGAAATGAATATTTGAGAATCGTCATTGAACGATTTAAAAGTGTAAAAAGCCTTGGAGATAAGACGATACAACAGTTAAATGAAGAGGAAATCCATTGGTCTTATAATGATGAGTCTAATAGTGTTGCAGTTATTGTTAAGCATGTAAGCGGGAATATGGTTTCGAGATGGACAGATTTTTTGACTTCAGATGGGGAAAAAGAATATCGTAATCGGGATGAAGAATTTATTGACAATATTTCTTCTAAGTCAGAGGTAATTAAGGTTTGGGAAAAGGGATGGGAAGTGCTATTTGCTACACTTAACGATTTAGGTGAGCCAGACTTATTAAAAAAGATTTACATTCGAGGAGAAAGTCATTTGGTTATAGATGCTATTGAAAGGCAAATGGCCCATTACTCATATCATGTCGGCCAAATTGTGTATATCGGCAAACTATTAAAGGACAGCAATTGGGAGAGTCTCAGTATACCAAGAGGGAAATCCGAGGATTATTTAAGGGAAATGCTTGAGAAACACAAAAACCATAATAAATAACGGAAAAACTTGAATGAACGTAGATCAATAACCTTAGAACGGCTATTGCTCATTTTTTTGATATCCGTTAATTGGTACAGTAATATGGTTGGAGGAAGCCTAACTTATAGATATAAAATGCTAATATACTACCATGTAGGAATAAAGTATGAATACACTATCAAATATCACCCAGAAGGAACAACAAGAGACTGTATAAGTAGATAACAGTCTCTTACTATGCTTACTCCATTAACTTTCCTAAGGGTCCAAAAACGTAATGTAACAAAGTGGTGGGGCCAGGTACTTTTTCTAGGTTAAAGAAAGATAATCCCACCGAGACAATAAGAATTGACACAAATATAATCTTTTCGACTTTCTTGAGGCCCATTATTCGATTCTTTTCAAAAAGGATAATAAGACACACTAAGAATAGGACAGTCAGTCCTACACTCCAGTTCATCATTTTACCACCTCGTCGTTAGGGAAGGCTGCAGGGGGACCGATGTCACCTGGCGTTCTAATGGTGGCGTCTACATGTATTTTCACATCCACTTCAGAGAATTTTTCATCCCACTGATTCTTTACTTTCTTCCATTCTTCAGGATATTTTTGATGGAACCTTCTCCCAAAGTCAATAGGATCAGAATGAAATTCATGCTGCAGCTTCTTGATAGTTTGACTCACTCTTTCTTTTAAAACGGCTTCAAATTCGTTTTGTAGTCGCTCGATGACTTGCTCATTAAATAAATTCATTTTTGTTTCATTTTGGACGATATCCCCTCTAATATCTAAATCAACATTCATGATCCAACGCCCTTTTTCGATTAGTGGTTTGAACTTTATCTTTCCAATGGTCGGCATCATGATAATTTCCTCATTATAGCCCTCAGGTTTAATGGATAATGTGCTTCTTTTTATTTTTCTTAATAACCACATAAGCCCACGTGTTTGTTCCATATTTAATTGCCCTACCATTTTATTCTTTTTAAAGATGGCTGTGCCAGTGATGGTTGGTATTGTTTCATTTTCTTGTCTAGCTTTTTCCGGAGAGAACAATGGTTTAACTAAAGGCAATGCTACTGCTTGGCTTTCTCCCATCAAATGGGTGTCCACATCAATCAGAGTCGTATCTATTCCACTTTCATGCGTTGATAATTTTCTAAGCGCCTCTCCGGAATAGCGCTCTAAAGGAGGTACTAGCATGAGAATTTCTCTTGCTTTTTCCTCGCTGACGTAGATGTAGGAGAAACCTCTTGGTGCAGGATGACGAAGCAAATAGTCGACTTCCTTTTGTATTCCCTTTTTTGCTAGTTCGTTTCCCATTATAAATATTTTACATTGGCCCCAGAAAAGTACTCTGGGTACATTCGATTGTAATTTAGATACAGCTTCTGCAAGACTATCTCCGGTTCCTTCACGTATAAATGTTGATCCAGCACTTGGATCTTCTCCTGTTTGGCCCGTTGTAATGGCACGGGGAATAAAAATTTGTACAGAGATTTGAATTTTATCGTCCTCTACAAGATCAATCGCTGCAGCTGTGATGATTGAAAGATCTTGTAATTCCTCAGAGTCCCAACAGCCAGAAAGAAGTAATAATGATAGTAGAATGATACAACTTTTCCTAAGTATCAAGTACTTTCACTCCTTTTTCTCTTGATTAATGCGATTCCAAGTAGAAAAAGGGGGATGATGGTTTGAATCGTTAGTAAATAAAATGGCTGAATTGTAGATATATAGTTCACTTTTACCACTAAATTTGGGAGATCCCAGTAACTAAAGATAAAGACTAATACACTTAACGGAAAGACGATAATCTTGTAACTGGAGAACCTAAATAATTGTGCGAGTGAAAGACTTGCTGCATATAAAAAGACGGAAATTTTAACAAAGTTTCCAAGGACCCATGATGCTGTAATCAGTACCTCAAAATTTTCAAAGAAGTTGTAAACAGTAATGGAACGAATGATTGCATATACTGGATAAAATAGATTTGCTGCAGATGTTCCAATTGCAGTAAGTACAAAAAAGTTCACATATAATAGTATGAACATTACAATTAGGGATGCTCGTAAACCAGATTTTAAGCCATTTTTTTGATTATTGATATACGGAAATATAAATGCTAATAGGAAAAATTCACTAAACCAAGAATTATGAATCAATGTCCCTTTCATAACAGGCAATAATCCATTTTCTAAAAATGGCAATAGATATCCAAGCTTAATGTCTTTTATTAATAACAACAGAACTACTGAGGAACTCATAAATAGTGTCGTGCAAATAATAGCGGTTCTCGCAATTACCTCTAATCCACCACGAACTGCTAATGCGCTGACAAACAATATCGTAATCGAAAAGATGATTATTGGGGTATCTGTCATTACATTTGTCGAAATGAAACTTGAATATTCTCTAACGATAATCCCTGAATTATGAATATAGAATAGTGTAAGGAGAAGTCCAAATACTCTCCCTGCAGCTTTACCAATTATCCTCTCGCTATACTCGATAGGGGTTTGCATAGGATATAATTCGTGCAATCTCCAGACGATGTAGACTGTTAAAAATCCAATCAACGAGCCTAAAATAGGAGTCATCCACATATCATGGCCAGCAAATTTTGCATCAATAGATGGAATGGAAAGAATTGCGGTCCCAATAATCGTTGGTATCATAATAAATTCCGTTTGTGGCGCTGTAATTCTGCCCTTTTCTACCATTTAATGTTTCACCGCCATCTAGCATAAAAATAGGTTGGAGAACATTAGTCTCCTCCTTTGTCTGGTTGTGGTTCTATTGTTTTTCCTTGTCTTACCGAATCAATGTTACCTGTTAAATGAGGTCGAAAGTTCATCTTCCATAATGGAAAACGAACAAACGTATCTTGCATTGGATTCTTATGTAAGGTATTAATTGGACTTAAATATGGAATATCAAAAGATCTCAACGTTGATAAATGAATGATTAGGACGATTAAAGCAAGCATTACTCCGATTAAGCCTAAAAGACCTGCCAAAATAATAATTGGAAATCGTAACAGCCGAATTGAAAGACCGATGGAATATCGTGGGACTAGAAAAGAAGCAATTCCTGTAATGCTAACCACAATAATCATAGGTGCAGAGACAATTCCAGCTTGTACCGCGGCTTGACCAATTACTAAGGCACCTACGATACTAACTGCAGAACCAATTTGCTTGGGTAATCGCAGACCAGCCTCCCGTAATGCTTCAAAGGCAAGCTCCATCAAAAAAGCCTCTACAATGGCTGGAAAGGGCACTCCTTCCCTTGCGGAAGCAATGCTCAGCATCAGATTGATCGGAAGCATTTCTTGATGAAAGCTCGTAATCGCAACATAGATAGAAGGGAGGAAGATAGCCACTCCTAAAAATATAAAACGAATGATTCGAATAAATGTTCCTATCCAAAAACGTTCATAATAATCTTCTTGGGATTGAAATAAGCTAAAAAAACTAATTGGCGCTATTAAGGAAAAAGGGGTACCGTCAATCATTAATACCGCTCTGCCCTCTAGTAAATTGGCAGAAACAACATCCGGTCGTTCCGTATATAAAACTTGTGGAAATGGTGAAAAAGGATGATCTTCAATAAATTGCTCGATATATCCGCTTTCTAAAACTCCATCAATATCAATCCGATTTAGGCGATTTTCCATTTCCTGAATTAAGTTCTGGTCAGCTAGTCCCTCTATATATGAAATGACTACTTTTGTTTTTGTATATTTACCAACATATAGTGGCTTCATTTTGAGGGAAGGATCTTTGATAATCCGTCGAACTAACGATGTATTTACTCCTATGGACTCAGTGAAACCTTCCCTGGGTCCACGGATTCCAGTCTCAGCTGATGGTTCTTCAATGGAACGCTTTTCATACTTTACAATTCCTAAAGAATAGGCCTCTTTAAGACCATCTAGCAGTAAGAGTGGGTTGCCATTGGCAATTGCATCACTACAGGCTGAATACGTATCTATCTTTTTTATATTCGAAATCGGAATCGTATTTTTTAAAGAATGAATGAAATCTTTCTCAATAATTTCTGTCATTTTCAATAAATTTTCAAGTACAAGTTCATCAAGCTTTTGTAGATCACTTAATCCTTCTATATAAACAACAGCGGCCTTTTTATTGCCAATCGCAAATGAATGAAAAACGACATCTGAACTATCTTTATAAAGTGAGGAAAAAAACAGGACATTCTCATCAAGGCTATTTGATAATGAAACACCCACAGATTGATTTTTCTCTGGAGCTTCTTTACCTTTCGTCCCTTTCTCTTGAGGAAGTCTTCTCATGCGAAACACCTTTTTTCCTCCTCTAACCCAGTATTAATACTTACATTGCCTTAATTGGTAATAAAATATGCATAGAGGAAATTGTTTCAAGTTATTGAGAAGGAAAATTGTACCAATTTGTAGAATTATTCGGAGAGAGTTAAACGTTGATATTAGAAGTTTTCTTTAAAGAGGTGGATGTGTTGAAAAAATCTCTAGGTTTGATTTCATTGATTTTAATAAGTCTTTTTATCGTTCTAGGTTTTGTAATCCCACAAGCAATAGAACCTTTACCTGAATCATTAGACTTATTGCTGTTGTTAAGCCTGTTAATAGGGTCATTTATAACCGCGATATTAAGTGAAAAAGGACGTTTGAAAATTATTAATGTCGCTTTTTCGTTAGTGGGTATGTTTGCTTTACTAATTATCATTATTTTCACAATTAGTATGATGTTGTTTGGGAACTTTGGGACTTAGGTTTATTTTAAATTATCCATCATAGTTTTAACTTGTTTATCGATGGATGGTGAGGGAGAAATTATTATTAAAATCATAATGATGAAGAACATTGAATATTATGTTACTATCACTAAAATTCGTTCGTGAAAAGGAGGTGACGAGTAACGGGGTACAAATTTACATCAAAAAAGAAATGGATTAGACAAGCGATAAATTCAATTTTATACGTACTCATTATCATTTTTTTAAGTATATATTATTATATAATCTTTGATGCAGCTAATTTTACAAATCCAATCATATTTATTATTTTAATTTCCTCCATTTTGATTGCGATACTTAGGGCAATATACTATTTTAAATTAAATAAAAAAGACTATCTTTTTCTTGAAGGCGAAAGTTTATCTATATACAGAGGATTTCTTTTTCGAAGAAAACAAATTCTATTTGGCCAAGTAGAGGTAGTTGTTCAAGTTAGTGATGTCATTCTATTTATTATGAACAATGGAAAGGAAGAACAAATTTATACTGATTTAATATCAGAGGAGGATCAAGTAGAGTTGATAAAAAACCTAAAGTCCATATTTGATTCTAAGGCAGTTGGGTTTTAACGTCATCTTTAAGGATTTTGGGTTTGAAAAAAACCCCATTGTATTACCGTTATCTAACAGATTTAGATAGACATGTGTTAAGCCATTCTATATATGAGCGTTAAAATTTTTAACGTTTCTATAAAGAGGGGGTTAATACATGAGGAAACCTGTCAAAACTATTTTAGGTGCAGCATTATTAGTTGTCGGACTTGCAGGATGTCAAGGTAACGATAATAACTTTGATACCAAAAATAATGGGGATGTCAAAATATTGAATCAAAGAAACGATAATGGGCATGGTTTCAATCAAAACGACAGATTTGACAATAACAATGGCCGTAGTAACATCATGAATGACCGTAACCAAGATTGTAATGATGACCTCTATTATGGTCAAAGTGGTACTGGTACTACTAGTATTGGGACAGGAACTACTGGTACCGGTGGTGCTGGTGCGATGGGAACTGGAACAGCAGGCAGTGGTGCTGGAACAGGCGCTGGTGTTAATGGAGGTCCTGGTGCAGGTACTACTGGATATGATGGTTGTCGAGACGGAACTGGACTAGGGTCAAATAATCGCTAAACAAGAACATTTCTATTGGAGTTGCAACAATATTCATGAACGTGGATATTCCAATGGCCTGCCTTTAAGCATGCTTAAGGGGTCAGGCCATTGGTTTTCAGTAATTGTTAAGATCCTACCAACCCTGTTAAAGGGCTACTCGCTACTGCGTAATCTTTTTCCTCAATGCGTCCGGCCTCATAGCCTAGTCTTCCTGCTTCTAACGCAAGTTTGACAGCGAGTGCCATTTTTACTGGATCCTTTGCACCTGAAACAGCCGTATTTAACAGAACACCATCTGCTCCAAGTTCCATTGCATGAGCAACATCCTTTGGTGAACCAATTCCCGCATCAATAATGACCGGAACTTGAGATTGCTCAATAATAAATTTTAGATTTAACGGGTTAATAATTCCTTTACCTGAACCAATTGGACTTGCCCCCGGCATAATCGCATGTACACCGAGATCCTCTAATCGCTTAGCTAGCACTACATCATCTGACGTATACGGCAACACAATGAAACCTTCATTGAGAAGCATTTCCGATGCCTTCAACGTTTCGATTGGGTCTGGTAAAAGGGACCTGTCATCTCCTATAACCTCAACCTTAATCATGTCACACAATCCAGATGCTTTAGCTAGTTTCGCTATTCGAACCGCTTCCTCAGCAGTTTTAGCTCCTGCTGTATTTGGAAGAAGTGTATATTTCGTTAAGTCCAATTGCTCTAAAAAATTGGGCTGACTTTCTTCAAAAATGTTCATTCTTCTCACAGCAAACGTTAAAATTTCAGCATCTGAAACCTCAACAGCTTGCTTTTGAATTTCAAAAGATGGATATTTTCCTGTTCCTAATAAAAGTCTAGAATGGAATGTACGATTTGCTATTGTTAACATGATTATCCTCCTCCTACAAATTGGACGATTTCAATAATATCGCCATTTTTAAGTCTCATCGCTTTATAGTCATCTTTTTGAATAATATCCTCATTAATCTCTACAATCGCGATCCGATTTTCCAAGTTATAATGAGTCAAAAGCTTATCCACTGAATTTACTTCTTCAGGAAGTTCAACCTGCTCTCCGTTAAGTCTAATCTTCATGTTCTCACCTCCCTAAATCAACGTTTTTTGTCTTCGATCAATACGAAAAGCATCGATCCATTCCTGTTTTACCTCTTTATTTAAAATTAGGTCACGTATCATTTTCCCAGTTGCGGGGGCAAGGAGAATCCCATTTCGAAAATGGCCACAGGCAATCAAAATTTGTTCCTCCTCAGGGTGTCTGCCGATAAATGGATGCCCATCAAATGTGGTAGGTCTCAAACCAGATGTAAACCCTTCAATCTTCCAGTTAGCAGAGGAGGGGAGCATCATTTTCGCTTTATTAATTAAACTCTCAACGCTATCAAGGTTGATCGATTCACTCCAGTCATCTGGAATCATCGTTGCCCCGATCACGAGTTTCCCGTTATTTCTTGGCACGATATAAGATTTGTCATGAAACAACGTGTGTTGTAAAAGAGGCTTCTCGTGCTGAACAATGATACTTTCTCCTTTTACAGGTGACAGTTGTTCAGAGATTCCTAGATTCTGAAAAAGGTGATTACTATAGACACCAGTTGCAATTACGATGTACTTTGCTTTGACATTGCCTTTAGCTGTTTTTACAATGTAGTTGTTTTCATGTTTTTCAATTTCATAGACGTTACAGCTATCAAAAATAGAAGCACCAAGAATTACAGCGCTTTTTGCAAATGCCTCACACGTATTAGTCGGAATGACGTTCACATCATCTTTGATATAGGCAGCTCCTAAAACGGCATCGCTAATCCCAGGTTCCATACATTGGAGTTCTTGCCGACTCAACTCTTTAACAGTATGTTGCTTTAAAAGTGAATGGAGGTCTTGCATTTCATTTTCAGTGAGTGCTAGCTTTATAATACCGCCATTTCGATATCCAATATCAATCCCACTTAAATCAAAAAGTTCATCTTTTAATCGTATGTACTCAAATTGACTCGACCTTGCAAAAGGGAAGAAGAGGGAGAAATCACCATCACTTTCTGAATGAGCACCTAGCATGCCAGCAGCAGCCTTGGTTGTTTTCGCACCAATTTGTCCTCCATCAAATAGAGCAACATCCATTTGTGCAGTGGCTAAATAATAAGCAATGGAGCAACCAATAATTCCACCACCAATTACAACTACTTCGTACCTATTTTTCATGGTGAATCGCCTCACTGAATGTTTTTGTGATGGAATAAGGTTCATCTGTCGCAAAAATACTGGACATGATTGCCACACCATCTGGCCCAACTGCTTGGATTGATGGTAATGTTTCTAACGTAATGCCACCAATTGCATAAACAGGGATGCTTAGTTCTTTTTTCATTTGTAATATAGGCTCAACGCCGTTTGGGGCTAGACCTTGTTTGCTATTGGTTTCAAAGCAATGGCCATATAGGATGTAATCGGCTCCATCTGTCTCCGCTTCTTTTGCTTTTTCAAAGGAATGAACACTGCAACCTACTTTTATTTGCGGGTAACATTTTTTCACCATCTTTACAGGGAGGCCATGTTCAGGTAAATGGACAGTAGGTATATCCATACATAGTGCAACATCTAGGCGGTCATTGATGATGATTTTCTCTTTCTTCATACCGTTGTTAAGTAAATATTCGATTAAGGACACTATTTCTAGAACAGATTTTGATTTCTCTCGAATCTGCACGAAATCAATTACATCTTTAATCGCAATAATTTTTTCAGCAACAGCTTTTACAGATTGTCGATCATCGGTCACAGCAATTAATTTCATTGAACTACTCCTTTTCGTCTAACAACTTGCAGCGTAAAAAAGGAATATAACGGCTAAAGCACAACAAAAAACCACTCTCCAAAGTAGGAAAGTGGTTGTTATGTATACACATAAAAAACGATTGCCTTAACCACATCCCTACGCAGGTACAAGCCTGTTCAGGTAATGAGGGTTTCAAAGTAAACTACTTTTTTCTCAGCTCTTATCAAGAGTTCCCCTAGTGAAAATACAAAACTATTAACTTATAACCTAAAATTACCACAATTCCGTCCAATTGAAAAGGCATAAGTTTCCAAGGGGTCAGAGGGACAGGTCCCTTGTCCCAGTTTCTTTGTTACCTCTGATGGCAATGTCTCAAATTAAATGGGAACTTACTAAACATTCGCAAATACCCGAATTCAGATATCCTCCTTGCTTGTCATCTGTTTTTCACCTAAAATAAAAGAATCTCTGGACGGCCTGAGTCTCTCTATATACAGATTCAGGCCTTCAGTTTGCATGTAAGAAAGGAACATCATGACATGAATTCATCTGAGTATTTTTATAGATTTCTAGAGCCGATATCCAAAGAATTAGCATTCCTAGCTGGGGAATTGGAACACTCCATTTTTACAAGTCCACGTACAATGTTAACTCATTCAAGGGTACTTGTTGAAAATATTCTGCAGCAGGTAATGGAATATGAAAAAATGAAAGAAGATCCTCGCATAACCCTAAAAGAAAGACTCACTCTTTTAGATAATGAAGGAATTCTAACATTAGAGATAAGGGATGCCCTTCATTTAGTTCGTCAACTAGGTAATCAAGCCTCACATGACAAGAGAAAGTTTCGTTATTCGGAAGCACTGTTATCATGGGAAGCAATTTACCAAATTGTGAGATGGTTTGTTGAAGTGTATAGCTCCTTATCAATCGAAGTACCAGCCTATCAAGATCCGACAACTCCAAAGGAAGAGCGTTACGATATTACCGAACTAGAGCTTCGGTTGAAATCACTAGAGGATGTATTAGTTACTTCTATGAAAAAGGGAACACCCGATACAAAGGTTCAAAATGAGGTTGCAGTTACGTCAGAAGCTGCTCCATCAAAAATGGGAGAACCGGGATATACAACGATTCGTACGATTGAGTATAAAGGGGATACGTTGGAAGTTCCATATTTTCTACGTGATGCCTTTTTGCTGCCACAACGATTCGATAAATCTGAGACTTTTTTAGTTAGACTGGGTGCTGAGCAGCAAGCACGTATTATGAGTGAATTACCAAGTAATCTCGAAGACTTGCATAAGCATGTCAAACGTTTTAATGAAAACAATGATAAACAATTTTTCGAGGAGTTAAAAATCTTTATTGAAGAAGAAAAGATTCGTAGAAAAGTAACTCTTGAACGACCAGGAGAATTGTTTTTATTTTACAAAGCAGATTACATGATCCTTACAGATTCTCTTAAACAGATACCTCTTACTAAAGACGAGTTTATAGGCGTACCAAGCCTTATTACACAATTAAACGAAGACGGAATTCATACAGTTGGCCAACTTCCGAAGGAGCTTGTGATTCTCGGAAAATATAAAAATGTTGGGGTTGTGAATGTAGCGAGATTGTTTGAGCAGTTGAAGGGGAAGTAAACCGATTTCGATGTTAATGTCACACATAAAAAATTATGAGCCACCCGGACTGGGTGGCTTTTTTACTAGTGACAGTAAATCTGGAATAGTGGCAGTATTTTTCAAATAGTGGCAGTAAATCCGGAATAGTGGCAGTATTTCCAGTTAGCAACAGTAAACTCGGCGGATTCTCAGTAATAGAGTGATATATCCATTTTACTTTCTTCAATCTTTTCATCTCTTAAGACATAAAAACTATCATTTTGTTGCAATTTGCAACAAAATGTTTTCAATTTCGGAAATAGTCTCAAAAATTTACTAAAACCATAATAAAAATACGACAATATGAGTAAAAAAAAGAAGGAAATTATTATTTTTTGACGAATTTATAGGAGCAATCCATTAGAGTGGCGAATTATCCCTCATAAATATTCCATCAGCAGTGGAATAAATTATTCGATGAAATCAAAAAAAGGTGAGTGCATAAACATAAAATAATTTCATAAACATTCTTTATTTATTAATTTTTGTCGGATAGTTTCCTAAGATGATTCTTCTAACCAGAAACAGGGGGAATAATGTGTTTAATTATATAGAAACCTTATTATTAAATTTGCTTTTTTTGGTCGTTTTTATTTTGTTTATTCCTCATATCATTGAAACAAATGTTAAGAATTTGTCATGCCAACTAAAAAAGGGAATACAATTAATTTCGGTCATCATAGCCATGATTAGTTGTATGCTATTTCCGTTTCATATTGGTGATGAGATTATCTTGGATTTACGGACGGTTGCCATTATGGTTGGTGGTTTATACCTTGGGAGAAAAGCTAGTGTCACTTTAGTCGTTATTTTTCTAATCATTCGTCTTTATTTAGGAGAATTCGGAATTGGTTTTTATGCATCAGCCATTGCAAGTTTAATCATTTTATCTGTTATATTTCTAATTCGAAATATTTTTGATAGAGCTTCAAAGCATAGAAGAATCCTTATTGCATGTAGTTTTTCGTTCTTTATTTGTACATTTGTTTTAGTCATACGATTTTTGCTTGGACATTTACATGTGTCTGATTATAAGGTAATTATCACATTTTTCTTAGTTCATCTAATAAGTACATTCTTTATTGTGTATTTCTCTGAAATGCTACAAGAGAGCTCCTACACGAATATGCAAGTTATCAAAGCTGAGAAATTAGAGGTAGTTAGTCACCTTGCGTCAAGTATTTCTCATGAAGTCAGAAATCCGCTTACCGTAGTGAAAGGCATTTTACAGATGTTATATAAAAATGAATGGGACGAAGAGAAGAGAAATCAGTTCATCGAAATCTCTCTCCAAGAAATTGACCGAGCAAATGATATTATTGGAAACTATTTAACTTTTGCAAAATCCGTACATGAAGAACATATAATCGTAAATCTTGAGCAAGAACTCCAACGTTCGATAAATGTGATTACACCAATGGCAAATATGAACTGTGTTGATATCCATACCATGATTGAACCAATTCGTATGAAAGGAGATCCTCAACTTTTACAACAATGCTTCTTAAATATTACAAAAAATTGTATTGAAGCGATGCCAAACGGTGGAAATCTTTTTATACGTACAGAAGAAATGGTTGATGGTGTGGTTATTGAGATCAAAGATACTGGAGAAGGAATGTCAGACGAACAGCTTAATCGTTTAGGAGAGCCGTTTTTTACGACGAAAGGAAGAGAGGGTACTGGCCTGGGTATGATGGCGGTCATAAAAATCATAAAACTCATGAAAGGAAAATTAGATGTTACCAGCAAAAAAAACGAGGGGACACTATTCCGGATCTACTTTCCTCACCCCTAGTTCGGAGCAGGTTGCCTGACCCATATCTAGCTTGAATACAGAGAGTTAGCAGTTCTGCAATTTCCATAAATGGATGCAGAGCTGTTTTTTTGACGGCATCATTTCTTCTTTACTTCCAAGGAATATCTGGAAATTATCCTTGTAGTTTTTTTCTTCTATGCTATACTTTGATGTGTTTGATTTAACATCAAGAAGGAGGAAAAAATGAAACAATATCCATTGTTCCGCTATCTTTACATTTTTTATTCATTTGTATTTTTACTCCATACAATTAATATTTTTATAGATAGTGAGACAATCAATTACATACTCGGAGTACTTGCTATTATCATGCTCATTGTGTCATTTCCTTTAGCATCAGGGCTTTTCAAAATTCTTGGGGGAGCTTTTCTATTTATCGGAGGATATTTATTCTTTACAACAGGTCAGTCCTTTCATATTATTCCTAGTTTATTAACTTCGAATTTATCTCTATTGACATTACTAGCCATGCTGCCTTGGATGAATAGCATCGTAAGAAGTGGAAGATTTGATCGGAATATGAATCTACTAATGAGAGTGAACGTCTCAGATTTAGGGAAACTATACCCAAGAAGCTCACTCATTACGCATATTCTTGCGGCCTTTTTAAATCTATCTGCTGCAACCATCTCTCAAGATGTTCTTAAGAGTACATTATCATCTTTTAGTAAAGAAATTCGTAATTCGTTTATCACAACAGCTTCACTAAGAGGTTATTCATTAGCCCTGTTGTGGAGTCCGTTGGAGATTATGGTCGCAGTTGCTATATTTACAACAGGTGTTGAATACGTAACCCTCTTGCCTTGGCTCATTCTAATGGCAGTTATTGCGTTTATATTAGATTCTTTGTTTGGACGAATTTTTTATAAAAAATATAAGTTTGACGAAGTGACTACTAATCGTCAGCCAACAATCAATATGAAACAATTAGTGAGAAAGATGATACAGTTCGTCATCGCACTAGTCTTGTTCCTGGTTCTCGTTATTGTAATAGGAAATCTATTTGATTTAAGCTTTACGTTAACAGTAACAATTGTTATTTTCCCATTTGCTTTCATTTGGTCTTTACTATTGAAAAGACGAAGAAGTTTCTGGACAATTGGTTGGAATAATTGGAAAACAAAAACAAATACCATGCAGAATTTCATTGTATTATTTATCTCCTTGTCATTATTTTCGACTAGTATAGGAGATACATCATTTTTGGAAGTGATCCAAAAACCACTTGCCTTTGTATCGAATTATCCAATGTTAATCTTGTTCCTTATCCAGGTCATCTTTGTATTCTTAAGTATGTTTGGTATTCATCCGATTGCAACAGTGGGTATTTTGACAGGAATCGTCACTCCTATGTTTGAAGTGATCAATCCAGTAAGTATTGCGCTTGTTCTAATTACAGGTTCTGTGGCTACCTTTACAGTAGGAACGTACGGCTTACTTGTGACATTAACGGCCATGGGAACGGGTCAAAGCCCATTCCGCATTACCGTGCAGAATATGCCATTCGCAATCGGTATGTGGATTATCGGAACACTTGTTGCGTATTTGTTATTGTAATATTAAAATGAAACCGCTTGTTGGGACAGATTTATTCTGTCCCATTTTTTGGTTAGTGAGAAAAGGAATGACATGATCCACCATTCTCTTAACCTAACATCATATGCTGTCAATCCTCAAAATAGACCACAAATTCCGTAAAACTTTTCGAATAAATTTCCTCAACTTTACGAATAAATCTCGAACCTCTCCAGTAGTGTAGTAATACAACTATTCAATTGAATTATTTAATACTCGACAAAACCCGAAAGAGATTTGAACTGAATAGGTAACTATTTAGGAGGAATGTGATGATTGTTGAAGATATGAAACATTATCCATCGATTCTTAGGGTGCTCAGTGAAGAAAGGGTTAAAAATAAAGATAAGAATGAAAGCGTTATTAAAAAATACGAAAATGAACTATGCTTAGAGGGTACGGCAGTTACGTATACTGCTGCTTTAGATGAATAAGAATGATTCTCTGGAAAAAGGAAAATATCACACCAGTAAGTTAATTTTGTTATCACTTGCCATGTTTGGCACAATGACAACATGGTTCTCAATGACTGCAGTTTTGCCAACTTTAATCGATTTATGGGAGTTGAGTAGCAGTCAAGTCAGCTTTATTACGATTATGGTCAATTTAGGATTTATTATCGGTTCAGTGCTGTCAGCATTTTTAAATCTACCTGATCGCATTGAACCACATATTTTATTCTTTTGGTCAGCTATACTAGCGGGAGTTACGACAATTTTAACCGCTTTACTAGCTAAAAGTTTAATTGTTGCATTATTGTTTCGCTTTTTTACAGGCGTTGCCTTATCAGGTGTATACGGTCCAGGGATGAAACTTGTTTCCACTTGGTTTAAAGAGAGGCGTGGGATGGCTTTGGGGCTAGTCGTGGGTGCACTTACGATTGGTTCAGCTGGACCCCATTTTTTTAAAGGAATCGGGTTCTCGTCATGGGAACTGGTCTTATTGATAACGGGATTATGTTCCATATTATCTGGTTTCTTAATGCTTCTCGTAAAAGTAGGACCCTATGCATTACCCACTGGAAACTTTGATCCAAATGCGATTCCTCGTGCTTTTAAAAATCAAAAGGTACGCCTTGCGAACTTTGGTTACTTTGGTCATATGTGGGAGCTTTACGCGATGTGGTCCTGGTTTGGGATATTTTTAGCAGAGAGCTTTAAAACAAGTGGGATTGTAAATTTTTCTACATCCGCTTCAATTGTAACATTCGTAGTAATTGGTTCCGGATTCTTTGGAGCTTGGTTTGGCGGTTTATTTGCCGATCGAATTGGCCGAGAAAAAGTAACATTATGGTCATTAGGGGTTTCTGGGACACTCACACTTTTTATAGGATTTTTCTTCGGTAGCTCACCCTGGATTATCTCCATTTTAGGAATCATCTGGGGAGTAAGTATTATTGCAGATTCTGCTCAGTTCTCAGTACTTATCACCGAGCACGTCGATCAGCGCTATGTCGGTTCATCATTAACAATCCAATTAGCACTAGGTTATGTACTTACGATTATTGTCATTTTCCTCGTACCCTTAATCGAATCAGTTATTGGTTGGGAATATACATTTTTGATCCTATTACCCGGACCTGTTTTAGGATTCCTTTCGATGTATCGATTACATCGAATAAAAACTAGATTTACATGAAAATAGTTGGTATGAAACTGTAGGTTTTCTATTAAACTAGATATATAGTAGAAGTCCTTCGGAATGTATTAAATGAGGGGGGATAAATCCAGGAGGTCATGATGGATAAGAGAGAATTTAACGATACAATCTATTATTATTTTTCTAGAGTCGGAAAGGCGTTAACGAGTCCGAAACGAATGGAGCTTCTGGATTTGTTGACGCAAGGTCCCAAAACAGTAGAAGCACTATCGAACGAAACCGAAATGAGCATCGCGAATACATCTCAGCACCTACAGGTTCTCCTAGATACTAAACTCGTAAAATGCCGTAGACGGGGAAACTTCATGGTCTACTCATTGGGAAATACAAAAGTTTGTGACTTAATCCAATCTTTACAAAAAGTAACGGAAGACAGATTTGATGAAGTGCGCCAGATGCGTACTGAGTTTATCGAAAGACCAGAAGAAATCGAAAGTCTAGAGTTGGAAGAGTTTTTAAAAATGGAAGATTTTGATAGCTATTTGGTCGTCGATGTTCGGCCAGAATCTGAGTATAATGCTTCGCATATAAAGGGTGCAATATCAATACCATATGATTCCTTTATGGACAGAGTCAGCGAACTTCCGACAGATCGTCGAATTATTGTCTACTGTCGTGGTTACTACTGTGTACACGCAACAGAGGCTGTTCAGTACCTTTCGACACAGGGATACCAAGCGATCCGACTAAATGCCGGAATCCAACACTGGAAGCGTGCCGTTGGGACAGAGGGACAGGTACATCGTCCCACCCAGCACGTTTCTGACTTTTGTTAAATGTTGATTGATTAATATAGTTTGTACGGAGGTTGCTAATGCAACCTCTTTTTATTGGCTCTATTCTAAAAGATTGTTGCCTTCTTATAATAAAAACAAAACTAGTTGTTTGGAGCGTAAGGTGGCGACCTGTCCAGTTGCAGCGGCTAGAAACTCGAGATCAGAGGCAAAATACGCCTCTTTGTCGGAGTCTCCGACGCACAGGACGTGGCGCTTTAGTCGGCCAATTTTCTCGTTTCTGTGCTAGGCGCCTCCACATTTCGTTGAAGAGGCTCAAGCCACGCCCGCGGAAAGCGTCCACCTGAAGCGGAAGTCAACGATATAAAAAAAAAGTTTGCGAAAATAGCCTTTTTAATTAAAAGGCAAACTGTCGGTTTTCTCAAAAACAAAAGCTATTGGATAATTAACAATTTTTCTTCTATAATGAAAACAAGTTCTAGAATGGGACAAGGGACCTGGCCCCGTGACCCAAGGGTAGTATAGAGGAGGAAATTATGAGTTTTCCAAAGGTTTACGTAGAAAATATTAAAAAGAATCTATTACATATTGGATCTATTAATTCCGGTAATATTGGTTATAATCGTTTAGCTTTTTCAAATGAAGAAAAAAAGGCAAACGAATGGTTAGAAGAGCAGTTAAAGGACCTAAATTTATCTGTATATAAAGATTCCATTGGTAATGTACATGGCAGATTAGGTAGCCTTGATAAACCTGCAATTGCTTTTGGTTCACATTTAGACACTGTAAAAAATGGTGGCCTTTATGATGGAGCATTGGGTGTAATAATTGGCCTTGAGTGTCTGAGAGTGCTAAAAGAACATGGCTATCAAGGAGTTCCACTTGAACTTATTAGTTTTGTCGGTGAAGAAGCGAATCCATTAGGCGGTACATTTGGAAGCAGAGCGACAGCAGGGTTAATTAAAGATGGTGATGTATCAGATGTGGAATTGGAGAAATTTGACCTTAACATGTCCAAAATTAAAGAGGCTAGAAAAAGTGACAATGCCTATCTATCCTTTTTAGAATTACATATTGAACAAGGAAGTGTGTTAGAGACTACGAACAACCAGATTGGGATTGTGACTGCCATAGCTGGCATTTCAAGAATGCATGTTCATGTTATTGGAAAAGCAAGCCATTCTGGCACTACCCCTATGAACGCTAGGAATGACGCTTTAGTATCTGCTGCCTCTATTATCCAGTACGTTAGTGAACGAGCTACTAAGCAAAACAATGATATTGTTGCGACTGTCGGAAAGTTAGAGGTTTTTCCGAATTCGGAGAATGTAGTACCTGGTGATGTTCAATTAACGATTGAGGTCAGAGGTAGCGATTGGCATGAGATGAAGGAATTTGAACAACGATTAACAGACTGGATGAATGCAAACCATCGAGTTGAAATAGCAGTGGGTGTACAAAAGCATCCCAACACTTTATCTGTGAATGTCCAAAAAGCAATAGAGAAGACTTGTCAAAACTCAAAAGTAAATTATCACTATATGGTGAGTGGTGCAAATCACGATGCGAACTCATTAACCGAAATAACAGAAGCAGGGATGATCTTCATTCCTAGTAAGGATGGCCTTAGTCATCACCCTGATGAGTATAGTTCATGGGAAGATATTGAGGTTGGTGCCAATGTCATGCTTCAGACTATTTTGGAACTTTCGAAAAAGGTGAATTAACTTGAACTTTCAGCAAATCGAGACATCCTATCTGGACTTACATAAAGCTAAGAAACTATTAGAAATCAATAAGTTGCTTACGCAGTCGTTACATTTACAAGATGTGTTGCAAAACTTAATTACTGCAGCAAGTGAATTGGTAAACATTACTGATACGTTTATTATTTATTTATATGACGAAAATACTGGAAAGCTTAAGTTTGAAGAGGGTAAAGGTGTTGATGTAGAAAGTTTAAGGAAGCTTTCCCTTGATCCCGGCGAATCCATAACAGGCCAGGTATTCACCAAAAAGAAGGCCATCCTCTTTAATTCTGAGCAAGAAATTGATGAATCTATGAGTACAATGTCTCCAGAAAACTATCATTATTATTTGAAGGGTGTACATGGTCGGAAAATTAAAAGTGCTTTTTGTGTTCCGATCGTTTACAAAAATCATTGTTTCGGTATCCTAATCGTCGACAATTTTAACCATGATGGTCTTTTTTCAATGGCTGATATGGAAGTTATAAAAAATATTGCCGACCAAAGCGCGATCGCAATTGAACATTCCCGGGTTTATAATCATTTGTTGAAGAAGAATCAATTATTAACCGATTCAATTTCAATTCATAAAAAATTCTATCAAGTGATTATTGAAGGCTATGGAATCAAGTCAATCATTCCGTTGTTAGAGGAATTGATTCAATCTCGGGTCATCTACCATGAGACCAACCTTTTTCAGAGGAATGACCGCTACTTTCCCATTGTACGTGGCCAAGAAATTCTAGGGGTACTTGAACTGGAGAAACCTTTTGCTGCATTTGTTGAAAACGAACAAATCATTATTGAGCATGCAAGCTTAGCGATGGCGCTTGAAATAACGAAGGATAGTGCACTCCTTGAACAGGAGCTGCATTTTCGGAATGAAGTGTTTAATCAGTTGTTAAATGAGGTCCAACATTATGATGTCGGACGGATTATGCATTATTTAAAATGGGATCAAACAAATGACATTCAATGTATAATTGTTGAAAGTGCAGTAGATTCACTCTGGAAAAATAACAAAGTAAAAGAAAAGCAATGGCTCGTCCTATCTATTGAGAAGATGCTGAATAACATATGTAACAAAAGTTTTGTCGTCACTCATACGTTTCAGCTCATAATCCTTCTTCCAGGAGTGACAGACACGGTAATTAAAAAAATCATTCAAGAAGTCGAGTCAATTTTAAACAAAGAAAAAATCATAGTTGGAATTGGACGAAAAACTTCCTTGCAGCAATTAGCCACATCCTATCAGGAAGCACTACGTTCCATCAGCTATGCAAAGACCTATAAGACCTCAAACATCGTTGAATATTCGAAACTCGGTATGGAACGACTATTCCATGAAATGGAGCAGCATACAATTGACATGTACATTCAGGATAAAATCGGAAAGCTCTTAAATTCAGATGCCAGTTTACTAGAAACATTGCTTTGTTTTATTTCCAAAAATAAAAATCACAAGGAAACGGCTACTGAGCTCCATATCCATGGAAATACATTATACTATCGCCTTAAAAAGATAGAAGAAATTCTTCAATCTAGCTTAAACAATGAAAAAGATTGGGTCGACCTCATGATTGCGACTCAATTATATGTAGCGAAACAGAAAAATAGATAGCAATGGAACCTGTCCACTTGTCCTTTTTACGTCTCTAATTGTGGCAACTCACAAAAATGAATTCTAAATTTTGTGGGTTGCCACATTTGTCTTTATAATTTAGAATATTATAATTAGTAACAACAAAGAGGAGAGGTGATTCCGATGGTTCAAACGTATTTTAACTACATAGATGGTGAATGGGTGTCTGCCCAATCAGGTGATGTATATGCTAGTATCAACCCAGCAAACACAGAAGAAGTATTAGGTTATTTTCAGAAATCTGATGAACGCGATGTTGAGGTAGCGATTCAAGTAGCGGAAAAGGCATTTAAGGCTTGGTCACACGTTGCAGTACCTGAACGTGGGGATGTATTGTTTAAATTAATCTATTTGCTTGAAGAGCAAAAAGAAGAACTAGCAACTATTATTACAAAAGAAGTCGGTAAAACCTATAAAAACTCGCTAGCGGAAGTAACTATTACGATTGATGCGATGAAGCAATTCAGTGGTGAAGCAACCCGTTTAAAAGGGGAAACAGTGCCTTCAAAGAATGCTGAAATTTTTGGATACACCGTGAGAGAACCTCTTGGCGTTGTTGGAGTAATTGCGCCTTATAATTTCCCTCTTGGGATTGGAATTTGGAAGATCGCCCCTGCGATTGTTGCTGGAAACACGGTTATTTTTAAGCCAGCTAGCAACACATCACTTATTAGCGTAAAAATTATCGAACTCTTTGAAAAGGCCGGTGTACCTAAAGGAGTTATTAACATGGTAACAGGTCCAGGTGGTGTTATCGGACGTGCGATCGGTAATCATCAGAAAATCAAAGCTGTATCTTTTACCGGTTCAACCGACGTAGGATTAGCATTAGGAAGAGCAGTCACAACTCGTGGCGGAAAAATGCAGGCGGAAATGGGCGGAAAAAATGCCTCCATTATCCTTGAAGATGCCAATTTAGATGAAACGATTCAAAATGTAGTCATCAGTGGATTTTTTGATAATGGACAACGCTGTACTGGGACAAGCCGATTAATTGTTCCAAGAAGTATTTCAAAAGACGTTATTAGTAGATTAGTAGAAGCAGCCAATGCCTTACATATTACCGATGGCTTTGACGAAAAGGTAGACAATGGTCCAGTGATTGATGAAAGTCAATTAAATCTTTACTTAAAACATGTCGATTTAGCAATTGAAGAAGGTGCAACACTTGAATGTGGTGGTAAGAGATTAATAGACCAAGGACGAGACAATGGCTATTTTGTCGCACCAACAGTCTTTAGTGGCGTTACACCAGAAATGACTATTTTTAGTGAAGAAATCTTTGCACCTGTTATCGCAGTAATCGAAGTAGATTCTTATGAGGAAGCATTAGAAGTTGCAAACGACAGTGATTTTGGCTTATCATCAACGATTTATACAAAGGACCTAGAAAAAGCCATGCATTTTGTGAAACATATTCAAACGGGAGTTACACATGTCAACATTCCATCGAATTATTTTGAAAACCAGTACCCATTTGGTGGTAAAAAAGCATCCAGCTTAGGTCCGAGAGAACAAGGTTCAACTGCCCTCGAATTCTGGACAGAGTACAAAACAGTATATATCAAAGCGTAAATTACTAGTTTACAAGACTGGAGGATTATGATGACAGCGGTTGGTATAATTGGATGCGGGTTAATGGGAAGTGGCATTGCGAAGAACTTACTCAAAAAACAATTCAAAGTCCACGTATTTGATATTAATGAAGCTGCGGTGAAGAGTTTAGTTGACCATGGGGCGATTGCTTCTGCAACTCCTACTGATATGGCAAGTGAGATTGACTTTTTAATCATGTCACTTACTTCACCTGATATTATTAAAGATACACTGTTACACGAACAAAACGGTGTTCTATTTAAAATGAAAAAAGGTTCTTACATTTTGGATATGAGTACAAATGATGTACAGCTTACGAGGAAAATTCATAACACAGCTGAGGAAAACGGGGTCCAGTTTTATGATTGTCCACTAAGCGGTGGCCCTGAAGGAGCTGCAAACGGGACGTTGACCATTATGGTTGGTGGAAGTAAGGACCATTTTCCTACCATTCTCCCAATTTTAAAAGCTGTCGGCAAACATATTGAATATGTAGGGAAGAGTGGAGCAGGGCAAACCGTAAAGCTTTGTCACAATATGGTCGTAGCAGGTGTGATTACCTTATTAAGTGAAGCCTTTATAACTGGAGAAAGAGCTGGGGTTACAAAGGAGAAACTTGCGGGTATTCTACAAAAAGGATCTGGTCAAACCCGAGCAATGGATGTATTCGGGGTGAATATATTAGATGAATCATTTGACAATGTAAAGTTCTCTCTTGCCAATATGACAAAGGATATCCACTTGTACCGTCAATTGGCTGAAAACTCACAAATTTCAACTTTTGTCAGTGACATCACACATCAACTCTTTCACTTAGGTAAGAACAAAGGGAAGGGTCAACAAGATTCATCAGCGGTATATACCGTCTTAAAAGAAATGATGGAACAATAAAAACCACTAGGAGGGCATTTATAATGGAAAAGTTATTTGAGAAATTAGACGAAATTTATGATGAAATTGTCTCTATACGCCGTTATCTACACGAATACCCAGAGTTATCTTTTGAGGAAGTTAAAACAGCAGAATACATTGCAACTTATCATGAAAAATTAGGTCACGATATTCGCACAGGTGTTGGAGGCAATGGAGTAGTAGCTTATCTAAAAGGAGATCGTCCTGGACCAACTATTGCCTTACGTGCAGACTTCGATGCCCTCCCGATCTTAGAGCAAACGGATGTACCGTTCAAGTCAAAAAATGATGGTGTGATGCATGCATGTGGACATGATGGTCATACTGCAACTTTACTTGGTTTAGCGAAAGTGTTAAATAGTATGAAAGCAGAACTTGAGGGTACGGTAGTATTCATCCATCAGCATGCAGAGGAATTACCACCGGGTGGTGCCATTTCTATGATCGAAGATGGTTGCCTAGATGGTGTCGATGTAATCTTCGGCACACATTTACAAGCTCAAATGCCAGTTGGAGAAATCGGTTATCGAGTTGGTGCAATCCAAGCAGCTCCTGACCGTTTCGATATTAAAATTCAAGGGCGAGGCGGACATGGTGCCTACCCACATCAAACAATCGATAGTATTGTCGTTGGAGGTCAACTCATAAATAATTTACAACAAATTGTTAGCCGTAAAGTAGATCCATTGGATTCTGCCGTTCTATCTGTAACCTCATTCGAGGCAAAAAATCCTTACAATGTCATCGCTGACTATGCTGAAATGATTGGTACCGTGCGTACTTTCAAAGAAGAGACGCGTGATTTTATCGAAAAAGAAATGGAACGAGTGGTTCGTGGAACATGTGATGTGAATGGTGCAGATTTCGAATTCACCTATACACGCGGCTATCCAACCCTCATCAACCATAAGGAAGAAACCGAATTTGTTGCAAAATTGGCGGAAGACGTTCCAGGAGTAAACAAGGTTGCTGAAACAGAACCTGTTATGGGCGGTGAAGATTACGCTTATTATTTACAACATGTAAAAGGTACCTTCTTCTTTACAGGTGCAGAGAATCCAGAGTGGAAAGACTCTTACCCTCACCATCATCCAAAATTTGATATCGATGAGCGTGCACTTTTAATCGCAGCAAAGGTATTAGGGAAAGCAACATTAGAATATATGAAAGTACATGCAAAAGCGGCTGTAAAATAAATACCATATAAACAGCATCACTATTAAAAAAGGGGGAAGAGCAATGAGTGAAAATGCAACGAATCTTTGGAAGGATTGGAAATTACATCTTTTAGTATTTGCCATTGTTTTGGTGACTGAATTGATAGGCACACATCGTATTCCAATTGGAGCAGGGGTCATTTTATTACTACCGATGTTGTATGCAGTTATCGTTGGAATTGCAGTCTATTTTACGCCACTTGTCACAGAAAAAATGTCTAAAAATGCGGAAAATCTCGTATTTATTTCCGTAACATTATTGATTGCAAAATTTGGTGTACAAGCAGGTCCAGCTTTACCTCAATTAATTGAAGCAGGTCCAGCCTTAATGCTTCAAGAACTAGGAAACCTAGGTACTATTTTTATTGCATTACCAGTAGCTGTATTCTTAGGATTAAAAAGAGAAGCAATTGGTATGACCCACTCCATCGGAAGAGAACCAAACTTAGCCCTTATTACGGATAAATATGGTCTTTCTTCTCCTGAGGGTCGTGGTGTAATGGCGATCTATATTTTCGGTACAGTGTTTGGATCGATTTTCTTAGGTCTTATTTCAGGATTTTTGGCAACAGCAACACCACTCCATCCATACTCTTTTGCAATGGCAACAGGGGTAGGAAGTGGTAGTATGGCTGCAGCATCACTTGGGCCACTCGTCGCAGCATATCCAGATATGGCAGATACAATTACTGCATTCTCAGGGGCAAGTAACCTATTAACTTCTGTAACAGGATTGTACGCTAGTATTTTCATTGGCTTACCATTAACAGTGAAGTTATATAATGTTCTTACTAGAGTAAGAGATAAAAAAGCTGCGAATTCGAATTCAAAGGGGGCGTAACAACCAATGTTAAAAAGTATTCAAGAATGGGTCTTATTATTTATTATTTGTTCTATATCAGTTCTTGCAGGAAACTGGATTGGTTATGATGTTATGCCACTTGCAGCCATTCCAGGAATACTTGTTCTTGCTGGAGTGAGTTTGGCCGGATTAATTATTCATAAAGCAATTCCATATAAAAAGGTTCCAAGTATTGCCTACATTGGGATTCTAGCATTCATTATTACAATCCCAGGCATGCCATTCCAAGAAAAACTCGTAGAATGGACAGCACAAGTGAATCTATTAGCGATTGCAACACCAATCTTAGCCTATGCTGGTATTTCCATCGGACGCTCATGGGCAGATTTCAAAAAATTAGGTTGGAGAACAATCGTTATCGGTATGTTCGTTCTACTCGGAACCTATCTCGGATCCGCTATCGTAGCCGAAATCATCCTACGAATCCAGGGAATCATCTAATGGGACACAGGGACAGGTCCCCTATCCCAGAACCATTTTGAAAGAAGGTCTGTATTTATACAGGCCTTTTTTCCTGTTTTTTAAACAATGAAAATTGTCATGGCTAAAACTACTCCTGTAAAATTCAAATCCAAAGACCCGTATTCTAATGAATTCCTCTACTATTCTGACATTATTGTAAACAAATCTCCTACTTTTTTACTGTAAAAACTTTACAGTCTATTAATCACCCCTTTATATTCAGTAGTTATTCTGGAAGGAGATTCTTGGTATAATGAAAATATACTTCAAGAATATTCTATATATTATAAAATTATATTTTAGTAGAGGGGAGAACTATGTATGAATGTAAAGTGGTGGAGAAATGTTTTGTTTGCCTCAGCCATAACAGTACCATTAGCACCTACTGTTCATGCAGACAATGAACCATCAGATGTAGCTCAAGCACGATCAACTTCTTCTGACAGAACAGAACCTGTCATTTTTGTTGGTCCAGCTGGCAAGACGCTTGTTTCGAAGGAAAGTACAACACCGATTGGTCCTGGTATTAAGCTTGCTAGGTTTGAAAGGTTTGATGCACGAGGCTGGCTAAATGGAGAAGTAATGACCATTAACCTTGGTAATGATAGCATTTCAACCGATATACTTTATCCTGGAAGTGTTTCATCTGCGAAACCATTATCAGAAATGGCGAAGGAAGCAGGTGCAATCGCTGGGGTCAATGGAGATTTCTTCGATATTAATAATACGAATGCTCCTCTAGGCACTGTAGTTAGTAAAGGGGAAATGGTAAAAGGTCCCCAAGGTAGTCACACACTTACTGCAAGTGTTGATAAAAATGGTTTAGGTCATATTTCTAACATTCTATTAGATGGAAAAGTTAAGCTACCTAGCGGAGAAATCACACTAGACGCACTCAATCAATACGCAATTTCAAAAGATGGTATAGGATTATACACTTCTGTCTGGGGAAGCGCTGGAAGGTCTCAGGATGGAAGCCCTGTGTATGAAGTAATAGTCGTAGATGGAAAAGTTACAACTGTAGAAGAAGGTGCAGGGAATGGCGCCATTCCTGAAAATGCTTTTGTCCTTGTTGGACGTGAAAAAGGTGCAGAGGCCTTAAGAGCTTTATCTGTTGGAGATGAAGTAAGTGTAGAATATGCTCCAAAGACTGACATCGATGTTTCATTTGCAGTTGGAGGTAATATCAAACTTGTCGAAAGTGGAGCGGTAATTTCGAATTTAGATGATACGACTTCCGCACCACGAACTGCTGTTGGTTTTTCCGAGGATCGAAAAACGATGATTTTAGCAGCAGTGGATGGACGTCAAACAGATAGTCGTGGTATGACATTTAAAGAATTAGCAGAACTGATGAAGGAATATGGTGCACATTATGCTTTAAACCTTGATGGTGGAGGTTCCACAACAATGGTTGCACAAAATCCTGGTACGAAAGATGTGAAGGTTGTGAATCAGCCATCGGATGGCACTGAAAGATCAGTACCGAATGGGATTGGAATTTTTGCAAAGGGTGGAAGTGGTGAATTAAAGAGCTTTGCAGTTAATACTGCATTTAAATCTGATATGAGTAACCGGGTATTCCCTGGATTAACTAGAACGTTTATTGGTTTAGGACACGATGAAAATTACTCTCCCGTTCCAGTTGGTGAAGTGAAATGGCAGGCTCTTCCCGCAGACGTTGGTAAATTTGCGGAAAATGGCGTTTTCCATGCTAAAAAGTCAGGTAATGCCATTGCTCAGGCACAAGTAAAATCTTCAAAGGGTTCGATGGAGATCACCGTCCTTGGTAAATTGGATCGAATTGAAGCATCACAAGCACGCCTGAGTTTGGAATTAGGACAACAAGTAAGTTTTTCTGTTAATGGTTATGATAAAGACGGATACAGCGCACCAATTGAAGCTAGTGATGTAAGTTTAGACTATGATGAGTCAGTAATTTCGATCATGG
>Ga0182742_1001230_pt1 | contig 34069 bp, 38 predicted proteins | sample eDN5th37CBELigMG_FD_128880 | JGI IMG/M metagenome (GOLD analysis project Ga0182742, IMG submission 128880) | Enriched Miracle-Growth compost microbial communities from Emeryville, California, USA - eDNA 5th pass 37_C BE-Lig MG (version 2)... ... | reverse complement strand
GGAGTCGTGCGGCGAATCCGGTTTCTGGAGCCCATGACCGCGTCGATTCTTTCGAACCGCCGCCGTGTGCCGCCGTTTGGACTAAACGGCGGCGGACCCGCGTCCACCGGCCGCAACTATGTCGAACGCGCCGACGGCACTGCAGAAGAGCTCGGCGCACGCGCGACCGTGCGGATGAACGCGGGGGATGCGTTTGTGATCGAGACGCCCGGAGGCGGCGGCTTCGGGTCGTGAAGAAGCCCTCAATCGCCGGACGGAGGGGGTTTCTCCGAGCCGCCCGGCGACTGAGGGCTTCCGCAAGTTCTACATCGACGCGACAGCGCCTCCGTCAACGTGCAGGACGGTGCCGTTGATGAACGACGCCTCCCGGCTCAGCAGGAAGGCGATGGCGTTGTAGTTATCCTCTTCCGTCCCCAACCGCCGCAGCGGAATGGTATTCGCCCGCCGCTCGTATTCCTTCGCATCCACATACTGAAGGGCGCCAGGCGTAGGCACCGAAGCCGGCGCCACCGCATTCACGCGCACATTCTTCGGCCCGAGCTCCGCCGCCAGCGTGTGCGTGATCGCCACGATGGCTCCCTTGATCGAGCTGTAGATCGAAGTATTTGGATACCCCTTGTACGCCACCGGTGAGGCCATGTTGATGACGGCTCCGCCGCGCTTCGCGTCGTAGTGAGCGAGCAGCGCCTGCGTCCCCCACACCACGGCCTTGAGCCCGATGTTCACCATCTTCTCGAACGTCTCCTCCGTGACGTTCTCGACCGGCTCGTAGCGCAAGTGCGCGGCATTGTTGACCACCGCATCCACGCGTCCCCCGACCCTGGCGAACGCCGAAACGGCTTCGAGAAACACCGCCCGCTTCCCGAGATCGCCCGGGAACGAGTGCGCCTGCCCGCCCGCGTCCTTCACAAGCTGCGCCGTCTCGTTGCTGGACGCCACGTCGATGTCGCTCACGCCAACGACCGCCCCGCACCGGGCGAGATGCCGCGCCACCGAGCGCCCCAGCCCGCGCCCCGCGCCCGAAACGAAGATGTACTGCGATGAAAGATCCGGAGGCATGCCCGCTCACTCCATTCCGAACAGCTTCGCGACGTAGTGGCTGTCCATGTACTCGCGGATGGTGAGGATCTTCCCGTCCTTCACCTCCAGGGCCCAGGCGTACCGGTTTTCGTACGTGCGCCCGTCCTGCAGCTTGCCGAGCCCCACGGACTCGCACATCACGAAGGAGCCCTTCGACACGATCGTATGAACTGTCGTTTTCGGGTCGCCCGGCGCGAACATGCCGCGCACCGGCGCCAGGAACTCGTCGCAAACGCCTTTCTTGCCCCGATACGTCCCCGCGCCGGGGATGTCCTTCACCTGGGGAGTCCACGTGACGTCGTCGTGCAACGTCGCGCGAATGGCTTCGATGTCGCCCGTGCTCAGGATCCTGAAGAATTCGAGCACGGTGCGCTCGACGTCGTTGTCGGCCTGGACCATCTTCTCCCCCCGTTTGCGGATTCCCGAAGGCGCGTACTCTACCTCGCAGGCGCGGCCCGCCGGCCGGATTTTCCGCGTGAAATCGCTCTGCCCGCCCCTTGGGCGGGGCGGCCCTGGGGCACCGACCCTCCCGCACGGCCCCTCTCGTGACGGGAGCGCGGCGATGCTAGGCTCGCGCACGCTTTTCGAGGGGGACGGAAGATTCACATGGCAGCCAGCAACTCGGACATCGTCGTCATCGGCTCCGGTCACAACGGCCTCGTCGCCGCCGCCTATCTCGCCGCGGCGGGCAAGAAGGTCACGGTCCTGGAGCGCAACCCGTGGTTCGGCGGCGGGGTCGTCACCCGCGAGCTCACGGTGCCGGGGTTCAAGCACGACCAGCACTCGATGGCCCACATCTTCATCCAGGCGAACCCGCTCCTCGCGAACGACGAGCTCGGTCTCAAGAGCAGGTACGGCCTGAAGTACACCTTCCCCGAGCTGCCGATGATGTCCGTGTTCGAGGACGGCTCGACGCTCGGCCTGTATCGCGACCGGGAGCGCACCTGCGCGGAGATCGCGAAGTTCTCGAAGAAGGACGCGGAGAGCTACCGGCGGCTCGCGGAGCAGGCGGCCACGTGGCTGCCGATGATCGTCTCGGCGCTGTACAGCCCGCCCATGCCGCAGGGTGCGTACTTCGCGATGATGGACCAGAGCCGCGAGGGCCGTGAGATCTGGCGCCTTTCGCAGATGAGCACGCACGACGTGGTGTGCCACTACTTCGAGCACGAGAAAGTGCGCATGCATTTCGCGCGCGTGGCCGGCGAGAACCTCGTGGCGCCGGACGAGAAGGCGACCGGCATCGGCACGTTCGTGTTCGTCGGCTTCCTCGAGGCGTACGGCATCGGCGTGCCCATCGGCGGCAGCGGCAAGCTCACAGATGCGCTCATCGCGTGTATCAAGGACAAGGGCGGCGAAGTGCTCGCGAATACGGATGTCGAGAGCGTCCTTGTGAAGCAGGGTCGCGCCGTCGGCGCGCGCACGGTCGATGGCAGGGAGTTCGCTGCGAAGGACGCGGTCATCGGCGCGATCCATCCGCATTACCTCGGCCGCATGGTTCCCGGCGTGGATGACGCCATCGTTCAGGATGCAGCCGCCACGGAAGTGTCGCCCGTCGCGTGCATCACAGTGCACGCCGCGCTGAACGGGCCGCTGAAGTTCAAGGCAGGCGATCACGTGCGCGCCGTGATGATCGAGCTGCTCCCGAACCGGTACGAGCAGATGCGCCGCTCGTTCGACGACATGCGATACGGCGGCTTCTCGAAGTACCCGCTGATCGGCCTCGGCTCGCTGACGATGCACGACCCGTCGCGCGTCCCCGAAGGCAAGGCCACGATGCACGCGTGGGACTACGTGCCCTTCGAGCGCCTCGACGGCCGCTCGTGGGACGACACCAAGCGCGAATACGCGGACGGCATGATTCGCCACATGAGCCGCTTCATCGACGGGCTCGAGGAAAACATCATCCAGTACCACTGCGACAGCCCCGTGGACATGGAGCGCACCTCGCCGAGCTTCCGCAAGGGCGACCTCCACGGCATCGCCACCACGAGCTGGCAGTCCGGCTCGCATCGTCCGACGCCGGATCTCGGCCAGATGTCCGTGCCGGGCGTCGAGCGGCTGTATCTCGTCGGGCCCTTCCAGCATCCGGGCGGCGGTGTGTTCGGCGCGGGCCGCGCGGCGGCGCTGCGCGCGTTCGACGACCTGGGAATCAGCTATCCGTGAAGCTTTATGGCGCCGACAACAAGGAGCTCATGACCGTGACGGCCATCGAGCGCCAGGGCAACGACCTCGTCATCAAGGGGAAGATCTTCGGAACGATGCCGATGACGGCGAAGCTGCGCCCTTCCGAGGCGCGCAGCGCGCTGCGCCTGCTGGGGTTTCGGAAGGCCCTTTTCGCGTTGACGCTGCTCTTCCGGAAAGGATGAGTCGGAGGCCAGGTGATCGAGCGCCCTGACCTCCCCGAGCTCGAGATCGTCCTGCGCCTGCTCATGGCGTTCGCGAGCGGCGCCCTCATCGGCATGAACCGCGAATTCCGCGGCAAGCCCGCCGGTTTCCGCACGTTCGGGCTCGTGAGCATAGGGTCCGCGGTCGTGGTCATCGTCATGGAGATGGAGTTCGGCACGGGCGCCGACGCCGTCAGCCGTGTGATCCAGGGCGTGCTCACCGGCATCGGCTTCCTCGGGGCCGGGGTCATTTTTCGCGGCGATGCGCCGGACAAGGTGGAAGGCCTCACAACCGCCGCGGCCGTATGGCTCACGGCCGGGCTGGGCATGGCGGCGGGAGCGGGCCAGTACCTCATAGCAGGCGTGGGCACGCTGCTCGGACTGTCGCTCCTGCTCTTCGGAGGGCGATTCGAACGCTGGTTCCTGAAGCGGTGGAAGAACTCGAAGGAAACGGACGACGAATGAACGTCCAGGGCAAATGATTGCGATCGTCGAAGCTGCGCGCGCGGGCCTGCTGAAGCGCGAGCACTGGGGCCGGAACATCGTCGCAGGTCTCGTCGTCGGCGTGGTGGCGTTGCCGCTCGCGATGGCATTCGCAATCGCCTCCGGCGTGAAACCCGAACAGGGGCTCTACACAGCGATCGTCGCGGGAGCCGCCGTCTCGCTCTTCGGCGGAACGCGCATTCAGATCGCCGGCCCCACCGGCGCATTCGTCGTCATCCTCGCGGGTGTGACCGCGGCACATGGCGTGGAGGGCCTGCTTCTCGCCTCGTTGATGGCGGGCATCATCCTCATTCTGCTTGGCGCCGCACGGCTCGGCGTCGTCATCCGGTTCATCCCGCATCCCGTGATCGTCGGGTTCACCGCGGGCATCGGCGTCGTCATTTTCGTCAGCCAGTGGAAGGACTTCTTCGGGTTACAGGCCGCGCCCACCGAGCACTTCCACCAACAGGTCTGGCAGCTGCTGCAGGCGTTTCCGGACATGAGTTTCCGGACTGCCGCGATCGGCATCGGCACGCTGCTCCTCGTCATTTACGGGCCGCGTATCCCGGGGCTGGGCAGAGTGCCGGGGCCGCTCACAGCGATGATCGCAGCCACGGTCGCGCACTCGGCGCTGGGGCTGGATGACGTCGCCACCATCGGCACGGCGTTCGGCGGCATCCCGAGCGGCCTTCCGAGCATCTCGTTTCCCGAGGTGACGTTTGCAAAGATCGTCACGCTGATCCCCGCCGCCTTCACCATCGCGATGCTGGGCGCCATCGAATCCCTGCTTTCCGCCGTCGTCGCGGACGGGATGGCGGAGACACGGCACGACTCGAATCAGGAGCTCATCGGCCAGGGCGTCGCCAACGTGCTCAGCCCGCTCTTCGGCGGGTTCGCGGCCACCGGCGCGATCGCGCGCACGGCCACGAACTTCCGTAACGGCGCCAACTCCCCCATCGCCGGCGTCGTGCACGCCGTGCTCCTCGTGCTGGTGCTGCTCGTCCTGGCGCCGCTCGCCGCGAAAATTCCGCTGGCGGCCCTCGCCGCAATTCTCTTCGTGACCGCCTGGAACATGAGCGACGCGAAGCACTTCTTCCATCTCGCCCGCAGCTCGCCGCGCGCGGACATCGCGATCCTGCTGATCACCTTCGCGCTCACCGTCTTCGCGGATCTCGTGGTCGCCGTGAACGTCGGCGTCATTCTGGCGATGCTTCAGTTCCTCCGGCGCATGTCGAGCAGCGTGGAGGTGCGCGCGGAAAACGAGCAGACCTTGCGCGCGGAGCTGGCCTCGCGTGGGCTCAATCGCCTGCCCTCGAATGTGATGGTCTACACCATCGACGGGCCGTTCTTCTTCGGCGCCGTGGAAAGCCTGGACAGGGCCCTACGCAAAAACCACCTCGACCCCGGCTACATCGTGATCCGCCTCGGACGCGTGCCGTTCATGGATGCCACCGGGCTGCAAACCCTGCGCGACGTCATCCGCAACCTCGAACGGCGGGGAGTGCGGGTTCTGCTGAGCGAAGCGAACGCGCGAGTGCATGGGAAGCTCGTGAATGCGGGAATCGTGAACGTGGACCCACGCCACTCGAATCACTTTCCGGACCTGCACGCCGCTCTTGCGGCCACAGAGATCCCGGATCACACCCTCCGGGCGGGGTGAACTGAGCGCGTTCGCGGGCCCACCGCGCTCGAAACTGGTGCGTAGCCGTTGAGGCTGGTGCACAGACGCCCGCGCCCTCTGCGGTACCCGTAATTTTGCTGATAGCAGGTATTTGTCTGAGAGCGAATCCTCACGGCGTTTCGAGGCTTGGTGGTATCGTTTGCGCCCCAAATTTGGCGCGAAATTCGAGGAGTGCATGGTCGCGAAGGTCATCGACGGCAAGCAGGTCGCTGCGAGCATCCGCCAGGAATGTCGGGAAAGAGTTGAAGCACTGAGGCGGAAGACGGGCATCACCCCCGGTCTCGCGGTCATCCTGGTCGGTGACAACCCCGCTTCGGCCATTTATGTCGCCAACAAGGTGCGCGCCTGCGCGGAGGTCGGCATCCAGTCCTTCAGGAAAGAGCTGCCCGCCACCATCGACACGGATTCGCTCGTTGCGCAGATCGATGCGCTGAGCCGGGATCCGGCCATTCACGGCATCCTCGTCCAGCTGCCCCTGCCCCCGCACATCGACATGCGGCGCGTGCTGAGCTCCATCGCGGCCGAGAAGGACGTGGACGGCTTCCACCTCTACAACGTCGGCGGCCTCGTCGTCGGCAACACCGTGTTCCCCCCCTGCACGCCCTACGGCGTCGTGCGGATCCTGGAGTTCGAGAAGATTCCGGTCGAAGGGCGCAACGTCGTCGTCGTGGGCGCGAGCAACATCGTCGGCAAGCCGATGGCGCTCATGCTCATGCAGCGTGAGGCCACGGTCAGCATCTGCCATGCGAAAACGGTGGATCTCGCGCAGTACACCATCCTCGCGGACATTCTCGTCGTCGCCGCTGGCCGGCCGAACCTCATCCTGCCGCAGATGGTGAAGACCGGCGCCGTGGTCATCGACGTCGGCATCAACCGACTGCCGAACGGCAAGATCGCGGGCGACGTGGATTTCGAAGGCGTGAAACAGAAGGCGTCGTACATCACTCCCGTTCCGGGCGGTGTCGGACCGATGACCGTCACGATGCTGCTGGTAAATACGATCACGTCCGCAGAACGCGCAGCAGGTGTTCCTGCGATTCCACCCCTCGCTACCGCGGCGACGGTTTAGCTCCACAAGCGCGGAGCGCGTGTAAGATAGCGCTCCGGTTTGGTCGGGAAGATTCGTCGGGGAAAAACGTGAGCTCAACGCTGCGTGAGCAATTGCTGAAGGCCGGCCTGGTCACAGAGAAGCAGGTGCAGGCCGCCGAACAGAAGCAGCGGCCGCCGAAACAGGCGCGACACAAACCGCCTCCGCCCCCATCGAAGGAGAAGCTCGCCGCGGAACAACAGCGGGCGGCGAAGGCCGCACGCGACGCGGAGCTCAACAGGCAGCGCCAGCTGGCGGCCGAAGCCAAGGCGCGCGCCATGGAGATCAAGCAGCTCATCGAGCAGCACAAGCTGCCCAAGATCCTGGACAGCGACGATCGCTTCAATTTCGTCGCCGGCAAGAAGCTGCGATTCATCCTCGTGGACAAGGCGATGCGCGAAGGCATCGACAAGGGGACGCTTTGTATCGTTCGTTACGACGGGCGCAGCGAAGTGGTCCCCGCGGCCATCGCGGATCGCATCCGCGAGCGCGACGAGCGCGCGGTCGTGAAGCTGGGCAGCGGCAGCGATGCGCCGGTCGACGAGAACGATCCGTACAAGGATTTCGTCGTTCCCGACGACCTCAAGTGGTAGTTGTCCGGCGCAGGAACGCGACTACTTTCTCCAGCGCCTCGCCCCGGAAAAACACATCGCCTCCGTGCGCCGCGCCGTGGAGCACCTCGAGCTCCGCGTCCAGCCCGAGCTTCTTGTACGCGCCATGGAGCTCGTGCGACTGGTTGATCGGCATCTGCGGATCCTGATCCCCATGCAACAGCAGCAGCGGCGGATCTGACGCATCCACGTGCGCCACGGGGCTTGCCAGCGTCGCGAGCTCCTTCGCATTCTCCGGCAACGCCCCGAGCAGCCGCTCCAGCGCGGGCTTGCGCACGCCCAATCCGAACGGCGTCGACTGCGCGAGGATCGAATTGAGGTTCGACGCGCCAAAGTAGCTCACGATCGCCTGCACGCCCGATGACTGCTTCGCGTACTCGCCGCCCACAGTCCCCTCTAGCTCCGTGTGCCCGTTGGTAACGCCCACCAGCGCCGCGAGATGCCCTCCCGACGATGCCCCGGCAATCGCGATCTTGTCGGCGCGATACCCGTATTCCGCCGCCTTCGCGCGAAGGAATCTGATGCCCGCCTTGATGTCGTGCACGTTCGCGGGAAAACGGGCCTCCGTCGTCTGCCGGAAATCGAGGCTCGCGACCGCAAAGCCGTTCGCCACCAGCTCCGCCGGATAGTTGCTCTTGTTTCCCGCGGACCACGCGCCACCGTGCACCCAGACGACGAGCGGCGGGTTCCGCACGCCGGCAGGCATGTGGATATCCAGACCCAGCGGTTTACCGTCCACCGTGGCGTAGACGACGTCCTTGAGCTCTCGCGCGGACTGCGCGCCGGCGACGGATGAAATCAGCGTCATGATGGTCATGATCCACAGCGGTACGGCTTTCACGCTTCCCCCCTTCCCGCGCCTTGCCGGAATTCTACGCAGACCCGCTCAAGTCTCCGACAATTGCTTGAAATTGCGCCCGATTGCGGCCTATTGCGCAATTCCGAAAAAGCCGCTTGTGAGAGCGCCCGGTGAATTAGAATGCCCGGCTTTTGAATCGGGGCGGGCCCCGCCGCCCGGAAAACATGCTCTCCACTGTCAACGTCGCCATCCAGTTCGGCTCGAAGCCGCTTTTCGAAAACGTCTCGGTCAAGTTCACTGATGGGAACCGCTACGGGCTCATCGGCGCGAACGGCTGCGGCAAATCCACGCTCATGAAGGTGCTCGCGCGGGACCTCGAACCGACCGCCGGCGACGTGATGCTCCAGACCGGCCTGCGTCTCGGCAAACTGAACCAGAACCAGTTCGCCTACGAAGACGAGCGCGTGCTGGATGTCGTGATGCAGGGTCACGTCGAGATGTGGAAGGCCATGCAGGAGCGCGACCGCATCTACGCCAATCCGGACGCCACCGACGCGGACTACATGAAAGCCGCCGAGCTCGAAGAGAAGTTCGCGGCCTACGGCGGTTACGACGCGGAAGCGCGTGCCGGCAGCATCCTCACGGATGCGGGCGTCCCCGAATCCCTGCACAACGGGCCGATGCGCGAGGTGGCCCCGGGCCTCAAGCTGCGCGTGCTGCTCGCGCAGGCGCTTTTCTCGCGCCCGGACGTGCTGCTCCTCGACGAGCCGACGAACAACCTGGACATCCATTCCATCCGGTGGCTCGAAGGCGTGCTGAACAACTACGACGCCACGATGATCATCATCAGCCACGACCGGCACTTCCTGAACCAGGTGTGTACGCACATCGCGGACCTGGACTACCAGCAGCTGAAGATCTATCCCGGCAACTACGACGACTTCATGCTCGCCTCCATGCAGGCGCGCGAGCGCGTCGAGGCGGCGAATGCGAAGGCGAAGGAGCGCATCTCGGACCTGCAGGAGTTCGTGCGCAGGTTCTCGGCGAACGCCTCGAAGGCGAGGCAGGCGACGTCGCGCAAGAAGCTGCTGGAGAAGATCAAGATCGAGGAGGTGAAGCCCTCGTCGCGGCAGAACCCGTACATCCGGTTCGAGCAGGCGAAGAAGCTGTATCGCTCGGCGGTCAACGTCGAAGGCGTGAGCTTCCGGTATCCGGAGTCGGACGTCACGGTGATCGACAACGTGTCGTTCCATGTCGAGGCGGGCGAGCGCATCGCCATCATCGGGCGCAACGGTGTCGGCAAGACGACCCTGATGCGCCTTCTCGCGGGCGACCTCAAGCCGAACGCCGGCGAGATCACGTGGGTGGAGAACGCGCAGGTCGGCTACATGCCGCAGGATCCGCAGGCCGAGTTCGCGGAGAAGCTCGATCTCTTCACGTGGATGTCGCAGTGGACCGGCCGGGGCGACGACGATCTCATCGTGCGCGCCACGCTCGGGCGACTGCTGTTCTCGGGTGACGAGACGAAGAAGTCCGTGCAGGTGCTCTCAGGCGGCGAGAAGAACCGCATGATCTACGGCAAGCTCATCCTCACGAAGCCGAACGTGCTGGTCATGGACGAGCCGACGAACCACATGGACATGGAAACGATCGAGTCGCTGCAGATCGCGCTGGAGAAGTTTCCGGGCACGCTCATTTTCGTTTCGCACGATCGGGAGCTCGTGAGCGGGCTTGCGACGCGCATCATCGAGATCCAGCCCGGCGGGAAGATCGCTGACTTCCGCGGCACGTACGATGAGTACCTGAGGTCGCAAGGCGTGGAGCCCTGAAGAGAGGGAAAGCCCTCAATCGCCGGGCGGCTCGCAAGTCCGGAGCGCCGATTCGTTATCCCCGGTTTCCGAGCCGCCCGGCGATTGAGGGCCCTCTTCACTTCCTGATCGCCAGCACCCCGTCCAAAACGAGCTCGGTGGAGAACCCCGCAGGGCGCAGCCGCGCGGCCACCTCCTTCGGCACATCCCGCCCCGAAGTGAGCTTGTTCGGCGTCCCCGTGTAGTGAAAGAGCCGCCCCTTGCGCCTGAGCACCCGCGCAAGCTCCGCATAGAACGCCTGCGAATACAGCTCCCCCGCAATCCCAAACCTCGGTGGATCGTGAAGCGCGGCGTCCATCGACGCATCGGGCAGCGACCCGATCTCCTTCGAGACATCCCCCTCTGACAGCACTAGCCGCGCGTCAGCCTGCGGCGACCAGGGGTTCAGGCTCCGAAGCCAGATCACATCCGGATTCTTCTCGAACGACCGCACCTCGCTCGCCCCACCCCGCAGGCACCATGCCGCGAAGTACCCAAGCCCCGCGCACGTATCGAGAACCCGCTTCCCGCCCGGCTGAATGAGCTCGACCTTCTTGCGCGCATCCTCGTACGGTGACACGGTGGCCGTCGGCAGCATCTTGATCCCGTCGATCTCGAACGTCGGCGGCCCCCATTCCGTCGGCACCAGCTTGATGAGGGAGCGCGTGAACCGGGAGACAGGCTGGAACGCCGCCCCATCCCAGTAATAGACCGTCCGCTCCTTGCAGGCCTTCAGCCTCGGGTATCGCACGCCCTGCCAGACCCACCCCTCGTCCCCCGCCAGCTCCACCGTCGTCCGGGAAAGCCCGAGATCCAGCGAGCACTCGACGGACGTCGCGCCCGCTCGCGCGGCAGCTTCGATCTCCTCGTGGACTTGCAGCGTGATGAGCGGGCCCATGGCGCGGGAATTCTAGCCCCCTGCTGCTATAGTCGCGCGGTCTTCACGGGCGAAAGCACACTCCAATGAGCACACTCAGCAGCGAAGGTATTTCGAACGTCAGCCGGCGCAGCGTCCTGAAGGGCGGAGCGGCGTTGACCCTCGCCATCGCCGTGTCTCGCGGCCAGATGCTCGAAGCCGCCCAGGCGAGCACCGGACCGGCCGCATTCGTGCCCAACGACTTCATCCGCGTGTCGAGCGACGGCATCGTCACCATCGTCTCCAAGCACCTGGAGATGGGCCAGGGCATCTTCACCGGTCTCGCCACACTCATCGCCGAAGAGCTCGATGCGAGCTGGAGCCAGCTGCGCATGGAGAACGCGCCCGTGGATCCGCGCTACAACAACGTGTTCATGCGCCTGCAGGGCACCGGCGGCAGCACGTCCATGTCGAATTCGTTCGACCAGTACCGCAAGGCCGGCGCCGCCGCGCGCGCCATGCTCGTGAGTGCCGCCGCGAAGCGCTGGAACGTCCCGGAAAGCGAGATCAGGACGCAAGACGGCAAGGTCTCGCACGCCTCCGGAAAGAGCGCCGGATTCGGCGAGCTCGTCGCGGACGCGGCGAAGCTCCCCGTCCCGAAGGAGATCCGCCTCAAGGATCCGAAGGAGTTCCGGTTCATCGGCAAGCCCCAGCGCCGCATCGACGCGCCCGAGAAGTCGCGCGGCACGGCCGTGTACACGCAGGACGTGCAGCTGCCCGGCATGCTCACCGCGGTCGTCGCGCACCCGGAGCGCTTCGGCGCGAAGGTGAAGAGCTTCGACGCCACGAAGGCGAAGGCCGTCCCCGGCGTGCACTCCGTCGTCGCGTTCGAATCGCCGCTCACGAGCGGCGTCGCCGTCATCGCGAAGAATTTCTGGTCCGCACGCAAGGGCCGCGAAGCGCTCACCATCGAGTGGGACGAGTCGAAAGCCTTCCGGCAGAGCACGCCGCAGATGCTGGCCGAGTATCGCGCGCTCGCCGCGAAGCCCGGCATCCGCGCGCGCTGGGAAGGCGATCCCGAAGGCGCGATGGCCGGCGCCGTGCGCACCATCGAAGCGACTTACGAATTCCCCTTCCTGGCGCACGCCACGATGGAGCCGATGAACATCGTCGTGCGCCTCGGCGAAAAGGAATGCGAAGTCTGGAACGGCGAGCAGAACCAGACGAGCACGCAGAACGCGCTCGCGAAGTTCCTCGGCCTGCCGCCGCAGGCGATCAGCATCCACATGCTTTACGCGGGCGGCAGCTTCGGCCGTCGCGGCAACTTCGCCGTCGACTACCCGCTTGAGGCCGCGGCGATCGCGAAGGCATCCGGCCTCAAGGTGCCCATCAAGCTCGTGTGGACCCGTGAGGACGACACTCGCGCCGGCGCGTATCGCCCGATGTACGTGCACTCGCTCAAGGCCGGCATCGACAAGGACAATCGCATCGTCGCCTGGAGGCACAGCATCGTCGGCCAGTCCGTGATGAAGGGCACTCCGCTGGAGATGATGATGCGCAATGGCATCGACCCCTCCTCCACCGAGGGGGCCAGCAACCTGCCCTACGCGATTCCCAACGTCGCGGTCGAAGTGCACAACGTCGAATCGCCGATCCCGACGTGCTTCTGGCGCTCCGTCGGATCGAGCCATAACGCGTTCGCCACCGAGTGCTTCCTTGACGAGATCGCGCGCGCCATCAAGGCGGACCCGCTCACGTTGCGCCGATCGTTGCTGGCGAAGCATCCCAGGCACCTCGCGGTGCTGGACGCGCTCGCCGCCCGGGCGGGATGGGGCAAGTCCCGCGGCGAGGGCCGTTACGCGGGCATCGCGGTCCACGAATCATTTGGCTCGGTTGTCGGTCAAGTGGCGCACATCGCGCGCACGTCGACGGGCCTTCGCTTCGAGAAGGTGTACTGCGTCGTCGATTGCGGGCTCGCGGTGAACCCGAACGTCGTGGCCATGCAGCTCGAGTCGGGCATCGGCTACGGCCTCTCGGCCGCGCTTCACGGCGCCATCACGTTCAAGGACGGGCGCGTCGAGCAAGGCAATTTCCACGAGTATCCGGTTGCCCGCATCCACGACATGCCGGATGTGGACGTTCACATCCTGCCGGCGGCGGCTCCCCAGCCGAGCGGCATCGGCGAACCGGGCACGCCGGTCATCGCCCCGGCGCTGGCGAACGCGATCGCCAGCATCGACGGCAAGCCGATCCACGCGATGCCGTTCGGTTCGCGCATGTCGTTCACCTGAAGCAACCGAGCGAGGACCGGCGCGTTTTTTCACGCGACCGGTAAAAGTCTCCGTAGCGGCGACGTCCGAGTTGCCGCTGGCCCGTCCTGGGCCCTCTCCCGCCTTTGCTGCTCCGGCATGGAACTTGAAAGCCGCAGCGGGTTTGATCTCCCGCCGTGGCACGGGGAAAGAGTCCCCGCCTGGACACCTATAAAGAAGATCGCTTCATGACCGGGTCAACACTGTCTTCGAGCCGGAGCCGGAACATCCGCTCCGGCCTGCCGCTGCCCGCGGGTCCGCTCGTGGGCTTTTCGCTGGCCGTCCTCGCGCTGGTGATCATCACTTTCTACCGGCAAAGCTCGCTCGAAGGCAGCCGGGAGAGCGCGGAGCGCGTCACGCACACCATGGAAGTGATCGAGCGCATGCAGGGCCTGCTCTCGTCGATCACCGACGCGGAGACCGGCCAGCGCGGCTTCCTCCTGACGGGCGAGGAAACGTACCTTCAGCCATACAACGCGGCGACGAGCGGCCTCGACGCCCAGTTCGCCGCCGCCCGCGAGCTGGCGGACAACGACCCCCAGCAGGTGCGCCGCCTCGACGCCCTGCGCCGCCTCATGGACCAGAAGCTGGCGGAGATCGACCAGACCATCGCGCTCCGCCGCGAAGGCAAGTCCGCGGAAGCCCTGCGGCTCGTCAACTCGGACAGCGGCAAGGATGCGATGGATCGCATTCGGGTGCTGGTCGACGAGATCCGGTCCACCGAGCGCCGGCAGCTCGACAGCCGCCGCTCCGAATTCGACGAAGCGGCCAGCGCCACGTCCTTCGTGATGTGGGGCGGCTCGGTGCTGCTCCTGTTCCTCATCGGCGCTTCGGCGGTGATGACCTCGCGGGACTATCGCGCGCGCCAGACGCAGTCCTGGCTACGCAGCGGCCAGACGGAATTCAGCCGCCGCATCCAGGGCGAGCAGCGGATCGAAAAGCTCGGCGACAACATCCTCAACTTCGCCGCCGAATACCTGGGCGCCCAGGTGGGCGCGGTGTACGTGAACGACCAGGATGCGCTCCGGCGCGTCGCCGGATACGCGCTGGCGCCCGGATATGGCGGGGAAACGGTCGAGCGGGGTCAGGGCCTTCTCGGCCAGGCCGCGAAAGAAAACCGCTTCGTGCACATCAGGAACGTCCCTGAAGGCTACCTCCCCGTGGCGTCGTCACTTGGCCGCACGACGAGTCGCGAGCTGCTCATCACTCCGGCGGTCGCCGACGGCGAAGTGCATGCCATCGTGGAGATCGGCTTCCTGCAGCGGGTTCTGCCGGAGTCCGAGGAACTGCTCAGGCGCGTCTCCGAATCCCTCGCCATCGCCGTGCGTTCCGCGCGCGACCGGACGCGGCTCGAAGAGCTGCTCGCCGAAACGCAGCGCCAGTCCGAGGAGCTTCAAACCCAGCAGGAAGAGCTTCGCGTCTCGAACGAGGAGCTCGAGGTCCAGAGCCGCGCGCTCAAGGAATCCCAGGCCAATCTCGAAGCGCAGCAGGCGGAGCTCGAACAGACCAATTCGCAGCTCGAGGAGCAGACGCAGATCCTCGAGCATCAGAAGGACGAGCTCTCGCGCATCCAGCGCGCGCTCGCCGAGCGGGCCGCCGAGCTGGAGCGTGCGAACCAGTACAAGAGCGAGTTCCTGGCGAACATGAGCCACGAGCTGCGCACGCCGCTCAACTCCGCGCTGATCCTCGCGAAGATCCTTGCGGACAACAAGCAGGGCAATCTCACCGCGGAACAGGTGAAGTACGCGAATACGATCTCCTCCGCCGGGAAGGACCTGCTCGCGCTGATCAACGACATCCTGGATCTTGCGAAAATCGAGTCCGGCAAGATCGAGATGCAGCCGGAACGCGTGCCCGTCGAGCGCACCGTCGACGCGCTTCGGAGGATCTTCGAGCCCCTGGCGGTGGAGAGGCGGCTGGAGTTCGCCGTGACGCTCGATCCCGGTGTACCGCAAACGATCGAGACGGACCATCAACGGCTCGGGCAGATCCTGCGGAACCTCCTGTCGAACGCCGTGAAGTTCACCGAGCGCGGCTCCGTCCGGCTGCGTGTGAGCCCCCTGCCCGGCAACCGCATCGCCTTCGCCGTCCGGGACACGGGTATCGGCATCGAGGCGCATCAGCACGACATCATTTTCGAGGCGTTCCGCCAGGCCGACGGCAGCACTCATCGCAAGTTCGGCGGGACGGGGCTCGGCCTTTCGATTTCGCGGGATCTCGCACGCCTTCTGGGCGGCGACATCACTGTCGAGAGCACCCCGGGCCAGGGAAGCACATTCACTCTCGAACTACCGCTCGTGTACGCGGGGCCGGCAGCGAACGCGGGAACGCCCGTGGCAAGAGCGATTGCCTCGCCGGCCGTTGCCGTGGAGCGCGCCAACGTCGCGCGCAGTGAGGCGCTCGCCGAGCCTGGGCGCGCCGAAATCGGCCCCAGCGAGATCGAAGACGACCGCGCGAACCTGGACAGCGCCAACCGGCACATCCTGATCGTCGAGGACGATCCGAACTTCGCGACGATCCTGCGCGACCTCGCCCGCGAGATGGGTTTTCGCACGGTCGTCACGCACACCGCCTCCGATGGACTCGCCGCCGCGACGAAGTACATCCCGAGCGCGATCCTGCTCGACATCAACCTGCCCGATCACTCCGGCCTCGGCGTGCTGGACCGGCTGAAGCGCAACCCGCAGACGCGCCACATCCCGGTGCACGTCGCATCCGTCGCGGACTTCACTCGCGAAGCCCTGGAGCTCGGCGCCATCGGCTACGCGCTGAAGCCCGTGAAGCGCGAGGAGCTTGTCGACGCCTTCCAGAAGCTCGAAGCCAAGCTGACCCAGCAGATGCGCCGCGTGCTCGTCGTCGAAGACGATGCACGCCAACGCGAAAGCATTCGCCAGCTGCTCATCAACGGCGATGTGGAGATCCTGGGCGTCGAGACCGCGCGCGAAGCGCTGGACGAGCTGAAGCGCGGCACCTTCGACTGCATGGTGATGGACCTCAACCTGCCGGACCTGAGCGGCTACGAGCTGCTCGAACAGATGGGAGAACAGGAGGCGGTCTCGTTCCCGCCGGTGATCGTCTACACCGGCCGCTCGCTCACGCGCGACGAGGAGCAGCGGCTGCGGCGCTACTCACGCTCCATCATCATCAAAGACGCGCGCTCGCCGGAGCGGCTGCTCGACGAAGTCACCCTCTTCCTGCACCAGGTCGAAGCGAAACTCCCGGTCGAGCGACAGCGGATGCTGCGCGCGGCGCGCAGCCGCGAGTCCGCGCTCGAGGGTCGGCGTATCCTCGTGGTGGAGGACGACGTGCGGAACATCTTCGCGCTCTCGAGCTTGCTGGAGCCAGCCGGCGCGCAGATCGAAATCGCGCGCAACGGCAGGGAGGCGCTCGACATGCTCACGCGCAACCAGAACGGCACCGCCAACGCCATCGATCTCGTGCTCATGGACATCATGATGCCGGAGATGGACGGGCTCACCGCCATGCGCGAGATCCGCACGAAACCCGAATGGACGAAGCTTCCGATCATCGCCCTCACGGCGAAGGCGATGAAGGACGACCAGGAGAGGTGTCTCGCCGCCGGCGCCAACGACTACATCGCAAAGCCGCTGGACGTGGAGAAGCTCATGTCCCTCGTTCGCGTGTGGATGCCACGCTGACGCGCGCCGCCCGGAGACCTTCAGCGTGGCCGCCCCGAAACCCGATCTTGAGCTGTCGCTTCTCATCGAGGCGATCTACCACCGCTATCACTACGACTTCCGGCAGTACGCGAGGGCGTCGCTGAAGCGGCGGCTCGCGGCCGCCATGCCCAGGCTCGGGTGCGAAACGATCTCGCAGGTGCAGGACAAGGTGCTGCATCAGCCCGAATCGTTCCACACGCTGCTGAACTTCCTCACCATCCCGGTGAGCGAGATGTTTCGCGATCCGCGGTACTTCCGCGCGCTGCGCGAATCCGTGGTGCCCCTGCTCCGCACGTATCCTTCGCTGAAGGTGTGGGTCGCCGGGTGCAGCACAGGCGAGGAAGCGTACTCGCTCGCCATCCTGCTCCGCGAAGAAGGACTGCTTTCGCGCACGCTCATCTACGCGACGGACATCAATCCGCACACGTTGCAGAAAGCGCAGGCCGGCGTGTACGACGCGGAACGCATCGCCGGCTTCACCGAGAATCACAGGCGCTCGGGCGGCACCGTGTCTCTTTCCGAGTACTACACGGCGGCGTACGGCCGGGCGGTGTTCGACAAATCCCTGAAGCAGCACATCGTGTTTTCGGATCACAGCCTCGCGACGGACAGCGTGTTCGCCGAAGTGCAGCTCGTGTCGTGCCGGAACGTGCTCATCTATTTCAATCGCGAGCTCCAGGATCGGGCCATCGGGCTCTTCCGGGGCGCGCTTTGCCGGAAGGGATTTCTCGGCATCGGCGCGAAGGAAAGCCTGCGATTCACCTCGCATGCGGACGCCTTCACGCCGATCTGCGTCGAGGAGCGGATCTACCAGAAGAGCGCGGATCCATGAGCACCTCCGCGCCGCTTTCGGATCGCATCGACGCCGTGGTCATCGGTGGCTCCGCCGGCGCCGTCGAGGCGCTGTGCGGGCTGCTCCCCTTCGTGCCGGCGACGATCCGAGTGCCGATCCTGATGGTGCTGCATCTTCCGCGCGACCGCCCGAGCCTGCTCGAGGAGGTGTTCTCGCCTCGCTGCGCATGTCCCATTCGCGAGGCACAGGACAAGGATCCGATCGAGCCGGGCACCGTGTACGTCGCCCCGCCGGACTATCATCTTCTGGTCGAGCCTGGCCCGCAGGTCAGCCTGTCCGTCGACGAGGTGATCCACTTCTCGCGCCCGTCCATCGATGTGCTTTTCGAATCCGCCGCGGATTTCTACCGCGACCGTGTTCTCGGCATCATCCTCACGGGAGCCAACGAAGATGGCGCGGAGGGCCTCGCCGCCATTCAGCGCGCCGGCGGTATCGTCGTGGTTCAGAGCCCGCGGGATGCACAGGCATCGGCCATGCTGAAAGCGGCGATGAATCGCAGCCCGTCCGCACTCGTTCTCTCGCTCGCCGACATTGCGAGCCTGCTGCGCACCCTCGAACCGGACCCCGCGCCGGCAGCTCCACGCAACCCCGAGGATCAGTGATGCCGGTTCCCGTGAAATGCCTCATCGTCGACGACCTGGAGGAGAACCTCCTCGCCCTCGCGGCCCTGCTGCGAGAGGAAGGCGTCGAAGTGTTGATGGCGCGATCCGGCCCCGAGGCGCTGGAGCTGCTGCTCGTTCACGACGTCGCACTGGCTTTCCTGGATGTTCAGATGCCCGGCATGGATGGCTTCGAGCTGGCGGAGCTCATGCGTGGCAGCGAGCGTACGCGGCACGTGCCGCTCATCTTCGTGACGGCGGCCTCGCGGGATCATCATCGAATGTTCAAGGGATACGATGCCGGCGCGGTGGATTTTCTCTACAAGCCGATCGAGCCGCATATCCTGAAGAGCAAGGCGGACGTGTTCTTCCAGCTTCATCGTCACAGGCAGCAGCTCGCGCAGGAGTTGCATGAGAGGACGGAGGCGCTGCGGCTCAGCGAGATGTTCACGGCGGTGCTGGGGCACGATCTGCGGAATCCTTTGAACGCCATTGTCACGTCTGCGTATCTGTTGCAGCGGCAGTCGACGGAAGGGGCTGTGAAGCAGAGCGCGGAGCGGATTCTGTCGAGCGGGAAGCGCATGGGGCGGATGATTCAGGACATGCTGGACCTGGCTCGCGCGCGGCTTGCGGGCGGGATTCCGCTCAGGCGGGAGCCGCTGGATCTTGGGACGCTTATCGAGCGCGTCGTGCGGGAGCATCAGACGACTTATCCGGCGCGCCAGATCATGTGGCTTCCCGAGGGGGAGCTGTGGGGGGATTGGGATGCGGATCGGCTCGCGCAGGTTGCGTCGAACCTTATTGGGAATGCGCTCCAGTATGGGCTGAGGGATGTGCCGGTCGAGGTGCGGGCGGATGGGAGTGATGAGGCTCGCGTTGTGCTTTCTGTGACGAACGGCGGGTCGATTCCGGCGGATATCCTGCCGCATATCTTCGATCCGTTCCGTGGGGGCAAGCGGGAGACGGGGCGGAGCGAGGGGCTTGGGCTCGGGTTGTATATCGTGGAGCAGCTGGTGCAGGCGCATGAGGGGGCCATCGAAGTCGATTCGGGGAGCTCGTCGTTGACGACGTTCCGGGTGACTCTGCCGCGACATGCTCGCGCGGCGGCTGCGTCGCGCGCCGATTCCCACTCGGCGTCGGGTTCGAAGTCAGATCGGGCTTCGGGGCCGGCGTCCGGGCCTGCTCCGGGACCCGGGCCAGGCAGCTCGCGTCCGAGTGCCTGACTATCCGTTACGGCGACACGTCCACATGGATCTTCAGCAAGTCTGGATCGTGAGGCACGGAGAGACGGCCTGGTCTCTCAGCGGGCAGCACACCGGCCGCACGGATATCCCCCTCACCGCTCATGGCGAGCAGCAAGCAAGCGCGCTAACGACGAGACTCTCGGCGCATTCGTTCGCGCGTGTGTTGACGAGCCCCCTGATTCGCGCACGCCGGACGTGCGAGCTGGCGGGGTTCGCAGACCGTGCCGAGATCATCGACGATCTCATGGAGTGGGATTACGGTGCGTACGAAGGCAGGCGCACGGCCGAGATCCGCGCGGAACGGCCGGACTGGAGTCCGTTCGAGCACGGCTGTCCGGGCGGGGAGCAGCTCGCGGATGTCACGGCGCGCGCCGAACGCGTCATTGCGCTCGTTCGCGAGGTGAAGGACGACGTCCTTTTGTTCGCACATCGAGACATCCTGCGCGTCCTCGCGGCCCGCTGGATCTTGCTCGATCCCCTGGACGCGCGGCGGTTGTATCTCGACGCTGCGTCAGTGAGCGTGCTTGGGTTCGATCACACGCCGAGCGAGCCCATCCTCAAGTCACTCAACACCTGACCAGAAGTCGTTTGCCCGGCTTCCCGCGCGCTCGCGTTGCCTCACGTGGGTGGTTTCGGTCGATCCGAAATGGTTTGGCGAGGACGTGAGCGGGCCCGATCCGGCCTGGTGCGAGCGATCGTCACTCCGCGACTAGTGACGCAGCAGCCGGCATGGGAAGCCACCGCTGCCGCTCACAACCCCCTTTGCCGCAGCACCCCGCCGCACCGACCTGCCGCCGTGCGCTCCCGTACCAGACCACATCACTCCAAACGTTTCCGCCGGAAACGCGTCCAGCCGCGCTCGATGATGTCGCCGCCGGCGACTGCGATCGATGCGCTGCTGTAGCTCACCCATCACGCCAGACGTTTCAGCGGAAACGTGTCTGACCGCGCTCGATGGAGTCAGCGGCAGCGAGCGGGCGTAGCCCGCGTACTCTTGCTCGACGTCCGATGTGCCGCGCCGCTCGGCGCGCCGCCGACTCGCGAGAACTGCGACCCCACTCGCTTACGCACAACCTGGCGGCGATGAGGGCAGGAACGGCTGTGATGCTGCGCGACGCTGTGGATGCGATGGACGCGGCGGGCGGCGCGGCGGCTGGGTCTGGACGCCGCGTCGATTGCGCGTCGGTGAGCGTCCTGGGGCGGCGCTCACCGCCTGGAACGCTCGTGCTTATCAGGCCGCCCTCTCGTGCTTATCAGGCGCCCTCTCGTGCTTATCAGCGCCCTCTTCTGCTTATCAAGCGCTTTGCTGCTTCCCCGCCCTGTCGAGCGCCGCGAAGTCCTCATCGGACAGATCTATGTTCACGGCCGCCGTGTTCTCCTCAAGATGCGCCACCTTCGAAGTACCGGGGATCGGCAGCATCACGGGGCTGCGCTTGAGAATCCACGCGAGCGCGATCTGGCTCGGCGCCGCTCCATGCTTCTTCGCGATCTTGTCGAGAACCGTTCCGGGCCCCGCGAGATCACCCGCAGCAAGCGGATACCACGGAATGAATCCGATGCCCTTCTTCGTGCAGTACTCGACGACGTCCTCGCTGGCGCGATCCACAAGGTTGTAGCGGTTCTGAACCGTCGCCACACGAAACACCCTGGAGGCCGCCTCGATCTCCGACACCGACACCTCGCTCAGCCCCGCATGAGCGATGACACCCGTCGACAGCAGTTCCTTCACCGCCGAGAACTGCTCGTCCCGAGGCACCTTCGGATCGATGCGATGAAGCTGCCAAAGCCCGATGCGCTCGACCCCAAGCCGCCGGCGGCTCGTGTGAGCCTGCTGGATGAGGTACTCGGGGCGGCCGAGCGGAATCCACCGATCCGGCCCGGTGCGGGCAAGCCCCGCCTTCGTCGCCACGACGACGCCGCCCGAATACGGGTGAAGCGCCTCGCGGATGAGCTCCTCCGACACATTCGGCCCGTACGAATCGGCCGTATCGATGAAATTGATGCCGAGGTCAGGCAGCCGGCGAAGAGTGCGCAACGCTTCGGCTCGATCCGGAGGATCGCCCCAGATGCCCGCGTCCGTGATGCGCATGGCGCCGAACCCGAAACGGTTCACCTCCAGCTCGCCACCGATGCGAAACGTGCCCGCGCGGGCGGCATTGATCGCCTGGTTCATTTCGTCACTACCTCGTCAGTCGCCAGGGTTCACGCCCAGACCGGCAGTCCCCAGCACTTTTCGCGCCGGACGGCCCGCCGCCTACTCCGCAATGATCTTCGCGAGCAGCGTCGCCAACGCCTCCGGTGCCGTGACCGCTGGAGAATGACTCGCATCGATCTCGTGATAGCTCCACCGCTCCCGCTTCGCGCGCTCCGCAAACGGCAGGAACGTGTCCCCCGGCGCAACGCGCGTACATCGTATGTATGCCCGTGGGACTTTCGAATCCCCATTTCGGAGCTTGACCGGCGTATCGAAGCACTTGAAAGGCTGCGGCATCCGATGGGCCGCAATCCACCTCACATCCTCCGGCGACGTATCCGGCGGCGGCGGATTCGGCGGCGCGCGCCACCCATCGCCCGCCTTCACGTTCGCGCGCATGGCTTCCTGCGCCTGCGGCGGCATCAGGCTGACGAGCGATTGCCCGTCCTTCGGCACGAACGCATCGAGATAGATGATCTTGCGGATCAGCTCCGGAACGCGATCCGCCACGACGGTCGCCACCATTCCGCCGTAGCTGTGCGCGAGAAGAACGAAGTCCTTCAGCTCCTCATGCTTGATGACGCCGAGGATGTCCTGAACATGCGTCTCCAGATCGACGGAAGGATTCGCGAGGTGCTCGCGCTCTCCCAGCCCCGTGTAGGTGGGAGTGATGAACGGGAATCCCGCCGCCGCCATGAGCGGCCGCATCTTCTTCCAGGACCATGCGGCCGACCACGCGCCGTGCGCCAGAAGCACGGTCGGCCGGTCGCCGCTACCAGCGCCGCTCGATTGCGCGTTCGACGTAACCGCCAGTCCGGATGCCGCGAGCCCCGCGCCGGCAGCTGCTATGAATGTACGCCGTTTCATCATCCCCCCTCACGATCGACAGAGGGTCCGCAACATGCGCCGCGGACACCGGCTTGGCAAGGTTACGGGGCGCCACCCTGTGGTGGCCGAATGCGAAGCGGCGGCTTCGTGGCGGACGGCTCGCCACGCGCAGCCTCGTAGCTCTCTCTGAGCTTCGCGTGCTCGAGCAGGAGTCGAACCAGTTCCGGATCACGGCGGGTCGTTTCGACGACTTCTGCCGTACACCTATCGTTACCTCATCTCCAGCGAAAGTCGTCACGGGGATTTCACTCGCCTCGTGGGTGGTCGTGCTCTCGGCGGGACGTTTGCTGACGTTCTTCCGGCCGCCGTTCGCGCACCTGTCGCGCTCGGAGCTCGATGGGTTCTGGATTCACGTCGACGCGGATTGCCTCGACGACGCGGTGATGCCCGCAGTGGACTTTCGTCTGCCCGATGGGCTCTCCCCCGAAGAGCTCGAAACCGTGCTGAGGATGGCGCTCGACAGCGACCACGCCGTGGGCCTCGAAATCACGATCTACAATCCTGCGCTCGACTCCGATGGACGGGCCGGCAGGCTGCTCACCGACGTACTGATGCGCGCTCTGGTTTAAGATCGCGGCAGCGGAGTTGCGCGCAAAAGGAGCTCGCCTGCGATGGTCCGGTGGCTAAGGGTTGTGACCGCGCTGATGCTGGTCGCGTCTGTTACCGCTTCGTGCGCGACCGGGCGCGAGATCCCGGCGACCAAGCTTCCCGAGATGATGATCGAAGCCGTCGAGCGCAACGTTCCGAAAGCGGAAATCGAGGACGCCTTGCGCCGGATCATCGCGAACGAGCCGGTGTGCCTGCGCATTCCGCCCGCTCACTGGCTCGCCGTCAAGGGCCGCCCGCGCAGCGTGCGGTTCGATCTGCCGGACTGGGATGGCCGGGAGATCGCGCCCGACGCGGAGCAACGGCTGGATGCCTTCGTCGACATGGGATTCCTGACGAAGAGCCCCGTTCCGGGTCACGACGCGCGGTACGCCGAATACGACTGGACGTCCGAGGGGTTGCGGGTCTACGACGGTAGGGAAGCATTTCCGGCGGGCACGTTCTGTCCGCCGGCGGAGCGGCGTTTCGTCGCCATCGAACGCGTCAGATGGGACCACAGCGAGAAGCCGGCCGTGCTTCGCGTGGACTTCTCTCATACCGCTGACGACTATCCTTCCTGGATGCGCACGGAGGCCGTGCGCGCGCGCTATGCCTCACGGCTTCCGCCGCTTGGGATCGCATACAGCAGCGTGTCCCTCTATCGCATCTGGCGGAAGAGCGAGGATCCGGCGGAGAACGCGCCGCGAAGCGGGAAGCTCGAGCAGTGGTGCTATGACTACGTCCACAACCGGCCGATGCACTGTTCCATCGATCTGAACCGGGCGCTGGATCCGTGAGCGGTGCGAAGGCGGTTCCGTCCGCTGTGCCGATCGGGCGGCCGGCGGCGGAGATCGTCGTGAGCGAGCAGATGGTTCGCGCCCTGCTACGGATGGAGCGCCTGGCGCAGCATGGCAAGCCGCTCTCCGAACCGCTGCGCCTGGAGCACGTGAGGAAGTCCTGCGGCGCTACAGGGCCGTCACGGATTCGACGTGGCGGCGGGCGCGTGCGTGGGCGATCTCGTTTGGCGTCGTGCTAACGGAGAGCGGGCTCAGCGGGGATCCGAGCCATGCGTCGATTGGGAGGCGGACGCTGGAGAGACTGGCGGAAGGGCCGTGATCGAGCGGGGGCGATCGCCACACGTCAGGATCGTGCGGGCGTTCACCTAGCCACAGAGGCGCACTTCCGGTGCTCGCAATGCCCTCGTCGCAGACTCGCCAGCTCTCGTGCGCAGTGACGACACGCAGCCCGGGCACGCCTTCTACATCCCGGTCGTGCGTTACGAGTGGAACGTCGAAGCACATCGCGGTCGCGGCCGCCCATGCGTCAGGTAATGTCATGGCGCGGCCGATTTTGATGCATTGGCCAAGGATGCCGCCGCACACCTCCGCGATCTCGGTCGTGCACTCGAGCAGAAAGAAACGGCCAAGGAACTCGTCGAGGCACACTCTCCTTCGAGCTCCCCAGTTGTCCCTTTCGACTCCGGCGCGCAGTTCTGCGATCGTCAGCAGCGTAACGCCAGTGGGGCGCTCAGCGATAAGCCGCCGATACTCGAGACCGAGCGCATTCCTGCGAAACATGTACGAAACCGTATTCGTATCCGCGACGAGCTCGATGCGAGTTTTCATGCCGCTGCCCCATCGCGAGACGAGGATTCCTCCTCTTCGTCTTCCTCCCATGCTGCCCGCACGATAGCTTCGAGTTCTTCAGGGTTGATGGGGCCGACCCCTTGCTCCTCCGCCATCTGCGCGAGGGTCTTGCGCACGAATCCCGGACGCGGCGGCCGGTTGCGCACCGACTCCACCCATTCAACGAACTTCCGCTCTTCCGGCGTGTACTCATCCCATGGTTTGATCATGCTGCTCTCCCTGTCGTGAGATGTGAGAGCGGGACTCCTTCCCGCGAGGGCGCGCGATCTTACGGAAACTTCAAAGCGCTGTCTCGCGCAACTTCATGGGATCGGGTACGCGACAGAGATACGCGCTGCCGCTGGTTTCTCGGCGTTCGCCGGACGCTGGAGAGGCTGGCGGAAGGGCCGTGATCGGGCGGGGGCGATCGCCACACGTCAGGATCGTGCGGGCCCTCACCCAGCCACAGCGGACGAGTGCCCGTGCCTGCGATGTGCTCCTCGCAGATTCGCCAGCTCTCATGCGCAGTCACGACACGCAGCCCGGGCACGCCTTCTACATCCCGGTCGTGCGTCACTAGTGGAACGTCGAAGCACATCGCAGTGGCGGCGGCCCATGCGTCGGGTAATGTCATGGCGCGGCCGACCTTGATGCACTGGCCGAGGATGCCGCCGCACACCTCCGCGATCTCGGTGGTGCACTCCACGAGGAAGAAGCGGTTGAGAAACTTGTGAAGCTTCGCCCTTTTGCGAGGCCCCCAGTCGCCTCTTTCCACTCCGGCCCGCAACTCCGCGACCGTCAGCAATGTGATGCCAGTCGGACGGTCGTCAATCAGCTGACGATACGTCTCGCCGAGCGCATTCCTCTTGAACATGTACGAGAGGGTATTGGTGTCGGCCACGAGCTTGATGAAAACCATCACCGCCGCCCCTCGGAGGCAAGCGCGGGTGCCTCCTCATCGTCGTCCTCGTCCGGTTCCCACGCGATCGCCCTGAGCTCGTCCGCGTTGATAGGGCCGACACCCTGCTCCTCCGCCATCTGCGCGAGAGTCTTGCGCGGGAATCCCGGACGCGGCGGCCGGTTGCGCACCGACTCCACCCATTCAATGAACTTCCGCTCTTCCGGCGTGTACTCATCCCATGGTTTGATCATGCGGCTCTCCCTGTCGTGAGAAGTGAAAGCGGGACTCCTTCCCGCGAGAGGCGCGCGATCTTACGAAAACTTCGACGCGATGTCTCGCGTCACCTCATGGAATCGTGTGCGTCACAAAAGTACGCGCTGCGGCTGGTTTTTCCGCGTTCACCCTTAGCGCCTACGGGTAAACAGTTCAGTGATGCGGCCGTCTCAGTGCATGCGGCCGTCCGGCTCCGCGAGCATCAGCTCCACGTACTGCTCACCCAGTTGCCGCTTCATGTCCTCCACGATGCGATCGGTCAGCTCCATTGCTTTCGCGAGCTCGACTTCGTATCTCGCCTGCGCGTCTTTCATCTGGCGTTCGAGGTCGGCGATCTCCGCATCGAGATCCCCGTCGAGGTCTTCCACGGACTTCGGTGACTTGCGTTCAGCCATGACGTATCTCTCCTGCCTGTTAGTGACCGGCGCCGGAACAGGGCTCCACCCCGCAAACCGGGGCAGAGCCCTGGTTCGCAGTGCTAACTCGCTGCGACCTCCTTCGGCGGAGTAGCGCTCGCGGGCGCGCCCTCCGTCCTCTCCTCTCGCTTCTTACGGGTGAGACCCGTACTGCGATCGCGTTTGCGGACGTAACCCATCGCCACGTACAGCTCTCCATCATCGCCCTCCTCCGGATCCGCTTTGATGGCGTTGATCACCCGCTGCACGATCTTCAACGACGCTTCATCCACGGTGACCCGACGAGCCTGGGACGACTGCAGGCGGAGCTCGGCCTCCGCGATGTCGTTCCGCACGTCGTGACTGGGCTTCACGGCGAGCTGGTACTGCTCGAGCGTGAGTCCCCCGATCGTCTTCTCCGCGCGCAGCTTTGCCCACGCGCGCTCGACGTCGTTGATCTTTTCCAGAATGGCTTTTGCAGATAAAGGCATGAACATCCTCCGTTTCTGATTCCAACTTCGCGCACCTGCCTGACGCGGGATTGCGTGGCTTGTCATGCGCGTTCCTTGTCGTCGGGCCTATTGCGAGTAGACGTCGACTACGTCTACTGAGTGCGGAATCCCGACGTGGAAGTTCCGTGCTCGCGAGCGAGGATGCATGTGGGACTCTGAACTGAAGATGAAACATGCTGCTGGAGACGAGTGTCGTCGCACACTGTGCAGGAGATACCAAACTGAGAACGAGTAGTGCCGCGCAATGTGCGAGTAGCGTCGTACACCGCTCGAGTTTCATGACGCAGTGCGCGAGTAGCGCTCTACACTGGAGTTGTCACTGCACACCGCGAGCGTGTCTCCTCCTACCTCGAGCGAGTAGTGCGGCTCACTCTGCATGTAGCGCCGTACCTTGAGCATGTAGCGCCACACCTTGCACCAGATCAGTGCCGCAAAACCCCGGCGCGGCCAACTGATTGAAACGACTTACAATATCGGCTCTCGAGTAGCGTGAAACTTTGCTCGAGTATCGGGCTACTCGAGAGCAGTAGCGTGAAGCCCGAAGCTTGCGCCGCCACACACTGCGCCGGAGGCGCCAGACACTCTTGATGTAGGCAGACACACGCCTCGAGTCTTACGCGACCACGAGGCAACGCTGACAAACAGCGAGACGGACCGCGGATCTGACGGACGAAGATCACCAGACACAACGACTGCCTGACGGAATTCTCTTCGCCTAGGTGACTATGAGGAGCGGAACGAACCGCTCTTCAGTCCGCGTCGAAGGTCGCAGCGTTCGCGGCGCTGAGTGGAAACGAAAGTCCACTCAACAACTCACCGCGATTCTGCCAGTGCGTTCCTGATAGCCCTCTCCTGCTGGCGCGTAGTGTCCTCGGCGCCTGCCGCGCAATCGAGCAGTTCGAGGACCGTTTCCTTTCGAAGTGACGTGACTGGCGTTATGCGCTTCGTTCCAAGCCGCCGCCGGAATTCGAATTCATCGAAGTCGTCGAGATAACGCAAATCCACCCACGATTTGGCCGAGAGCGGCCCACCCAACACGCCAAGAAAGAAGCTCGCGTAGGGCCGTCCGTGGAAGCACGATGGCGTTTCAGGTCTGCCGTGGGGGCGACTCGTTAGAAGTCGAGAGACCAGGTCACCAGAGGGTAACCTGGCCAGCAGAACGAGGTACTTGGCCTCCAACTCGCCGCTCTCGATGCTGCGGTAGAAGGCGTCATGCCGATAGATTGCGCCCGGCTGCATGGGACTACCCTCCGTGGACAGCCGGCCTAGCGACCGCGTCGAGCTGCGGCTTCGATTCCTTCGTATTCTCGGGCGGATTCCAGAATGGCATCCCGGTTGGGATCGGAATCCGAGATGGCCAGCGCATAGGGGATGCGCTCATTGTTTCCCCGGCCGCTGTCCCAGATCTTGTCCCACGGCCCACGATCTTCGTGGGTGAAGCCGATCAGGGGCTTCGTGAGCTCGTCTCGAAACCGAGTGGCCAGATCCTCCATGAATCGCAGTTCGCGTCGAGTGAATGGCGACTCATCGAAAGAGACCTTGGGCACGACTCGCTCGCGGACGTAGTCGATCACCTTTTCCGGGACGATGTCGACGGCCGTGGCCATGTCCGGCTCAAGCTGTTCCCACTCCTGCGCGAGCTCCAGGGGAACTGGCCCCATCTTCCACGCTCGGTACTCGAGACCCGTCACGCTGCGGCCCGTCTCACGGAAGTGCGCGAAATCCAGGAGATACAGCAGTTTGAACAGTTTCACCTTGCCGCAATGCTGGGTGTTCGCGGCGAAGTAGACGACCGCGTTGATCAGTTTTTCGCGATTGCGGGAGATGAGCATTCTGGGTTCCAGCATGGGGCACCTTACCGGTGTTGCAGCATTGATTCAATATGACTGGGGTGAGGCTGAGAAGCCGGTGCTACCTAGCGCAGGTCGCCGATAACAGGACGACCTCCAGTGCTTCTTCCATGGCCTTTTCGGTTCTGTCGAAATGCCGGCGGCCCTGGCCTGGGTGTACGTGTGCGCGCCCGGCAGCGCCTCTCGGCCGGCGACGTGGCGTTTCTTCTGGCTCATCGACTGGAAGCGCATACAACATGCCCTCTGCTGCCTACCACTTCATCGGACCCGGAGCGCGTAAGTGACGCACGGTGGCAAGCCGCCGGCATCGCACCGAACTGCTCCGGCGCGACGCCAGCCGGCATTCGTTCTCAAGTAGCCGGCACAATGGTCAGCCGGCGTTCATTTACCTCGATCTTCACGTGCTCGCCGATGATGAAGCCTGCCGCCCTAAGCCAACGCCCTCGCAGACGCAGATATGGAACAGGTTTCGTCGGCGCGGGTCGTTCCGAGGGCGGGAAGAAATAGCCCATGGTTTTCCTTCAGCACGCTTTGCAGGGGACGCGGTAGCTCTCAGGTGCGCACACATACTTAGTCGGAGGACGTCCTCCGATCGGATGCTGACCGGCCCTGCTCTCCGCGCGGTCACAGTCGCCAATCACCATCTGCCTTGAAGGTCTCCCGTTCGGGATACCGCGGACAGAGCTGCTCCACGACAACCAACATGTCGTCAAGAATCTCGTACGGGTCGCGAGGATCTGAAACAGGACCTTCGAAACCCGCGTGCGCGGCAATCGGAAAAGGATCCGTCGTGGCGGGTTGAGTTTTACCGTCAGCTTCGTGATTCTTTTGGTTGGTCATTGGCGTTCCTTGTCATTGCGGAGGGCGATCTCATCAGTGCCCAAGGGCGCGTGATATTACGAGAACGCCGAGGAAGTCGCTCTCGTACGTTTATACGAGACTGGGCTCGCATCCCAACGCAAAGAGCACCTGCCATGCGGCAGCAGCGTTGATGCATCAAATTCCCTCAGAACCTCCTCTCGGCATGTGGAAGCCGGTCACTCTCACGCAGGTACTGAGGTCGGTCCTGCTGGTGCTCAGTCTTTCGCGTGAGTTGCTTCGATTCACGAAAGGAGCCGACGAATCCCAAGGGGCCGAAATCGCGCGGATGCTTGCTGCGCTCGGCGTAAGACTTGACGAAACGGTCAACCGCGGAGGTGCGCAACGAGCGGCACGTACGCATTGAGGCTGCGAAGAAGAAAGAAAGCGCCGCCCGGGGCAGCGCTTTCCTTCCGAGCGATCGGATTGGTCGAAACCCAGCGATGTGAAGGCGCAGTTCGGCAACGCGAGCATCCTTCAGGACGGCCGCATCGTTTTCAATATCGGCGGTAACAAGTACCGCATCGTCGCGTGGATCAACTACCCGTACAGGATCGTCTACATACGGTTCATCGGCACACATCGACAGTACGATGCCATCGACGCGCAGACCATCTGAGAGACCCCATGAATATCAAACCCATCAGGACGAAGGGGACTTCCGAGCTGCCCTCAAGGAAATCGAGTCTCTGATGACCGCGAAGGCCAATACGCCCGAAGGGGACCGGCTGGACGTGCTGGCGACACTTGTCGAAGCCTACGAGCGCACACACTTCCCGATGGACCTTCCAGACGCCGTGGAAGCGATCAAGTTTCGGATGGAGCAGTCGGGGCTGACGGTCAAGGATTTGGAGCCCGTCATCGGGCGCAAAAACAGAGTCTACGAAGTGCTCAGTCGTAAGCGACCACTGACCCTGCGCATGATCGAAGGATTGCATACGAGATTCGGGATTCCCGCTGAAAGCCTCATCAAGCAGCGCGCTGCGAAGCCCTCGTAACGTTCGGGCGTTCTGCAATGCCGGTGCTCGGTCGCGACTCGATCCCGCTTCTCCGCCCCGAGTCTTCTGCTGCTGGGACATCGTGGGATGAGGGATTGGTGGGTGGGAGGCCATCCAATCGGTCGGCAAGGCCTTGAAAGTAGGTCATTTGCCGCCTGATGGCTGACTGAGCACCCCCGCCAGTACCCCCAACCTCTCTCTTGGGCTGCCAGGGCGCCGCCCGCCCGCGCAGCAACGCGGACGGACGGCTAACCACACACACCTGAGTTAGAGGTGCACCATGGGTTCCAAGCTCCGTCATTCTCGCCGGCGAGAGAAAGCCGGCGCGTCTGATCCTCGGAAAGTGAAGACGACAGGTTCCAAGAAGCGTCCTAGCCGCCGATCGCGGACTGAGTTCGATGCCCTGCTCGGACGCTTCTCGGAAGCGCTTTCGATCCTCGCAACAGCGACTAGGGCTCTCGGCCTCGCCCAAGAAGACCTTCCACCGGATTCGGACCACGACATCGGCGAAGACGTCGTGACCCTTGAACGGGGCGTGGCGGCACTGCGGTCCGTGTACAACGAGCTCGACCTCGCTATCCGGGAGGTACGCGACGACGGGCCAGGGGACCGAGGGTGAGCAATGAGCGGCGAAGTCCAGGCCGACTTCGACGAGCTGACGCACAAGTGGCGCGGTCGTGCTCGACAGTTCATGGAAGAAGCCAAGCAAACACGTCGGCCGGCTGACATGGTTCGCTTGACTGCCATGGCATCTACGCTCGAGTGGGCAGCCAGTGATGTCGACAAACAGGACGGTAGTTGCGGCGGCTAGAACGCAACGGTCCGAACTTGATTGGAAGCGCCGTCGCGAGGCAGCGCTTCCAATTTTTGCAATAGGCAAATTTAGAAAAGATCGCGGCTTTTGGCAGTTGCCAGGGAGCGCGACTGGTCTCATTTTCGAACCGTCGTTTCGCACTCGTGGAGCCCCTCGGTGAGGGCCGCTCCAAAGTGGCCTCCGTTCGGCTTCGAAAACCTTCGCAATTCCATAACGTTTGACGTTAATAACGCTAGGCTTTAACATCCACCGTGATTCGATCCTTCAGAACCAGAGACACTGAGGCCCTATTCCGAGGTGAGTTCGTGAAGGGCATGGACGGCCAGATACAGCAGCGAGCCCGCGAGAAGCTGAAATATCTGGACTCCGCTGGCGATTTGCGCGACCTGATGATTCCCCCTTCCAACCGTCTGGAAGCGCTGAAGGGAGACCGCAAAGGCCAGTACAGCATTCGGATCAACCAGCAATGGCGCATCTGCTTCAAATGGGACAACGGTGATGCGTCAGACGTCGAGATAGCGGATTACCACTGACGGCATGCCGCCAGCCCGAACGGAGAGAATTGCGATGGCAGCGAAACGACTGCGGCCGGTACATCCCGGCGACATTCTGGCCCATGACTTCATGGAGCCGCTGCAACTGAGCTCTTACAAGCTAGCTAAGGAACTTGGCGTATCGGTGCCAACGGTTAATGAGATCGTGCGCCGCCGGCGGGCCGTGACGGCTGAGATGGCACTTCGTCTCGCCCGCTATTTCGGCACGACCGCCCAGCTTTGGCAGAACCTGCAGAGCCAGTACGACCTCGAGATCGCGAGCCAAAAGATCGGCAAGAAAGTGGAACGCGTCATCCAGCCCTTGGCGCGCCCGGACTTGGCCGGACGAACCACCTGAATGCTCACCCCAGGATGCACGGCCGAGTTTCAAGACACGCCTCATGAATATCCAAACGATCAAGACAGACGCTGACTACAAAGCCGCTCTCGACAGCGTGGAGTCGCTGATGAATGCAAAGGCGGGCACATCCGAAGGACGTCGCCTGGATGCCCTTGTCGAGCTTGTGGAAGCGTTCGAACGCATACGGTTTCCGATCGAAAGCGACGCGTCCTCGAACCGCACTCGTAGCTGAGATTCATGCCGACGCCGGTCCTGCCTTCCCCTCTTCTCTTGCGTGGCTGAACACTGCGCGGGCTGCTGGGCGGTGCTTGATCCTCCCGAAGAAATCGGTGCAGCTGGACATCGAGCGGAATACGGCACCGCGGAGACTACACACCCGGCGATCCGACCTGCGTTCGATGCCTTGTGGAACGCTGTTGGATACGCCAGAGCGGGTTTATTCTCAAACACAGGAGTGTGGAATGGGAAAGGTCACGTGAGACCCAACACTTGACCGATGCGCAGCCCGCGCAAAGGACGCGCCCTGATCTGGGTCAGAGTCTCCAATCACCATCCGTCTTGAAGATTTCCCGCTCCGGAAACTCCGGACAAAGCTGCTCTACTACAGCCATCATGTCGTCCAGTATCTCGTAGGGATCGCGAGTATCTGGAACAGGTCCTTCGAAACCCCCATCCGCCGCGATCGGGAAAGGATCTGGTCGGTCACTCTGTTTCATTCAGAAGATCCTCCAGCAAGGCTTCGCGGTCGAAGATCTTGAAATACTCCCGCACGTCATCCAGCCGAAGCTCGCGGCGATTGGCACGCAGGAGCGCGCGTATGTCTTCCAGATCCTGGGTGCGCCGGGGATTGTTGATGAAGCCTTGAAGCTTCAGTCCGATCAACCCCTCCGTGCTCACGACGCGCATCAGACCGAATACCGTCGTCAACTCCCTGGCCTCTGCCAGCATCCGCCTCGCGATGGGACGGTGAGCAAAGAGAAAATCGACGCGCTGATGGCCACGAAGGTAGTTCCCAGCATCTTCGCTTCGGTGGATGCAGCGATAGCCGAGCGTCAGAAGGGTCTCGTGGATCTTGTCCGCAACGACCCTGTATGCAGTGTAGGCCATGGGGTGGGAGGGAATCGAACCCTCGACCAGCGGATTAAAAGTCCGATGCTCTACCGACTGAGCTACCACCCCGCAGTGTGGGGACCCCGTTTTTGGGGGGCGGCATGATACTACAGGGCGTAGCGGGTCGGGTCGGGAATGCCGGCGGACTCGAAGCCGGCGCGGCGGATGCGGCAGGAGTCGCAGCGGCCGCATGCACGGCCTTGGCTGTCGGCCTGGTAGCAGGAGACGGTGGCGGCGAAATTCACGCCCAGGCGGGTGCCGAGGCGCACGATTTCGGCCTTGGAAAGGCGGATCAGCGGCGCGTGAACGCGGAACGCGGCGCCCTCCACGCCCGCTTTCGTGGCGCGCGCGGCGAGTTGCTCGAAGGCTTCGATGAACTCCGGGCGGCAATCGGGATACCCCGAATAATCGACGGCGTTTACGCCCATGAATATGTCGCGGGCGCCGAGCACTTCGGCCCACGCGAGTGCCAGTGACAGCATCATGGTGTTCCGCGCCGGAACGTATGTGACGGGGATGCCGCTGGTCGGCTGCTCGGGCACGGCGACCGACGGGTCTGTCAAAGCAGAGCCGCCGATGCCCGCGAGATCCACGCGCATCGCGCGATGCTCGCGAGCGCCCAGCGAACGGGCGACGTTCGCCGCCGCGTCCAGTTCGGC
>Ga0182742_1001229_pt1 | contig 34099 bp, 25 predicted proteins | sample eDN5th37CBELigMG_FD_128880 | JGI IMG/M metagenome (GOLD analysis project Ga0182742, IMG submission 128880) | Enriched Miracle-Growth compost microbial communities from Emeryville, California, USA - eDNA 5th pass 37_C BE-Lig MG (version 2)... ... | reverse complement strand
GGCGTGATCCTCGGCATCGCGCCCTGGAACGCGCCGATCATCCTCGGCGTGCGCGCCATCGCCGTGCCGCTCGCCTGCGGCAATGCGGTGATCCTCAAGGCAAGCGAGAACTGCCCGCGCACCCATTCGCTGATCATCGAGGCGTTCGATGAAGCCGGCTTTCCCAACGGCACGGTTAACATCGTCACCAACGCGCCGGCTGATGCGGGCGAGGTGGTCGGCGCGCTGATCGATGCGCCCGAAGTGCGGCGGATCAACTTCACCGGCTCCACCCATGTCGGCCGGATCATCGCCAAGCGCGCGGCCGAGCACCTGAAGCCGGTGCTGCTGGAGCTGGGCGGCAAGGCCCCGCTGGTCGTGCTGGAGGATGCCGATCTGGATGAGGCGGTGAAGGCCGCCGCGTTCGGCGCGTTCATGAACCAGGGGCAGATCTGCATGTCGACCGAGCGGATCATCGTGGTCGATGACGTGGCCGATGCCTTCGCCGCCAGGTTCAAGGAGAAGGTCAGCAGCATGGCGGTGGGCGACCCGCGCGAGGGCAAGACGCCGCTTGGTGCGGTGGTCGACCGGCGCACGGTGGAATGCGTGCAGGGCCTGATCCAGGATGCGCTGGAGAATGGCGCGGAGCTGCTGGTCGGCGGCGAGACGACGCAGAACGTGCTGATGCCGGCCCACGTGGTCGACAAGGTGACGCCGGAGATGCGGCTGTTCCGGGACGAGAGCTTCGGCCCGGTGGTCGGCATCGCCCGCGCCCGCGATGCCGAACATGCGGTGGAACTGGCCAACGACACCGAATACGGCCTCTCCGCCTCCGTCTTCACCCGCGACATCGCCAAGGGTCTGGAGATCGCCCGCCGCATCCAATCTGGCATCTGCCATGTCAACGGCCCGACCGTGCATGACGAGGCGCAGATGCCCTTCGGCGGCATGAAGGCGAGCGGCTATGGCCGGTTCGGCGGCAAGGCCGGGATCGACGCCTTTACCGAGCTGCGCTGGATCACCGTCGAAACCCAGCCCGGCCACTACCCCATCTGAGGCGGCGCCCCCGCTGGCCTGCTGGCCGGCCACTTCCGCCTGCCCGGTGATTTCGGTCATCGGGCAGGGGAGCCTGCATCCAAAGCGGCTCCTGCACCTTCTCTTTCGGCATTCCCCATCAGTGTTATTGACTCAGTCAATAGCAGCTCTACACCTTGTGCCAGACGCTCGAAAAAGAGCGCAGGAGGGATGGGGAGGGGCATGCTCGATGTCTACACCTGGGAGCCTAATGCCAATTCAGGCAAGCCGCTGTTTTGCCTGACGGAGAAGCAGGTCCCCTTCATCCATCACTACATCGACATGGGGCATTACGAGCAGTTCTCGCCCGAATTCCTCGCGATCAACCCGGACGGGACGATCCCCGCCATCGTGCATGACGGCTTCGTGATGACTGAATCGACGCCGGCGATGGAATATATCGACGACGCGTTCGACGGCCCCGCGCTGCGCCCGGCCGATCCCTACAGGCGGTGGCGGATGCGCCAGATCATGCGGTACATGGACAATATCGTCGCGCCTTCCTTGGCGATGATCGCCTCCAACCGCCTTGCCGCACCCCGTTTCGTGGGCCGAGACCCTGAGGAGCTTCGGCGGGAGCTCGACAGGATCCCGCTGCCGGAACGCCGCGCCAGCTGGGAAAAGCTGATGTTCAACGCGACGCCGCCATCAGATCTGGAGGAGTCGCGCCGCCGTGTTTCCGAAGCGATCACCCGCTTCGACAGCCTGTTGTCACAGAGCGAGTGGCTGGCGGGGGACAGCTACTCGCTCGCCGACATCAACGTCTTCGCCACCTTCTACGGCCTGCCGCTGAGCTATCCCGACGAGGTGACAGACGCCGCCACGCCGCACCTGATGCGTTGGCTGCGGCGCTGCCACGCGCGCCCGGCCTTGCAGGAGGCGCTGGCGATGGGGCGCGGCTTCATCACCCAGCGCGCGGCGGAGCTGCGCCGGCTGCTTGGCGTGGGGGAGGAGATGGCGGCGTGATCGCTTTCCACCACTCGCCTGCATCCACTCATTCGGATTCCGCCCGCATCGTGCTGGCGGAGAAGGCGCTCGATCACGCGTCGCACGAGGTGGACCTCGCGAGCTTCGAGCAGCACGAGCCCGCCTTCCTCGCCATCAACCCCTCCGGCATGGTCCCGGTGTTGGAGGATGAGGGGCATCGGATGACAGAAGCCTTCTTCATCATGCTCTATCTGGACGAGCGCTTTCCCGATCCTGCTCTCGGCGGTGCCGATCCTCGCGCCCGTTATCAGGTGCAGAAGTGGGGCAAATATGTGGAGACGCACATCGCCCCGCACCTCGTCATCGTGCGCTGGGCGGAGCGGGGCGGGCCACTGGAGCAGGACCGGCAGCAAGGCTTCGACCGCCTGCCGCCCGAACGGCGCGCGCTCTGGCAACAGGCGGCGGCCGGGTTCAGCGCAGAGGAGGTATCCGCCTCCCGCGAGGCGCTGGCTCGCGCAGCGCAACGGCTGTCGCAGGATCTTGAACATGGGCCCTGGCTGGCAGGCGCGGACTACACGCTCGCCGATGCGGCGGTGTTCCCGCACGTGGAGCAGTTCCCCGCGCTCGGTATCGAACTGCCGCCCGCTGTGCAGGAATGGCGCGCCCGCGTCGCCGCAAGGCCGGCAGTGCGCGCTGCAATGGATGGATTGAAACTGCTGCCGGTGATGGGGCCGGAAAGAGGCCGCTGGGGCTGAACGACAACAAGCACTGCGAGAAAACATCGCAGACCTAGGGGGGATGAATGAAAAAGACGCTCAAGCAGACTGCCGCGCTCGACATCGTGCTCAAGGCAGCACTCACCGGCGGGGCCATTTGCGGCCTCGCCAGCGGCGCGGCAGCGCAGGAGACGGCGCAGCGCACGCAGCAGGATCCCGGGCTGGGGGAGATCATCGTCACCGCCCAATTCCGCGAGCAGGCGCTGCAGGATGTGCCGATCGCCATCACCGCCGTCACTGCGGAGGAACTGGAGCAGCGCAGCCTCAAGACCGTGGTCGACCTCGCCGAATCCGTGCCGAACGTGACGATGACCACCGGCGGCTCCGGCTATGGCTCGCAAACCAACCAGGCCTTCATCCGTGGCCTTGGCCAGCTGGACTTCCTGCCCACGTTCGAACCGCGCGTCGGCTTCTATGTGGATGACGTCTATTACTCGACCACCTTCGGCGCCGTGTTCGACGTGCTGGATCTGGAGCGGGTCGAGGTGTTGCGCGGCCCTCAGGGCACGCTGTTCGGCCGCAACTCGGTCGGCGGCGCGCTGCGCATCATCTCGCGCAAGCCGCGTGGCGACAATAGCGGCTATGTCGAACTCCTCGCCGGCAGCCGTCAGCGTTACCAGGTGCGCGGCGCCTACGACCTCGGCCTCAGCCCGGATCTCGCCTTCCGCATCGTCGGCAGCGCCAAGGGGCAGGAAGGGCAGGTCCGCCGGCTCGACTACAAATGCGTGTACCCGCAATATGGCAACAATCAGGTCGGCGGCCTTGGGCAGGGTCCGCTGAAGGATGATTGCAAGGTGGGCACGCTCGGCGGCGGCGACAGCTACAGCTTCCGCGGCACCCTCGGATGGGAGCCGACGCCGGCCATCCAGGTCTACCTCTCCGGCGACTACACGCGCGAGACGGCGGAAAGCTCGGCCGAGGTGATCATCGACGCGCAGAGCTCGCGCGTGAACCCGGAAACGGGCATCATCGGAGGCGGCAGCATCCCCGCAGGGGGCGTGGATACGAACGGGCTCGCCAACTGGCTGCGCGGCCTCGGCACGTCCTATTACGGCTTCGACGTTTCCACTCCGGAGAAGCTGCAGGCGATCATCGCCTCGCTCGAATCGCCGGACGGCTACACCACCTATGCCCGCTACGGGAACGAGCGCACCGGCTTCTACAACCCGCCCGAAGGCGTGCTCGATGCTTTCGGCGGCTCGCTGACGGTGGAGGCGGACCTCGCGCCGGACATGCACATCACCTCCATCACCGCCTATCGCGAATACGAAGCCGATTTCGGCCAAAGCCTGCTCGCGGTGCCGACGGAGGAGGTGCGCAACGGCCTGGCGCACAAGCAATGGAGCCAGGAGCTGCGCCTGCTCGGCTCCCTCTTCAACGATCTGCTCGATTACACTGTGGGCGCCTATTACCTCGACACGGAGACGCTGAACCCCGCGCGCGTGCAGACCGAAGGCTTCATCCCCGCGCCGCTCGACTTCTTCAGCGATGACCGAGCCACGCTGGAAAGCTGGGCCCTGTTCGGCGCGCTGGACCTGCACCCGACGGACAGGCTGACGATCTCCGGCGGCCTGCGCTATTCGAACGAGACCAAGACCTACACCTTCAACCGCGACTATTCGCCATCCAACCTCTCCGTGCTCAACTTCATCGCCAGCGGCGAGACGAAGGATGATCGGATCGATCCGCGCGTTGCCGTCACCTATGAGCTGACGGACGACATCAACGTCTATGGCTCCTACTCGACCGGCTTTACCGCCTCCGCCTTCAACGCCCGGCCCTTCGGCGCGAACGGCATCTTCGCGTTGGAGCCGGAGGAGGTCACCGCCTACGAACTGGGCTTCAAGAGCAACCTGTTCGCCAATATGCTGCGCGTGAATGCGGCGGCCTTCCTGACGGATTTCAAGGGCCTGGTCGGCACCGTCAACGATCCGACCATCCGCAACGGCGGCTGCGTGCCCTTCTGTAACGAGAATGTCGGCGATGCGGAGATCAAGGGCTTCGAGGTGGAGGCCGTGGCGCGGCCGGTGCCCGAACTGCAGCTGTCCGCCAGCGCCGGCTATACCGACTTCGAGTATAAGCGAGTGCTGGCCCGCACGCAGGGCCTGTCGCTCGACAGCCCGCAGACCCGCGTGCCGAAGTGGACCCTGTCTGGCGCGGTGCAATATGACATCCCCGTCGCGCCGGATCAGTATGTCGTCCCGCGCATCGATGCGAGCTGGCGTTCGGACATTCCGTTCTCGACCAATGTGCGCGCCGTCTCATCCGTCCAGGAAGATTATGCGCTGGTCAATGCGCGGCTCACTTACCGGAACGATGCACTGGGCTTCTCGCTCGCGGCTGCCGTCACCAACGTGTTCGACGAGTATTATCTGGCTACGATCACCGACCAGCGGGAGAGCTTCGGCTTCCTCAGCGCCAATGTCGGGCGGCCGCGGGAATGGTCGGTGACGCTGCGAAAGGATTTCTGAGCGGCATGACCGGGCGCCAGGAGGGGGGAGGGTGACGATGGGATCGATCGCAGGGGAGGATGGGGCCCTTCCTCCTCCTCCGCCGTTCGGGGCGCCGGCGGCTGCGGCGGAGGCGGTGCTGCCCGTCAGCGCCGCGCCGGCTGACGCCCCCAGCGCTGCGACCGGGCCCTACCCTCCGGAGCGGGAGGCGTGGTACGCGGTCGGCGTCCTCGCGCTGGCGACCACCTTCGCCATGCTGGACCAGGGCATTCTCGGCCTGCTCATCCAGCAGATCATCGTCGATTTCCAGCTGACCGATACGCAGGCCAGCCTGCTGCTCGGCCCGGCCTTCGCCTTCGTCTATGTGCTGGTCGGCATCCCGCTTTCGCCGCTGATCGACCGCAAGGTTCGCAAGCGGATCATCGCCATCGGCATCACTGTGTGGAGCCTTGCCACCGCCGCCTGCGGCCTTGCCTCCAGCTTCGTCCAGCTGTTCATCGCCCGCATGGTGGTAGGCGCGGGGGAGTCGGTGAACGGGCCGACCGCCTATTCCATCGTCTCCGACTACTTCTCGCGCGAAAAGCTGCCCAAAGCCATTTACGGCCTGCAGGTGGGCTCCGTCGCGGGCAGCGGCCTTTCGCTGCTGCTGGGCGGCGCGATGATCTACATCATCGCGGCCCTCGGCACGCCGACCCTGCCATTCGTCGGCGAATTGCGGCCGTGGCAGACGGTGATGATGGCCGTGGGCCTGCCCGGCCTTCTCGTCGCCCTGCTGCTGCTGACCATGAAGGAGCCGCCGCGCCGCACCTTCCGCGCGCAGGTGTCGAAGGTCCCGGTGTGGGGCGCCGTCCAATATATGGGCCTGCACTTCGCTGTATTCGGCCCGCTGTTCATCGGCCTGACGCTCGGGGCGCTGGACAGCGGTGGCCGGGCCTGGGGCGCCGCCTTCTTCGAACGGACCTATGGCTGGTCCCCCGCCACATACGGTGTCGCCGCCGGTGTGGTCTCGATCGTCGCCATGCTGGCGGGCCTTTTCCTCGGCTCCCGCTGGGTGGATCGGCTGCAGGCGCGCGGCCATGTCGACGCACCCTACCGCGTGATCCTGTGGACGCGGGCGGCCAACATTCCTTTCGCGATCGCCATGCCGCTGATGCCGACGCCAGAGCTGGCGCTGGCCTGCAATGCAGTGGGTTTCCTGACTCTGGGGATGAGCGGCCCCTTGCTGAATGCCGTGATGCTGATCGTCGCGCCCAACCAGATCCGCGGGCAGGTGATGGCACTCTACCTCTTCATCTTCACGGTGATCGGGCAGGGTCTCTCCCCCGTCATCACCGGCGCGACCACGGATTACATCTTCACCTCGCCCGATGATCTCCGCTGGTCGATCATGCTGCTGCACATCATCTTCCTGCCCACGGCTCTGGCGGTCACCTGGTTCGGCTGGAAGCCCTACCGGCGGGAGGTGGAGCGGCTGAACGCCCAGGATGCGGCTGAAGCGGCGGCGGCGAACCGCTGAGAGGGAAACAAGAGGATGCCATGCTGAGACACACCGTCGCCGCTGCCGCCCTCGCGCTCGGCCTCACACTCTCCGTCGCGCCTGCCGCTGCCCAGACGGCGCAGGTGCAGCCGGTGCCTGTCCCCTGCGAGCGCGCCTGCATGGAGGATCTGGCCGAACGCGTGCTGGAAGCGATGGTCGCGCATGACGCCACCCGCCTGCCGCTCGCGCCCGATGCCCGTTACACGGAAATCGGGCAGGAGATGGGCTTCGACAACGGCCTGTGGCGGACGGCCAGCGCCGTTGGCGCCTACCGCCATGTCTTCGCGGACCCGGCGAGCGGCCAGTTCGGCATGTTCGCCACTCTGGATGAGAACGGGCACGGCGTAACCATCGGCGCGCGGGTGAAGCTGCACCTCGGCCTCATTTCGGAGGTGGAGGTCGTCACCTATCGCGTCGGAGCGGGCCCGGCCTGGAACGATGCGGGCTATGCCAGGCTGGAGGAGATGCGCACGCCCCTGCCGATGTGGACCACAACCACGCCCCCGGCGCAGCGCAAGAGCCGGCAGGAACTGGTGCAGATCGCCAACCACTATTTCGAGGCGATCGAGAACAATGACGGGAAGGGCTATTACCCCTTCACCGAAGATTGCAACCGGATGGAGAACGGCACCTACACCAGCAACAACCCCGGCCTCGTCCGCATGGGCGACGTCGATATTGGCGGGATGAGCTGCAAGGCGGGGTTCGAGACGGGGCTCTACGGCATCGTGACGGAAGTGCACGATCGCCGCTTTCCTATCGTGGATGAAGAGCGGCAGGCGGTGTTCGCTTTCGGCATCTTCGACCATTGCGGCTGCAAGCGAGAGCTGACCATGCCGGATGGCCGGGTGGTGCCCATCAACGGCTTCAACCGCCCCTCCAGCATCCTGCTGGCAGAGGCGTTCAAGATGCAGGGGGATCTGATCCAGCAGGTCCAGGCAGTCGGCACCAGCGTGCCGTACCACTCGGATACCGGCTGGGATCGCTGACGGAGGCGGCGCAGGCGGGCTGGAAGGTGCGAATTCGCCGCTTTTGTAACCGCTCGCATCCCGATTGCGCGCCTGATGCAGGCGGGATGCGGATCGGTTGCAAGCCGCTTCCGCCGCTTTGCAAACGCCGCTTTTTCAACCGCTCGCATCTGCGTCGCAAAGCGGATGTGCCCCTGATGCGGGGCCGTTGCAAACCGGCTCCGCTGCGGTTCGAAGGGCGTGCAAACCGACGATGTCGAGCCGCGCCGCCCCTCGCAAGCACTGGCCCTGACAACCTTGGCACCGCTGCGGCACAGCATCTTCGCCGCCATCCGCATCGCCAGCATCCTCAACTCGATCGGCAGGCAACTCCAGCAGGTCGGCGCATCCTGGCTGATGACCTCGCTCAGTTCCGGTGCCGGGAAGGTGATCACTCGAGGTCAGGATGGGTCCAGCCGTCATTGCGGCCATAAGGAACCTCCACGAAGGGAAAGGCCTCCACCTCGTAGATCTTGCCGTCCCGGATGCCGAACGTCTCCATCGTGTAGAGGTTGAGCACCATGCCGATCGGGTTGCCGGGCCGCTCAGGCGCACCTGCGGGCAGCGGGCGCCTTGTGCCGTCGTGGATAAAGAAGGGAAATGTGCCGACCAGTCCCTTCTGCTCGTCCACCACCAGCACGCGGCGCGGCCAGATGCGCTTCATGCCGTTGAATACGCCGGTGTCGACCTGCTCCTTGCAGGTCATCTGGCTGAGCTCGATGAAGAAGCGGCCGAGTTCCGTATTCGGATTCGGCAGAGCGGGAGAGGGGGTGGCGCGGCCCGGCCCGTGATTGTTGACCGTGCGATAGCCCTGCTCGTGCCGCACGCATTCGTCGGCGAAGGCGGCGACGCTGCCATCCTCACTGGTCAGCGCGTCGAAATAGGAATGGGCGATCGCGATCAGCTCCTCTCGGCTGGACCGCTGGCCCTCCGGCACATCGGCCAGCTGCTCCGGCCGCGGCCGCTGGAGCAGCTCCATCGCCTCCGGCTCGACCTCGTGGTCGTAGAGATGCTCCACCTCATCGATCATGCCTCGCTCCACGTGCAGGCGGATGGCCGTCATGGCAGGGCGGCCGTTGATGTTGAGGACGCTCTGCACCGCTACCTGACCGTAGACCGGGTCGGCGAGCACGATCTTGAACGGCGTCTGCTGCACCGGGGCACGCCAGAACAGGCCCGTGCCTATCCTGATCTTGCCGGTGTTCTCCGTCGCGATCACCTGTTCGGCCACGGGTAGCGCACTCATGTCCTTCGTCTCGAGCGCGCGAAGATAAGCCTCGGCGATGCCGACCAGGCACTGGCGGTCGCATGCTTTCACATTGGCCGGGTCCCAGGTGTTCTTGTACCAGGGGCGTTCCTGCTGCGGGGACTGCCCCACCGCAGGGCCATGCGTCATCATCGTGGCCGCGAGAGCCAGCGCCACCATGCCGCCACGAATGATCCTCATGTCCTCTCCCCCCGGTTCAAGGAGCCTCGCGATAGATCGGGCTGCCGACCAGTCCCGGTATCAGTTCGAGCGCGGTCGTCTCCCGCTCCACATCCCGCCCCAGCGCACGGAGGATTGCGTCGAACCGCTCCTCGACGCCGGGGCGGAATTCCGGCGCGGTGAAGATGTAGAGCGCATTGTCGCGGATGCCCTGCAGGACGAGCCACCCCGCTTCCTCCGGCGTGGCGGTCAGCTGCGACAGACGCTCCCTGTCCTCGTCGCTCAGCTTGAAGGAGGGCGGGGGAGCGGCGCTGGCGGACTGCTGCTCTGCATTGGCGAAGCGGTCAGGCCGTGTCTTCTCATGGTCGCGAATGTTGCTGCGCACGCCGCCCGGGCAAAAGGCGGAGACGCCGATCCCCTCCGGCGCAAGCTCTGCCCTCAGCGCTTCCGACAGGCCGACGACGGCGAACTTGGTCGCCACGTAGATCCCCGCACGGCTATATTGCAGGATCCCGGCCATCGAGGCGGTGTTGACGATGTGCCCGCCTTCTCCATGAACGCGGATCTTCGGCAGGATCGCCTTCACGCCGTTGAACACGCCGGTGAGATTGACGTCCACCGCCCAGTCCCAATCGGCAAAGCTCGCTTCGCCAAGCGAGCGGAGGATGCCGATGCCGGCATTGTTGCACAGCACGTCGATACGGCCGAACGCAGCCTCCGCCTCGTCAGCTGCGCGGGCGTAGGCATCCCGGTCTGTCACGTCGAGCCGCAGGAAGTAGGCGCGGCTGAGCAGCCCCGCTTCCGCCAACTCCGCTTGTGCCGCTTCGCGATGGTCGTCGCGGATGTCGGCGATCACGGCGTTCATGCCGGCCTCGATGAACACCTTCGCCATGCCGAGGCCGATGCCGCTGGCCCCTCCGGTGATGAAGGCCGTCTTTCCGGTCACATCCCGCATCGCCATCAAGCCTCTGCTCGGCCGAGCGCGTCGGCGACCGCCTTGGCCTCCGCCGTCATTCGGGCGCGGCGTTCCTCGCTGGCACGGCGTTTCTCATCCATCTCGAAATTCGTGGGGAAGGCGCCCAGCATTTCGTTGAAGTGGCTCGCCACTTCCTCCCGGAACTCGCCGTGCGGGAAGATATAAGGCTCATTCCGCTCGATTGCGCGCGCGACGATTTCGCCCAGTTCCGCAGGCTCCACGCCGCCCTCGATGGTGGGGCGCAGCTCAGCCTCTCCGCCGCCCCTTTCATGCGCCTGCCGATAAAGATCGCCCGCGGTCATCGCGCGCGTCTTCACCATGCCGGGGCACAGGACAGATACGCCAATGCCGTAGGGCGCCAGCGCCAGGCGCAAGGAATCACTCAACCCCCGAACGGCGAATTTTGACGCCGCGTAGATTCCTGCAAAGGGTGGCACCGGGATCATGCCGGCCATGGAAGAGGTGTTGACCACGTGACCGCCTTCGCCATGCGCCTTCATGCCGGGCACGAACTCGACGATACCCGCGATGGTGCCGCCGAGATTCACGTCCAGCACGTAATCCCAATCGGCATAGCTCGCCTCATCGATCGGGTTGCGCTGGCTGACGCCGACATTGTTGCACAGGACATGGACGTTGCCAAAGATCCGCTCCGTCTCGCGCGCCGCATCTGCCATGGCCGCGCGGTCCGACACGTCGAGGCGGATGCAGTGGATGCGATTGGTGCCGCCCAGCAGCTCCTGCGCCTGCTCCAGATGAGGCTGCAGCAGATCGGCGATCACGACATTCATACCGCGAGCGACGAAGGCCTGCGCCATGCCAAGGCCGATGCCGCTCGCCCCGCCTGTGATGAACGCCGTCCGCCCGCGAAATTCCCGCATCCCAAACTCCCCTCGCAGGCGCGCTTGTTGCGCTTGCCTCTCCGCCGCGTCCATCGCAGGGAGCGCGCCGGCCGGTAGCAGCATTTAAGCTGAAAAACCTTTTTGACACCAGCAAAAGTATCGGGCCATATCGCAGCGGACTGCGGGGGACGAATGAGCAAATCACAGCAGCCGATTCTAGCGGCAGGCGATCCGAACGATAGCGTGAGGCCAGCTCGCGCGTACCAGCGCAGCGGCCCGCTTGGCGAGCTCGTCACCATGCGCATGATCGCTTTCTTCAGCCTTCTGCGCCGCAGCGGGGTGATGGCGCAGCGGCGGCAATTCGACCTTTCGGAGATCGAATGGCGGATCATGACGCAGGTGGGTGATCGGGCGCCGCTTTCGCTCAACGGGCTGGCGGAGCTGACGCTGCAGGATCGCGGCCAACTGAGCCGCGCCGTGAAAGGGATGGTGGAGCGCGGGCTTTTGACGCGCGAGCGGAAGCCGGGCGGGCCCGAGGTGGAGATCGGCCTCTCGGATGAGGGGCGAGCGCTTTACGCCGGAATGGTGGAGCGCGCCATCGAGCGCGACCGACGGCTGACCAGCGGCATCTCCAAGGAGGATCTGGAGGCCCTGTGGCGGATCACCGATGTCATGATCGAGCGGGCCGAAGAGTTGATGGACGAGGAGCGCAAGCTCGCCGGCTGACGCAGGATCAGGCGAGAGCAGCCTGTTGCGGAGAAAAGAGGCAGGGACGTTGCTGGAACTCTATCACTTCGGACCGGTCGCGAATTCGTTGACGCCGCTTCTCTGCCTGCTGGAGAAGGGGCTTTCGTTCGACAACAGGCTCCTCAACAGCCGGCTTTGGGAGCATCATTCCCCCGAGTTCCAGAAGCTCAGCCCGGAGGGGATGGTGCCGATCCTTGTGCATGACGGGAGGGTCGTGCGTGAGTCCACCGTCATCAACGAGTACATCGACGGCGTCTTCGCACAGGTGCCCCTCCGGCCTGCCGACCTCTGGCTCCGGGCCAAGATGCGGGTGCTGACCAAGTTCGTGGACGAATATTTCTGCCCCGCACTCACCACGCTCGGCGCGCACGCTGCCACGCCGTTCGCCTCCAGGATCGACAAGCAGGAGATGGCGCAGATCCTCTCCCGCATGCCCAACCCAGAGGTTCGCCGGAAGTGGGAGACGGTGTCCAACAGCGGCTATTCCGAAGAGCAGCTTGCCGATGCGCGGCGCAGGCTGCAGGTCTGCGTGGCGCGGATGGAGAAGCAGCTGGAGCATGGGGGCGAGTGGCTGCTGCCCGGCGAGTATTCGCTGGCCGACATCAAGTGGTTCTCGATGATGCCGGGAGCGCCCCGGTTGGCACCGGAACTGTGCAATGAAGAGGTCTCGCCCCGGACGATGGCGTGGTTGCAGAGAATGAAGGCTAGGCCGGCGGTGCAGGCTCTCGAGGAATACCGGGCCCCGCGCTGAGGTTGGTGCGGCGAGACGGGCGGTTGATCCCGCCCGCTCGCCGCAACGATCAGGGCGCCCGGCCTGTCGCGTCGAAGTTGAAGTTCACCGACACGGACTGGCCGACATTTGCCGCACTCTCGCCTGTTCCCACGCCGAACGTCGTCCGGTCGATTGTCGCGCTGCCCTCCACGCGTCGGCGGAGACCTTCGCCCGAAAGCGTGAAGGTGAGCGGGACGCGGCGGCTCACGCCCTTCAGACTCAGCGTCCCGTCGGCGCTGTAGCGGCCAGGGCCGGTGCGGCGCACGGAGTTGGAGCGCCATGTGGCGGTAGGGTTGGCGGCGGTGGCAAAGAAATCGGCGCCGCTCAGCATGCCGTCCATCGTCGCATCACCGACAGAGGCGCTGGTGAGGGAGATGGAGATGCTGATATCCGCGCTCTCCGGGTTCTCAGGGTCGAAGCGGATCGCGCCGCTCCAATCCGAGAAAGTGCCGCGGATGGTGTCGCCGCCATTGCTGACGGAAAAGCCGAGGCGCCCGCCGGGCTGAATGGTCCATACCGGCGGCGGACCGGGCTCCGCCGCTTCCACCTCGGCGGCAGCGACCTCTTCCTCAGGCGCAGCTTCGTCTTCGCCGGCCGCTTCTTCTTCAAGCGCGGTTTCGACCGGCTGCTCTCCCACGGCGGCGGGGGCTTGCTCAGGAGCGGTCTCCACCACTTGCGCCAGTGGTTCGGCGCCCGATCCCCTTGCAAGGAGCAGGGTGGCGCCTCCGGTTACGAGCACAAGGGCGGTGAGCACCCCGACCATCATGGCGGAGCCGGCAGGTGCCATCCGTTGCAGAAGGTTGTCGCGAATGAGGAAGTGGTGCCGGATCGCTCCCGCGATGTGCAGGGCGAACAGGCCGAGCGCGATCCACGACAGCCACTCATGCACCTCTTCGGCGGGTTCGGAGATCCCGACGGGGAGGGGCAGGTGCGGCAACGGCACGACCCCGAACAACACTGTTGGCACGCGGATCTCTGCGGTGGAGACCAGCGCCCAGCCGGTGAGCGGCGCAAGGATCAGCACCGCATAAAAGCCAAAGTGCACCGCCTTCGCCAGAGAGCCGGTGAAGCCCTTCTCCAGCGCCAGAGGCGGCCGGTTTTTCAGCCGCCAGATGATGCGCACCACCGTCAGCACCAGGATCAGGATGCCGACGGACTTGTGCAGCTGGTATGCCGCGAAGCCGCTCGCATCGCGCGGCATGGCGAAGCCCAGCGCGATCTGGAACGCCAGTGTCAGCGCCAGCAGCCAATGGAGCAGGATTGCGACCCTGCTGTAGCGATGTTGTACGAGGTCGTTAGAGATATTCGGTCTCGCCATGCTCATTGACCGGGTTGCGGTCATTCTCGGCACATTGGAACTCGAGGAGCTTGCCGTAGCGATCGCGGCGATACCGCACCGTCACCTCGAACGGCTCCTCAAGCGCTTCAGGGTCTTCCATCCGCATCTCGTTGATCAGCACGTCCGGGTTGGACGGGTCAAGATAGATGCGCTCCGTCAGGCGGAACTTGTCGGAATGGGCGATGCCGGTATCCATCTCCAGCTCGTCGGAGATGCCGATCGTATCCACCACCAGCGTGTCGCCTTCCCAGTGGCCGATCGAATCTCCCATGAAGGATGGGTCGGGATCTTCCTCATGCTCGCGCCCGTCGGTCCAGATGGTGCGCGTCTGCATCCAGGCTTCCTGGTTGATCGTGACGCGGCCTGGCGCGAAGATGAACTCGTAGGGGTACTGCCCCAGCCGCATGATCCGCGGCATGCCGGGAGGGCTGCAGTTGGAACGGGTGCGCCGCTCCACTCCGTTGTTCGCCCGCACCTCTTCGACCCATTGCTGGCGTCGTTCGAGATACTCACCCTTCAGCTTGGGCTGCGCCGTCCCTTCCCGGGCAGAGCCGCCGGACATGACGAACCAGATGCCACCCCAGTCGGGCAGAGCGTCGAGTGCGGCATACTGCCCTTTCGGATGACCGGCTCCGGTGCCCTCCGCGACTCCAGCCGGCGGAGCGGAGTTGCTCGGCGCACCCAACTGCTGGGAGGCAGCGGGCAAAGCGAACGCCAGCAGCGATCCGGCCGCGATCATGCGGAACGTGTTCAGCCTCATCTGGCAGGTCACCCAACCTGGCCGAGCGTCGATCCATCCGCCAGGCGAACGCCCGCGTAGGAGCCGCCCTTGGCGCCGCTGCGCAGCGGGTGAACATAGAGCCGCACCTTGTCGCCCGGCTTCAGCGTGGTGCGCTTCCAGCCCTCCTGAGTGAGGTTGTTGGGGCTCGTCATCTCAATGGCCCATTTCTCGGTCTGGCCATTGGCGTTGACGTTTGCCTCAATAAACGCGTGCGGGTTCTGCCACTTGAAGCGCGTGACCTCTGCCTCCAGCACCACGGTCTTGGTCTGGTCGAACATGGCGTAGCTGTGGTGCGCGGTAGCGGGGATGGCCAGCGGTGCAAGGAGCATCGCGACCGCGAGAAGTTTGCGTGCGGATTTCATGAGCTTGTCCTCCTGTCGATTAGAGGCGCGGAACGTTTACCGGCGTGCCGTTCTTCGGCAGGCCGGAATCGAGGACGGTGCCGTTGGCCAGCTTGACGTCGAGGAACAGGCCTCCGTGCCGTCCATCGCGCAGCGGAGCCATTCGCAGCGTAATCTTGTCGCCTGGCTTGAGAGCGGTACGGGTCCAGCCCTGCCGCTTCAGGTTGTTCGGGCTGTTGAGTTCGATGCTCCACCGCTGCGTCGTACCGCCGGCCTGCACGTCCATCTCGATGAACGAATGCGGGTTGGTCCACTGGAACTCGGCCACCGTGCCTTCCAATGTCATGACCTTGCGCTGGTCGAACATGGCGAAGCTGTGATGCGCGGTTGCCGGCAGGGCGGCGAGGCCGAGCCCAGCGGCGGCAAGCGCGACAAGAGTCTTATTCATCATCGGCAACTCCTTCCACGGCGCTCTCGCCCCGTGCTTCGGCAGCCTCCCGGCCGAGATTGGTGCCGGGCAGGTTTTCATTGTAAGCGAGGATGCAATTCGCTTCATTAATGTCGGTATAATCCTGGCGATTGAAGCGTTTCGTGGATCGCCATTCGCCGACCCACATCTGCGGGTCGGTCATGATGTATTCGACTTCCATCACCGTGCCGTTTTCCAGCAGGCGAATGCGCTCCACGATCTCGAACTCGTCCGAGATGGGGATGCCATAGTCGATGTAGTGGTTGTCCGGCTCGAAATACTTGGTGTGGACCACCAGTGTGTCGCCCTCCCAGCGGCCCACCGATTCGCCATTATAGCTCGGCACCACCAGGTCGGAGTCGCTGTGAGAGCGGCCATCGAGGAAGATGGTGCGGACGGAATTGTTGAAGCCGCTGATCATGTAGATGGCGGTCGGTAGCTGGATGAAGGCGTGCGGCCACACGCGCGTCATGATCATCGGCATGCCGGGCGGGAAGCATTGGCCGATCGCGTCGCGATAGGTCTCGTTGCGTGCCTGCGCCTTGGGCGCTTCGATCAGCGCTTCCACGCCTTCCTCGTAGAAGGGCGGGTAGGGTGGCCCGAACAGGAATTTGGCAAAGCCTTCGCGCAGGTCCACGAACCATGTGCCCGTGAGGTTGAACGGCGGGGCGGGGCGCGCCTTGTTCAGGTTTTCCGGTGCCAGCGCGCCGAGATAGCCCGGATGCTTGGGCACCATTTCGTTCAGGCGCTCCGGCGGGATGGGCGTGTATTGCCGCACCACCTCCGGCTGGGGCGGAATCTCGCGCGCGGCTTCCTGAGCCAGTGCCGGCGCACCGAGCAACGCGGTGCACAGGCCCGTCGCAAGCAAGACAGTTCGAAACTTCAGCATCACTCCCCCGGCCGCTTCCAGCGCTACGCTATTGATCACAAGGTTATTTGACGATGTCAACACGCTCCGTGTCAAACCGCCTGCGCTAGAAGTTATATTGAAGCGACAGTCCGACTTCACGCGGACGCCCACGCACTTCGGCCAGCGCGGAGCGCGGCGGAGCGGCGGGACCGACGCCGGAGCCCGAATCCCAGAAGCCGCCGCCGAAGCGCTGCGCGTAGGTGGCATAGGTGTTGTCGAGCAGGTTGTTGGCGAACACCGTCGCCGTCAGCGGCAAGCTCGCCAGCTCAAGCTGCACCCGGGCGTTCACAAGGCCGTATGCGGGCAGGGTGTATGACGAGTCGGTTCCGCGGGTCGGGTGCGTCTCCTGCTTGCCGACATAGGCGTAATTGGCGTTCGCGGTGAATTCCCCGAATCCGCTGCTGAAGGACCATGTGGCGCCGATGTTGTAGGTCGGCGAAGGCGCGTCTGGGTAAAGGTTCACCGTGCCGGTGGGCGCATTGCTGAGCGTTGGAGTGGTGGCCGCGAAGCCCCCGTCCAGAAGGAGATTGGGTGTGATCTCGAGCTGGGCATCGACTTCGACGCCCTTTAGCCGCACGTCGCCCTGGTTCTGAACCTGGATCAGGAAACCGACCGGGCATTGCGGGCTGTTCGGCGGGATTCCCACCAAAGTTCCGGTGCCGCAGGTCACCTGCACGGCCGCCTGTCGGTTGGTGAAGTCCATCAGGAAGACCGTCGGGTTGATGCGCAGCCGGTCGAACAAGGTGGCCCGGATGCCAGCCTCGTAGTTGATCACCTTCTCGTTCGGGATCGGCCTGATCCCCTCGCTTTGCAACTCTCCGGGCACCCGGTTGGCAATCGTGTAGCTGAATGACCCGGCCTTGTAGGCCTTGGAGATGGTCAGATAGGCCATGATGTCGTCGGTGACGTGGTAATCGCCGGTGAAGCGATAATCGATCGCGTCGAACTTCGCGTCGCTCTCCACTGTGGTGGACGAGGTGCCTGGCGCAGGGACGAAGTCGCTCGCCGGAAAGCGGGTCTGCGTGTAATCCTTCTTGTCGATGGCATAGCGAAGACCGCCGGTGATATTGACGCGGTCGGTCGGATGCAGCGTGGCGCTGACGAAAACGCCGTATGAATCCGAAACCTGGCTCGTGATGGTGTCCGCCGTGCGGAAGAGGCCCGCGTCCGCGTTCGGCGGGGTCCCCGGGTTGCTGGGATAGACGCTGGTGCCGCGGCGGGTGATGATGAAATTGGGCGCTGAGGATTTTTCGCGGAAGTAGGTTCCGCCGGTCACCAGGTCGATCAGCCCGTCCAGCAGCTCCGCGTTCAGCTGCAACTCCTGATAGAAAACCTCGGAGTCCACATTCTCGCGGCGGGCCTCTGTGCCCAGTACCTGATAGTCGCTGACGCCCCTGTATTCGAGCGTGGAATAGCCGGTGATGGAGCTGAGGGTGACGGTGTCGCTGAGGTCGTAGACCAGATTGAGGTCGGCCTGCCAGTACCCGCTCTCGAGCGACTGGTTGCAGGCCGCGTCATAGTCCGGGTTGAAATCGTCCAGGAAGCACAGGTCTGTCGCCTGGAACGGTCCTCTGACGATGCGCGGATCATTGTACGCCGCGAGCGGAGCCTGCCCTGCCAGCTTGAAGGCGTCGTTGATCCAGTCGGCGTAATTGCCCTGGATCACCCCTTCGATGCCGGGGCGCATGTCGAATTCGCGAAACACCATCGGCGTGCCGTTGGCCTTCGATTCATTGTACATGACGCCCAGCGTCGCCCGAAAATCGGCGCTTGGCTCGACCCGCAATTGCACGCGGCCGACGATGTCGCGTTCCTCGCCGAGCTTTTCGGTGCCCCGCCGGACGAAGCCGCCCTGGTCGAGGTAGGCGCCTTGCGCCCGCAACGCCACGCCTTCGGTGAGCGGCACGTTGACCGAGCCGACGAGATCGACGCGATCCATGTTGGCCACAGTGCCGCGTACATACCCTTCGAACGTGTCGGTTGGCTGCTTGCTGAAGATGCGGATCGCGCCGCCGGTCGAATTGCGGCCGAACAACGTGCCCTGCGGCCCGCGCAAGATTTCGATCCGCTCGATGTCGAGCACTCGCAGTACGGCGCCGCTGGTGCGCGGCATGTAGATGCCGTCGATGTAGAGGCCTACGCCACGCTCCCCGGTGGCCCCACCGCCGCCCGCAATGCCACGGATTACGAAGTTGGCGGTGTTGTTGCCGCCGCCGCGCGTCGGCGTGATGCTGAGGTTCGGGGTAAACTGGGCAAGATCCTGGAGATTCTCGATGCCCTTGGCCGCGACAGTCTCCTCCGTCACCGCCACGATGGAAAGCGGCGTGTCCTGCAAGTTGGTGGCGCGCCGTTCCGCCGTCACGATGATCGGCTGATTAAGGCCGGGGCGCTCTGCCCCCGGTTCCGCCGCCACCTGCGCCAGTGCCGGCGCCGACCAGCCGGCGGCCGCGGTGCCCGCAAGCATCGCCGCACGCCGGGCGAGAGCCCAAGCTTGCCTCATGATCCGCTCCTGTTCGATCGGCCTCTGTTGGTTGCGGGCCGCTTCGATACAATTTGATACTGAATTGCTCTCGCTTGCAAGAGTCAAATTCGGTGAGCCGTAAATAGCCCGGCAGGAGTTCTGGATTTACGGGGCATCTGGCGCCGCAAAGTCCGACAAATCCGGAGCGGATGATGCTGATTGGGCTGGAATGCCGTCGAAAACCCCGTCACAAGCAAGGATTCGCGGCTCGGAACCCCGCTCCCAGGAAAGGAAACCTCAGCCGCGAGGCAAAAACCGCCCTCTCTGCGGTGCCATGATTCAAGTGGAGACCGGCTCCGCAGGTTGATTGGCTCAACTGTGGCGCGGTCAAAGTCGCCCGTGCCTCTTCCTAGGAAGCGCGCGGCCGGAGCGGGCTGAAGGCGCCCCGGCCACTCTCCCTGCCCTACCGTGTCCGCAAGCGCAGACCCACTCGGAAGGCGCGCCCAAGCAGGTCGCTATAGGTGCTGTTCGCCGCCAGCCCGGTTTCCGGCAACAGGATAGGGTCCTTGTCGAACAGGTTGGTGATGTTCACGAACACCTCCGCCTGGCCCAGCCTTGTTTCCCCGGCGCGGGCGGTGAGGTTGAGGTCGACATACATCGCCCCATCGATGCTGTTGTCCTCATAGGTGGGGAACTGGTTGGTGGACACGGGGCAGCTTGTCCCGCACTCTACCCCGGTCGCATCGTAGCGGCCGTCTCCGACCCCCCGCGCCGTCGCCGTGAGGGAGAATTCCTGCCGGTCATAAGTCGCGCTGAAACGATAGATCCACTTCGGAACGATCGACTGCGTTCCTGTCCCGACGCCGAGCGTGCCGACAGAGTTGAGCGGCGTGAACCCAGGCACGCCGGTCTCCACCGTGTTCTCGATGTAGCGGGTAGCTAGGCCGCGGACGGTGAAGCTGCCGCTGCCGACAGCCGTCCGATATGCCGCTTCCAGGTCCACGCCGCGGATCTGGAGTTTTGAGAAGTTCACCGGCTGGCGGCTGATCAGGACGCGCGATGGGTTGGCCGGATCGGGCGTAATCGCGGCGCAGAAATCGGCCAGCCCTTCGAAGCACCGATTGACGATGTCGTCCGCGCTCAGGCTGTCGATCGCCTCCTTGACGTTGACGTCGAAATAATCGGCGGAGATCGAGAACCCGGGCAGGAAGGTGGGCGTAAGCACCCCGCCAACGTTCCACGAATCCGCCTTCTCGGGGCGCAGATTGAGGTTGCCGGTGATGGTGCCGAGGTAGGAGAGGCTCGCCCCGTAAGTGCCGGTGCCCGGGCCGACGCCGGGGAAGAAGGGGTTGGTCACGGTCGAGGTATTGGCCGTGCCCGCCTGGAACAGCTCGTTGAGATTGGGTGCGCGAATGTCGCGAGAGCGGCTTACGCGCAGGAGGATGTCGTCGATCGGCTGCCAGGTTCCGCCCAGCTTCCAGGTGGTGACGTAGCCAGAGGTTGAGTAGTCGGTGGCGCGCACGGCGCCGTTGAAGTCCAGCCCGAAACCCAGCGGAATCACCGTCTCGAGATAGGCTTCCTTCACGTCATAGCTGCCCTTGGTCGGGCGATAGTTGCCGACGGACCAGAGGCTGGTGGTGGTGCCATTTGCGTTGAGCACCGGCTGGTATTCCGCCGGGACGAAGCCGTCGATCTCCTCCTTCCGGTACTCTCCGCCCACAGCGACGCTGACATCGCCCGCCCAGGTGGCGAAGGGCGTGAGCGAGAGGTTGGCGCCGACCACCGTCTGCTCGAGCACCTGGTCGCGATAGGGGTCTCCCAGAATGTAGGCGATCGCTGCAGGATCGGCCACGCCGATGCCGAGCAGGTTGAGCGGCCGGCAGGCAGCATCATCGTCCGTCGTGGTGGCGTTGACGTTGATAAGGCACTGGATGGAGCCGACCGGCAGCCCGGCCGGATTGCCGACAGGGGCGAATACGGCATTCAGTGCATTGTTGCGGCGGACGGTCTGCTGGATGTCCGTCAGTTGCTCATGCAGCTCGGCGCGGCCGTATTGGGCGTAGACGTCCCACACCGCCTCTCGCCCGAACGCGTCGAAGCCGCCCTGTCCGCCAACGAGGTAGCGTTGCACCTTGCGCTCGTTGTTCGAACCGCGGCCGGGGAGATCGACCGCCGTGGTGGCCAGGGTCACGCCGGTGATGCCCGCCAGGCGGGAGGGGCCGAGCGTGTTGTAGAGGAAGGCGTTGCAGGTGGTCGGCGCTGCGGCTGACGTCGCCGCTGTGCCGCACCCGGTGGCATTGAGCGAAAGGCCGGTCATCAGGTTCGGCCCGGCATTGAAGAGCGTCTTCTGCCGGTTGTACGAGGCTTCCGCAAACAATGTGAGCGCGTCGCTGACGTCGAAGCTCAGCCGCCCGAACACGCCCCAGCGATCCTCTTCGGGATTGAGGCCGATGCGCCGGCCGGAATCGTTCACGCGCCAATCGCCGCCCTGCGTCAGGGAGGGGGTGGAGGAGCAGGCAGGAGAGGGAAAGGTCAGCTGCCCGTACTGGTATTGGTTGATGGAGCCGGACTGGCCGAAATAGGTGCCGCACAGCTGGTTGGCGACACCGCCGGAGGAAGCGGTGATCAGTCCGCCCGGCGTTGAGTTGGCGGCGCCCACCTGCGTGCGGATCAGATAGCGCGGCACGGTACTGTTGGCGGTCCACTCCGGGTTCTGGATGCGAACGTAGCCGGTGTGGTTCCACCCGCGTTCCGAGGGGTTGATGTCGAAGATGCCGTCGATATGGGCAATCTCGCCCGCAAGGATCAGCCGCCCGCGCCCTTCCGCAAAGCCGAAGCCGGCGGCAAGGTCAGCCGAATAGTTGAAGCCGTCACCGCGTTCGGTGATGCCGCTGTCGGCGGACAGTTTAAGGCCATCGAAGCTCTTGTTGAGGATGAAGTTGGTGACGCCCGCGACCGCATCGGAGCCATAGGCGGCCGAAGCGCCGCCGGTCACGACCTCCACCCGCTCCACCAGCGACTGGGGAATGGTGTTGATGTCGACGACACCGTTCGCCGTCGATCCCACGGAGCGCCGCCCGTCGACCAGCACCAGCGTGCGCACCGTGCCGAGGCTGCGCAGGTTGAGAGCGTTGATGCCCGCGATGCCGTTGCTCAGTTCGAGCCGCGAGTTCGACGGCCGGATGGAGGCGGCGAGGGAGGGCAGCTGATTGACGAAATCGGCAAGGTTGTTGGTGGGGGAGGAGTTCTCGATATCCTCCTGCGTCATCACCGTTAGCGGTGTGGGGGCCTGAAAGCCGTCGCGCACGATGCGCGTGCCGGTGACGACAATTGAGCCGGGGTTTTCGGTGACAGTTTCAGCGGTGGTTGGCCCTGCCGGTGCGCCTGAAGGTGTGCCTTGGGCGGAAGCGGTGCCCGCCGCCGCCAGCGCCAGGGCGCTGGTGAAGATCGCGAACCCGCTCCTGCGGCGGCCCTGTGTCAGTCCAATTGTCATATTGCCCCCCTAGATGCCGATGTGTCTTCAGGCCGGCAGGCCTACCCTTCGCGCGCTCCCCCTCTCGCGTGCGCCCGTACCTTGCGCGCCGGGCTTCTGCTGGCGAAGGTGCAGGCCTGTGCCAATCAGCGTCAAGGGCCCCCGGGCTTCCATAAATTTACCATACCATAGCCGGAGACTATGGCCTCGCCATAATTCGGGCTTCCATAGACTGCCCCTATGACCGGGCGAGCGGATGTCATACCCGGGTGCGCCGGTGCGGTGGCTAGCCTGCGCCGAACATTATCGAGAACAGAAGGGCCGCACCCCGGGGATGACAGTGCCGATGCTCAGCCGCCGGACTTTCCTGCTCGGTTCCGCTGCCGGGCTGGCGCTCGCCTCGACCGCCGGCAGGGCGGCGCTGCCTGCGCGCGCGCGGCAGGTGCGGGCGGCTGGCCTCTCCGCTCCGCTGGAGATCCTCGACGACGCATATGGCGTGCCGCATATCCGCGCGGCTTCCGTTCCGGACGCCTTTTTCGGCCAGGGCTACGTCGTCGCGCGAGACAGGCTGTTCCAGATCGATTTCTCGCACCGTCGGGAGATGGGGCTCATGGCCGAGGCATTCGGCCCCGACTTCGCGCAACATGACGCCCGCGCCCGCCTGTTCCACTATCGTGGCGACCTTGATGCGGAGCTGGCGGCGGTGCCGGAGGACGTGCTCGCCTGCGCTCGTGCCTATGTCGCAGGCATCAACGCCCGCATCGACGAAGTGCTGGCGGACCCTTCGCTGCTGCCGCTCGAATACACGATCCTGAATGTGCGGCCGATGAAATGGGACGTGCATGACCTCGTGCTCGCCCGCAACGCGTCCCTCGGCAACGTCGATGCCGAGATCCGCCGCGCCCGCCTCGCCGCCCTGGGCCTGCTGGATCTGGAGGCGATCATCGCCCCGCTACGCCCGGAATGGCCGCTCACCGTTCCTGAGGGGCTGGACGTAGCAGCAATTACGGAGGCGGATCGCGGCGTGCTCGGCATGGGGGGCCTTCCGTTCGGCTCGCTCGTCCCCCCGGCGGAGGAGCCCCTTGAACCCTCCGATCAGGAGTTGGCGGAGGCCGGCAGCAACGCCTGGACCATCGGTCCAGACCGCAGCGCGACAGGCCGCCCCATCCTCGCCAACGATCCGCATCTCGGCATTGGCGGTTTCGGCCCGCGCCATGTGGCTCACCTCTCCGCCCCGGGGTGGGAGGTGATCGGCGGCGGCGCTCCGGGGCTGGCTGGGATCATGCAAGGCCACACGGACCGCTTTGCCTTCGGCCGCACCAATTTCCACATCGACCAGGAAGACCTCTTCGTCCTCGATCTGAACCCTGATGACCCGGAGCTCTACCGGCACGAGGGCGAGTGGAAGCGGTTCGACAGGTTCGAGATCAGCGTACCGGTAAGAGGCAACACGCCCGCAAAATTCACGCTGCGCCATGCGGTGCAGGGGCCGGTTATCTCGCACGACCCCTCCCGCAACCGCGCCACCGCGCTCGGCACGATCGACATGCAGCCGGGCGGCCACGGTGCCTTCGCGATGATCGCGATCAACCTCGCGCGAGACTGGGAGAGCCTGAAGCAGGCCTTCCTGCTGCATCCTTCGCCGACCAACTTTCACTACGCGGACAGCGACGGCAATCACGGCTGGCAGGTGATCGGCTACATGCCCGTCCGGCGGGAAGGGCAGGGCCTCCTCCCCGTTCCCGGCGATGGCCGATACGACTGGACCGAGATCCTCGATTTTCGCGCGCTGCCGAGCGAGTATAATCCGGCGAAGGGCTGGTTCGCCTCCGCCAACCAGAACAACCTGCCGGAGGGATGGCCGCAGGATCGCATCCCCGCCTTCTCCTTCCGAGCGCCCTATCGGTATGAGCGTGTGGCGGAGGTGCTTTCGTCCCAGCCGCATCACTCGCTGGCGGACAGCGTCGCGCTGTCGTTCGACACGCTCTCCACGCCCGCGCGCCAGCTCATCGCCCTGCTGCCGGCCACCGTGTCCGCCGCTGCCGAACCTGCTTTCACCATGCTGCGCGGGTGGGACGCGCGTCTGGATGCTGACAGCGCGGAGGCCGCCCTGTTTCAGGTCCTGTGGCGAGAGCTGCGCGCCCGGATGCTCGCGATGTTGGTGCCCGAACAGGCGCGCGATCTGGTGGACGAGATCGACCCCGCCGTGATGCTGGGCCTGCTCGCCTACCCGGACCAGCGGCTCGGCCCTGACCCTGCCGCCGCGCGCGATCGCTTGCTGGATGAAGCACTCGCCGCCGCCTGGACGGGCACGCAGCGGCAGCTGGGGCCGAATCCGGTCACCTGGCGCTGGGGCACGCTGCATCAGGTCCGCATCACGCATCCGCTTTCGCGCCTTCCCGCGATTGCCGAAGCCTTTCCGCCGATCGAGGGCGGCGGCTCCGGCGGCGATTCCTATACGGTCATGGCCCGCTGGATCCGGGGAGAGCCGAGCTGGTACACCAGCGGCGGCGCCAGCTACCTTCAGGTGATCGACGTCGGCGAGTGGGACAATTCGGTGATGCTCAACCTCCTCGGTCAGTCCAACGACCCGCGCTCGCCTCACTACGGGGATCATTACCGCCCGTGGATCGAGCAGAAGATGCTGCCGATGCTGTTCAGCCGCGAAGCGGTGGATGCGGCTGCCGTGGCGCAGACCAGCTTGCTCCCTTCAGGGGCCGAGCCATGACGGGAAGGCCGCCTCTCCTGCTCGCCCTCGCCATGGCGCTCGCTGCATCGGCCTGCGCGACGGCATCCCAAAGCCAGCGCGCAGACGTGATCATCCGCGGCGGCACCATCTACACCGGCGCGGAGGAGCCCCCGCTCACGGGCGACGTCGAGATCGCGGGCGACCGCATCACCTATGTCGGCCCGTCGCGCGGCACCAAGGCAGCGCGTGTCATCGACGCCACCGGCAAGATCGTCGGGCCCGGCTTCATCGACGCGCACACGCATCCGGGCACCTACATCCGCTCAGCCGATCCGCAGCAGCGGCTCAACTTGCCATGGCTGGCGCAGGGCGTCTCCACCATCGTGGACGGAGTGGACGGCTACGGCTCGCCCGACATCGCGGAGGAAGCTCGAAAGCTGGAGGTGAGCCGCATCGGCACCAATGTCGTGCCCTTCGTCGGCTTCGGTGCGGTCCGCAGCCGCGTGCTGGGGCAGGACGACCGCGCCCCCACCCTGGCGGAGCTGGAGCAGGAAAAGGCATTGGTGGCGAAGGCGATGTGCGAGGGCGCGACCGGCTTCTCCACCGGCCTGTTCTACGCCCCCCAGAGCTTCGCCACCACCGAGGAGGTGATCGCCGTCGCCCGCGAGGCTGGCAAGCGCGGGGGCATGTACGACACGCATCAGCGCGACGAATCCAGCTATTCCATCGGCCTCATCGCTTCCACGCAGGAGGCAATCCGCATCGGGCGCGAGGCCGGGATGCCGGTGCACTTCGCGCATCTCAAGGCGCTGGGAGTCGATCTCCACGGGCAGGCGCCGCAGCTGATCGCCACGATCGAGGCAGCCCGCGCCGCAGGGCAGGATGTTACGGCCGATCAATATCCCTGGCTCGCGAGCGGCACCAGCGTGGACGCCGCGCTCGTTCCGCGCTGGGCGCTCGATGGCGGCTATGCCAGCATGATCGCCCGCTTCGATGATCCCGCCACTCTGGAGCGGATCAAGGCGGAGATGCGCGAGAACCTGCGTCGCCGGGGCGGGCCCGAATCCATGCTGCTGACCAGCGCCGGCCATCCGTGGACCGGCCGCACGCTGGCGCAGATGGGGGAGGAGTGGCAGCTCGACCCGATCGACGCGGCGATCCGCATCCTCCGCGCCCCCAATGAGGACCGCACCGGCCCCGTCGGCAGTGCCGTCGCCAGCTTCAACATGGCCGATGCGGATGTGGATCTCATCATGCAGCAGCCCTGGGTCGTCACCAGCTCGGACGGGTCGGATGGCCACCCGCGCCAATACGCGACCTTCCCGCGGAAATATCAGTCCTATGTGCGCCAGCGGCAGGTGATCTCGCTCGGCGACTTCATCCGCCGCTCCACGGGCCTCACCGCCGACATGTACCGCATCGCAGAGCGCGGCTATCTTCGCCCCTCCTACTTCGCGGACGTCGTGGTGTTCGATCCCGAGGGCTTTCAGCCGCGCGCGGACTACGTGAACCCGCGCGTGCCGAGCGTCGGCGTCACCGCCTTGCTGGTCAACGGGCAGCTCGCGCTGGAGAATGGCGCTGTCACCGGCGCCGCCTCGGGCCGGGTCCTGCTGCGTCCGAAGCCGGAGGGCTGCTCATAGCTGGCGGCTATAGGAGGCGGCGCGAGCGCGATTGGCGGACGCTCGCCACCGCGCCCTACGGTCCATCCACCAGTTCTTCCAAAGGGTGAACCATGATCCCGCCGCCTTACCTGCTTTATCTCGGCCATTGCGATGACGAGTTCGGCATCAAGACCTCGCGCGGCCTCGCCACCTTCCGGCCGGAAGATTGCGTCGGCGAATGGCGGCATGACGATTGCCCTTTCACGCTCGGCTTGCCGCGCATGAATGCAGCGGAAGGGCGGGCGGCGGGTGCACAGACGCTGGTGCTCGGCATCGCCAATGCGGGCGGGCAGATGGGCGGGGCGATGGTGGAGGACGCGCTCGCCGCCATCGCCGCAGGAATGAACGTCGCCTCAGGCCTCCATCAGCGCCTGCGGGAAGAGCCGCGCTTGGTCCGTGCCGCGCAGGAAATGGGCGTCACCCTGTTCGACGTGCGTGACCCGCCAGCGAACCTGCCGGTCGGCAATGGCATCCGCCGCGCGGGGAACCGCCTGCTGACGGTGGGAACGGATTGTTCCGTCGGCAAGATGTATACCACGCTGGCTCTGTGGCAGGGGTTGCGCCAACGCGGCATCCCTGCCGATTTCCGGGCCACAGGCCAGACCGGCATCCTCATCGCCGGCGCGGGCGTTCCGCTCGATGCGGTGGTGGCGGACTTCATCTCGGGAGCCATCGAAATGCTTGCGCCCGCCCGCGAGGATGACGGCTGGGACCTGATCGAGGGTCAAGGCTCCCTTTTCCACCCCTCTTTCGCCGGCGTTTCGACCGGCTTGCTCCACGGTGCGCAGCCTAAAGCGCTGGTGCTGTGCCACGATCCCACCCGGCCCCATATGCGCGGCCTGCCACATTATCAGCTGCCGAGCCTCGCCTCCTGCCTGGAGGCGAACCTTCGGGTCGCACGGCTGACGAGCCCGGATGTGCAGGCCGTGGGAGTCGCGCTCAATACCGCCAAGCTGGACGAGGCGGAGGCGCGACGGCTGTGCACGGCGACCGGGGAATCCCTCGGTTTGCCGTGCACAGATCCCTATCGTTTCGGCGCTGACCCGATCGTCGACTGGATGTTGCAATGCTTCGCACCCTCACCGCCCGCCACGACCGCTTCAGCCTGAACGCCCCCTTCCGCATTGCGCGCGGGGTGCGGACGGAGGCGGATGTCGTCACCGTTACCATCCGGCAGGGCGATCATGTCGGGCGGGGGGAGGGCGTCCCCATCACCCGCTACAACGAGACGATCGAGAGCTCACTGGAGGCGATCGCCGCTGTGACGCCAATGATCGAGGGCGGCGCCTCCCGCGCGGAACTTGCCGCCGCGATGCCTGCGAACGCCGCTCGCAACGCGCTCGACGACGCGCTGTGGGACCTGGAGGCGCGGCTTGCCGGGGCGAGCGTAGCGGCGCTGGCCGGAGTGGCGGAGCTTGGGCCGGTCCCGACGGCAATCACCATCTCCATCGACACCCCCGACGGGATGGCGGTTGCCGCCTCCCGCATCGCCGAGGTGCCGCTGCTCAAGGTGAAGGTCGATAGGGAGAACCCACAGGCCAGGATCGCCGCCGTCCGTGCCGCTGCCCCCAAACCGCGGCTGATCGTGGATGCGAATGAGAGCTGGACCATCGCGGAAGTCGTCGCGCTGCAGGACTTCCTCGTGGACCAGCGCGTGGACCTTCTCGAACAGCCGCTGCCTGCCGCCGATGACGAAGCGCTCGCCGGTATCCAATCGCGCGTGCCGATCTGCGCCGATGAATCGCTCCACACCCGCGCCGATCTCGATCGGCTTGCGGGCCGATACAGCCACGTGAATATCAAGCTCGACAAGACGGGCGGGTTGACGGAGGCTCTGGCGCTGGCTGATGCGGCACGGAGCAGGGGGTTTGGGCTGATGGTCGGTTGCATGGTCTGTTCGTCGCTCGGCATCGCACCTGCCATGCTGATTGCCGCACAGGCCGAGTTCGCCGATCTCGATGGCCCGCTCTGGCTCTCCGCCGATCGCGACGGCGGCGCGCGGGCGGAGAACGGCGTCCTGCTACCTCCTGCGCCAGGCTTCTGGGGCTCGGCTGAGTGACGCTTCTGCGCGGCTGGTTTGCCATTCCCCTGTGGAAGCGGGTGGTCGGCGGACTGGTCGTTGGCATCCTGCTCGGCACTTTCTGGGCGGAGGGCGCGGCATCGATCCGCCTGCTGGGTGAGTTGTTCGTCCGCCTGATCCGGATGCTGGTCGTGCCGGTCGTGCTGGTCACCATTGCGGCGGGCATTGCCGCGCTCGGCGATCCGCGCCGGCTGGGCCCGATCGGCGGGCGGACGGTTGGCCTGTTCGCGCTCACCACGCTGATCGCCGTCTCCATCGGCATGGCGATGGGCCTGCTGTTCCGGCCCGGCGAGGGGATCGCGCTCACCGGCATCGCGCCGCATGTGCTGGGGGAGCCGGTTACGCCGGCGGACCAGCTGCTGGGCATCATCCCAGACAACATCATCGACGCGCTGGCGCGTGGCGACATGCTGGCGATCATCTTCACCGCCGTGCTGCTCGGCGTCGGCAGCGTGGTGGCCGGCGAAGCGGGCAAGCCTGTCGTGGCGCTACTGCAGGGCCTCTCCTCGGTCCTGCTGCAGATTGTGCGGATCGTGATGGAGGTGACGCCGTTCGGCGTCTGTGCGCTCATCGCCAATGCCGTGGCGACGAATGGCGCGGCCTTGTTCGTCAATGTCGGCTGGCTGGCGCTTTGCGTGGTGCTCGCCTCGCTGGCGCAGATGCTGCTCGTGCATACCAGCCTGCTGGCGCTGGTTGCGCGGCTGCCGGTGGGGCGGTTCTACCGGGGTATTATCGACGCGCTGGCGGTGGCCTTCTCCACCGCCTCCTCCTCCGCGACGCTGCCGGTCGCGCTGCGGGTGTCGCAGGACAATCTCGGCGTGGCGCGGCCGGTCGCCTCCACCGTGCTGCCGCTGGGCGCCAGCATCGGCAAGGATGGCACGGCGATGTATGTGGGGCTGATGGGCCAGTTCGCGCTGCAGGCGCTGGGCATTGTGCCAGATGCGGGGATGCTCGTGGTGATGCTGCTGACCGGGGCTCTCGCAGCCTTTGGCACCGCGCCCGTTCCCTCCGCCTCCCTCTTCATGCTGGCGGCCATGCTGTCGGCGGTTGGCGTGGGGCCGGAGCAGACGGCGCTGGTGGTCGGTCTGGTGCTGCCGTTCGATCGGCTGCTGGACATGACCCGCACCGTGCCCTCCGCTTCCGCCAACCTGACCGTCGCCACGCTAGTGGCGAAGATGGAGGGCGCGCTGGACGAAGGGCGGTTCCGTGGGCCCGTGGTCGAGTGACGTGGCGCGTCACCACGGTTAGGACAGGCGCATGAACCTGCGTCACATCGAGATTTTCCATGCTGTCTACGTGAACGGGTCCGTCAGCGCGGCCGCCCGTGCGCTCAACATCTCGCAACCCTCCGTCTCCAAGACCTTGCGCCATGCGGAGCTGCTGCTGGGCTTTGAGCTGTTCCAGCGCACCAATGGCCGCCTCGTGCCGACAGAGGATGCGCACGCGCTGTTCTCGGACGTGGCCGAAATCCAGGACCGGGTGCGTGCCTTGCGGGAAGCGGGGCGGAACCTTCGCGCCGGCGCCGGGATGACGCTGCGCATCTCTGCCCTGCCGAGCATCGCACTGGCCGCGCTGCCGAATGCCGTCGCGCGCTTCCTCAAGATGCGGCCCGGCGTGCGCTTCGACCTGCAGACCGTCCACCATGACGACCTACTCGGCAAGCTGTACGAGCGGGAGACGGACGTCGCCATCGCCAACGAGACGCCGCGCGGTGCGCCGCTCGGCCAGCACTGGCTTGGCGAGGGCGAGTTGGTCGTGCTCTACCGGGAGGAGGACATGCCCGATGCGCCACCCCGGCTGGAGCTGGCCCAACTGGCCGGGCGCCCCTTCATCACGCTGGCAGGGAGCGGCCCCATCGGCCGCATCTTCAGCGACGAGCTGGAACGCGTTGGCGTCGAGCTGAACGAGGTCGCCTCCGCGCGTACCTTCTACATCGCCGCCGCGCTCGTCAGCGCGGGCGTTGGCCTGACCATCGTCGACAGTTTCACGGCGGAGGCGTGCATGGCACCGGGCCTCGCGATGCGTTCGCTGAAGCCGCCGATCGCCTTCGATGTCCATGCCATCCACCTGCTCGACCGGCCACCGACAGCGCTGGCGAGCGAATTCCTCGCCGTTCTCGGCGATGTGATCGAGGGTCGCTGATGCGCGCTTTGCTGCTCCTGTTTACTCCGCTGGTACTTGCCGCGACGCCGCCGGGGGCGGCGCCGCCTGCGCTCGATCCCGCCGTGGAGCAGGCGCTGGCAAGCGCCGGGCCGGGCACGCGCATCGGTCTCGTCGTGGCGGATGAAGAAGGACGCGAGGTGGTCGCCGTGCGGCCGGACGATCGCTTCGTTCCCGCCTCCAATACCAAAATGTTCACCACCGCTGCCGCCTTCGCGCTGCTGCAAACGGCGGGGCCGGATGTGGATGGCGGGGCGAGCGTGCGGCTGGAGGGACGCGACGTCGTGCTTTCCGGCAGTGGCGATGCGCGCCTCTCCAGCGCAGGGGATTGCGTCAGCAACTGCCTCGTGGAGTTGGCCCGCGCCGTGGCTGCGCAGACCCGCACCGTCGGCAACGTCATCGGCGATGACACCCTGTTCCCGGATGAGCGCTGGCCCGCGGGCATGAGCTGGAACAATGCCGTGGGCCGCTACGGCACGGCCATTTCCGCGCTCACGCTGGATGACAACGTGACCGTGCTGACGATCACGCCTCAGGAGGCCGGACGGGCGCCGACGATCGGCGGGGATGGCTACTACCGCGTAGAGAACAACGTCGTCACCATGGCCGGCGCGGCAACCTCGCTGACTGCTACGCGAACGCCGGGCAGCGACATACTGCGCATCACCGGCACTGTGCCACCGGGGGCACCGGCGAGCTTGACAGTCGGCGTCGACGATCCCGCGCACCGGGCCGCATGGCGCTTCGCCCAGCTGCTGCGGCAGGAGGGGGTGCGCGTCACCGGCGAGATCATCGCTCGCCATCGGCCGCTTGCGCCCAGCGACGATCCGGCGGTGCGCGGCGATACGCCCGCGCCTCGTCTGCCCGCCCGACCGGTGCTGGCGCGCCTCGTGCCTTCGCCGCTGAGGGACGACATCCTTATCACCAACAAGGTGAGTCAGAACCTTCATTCCGAGCTGCTCTTGCGGCGCGTCGGTGCGATGGAAGGCAGCGGGTCTGTCGCGGACGGACAGGCGGCGGTGATCGAGATGCTGGAAAGCGCCGGGGTGCCGCGCTGGACCTACGACCTCGCGGATGGGTCCGGCATGTCGAACTACAACCGGCTCACCCCGCGCGGCACGGTCGCCTTCCTGCGCTGGACGCAGACGCAGCCCTGGGGCGCCGCCTGGCGAGAGACGCTGCCGGTGGGCGGAGAGGACGGCACGCTGGCGCGGCGGTTCGCCCGCACGCCGCTGGCGGGCAAGCTGTTCGCCAAGACCGGCTCGCTCGATAAGGCCAATGCGCTCTCCGGCTTCCTGATCACCGCGAGTGGGCGCACCTTCACCTTCTCGGCCTTCGCCAACGACATGCCGCAGGACCGCTCCGCCACCGGAGCGATCGATCGCGCGCTGCTGGCGGTGGCGGCCGCGAACTGAGGCCGGGGTTCAGGTGCGATCCCACGCGGCGATCAGGGCATCGCCGGTCGTTGGCCGCAGGATGTGGATCGAGGCGGCTGCCTCCGAATGGCGCGTCAGGTGGACGCGATTGGTGAGCAGGGTCCAGGCGATGCCCCGCTCGAAATCGATCCACAGCCCGGTGCCCGTGAAGCCCGTATGCCCGATCGTGCTGGGCGAGCAGCGATCTCCGCCATGCCAGCCGGGAAAGCGCAGCTCCCATCCGCAGGTGCGGTGGTCGCCAATGGGCGTGCGGATCGCCTCCATCATCGCGGGTGAAGCGCCCGATCCGTCGAGCAATCCGCGCGCGAAGCCGAGCACGCCCGCCACGGTGCCGAACAACCCCGCATGGCCTGTCCTTCCGCCGAGAGCGAAGCAGTTCTCGTCATGCACCTCGCCGCACATCACGCGGCCACGCCAGGTGCAGAACTCGGTCGCCACCGCTGAGCCAGGTGGCGGGCCCCAACTGATGCCTGGAGGCAAGGGCAGTCGGTCCAGCGGCCCGCCAATCAGCCGCTCCATCGCGATGCCGAGCAGGATGAAGTTGATGTCGGAATAGACCGGCGGGCCGTGCCGCCACTCCCGCTGCAGGACGAAGGCACGGAGGCGGTCGGGGTCCTCGCCATAGGTGTAGATCGGTTCGACCGCCGGCAGGAAGGTGTTGTGGCCGAGGCATTGGCGGAAGGTCAGCCGCCGTTCCGCCGCATTGGCGACATCGTATTGCCGCAGGTCCGGAATGGCGTCCGTCAGCGGGCGGTCGAGATCCAGCCGTCCTTCCTCCGCCAGCTTTAGGATGAAGGGGGTGGTGGCGATGACCTTGGTCAGGGAGGCGAGGTCGAACCAGTGCTCCGCCGTCAGTGCCTGCTCCTCAGGCAGGTTCTGCGCGAGACCCGCCACCCGCACCGCCATTTCGCCGTTTGCATCAACGATGCCCAGCGTTGCACCGGGAATGGAACCGGAATGCACCGCCTGTGCAACGGGGGCGAAAGCGGCGTCCGCAACAGCCTCAATCACGCGCTTTCCTCCTCGCGAGGGTGGATGCGGGCGAGGGCAGGGAGGAACAGGATGGCGGCAAGGCTCAGCACGCCGGAGAGCAGGAAGAAGCCGTCATAGCCAATCGCCTCCACCATCTGCCCTCCGGCGCCCGCCAGCAGCCTCGGCAGCAGGAAGGCAAAGCCGGTGAGGAAGGCGAATTGCGCGCCCGGATAGCGCGGGTTCACGAGCAGCGAGAGGTAGACCACGAACACCGCCCCCGCCATGCCGTTCCCGAACTGATCCATCCCGGTGGCGAGGTAGAGCATCCATTCGCTCAAGGGTTGGTGCGCCAGCCAGACGAAGCCGAGATTGCCGATGCCCGCCGCCAGCGCGCCGAGCGCCAGCGTCCAGCCCATCCGCCAACGCGTCACCAGCCAACCGCCGAGGCCGACGCCCGCAAGGCTCGACAGCAGGGCGACCAATCCGTCTGCCCGCCCGATCTGCGTCAGGCTGTAGCCGAGGTCGCGGATCATCGGCTTCGACAGGTTCAGCGCCAGCACGTCTCCCATCCGGTAGAGCGAGACGAAGGCCATCAGCACCAGCGCCGCCGTGCCGTAGCGCCAGAAGAAATCGACGTAAGGCCCCCATGCGGCTGAGCTGCGCAGGCGGGATTGCGGAGAGGCTCGGCGGATCTTCGGCAAAGCGGCGGCCATGGCGAGGAACGGCAACATGCACAGGCAGAGCACGAAAGGCGTGACGTTGCTCTCCGGCCCGACCCCCGCGCCCGTCGCCACCTCCAGCAGCACCCAGCCGGC
>Ga0182742_1001228_pt1 | contig 34119 bp, 34 predicted proteins | sample eDN5th37CBELigMG_FD_128880 | JGI IMG/M metagenome (GOLD analysis project Ga0182742, IMG submission 128880) | Enriched Miracle-Growth compost microbial communities from Emeryville, California, USA - eDNA 5th pass 37_C BE-Lig MG (version 2)... ... | reverse complement strand
GTGCCAGACGGAGGAGCCTCCACTGAGATCCGTCGGAAGCGGGCACAAGGCGGCATGCCATTTCGTCGATGAGACCCGGGCCCCTGCTAGCCTGCGCCGAGAAGAGTTTCTCGCTCCCACAAGCAGCTCAATCGGGCAGCCTCTTCTCGAAATTGATGCCCTGAAGGTTCACTTTCCGGTGCGGGCGGGCATTCTCAAGCGAGTCGTCGGATGGGTGCGCGCCGTGGATGGGGTCAGTCTCACGGTGCGGGCGGGCGAGACGGTGAGCCTTGTCGGTGAGTCCGGCTGCGGGAAGACGACCACAGCCCGCACGATCATGGGGCTGGTCCCGGCCTCCGGGGGAGACGTACGCTTCGAGGGGCGCTCGATTATCAACCTGTCCGCCGGACGAATGCGCGAGGCACGCCGGTGGATGCAATATGTCTTCCAGGATCCCTATGCGGCCCTCAATCCGGTTCTGCCGGTAGAGGAGATCGTGGCTGAGCCCCTTCGCCTGCACGGACTTTATGAGGAAGCGGGTGGAGCAAGGCGTATCGCCGAGCTGTTCGAAATGGTCGGCCTGTCGCGGACCATGTTCGGTCGCTATCCGAGCGAGTTCTCGGGCGGGCAGCGCCAGCGTATCGGAATCGCCCGGGCGCTTGCCCTCAACCCACGCCTGCTCATCCTCGACGAGCCCGTCTCGGCGCTCGATGTCTCCATTCAGGCGCAGGTTCTCAACCTTCTTCAGGATTTGCAGAAGGAGCTGCGGCTCGCCTATCTCTTCATCTCCCACAACCTGTCGGTCGTGCAGCACATTTCGGATCGTATCGCCGTTATGTATCTCGGCCGCATCATCGAGCAGGCGACCCGGGATGAGCTATACGACGCGCCGAGCCATCCCTATACGCAAAGCTTGCTTTCAGCGGCGCCGGTTGCCGATCCATCCATTGGCCGGACGCGACGGCGCATCGTTCTCGAGGGCGAGATTCCCAATCCTGCAGCTCCCCCGCCAGGCTGCACCTTTCATCCCCGGTGCTTCCGGGCAAACGACCGCTGCCGTCGGGAAGCGCCGGGTGCGCTGCACCTGCCGGGCGCCTCGACCCTCGTCGCCTGCCACTATCCCGATCTCGCTCAAGCGGGTCCCACAATCCGCAAGGCTTCGATGGAGTTTGGAGAATGAGTGCTGCGTCTAGTCGTATCGGCACTTTCATTCGCGCGCTGTGGCGCCATAAGGGGGCAGCGGCGGCACTTGCCTTCCTGATTTTCGTCTCGCTCATGGCAGTTTTCGTTGATCTGCTACCCTTCGATCCGTTCCGGCAGCGCTTGGTCGATGCCCTGAAAGGTCCGTCCAGCACCAATTGGTTCGGCACCGATGAGGTCGGCCGGGACATTTTCGCCCGTGTGGTCTATGGCGCACGAACTTCCCTGACCACGGCCGCAGGCGCTGTCGTCATTGCGGCCGCCGTTGGTGTGCCCATGGGGCTGGTCAGCGGGTTCTTCGGTGGCTGGCGCGATGCGACTCTTATGCGTCTCGTCGACGTGATGATGACGCTGCCAGCCATTCTCTTCGCTATGGCGCTCATCGCAATCCTTGGTCGCAGCCAGGTTGCGGCGATCATCGCGGTTGGGATTACCGGTATCCCGAGCTTTGCCCGCATCACGCGGGCACAGACACTTACATTGCGGAGCCGAGACTTCGTTGTGGCCGTGGAGGCCTTCGGCGGCAGCGCCCGGTACAATATGTTCCGGACAATCCTGCCAAATTCCTGGAGTCCGATCCTGGTGCAAGTCGTGGTACTGTGTTCGGTCGCCATTCTCCTCGAGGCGGCGTTGGCCTTCCTTGGGGTCGGCGTCGCGCCGCCAACTCCGAGTTGGGGAGAAATGTTGCGATCCGGCAAATCCTATCTGCACGAGGCCCCATACTATGCGGTCCTGCCGGGCCTGATCTTGACCCTCACCATCCTGTCGTTCGATGCCATCGGACGCGCAATGGCAGACCTGCTTGGCGAGCGTTACGAACTGCGCAAAGCCGGTTCAGAAGGAGCAGCTTGATCCCATGATCGGATATGTCCTCAGACGGCTGTTCCATCTCGTTCCCGTCCTCCTTATTGGCTCTGCCGCCGTGTGGGCGATTATCTATGCGGTGCCTGGCGATCCAGTCTCGGTGCTTGTCGGCGAGAACGCGGCGCCGGAACAGATCGCCGCCGCGACTGCGCAATACGGGCTCGACCGGCCCATCCTCGTGCAGTACGCGGATTGGCTCTGGCGCGCTCTTCGCGGCGATCTCGGCACGTCCATCCACGCCAGCGCTCCGGTGCTCGCACTGGTCGCAGAGCGCCTGCCGGCGACCTTCCAGCTCGCCTTTATGGCGACTCTCGTTTCCCTTGTGTTCGGCATTCCGGTCGCGATCATCAGTGCCCTTAAGCCCGGATCCTGGGTTGACCGCATCCTGTCCCTCTGGAACGCGATGACGCTAGGGGTACCGACCTTCTGGCTCGGCATCCTGCTCATCCTGTGGTTCTCCGTGAAGATGCGCTGGCTTCCGTCCGCGTCGGCCTATGTGCCCATCTGGGAGGACCCGCTCGCGGCCCTGCGCAACCTGATCCTGCCATCGGTGACCCTTGGGCTCTATGTCTCGGGCGTCCTGGCCCGCTTCCTGCGCGCCTCCCTCGTCACTGAGATGCGCTCTGACTATGTCCGCACGGCCCGGTCTAAGGGCTTGCCGGAATGGCAGGTGGTGAGCGTACACATCCTGCGCAACGCGCTGCTGCCTTTCGTGACCATCGTGGGCCTGATGATGGCGAACTTTATCGGCGGTGCGGTTGTCACAGAAGCCGTGTTCACCTATCCGGGGCTCGGCCGGCTGCTCATCCAGGCGATCAGCACCCGTGACTATCCGCTGATCCAGGGCTGCATCATTGTTATCATGATGATCTATATCCTGATCAACCTCACGGTCGACGTGGTCTACGCCTACATCGATCCGCGCATTGAGTACAAATAGCCCTCAGACCGGCCGGTAACGACAGGAGACGCCGTGGCCGGGCGCCACTTCGTGCCACGCAGGCGTGCCGGTTTCGGTGTGGACCTCGCCGAAAGCACAGCTCTCGGTCGGCGATCTGGCCACTAGAATCGATGGATCGGGCGGAGCCATCCGCAGGCGCTGACGCTGCAGGGCAGGATTGAGCACCGGGGCGGAATCGAACAGCATCTGCGTGTAGGGGTGCGCAGGATTCCCATAGACCTGCGAAATGCCGCCCTTCTCAACGATTTCTCCTCGGTACATCACCGCCACCTTGTGACAGACCTCGCGCACGATGGCGAGGTCGTGCGCGATGAACAGGTAGGACAGCTTGAGCTTCTCCTGGAGGGAGTGGAGGAGGGCAACGATCTGGGCCTGCGTCCGCACGTCCAGGGCCGAGACCGGCTCGTCGCAGACCACAAAGTCGGGATTGACCGCGAGAGCGCGGGCGATGACGATGCGCTGCCGCTGTCCGCCGGAGAAGGCGTGAGGATAGCGGTCCATCACGGCCGGATCCATGCTGACGAGCTCCAAAAGCTCGGCCACGCGCTCGCGATAGTGCGCCTTCGGCACGGACTGGTGGATGATCAGGGGTTCCGTCAGAGTTTGGGCGATCGTCATCCGCGGGTGCAGGCTTGAATAGGGGTTCTGCAGCACGAACTGCATGTGGCGTCGCATCCGGCGCAGGTCGCCCGCTGGCATCGTGGTCAGCTCGCGCCCGCGCAGCTTCACCGATCCGCCTGAGATCTTCTGGAGCTGCAGGACGGCGCGCCCCGTCGTTGTCTTGCCGGATCCCGACTGGCCCACGAGGCCGAGGGTCTCCCCAGGGGCGATGTCGAACGATACGCCATTGACGGCAAGAAAGGCCGGATGGCGGCTGCGCGCCGGAAACGTGACCGACAGATCTTGCACGGCGACCAGGGGCGGCACGGCGGTCATGGCGATACTCCATCGCGATGCAGGCGGGGGACGGCGTCGAGCAGGGCCCGCGTGTACTCGTGGGCGGGAGCCCGGAAGATCTCATCGATCCCGGCCGTTTCGACAATCCTGCCGCCGTACATGACGTTAACCCTTTCTACCATCCCGGCGACGACACCGAAATCGTGCGTGATCAGCATCAGCGACATGCCGCGTTCTTCTCTCAGACGCAGCAGCAAGCGCAGGATCTGCGCCTGTACGGTAACGTCGAGCGCCGTGGTCGGCTCGTCCGCGATGAGAAGATCCGGATCGCACGAGATCGCGATGGCGATGAGCACCCGTTGGCGCATGCCGCCCGAGAACTGATGTGGGTAATCGTCGACCCGCCGGGCGGGAAAGGGGATACCGACCTGAGCAAGCAACTCGATCACCCGCTCCCGAGCGGCGTGCCCCGACAGGCCGGTGTGGCGGCGCAGGATGTCCTCGATCTGCGCGCCGACCGTGATCACCGGGTTGAGAGATGTAAGCGGGTCCTGAAATACCATAGCGATGCGTCGCCCGCGGATGTCCCGCATCTCGGCCTCGCTCACGGTGAGAAGGTTCCGGCCGCCAAACTGAACCGTACCGCCCAAATCGACCCGCGTTCCTTCTGGCGCGAGACGCATGATGGCGCGGGCCGTTACACTCTTGCCGCAGCCGGATTCGCCTACGAAACCTACGGACTCGCCGCGCTTAATGTCGAAGGTGACCCCCTTGACGGCCTCGACCGTCTGACTGCGCGAGACGATGGACGCTTTCAAATCGTGCACCCTTAGGATCTGTCCATCCGCCTTCATCGGTCGCTTCCTACATCGAGAACTTCCCGCAGCCCGTTCGCAAGGACGATGAAGGTAAGCGTTGCGAAGACGATGGCGACGGCAGGGCCGACGACGGTAAGCGGGGCGAGTTCCATGAATTGACGCGCATCGGCCAGCATGCCACCCCAGTTGGGATCGGGCGGTGGTGGCCCGAGCCCGAGAAAGGACAGGGCCGTGACAGTGAAGATCGTCTGCGCCAAGGTTAGGCTCGTTGCTACCACGATAGGTGAGACGACCATCGGCAGGACATGGCGGATGACAATCCGAAACTCGCTCATGCCGACGCTCCGGGCCGCCTCCACGTGGTCCCATTTCTTTACGCTGAGCACCGGCGCGCGCACCACGCGTGACATGGCCGGCGTGTAGACGATGGCAATCGTCAGGATGAGGTTCGGAACCGTGGGGCCGAGAGCGGCAACGACCGCGATGGCGAGGAGGAAGACCGGAAAGGCGAAGACCACGTCGAGCACCCGCATGATCGCCTCGTCCACCCAGCTCCCGACATAGCCGCTGACGAGGCCGAGTACGAGCCCCGCGACGAGAGCGAACGCGACGGAGGTGAAGGTGACGAAGAGGGTCGTGCGTCCGCCGATGAGAATGCGGCTCAACACGTCGCGGCCGATGGCGTCGGTCCCGAGCCAGTGCTGCGGGCTCGATCCTTCGAGCGAATTCGGCGACGTGGCGGAGGGATCGTAAGGCGCGATCAGGGGTGCGAGAAGCGTCACCAGCACTAGGATCGCCAGCATCGCGAGCCCCAAACCCAGCAGCAAGCGTCCGGCGCTCGGCCTTGCCCGGCGCGCAACCGCGGACCTGCTTCCGGCAATGGCGGGTTCATTCGTGGTTGCGGCCTCGCTCATGCCTCCACCCTCGCATCCGCATGGGCATAGGCGATGTCGGCCAGAGTGTTGACGAAGACGACGCAGGCGGCGGCGACGAGCACGATGGCCTGAATCGCCGGGTAGTCGCGGCTGGTGATGGAATCGAACAGGTACTGGCCCATCCCGGGTATGGCAAAGATCGTTTCCACGAGGATGCTGCCGCCGAGGAGTGTCGCGACCTGCAGTCCCGTAACGGTGATAATGGGCGTCAGGGCATTTCGCATCAGGTAGTTCCAAAGGATCGTTCGCGGCAGAAGGCCCTTGGCGCGCGCCACCATCACGAAGTCCTGGTTCGACACCTCGAGCACCGCCGCCCGTGTGTTCTCGGATATGGTGACCGAAATCGCGAGGGCGAGCGCGAAGGCTGGGAGGAACATACCGGAGACGTTGCCGAGGGGATCGTCGCGGAAGGGGACGTAGCTGAGCACGGCGAGTTCAGGAAAATAGAGCCCGACGAGAAGGACGATGAGCGTGCCCACGACGAAGTTCGGCACAGCGAGAATGAACCCGTTATAGAGCCGCACGATCCAGTCGGCCGCTCCTCGGAACCGCGCCGAGGCAAGGCCGGTGCTGACACCCATAACGAGGGCGATGGCAGCCGCGGTGAGCGTGAGTTCGAGGGTCACGAGGAAGCGCGGCCACAATTCATGCAGAACCGGCTGCCGTGTGACGAAGGAGGTGCCGAAATCTCCATGCAGCGCCGCCCCAAGCCAGGAGAGATACTGCTCGATCAGCGGACGATCGAGGCCGAGGTCACGGCGCATCGCGTCCAGCACATCGGGCTGTAGCATCTGGGCACCCGCCGCCGCGAGAACGAAATCTCCTGGCAAGGCCCTCATGAGCACGAAGGCCACGAAGGAGACGCCCAGAAGGATCGCCCCCATCCACATCGATCGCACGACGATGACGCGCTTCATCGCGCCGCTCCAGCGTGCAGGACTGCCCCGGCCAAGAGTCAGCTCTTCAGCCAGGTGGTGCGAACGTAGGAGCGGATGTTCGCCGCCAGCGGGACATAGCCCTCGACGTAGTTCCACCAAATCTCCCAGCGCAGCGGATACTGATAGATCTGCAGGACATACGCTTGGTCGGCGATGTGCTTCTGAATGGCGAGATTCTTCTCGGCACGCTTGGCGCGATCGGTCTCGGCACGGGCCTCGGCCATCATCCGGTCGAGGGATTCGTCGGCGATGCCCATCGCCTTGCCGAACTTGCTCTGCGAGTTGACATACTGGAGGATCGCGTCGGAATCCGGCGTCCAGGAAAGAGCCACGGACAGCAGCGTCGGCCAGCTCCCGGCGCTCCAGTGGTTGAGCAGCGGCGCCGTCTCCATGGGCACGATCTTAACCTTGATGCCGGTCGCCTGCCATTGCTGCTGGAGGATCTGCGCGCATGCCACATCGAGCGGGTTCGCGGCCACGACGATATAGTCGCCGAGATCGAGGCCGTCGGGAAAGCCCGCTTCCGCCAGCAACGCCTTGGCGGCCGCGGGATCGGGCTTGTAGTACGGCATCTCGCCGACGCCGTCATAGCCGCCCACCTGACTTTCGGGGATCATCGCACCGACCTTGCCGGAGCCGCCTAGAACCGTCTGAAGGCAGGCCTGCCTGTCCGTCGCGAGGCTCAGGGCCCGCCGCACCCTGACGTCGTTGAGCGGGGGCGCCTTCATGTTAAGCCAGACCGGGAAGGTGCGGGAGGTCTGTCCCGGGGTCGAGACGAAATCCTTGGAGGCGCGCGCCATCAGGGACGCCACCTTGGGATCCTTCAGCCACGTCATGTCGATGGTCTTGGACCGCAGCGCCGAGGAGAGCGTCGCTTGGTCCTTGTAGAACTTGAACACGACCTTATCGAGATAGGGCTGTCCCTCGTCGAAATACTGCGGATTGCGCGCCAGGGTGAACTGCTGGTTGGGCTGGTAGGATTCGAAGATGAACGGGCCGGTGCCCACCGGTTTGGTGACCAGGTCCTCGACGCCCTTCGGCACGATGGCGCCGTCCGGGTTGCTCGCCAGATAGCTCAGGAAGGCGGCGTCCCGTGTCTTCAGGGCGAAGCGCACGGTGAACGGATCGACAATCGTGACGCTCTCGATCCCAGCATACTGGGCCCGCAGGCGGCTTGCCGTCGCCGGATCGAGGATGCGATCAAAGGTATATTTGACGTCTTCGGCCGTGAAGTCCTTGCCATTGTGGAATTTCACGCCCTGGCGAAGCTTGAACACATAGGTCCGCTCGTCTGGCATCTCGTACCCGGTGGCGAGGTCCGGTTCGACCTGCATGTTCGCGTTCCAACGCAAAAGCCCGGAATAGAGCAGGGCGGTGAAGTCGTTGGAGGAGAACGCCGTGACGGTCGTCGGGTCGAGGCCGATCGGATCCGCGTCGGCCCCGATGCGCAGCGTGCCGCCGCGTTTCGGCGCCTCAGTCCCGGAAGTTGCCGCGAATGTGGACGGGCAGGCGGCCATCATGCCCCCGGCCAGCCAGAGGCGAAAGAAGTGCCGGCGGTCGAGCGCAAACGCAGTGCCCGGCACCATCGAGAAATCCTGATCCTTCGTCACGCGAGTTCCCCTTCCTGCTTGCGACAGCCCTGCCGCGGATACATGACGACACACGGCTTGTGGCCGGGCCGAGCATCCATGAAGAACCCGTCCCCGTCGTGGTCGTCTTTCCGCGCACCGGCTGACGCAGCTAATGCGCCGCCCTCTGCTCAATTCGTCCTATAATATAGAACTACATTGTGTTGTTCTCGCTGCAGAAAGATTAGGTTCAAACGCGCGAATGCGTCAATACACTATTGTGACATCTGGCAAGGTCTGATCTCCACACCATCGGATGGGTCGATCGTCGTTCAACAATATGGTATGTGCCTACAGACGAAGGAGGACCACATGCAGGCGGTTTCGGGTGACGACAGCGCTTCCACGAACAGGCTAGGCGCTGTCGGCGAAGCACGCATCCAATCGATCGCACGGGCGAAGGCCCTGCTCGACGTGATGGCGGACGGAGGCTGGGTCTCGCTGCGCGATCTCGCGGCCCGCACCGGGCTCGCGAAGACAACTGCCTTCAACTTGGTTAAGGCCCTAGTCGACACTGGCCTTGCTGAGCGAAACATGCAGGCCGGCGCCTATCGACTCAGCCTGCAGCATCTGGTCTATGGTCGCGCTGTCGAGCGCCGGCTCGACGTCAGCGCAGTGGCTCGCCCACATCTCATCGCAGTGTGCACGCTCACGCGGGAGACCGTAAACCTCGCACTGCCGGGGCCGGCCGACGCCGTGATCGTCGACAGCCTCGAGGGCAGCCATACGCTGCGCGTCTCCTCCTATTCAGGAACCCGCGCTCCCTACCACTCGACCGCCTGCGGGCGGGCCCTGCTGGCGTGGCAACCCAGGCGCTTTCGGCAGTTCATCTACGGCAACAGCACCCTGGCGCCCTCGACGCGGCATACTATCACCGATCCGGAGAAGCTCGAGGAGGTGCTAGAGCGCTGCCGTAACGACGGCTGGACAGTGGAAATGGAGGAGAACGAGCTCGGTAGTGCCTGTATCGCCGCGCCGATTTTCGGAGCGTCAAGCGAAGCTGTTGCCGCCGTAAGTATTGCAGGCCCAGCCGCGCGCTTTGACCCGGCCACGATCACCCACTACGGCGAAGTTCTTCTCACCTACCTTCCGCGCATCACCGCAGATCTGGTCGGGAAACCGGGTGCCTGAAAGTGCGTTGTTGCACGAATAGGTGAGTTGGTAACCGGAACCGGGCGACATAGGAGAACTGCGCCCCTCCAATGGATGTGGAGGTATGGCGGAAACTGGGTGATGACGGTGTGAGAAGGGCGGCGTATCGAGGCGGGTGTCGAGCCTGCCAGAACCTCTGCGAGAGAGCGATACGCCATGAACGAAACTACCACCATTGTCCGCCTTCGTCAGCCCGACACGATTGACGATCCCCTGACCGATATTCTGCGAACTGGCGCCCGCAAGTTGCTGGCCCAGGCCATCGAGATCGAAGCCGAGGCCTATCTCGCCAGCATGCGCGAGCTGAAGCTGCCGGACGGGCGTGAACGCCTGGTCCGACACGGGCATGGGCCCGAGCGCACGCTCCAGACCGGCATCGGCCCGGTGGAAGTCAGCCGGGTCAGGATCCGCGACCGCGGCGCCACGGGCGAGGCCGACCGCATCCGCTTTACCTCGGCGATCCTGCCGAAATGGGCGCGGCGGACAAAGAGCCTGGATGCGTTGCTGCCGGTCCTGTACCTGCGCGGGCTCTCGACCGGCGACTTCCAGGAGGCTTTGGCTGCCTTGCTCGGCAAGGATGCGCCCAACCTCTCACCTTCGGTGATCGGCCGGCTGACCGGCGAATGGCAGGCCGAGTACGAGCGCTGGCAGGCCCGTGATCTCTCAGCGCGGCACTACGTTTATGTCTGGGCTGACGGCGTCTACCTCCAAGCCCGGATGGAGGATCAGGCCGAGTGCATCCTGGTGCTGATCGGCGCGACGCCGGAAGGCAAGAAGGAACTGGTCGGCTTCCAGGCCGGCGTGCGCGAGAGCGCCCAGAGCTGGCGCGAGCTTCTGGTCGAGATCAAGCGGCGGGGCCTGGCCATCCCGCCGCGGATCGCTGTCGGGGACGGGGCGCTCGGCTTCTGGAAGGCACTCGACGAGCTCTTCCCCGGCACGCATCATCAGCGCTGCTGGCTGCATAAGACCGCCAACGTGCTCAACAAGGTGCCGAAATCCGTGCAGCCCGGCATGAAGGTGGCCCTGCGGGAGATCTATCTCGCGCCGACACGAGCCCAGGCCGAGGTCGCCATCGATCTGTTCGCTGAAGCCTATCAGGCGCGCTATCCGAAAGCCGTGGAGTGCGTGCGCAAAGACCAGCGGACGCTGCTGGCCTTCTTCGACTGGCCGGCTGAGCATTGGATCCATCTGCGGACGACGAACCCAATCGAGAGTGTGTTCGCGACCGTGCGGCACCGGACCGTGCGCACCAAGGGCGCGCTGTCTCCAACCACCGCTCGTCTGATGGTGTTCAAGCTGGTGATGGCAGCCGCGAAAGGCTGGCGCCGGCTGATGGGCGAAAACCAGTTGCCGAAGGTGATCGCCGGTGTCAGGTTTAAGGACGGCAGCGAGGTCATTCCGATGCCGACAAACAGCGCCGCCTGACCGGCCCCATCACCTAAATTCCGTCATAGCTCACTGTAGCCCTGCGAAGTTCGCACGTGAGATTGAGGGTGGCTGGGCAAAGGGCCGAGCTTCTCAAAGGGCTCCATGGCCCATCGCGTCATCAACCGGAGGACCTCTCACTGGGCTGGCTCCAGCCCTTCGAATGATAGCGACAGGTCCGCAGAGATTACCGGAGCGTCCGGGCAACAGGCGAAATCCGCAGCTGAAGCGTGCGGCCGGTGCGCCCCGGAGGCAATAGGCCCGCGACCATAACGAAACGTACCTTGGTATTGCCCAATCCCATCCTTCAGACAGTCGTCAACGGGGGGCGCTTCGACCTAGCCTGCGATAGACGAAGCAGCAGCAAAGGAGTCGGAAATGGAAGCCCATACACAGTCAAACACGCTGTCGACCATTGTAAGTGATGGGTCACGTGACCTTGAGCTCGACGCGGATAGAGCGAGCCCGCCAGCCCTGGCCTTCGAAGCGGGATTCGCACATGATCTGCGGAACCTCATCCAGATTGCCTCAGCGACGTTCAATCGACTTGCCCGGAACCCCACCATCTCGGCTTCGGATGCGCTCGGTCCGGTTGTGGCGGGCGGGGCGCTTGCGCTTCACAAGGCCGGCCAGGTGCTAGGTGAGCGCATCCACGGTTCACGTCTGGCGCAGCTCGCAGAAGTGGGAACCGATGTGCGGGAATGTCTCCGCGAACTGGAGATGATCGTTCGCTCGACTTGGGAGCCAGGGTCATATCGCATCGAACTTTGTCTTGACCCCGAGATCCCCCCGGCATGCTGCGATCGGCAGGCCCTCCAAGATGCAATGCTGAACCTTGTGCTCAACGCCCGCGATGCGATGCCGGATGGTGGCACGATCATGGTGGAGGCATTTGCAGTTATCTGCGGGAACGAGCCGATGATCCGGCTGCGGGTCGTAGACCACGGCATCGGGATGACCGAGCAGACGCTGCAGAGCGCTTTCGAGCCATTCTTCACCACGAAGGCAATGGGTCTTGGCGGGGTCGGCCTGCCAATGGTGAGACACTTCGTGGAGGGCAGTGGCGGGACACTCCAACTGGAGAGCGCCGTGGCCAAGGGAACCATCGTCACTCTCCAGCTTCCGGGAGTTCGTCAGCCCACCGTCGCCGGTGACTGACATCCTCCTGGATGAGACTTACGGTCACCTGACAGCGGTAAGCGGGCCGCTCCTTGAAAGGACGGACGGAACAATCTCTTCGGCCGTCGAATCAAGGCCGATCGTAGTTCTCGCGTATAAGGGCCACGCACCCACACCGGATGGATTGCGCCCCGACCACCGCCTCGAACCAATCCAGTTCACCTTGGCGGAGGCGCACGCCTGCCGAGAGCGAAGCATGGCTTTGAGCGGGCGTTCACCTGACACGGTAGCCGCGCCGTTCAAGCTTCACCCCCAACTCCGGTTCAGCCGAACAATACCGACGTGCATATCGCCAAACATCGGCTCTCGGGCGATGCTCCCGAAACGGAGATACATCAATGCATAGTCATCATACAGCCCCGACCCAGTTTATCGATGCGAGAGCAAATCGTTATGCGTACCGTCGCTTCGGCAACGGGGCGACAGCGCCTATGGTGCTCCTCCAGCACTTCACAGGCGGTCTCGACCACTGGGATCCTGCATTCACTGACGGTCTGGCGCAGGATCGCGAGATCATTCTCGTTGACAATGCCGGCGTAGGAGCTTCGACCGGTGAGAGCCCGACGACGATAGAGGGCATGGCAGACTGCATGCGCGATTTCGTGGATGCACTCGCGCTCGAAACGTTCGATCTGCTCGGCTTTTCTATGGGCGGGATGGTGGCCCAGGCACTCGCGAAGAGGAACGCGTCGCGCATCCGTCGTCTTGTTTTGGTCGGCACCAGCCCGCGGGGAGGCGATCCATCCCCCGACATCGCTGAAGTCTCGCAGCGCGCTCGAGGGAATGCGGGACTTGACGACATGGCTTGGTTGTTCTTTGGACAGTCGGAGGCGGGACGAAATGCGGCGGCCCGATATTGGGAGCGGCGCCACGCTCGTACGCAAGATGTGGATCCGCCGAGCGGGGCGGCGACGATCATGGCCCAGGTCACAGCAGGTCGCGATTGGCTCCATCCGCACGGTGAGCGTTTCGCGGATCTTGGCCTGATCACGATGCCAACGCTCGTCGCCAACGGCCACCGTGACGTGATGCTGAACACGGTTAACTCGTATCATCTCCAGCAGCACCTGCCCCACGCCCAATTGATCATCTACCCGGATTCCGGACACGCACCCCATTTCCAGTATCCGGAGCTCTTCCTCGCTCACGCCCGCCTCTTCCTCGAAGACTGACCTGCCGGACGCCGTCTGCGTGACGACCGCCTGCGCCTGCGACGGACGCCCATCGCGGAGCCGGCAGGCTTAAACCTAGTAGCAGGTGCTAACGTGCGCGCCGCCAACACTTAGAGATTGAAGGAGTTTCCATGCAGAAGAACTGGCTTGTGACAGGGAGTTCGAAAGGGCTCGGCCGGGAAGTCGTCAGGAAAGCCCTCGAGATGGGCGACAAGGTCCTCGCCACCGCTCGAAACCCCGATCTCCTCCGGGATATGGCCGCCGCGTTCCCGGCACGTCTCGAGTTGTTCAATCTCGACGTCACCGACGAGGATGGGGCGAAGGCCGCAGTGGAGGCCGGTATAGCCGCGTTCGGCCGGCTGGATGTGCTGGTCAATAACGCCGGCTATGCTCGGATCGGGCCATTCGAAGTGTTGGAGCCAAGAGACTTTCGGGATCAGGTCGAGACCAACCTCTTCGGCGTCGTCAACATGACCCGCGCCGTTTTGCCCTCCATGCGCCGCCAGCGCGACGGCCACATCATCAACATTTCCTCCGTCGGCGGGCGCGTCGGAGCGCCGGGACTGAGCGCATACCAGGCGGCAAAATGGGCCGTGAGCGGGTTTACGGAAAGTGTGTCTCGGGAAGTGAGGCCGTTCGGCGTGAAGATGATTTCCGTCGAGCCGGGCGGCATTAGGACCGACTGGGGGGCTACGGCGAAGGGCAGGGTCGACCAAGTTTTCCCTGCGTACGAGGCGAGCGTGGGTGCATTCCTCAAAATGATGACCCGCTTTGTGGGCAATGAAGTGGGAGACCCCGCCAAGATGGCCAAGGTGATCTTCGATCTAACCCGATTGGAAGACCTTCCGGATCACCTTCTTCTGGGAAGCGACGCTCTCCGGGTGTTTGCGGAAGCCGATGCAGCGCGCCAGAAGGCATCTCAGGAGTGGATCGAGGTAAGCCGGGCGACCGACTACGATCGCGCCACTCTGTCGTACCTGCAGGGCGCTAAGGGCATCATAGCAACCTAGTGGACCGTTGCGGCTCCCTCGACAGATCGCGTGTCCTGACGGCAACTCCCAAGCCGGCGAGCACTAGCAACGCCGAATTCCCAGCGTCTGAGAGGTTCGAGGGCGGCACTCCGATAGTGCCCGTCAGCAACAGCTATCCAGACCCGACGAGGGAGCCGATCGCAGCCGCACAACAACGGCTGTAACCGAAACCGCTATGATCGTCCGTTTGTCTCCAAGAATTGTGGCGCCGCGGGTGCAGGTCGGCGTGATCGATGATCCCGCGAATGTCGATATCACGCCGTCCAAGCGTAAGGCGATCAGCCTGACCTGAGAGTTCACGTTCACCCGGCCAATGATCGACATGCCCGATATAATTGAGCAGCACAGGCTGCTGAACGAAGCCACGCGCTTTGTGGGCGACGACATGATCGTGACAACCATAACTGAAAGCTTGTTGCTGATAGATACAGTTACGCTAATCCAGGAGCATAGGCTACTCGGAAGCGGCTTATGGGTTGGGACGACGGCTCTCGACGGTCGGGCAGGCGCCACCTCCTAACGTACGTAGCGAGACATACCATCGTAGAGATCCTGCGCAGCCCAATCACGCGTATCCTGCACCCCTCCCTCCAGACAGAAAGTCAGAGACTATGCATATGATCGATTGGAACGGCTATCGTGATCAGGTTCTCCAGGGGGTCGGCGCGCTCGGCCATATCAGTCCGGAGATCACTCGCGGCTATGCGGCCATCAGCGCCGCCGGCAAGAAAACTAACCATCTCGACGAGAAGACGCGCGAGCTGATCGCCGCCGCATGCGCCATCACGCTCCGGTGCGACGGGTGTATCTCGGTTCATACCAAGGCAGCGCTGGCGGCGGGTGCGACCAAGGAGGAACTCGCCGAGGCACTCGGCGTCGCGATCGGCCTTAATGCGGGGGCCGCTCTTGTCTATTCTACCCGTGCAATGGACGCATTCTCCGCGGCGGCTGAATAGCACGAGGTCGCCCCCCACTGCGCGGCACCACCCGCGCGGCACCGCCGGGTGGTGGCAGCATCGCGCAGGAGAGATCTTCTCCCAATCGCGCAGGCGATGGTGCGGCTCACTCAGCCTCGGGCCCAGTTGTTTCGGCACCGCAACTTTCTGATGGTGTCAGGTCTGTGACGGCGGCAAGCAGCGGCTCAGCGTCTGGCCGGCGACGAGCGTATTGGACCAAGCATGAACGACAAACTCTTTTGAAATCACCCAAAGGCAACTGATCGGCGTGGTGGTCACGGCCACCGGGATGACGCTCAGGCCAAGCGGCGCAGTCATCTGTCGCTCCTCGGTACTCGCGCTGGCACCCGAGATGTTCGATGGCGTGTACAGCACCACCAAGACATTCCTGCTGAGCCTCAGCCAGTCGATGGCCACCCAGCTCCGCGGGAAAGATATCCACATCCAGACGGCGCTCCCGAGGGTCACCAGGACCACAATCTAGGAACACGCTGGCCAACACTTCAACTCCTCCCCCGAGGGCTTCTTGATGGAAGTGGCGACAACGTCGATCTGACGCTGGTCGCCTTTGACCGCAGCGATACTGTCACCATACCGCCGCTCGCAGACGAAGGGCAGTTCGTCTCGACGCAACAAGAGCGGCTCGCGACGACCCCACACCTGCCGAGTGTGGGAACGCCACGCTACCATACGAGGTCATCTGGGCGAGGCGGTTCATTCGGCTGTACCTCTCGCTCCCGCGCTCATTCCCTCAGTGGCGGAGTACTGCGACGGATGCGACCTCCGTAGCCGCACCCTGCTCTGGACCTTTCAGATCGCGTGACTGCTGGCAGGCAATACCTAGGTATCGTTAGACCCACTCCTTGTTTGAATGGTCCTGAGCGACCCATTCGGTCAATCTTCCGCCGACAAGCCGATCCGTTGCGCAAGCGCCTGGTTCTCGTTCGGCGGTGCGAGGTTTGGGTGGATGCCCCCCGCTCTCAACGAGGTGCATTGAATGGGAGATTCAAATGAGTAATCTACTTGATTTCGTGGTCGACGCCCATGGCGGGTTGGATCGATTCAATCGCTTTTCAAGCCTCGAGGCAGACCTCGTTCAGGGCGGCGTGCTCTGGTCGCTCAAAGGCAAGCCGACCGTGCTCGAGCATGCGCATGTCAGGATCGATCTAAGACGCGAACATGTCTCCCATTGGCCGTTTGCGCCGACGCAGAACCGCTCAAACTTCGCGCCGGATCGTGTGGCGATCGAGACTCCGGAGGGCGAGCTGGTCGAGGAGCTGCTCGAGCCGCGCAAGTCGTTTGAAGGCTATGAAATGGAAACGCCATGGAGCGATCCACAGGTCGGCTACTTCGCCGGTTACACGATGTGGACCTATCTCACCTCACCCTTCCTGCTGTGCCGGCCCGGGGTAGTGACCGAGGAAGTGGAACCCTGGACCGAGAGTGGCGAGACTTGGCGGCGCCTGCGTGTGCAGTTTCCTGCGACGATCGCAACCCACAGCAGGGTCCAAAGTTATTATTTCGACGAGCAAGGCCTCCTCCGCCGCCATGACTATGAGGTGGACATCCAGGGCAGCAACCCGGCAGCGCGCTACTTGACTGAGCCGGTAAGCGTCGAAGGAGTCACACTCTATTCGAAGATGCGGATCTGGCCGCGCCAGTCCGACAACATGCCGGCGCGTGAACCGCTGATTGTGTCGATCGATCTTTCGAACTATCGCTTCTCCTGAAGGCGCAGGACGGGACCTCGGCTTGCCGCCGTCCCGTTCCATCTACGTCGGGAGCAACATGTAGCGAGCGACCGGATCATGACCGCCTCGATATTTTCCGATCACGCTCGCCTTCTCGATCATCGGCGGGCTACGAACCGCATGGCGAGAAGAAGGACAGGGCACCCCGATCGGGCTCACAGTTCCGTATCCGCAGAGCATCTGCGTATCCCACGAGATCAAGGTGTCATTGACTGCTCTTGGCCCGGTTGTGGCGCCCGATCTGACGGGTTCCGGCCGCTCGGAAGGATGGTCATGTCTGCTGGCATCGGCATCAATAGTAGACTTCGTCATCGTCCTCGTCGGAGCACTGGGACTCAAACGCGCTCACGCCGGGGGCCAGAAGTCGGCACCTCCGCACTTCTGTTTGCCGCAGCCGCCAAGTCCTAGCTTATTGCGCGCGTTGTCATCGGAAGCGGCGGAACAAGCAAGGACATAGTCGGCGCGAGGTCGCGCAGCGTCATCGACGCTCTGTCGTGCAGCTTCGGAGAAGTCAAATGGCGGCCTACATGTGGTTGGAATCGTTTTCCGCGTGACCATACGCACGCCGCCTGCCGAGGCAATGGAGGATTTTCGCCTGTCCGCGCAGCTGCGTCGCCGGATCGAAGCCGCCGAGCTTGTTCCTGCCCATCCCCGAGACCTGCCGCGACTAACGGCGCTACCGCCACGCAAACGTATCAGTGTTCGCGATCTCCGGAAAGGATGATCTGATTGTGCCGCCCTCAAATGGAGAATGTCTCACGTGCCAGTTGCCGTCTTCCGTCCACGGTATTATGGAAAGGGGTCAATTCGTGTGGAAAGACGCAGCGGAGCGTTACGCTCAGCTCGTCCGAGATTTGATCTCAGGTGGGTACCGCGTCCTCTGATCTGCCAACCGGCAAAAGTCGCGCCTCAAACTCAGAATCTGGCACAGACGGGTGACAAGAAAGTCAGCTTTCACCATATCAGTTAACTGGAATTTGATCGGCTTCCCTCCTTGTCAACAAGAGCCGTGGCTTTCCAGGATCTCCTGCTCCTGTCGCATCCACTTCAATTCGGTGGTCATGTCCTCCTAGCGCTCTTCGGGCGGATCGCCAATGTCATGATCCCGGCAACGATCCACCCAGTGGCGCGGGGTGGACAGGCCGACCCTGACAGCCGCGGCATTCGCGCCGTCTGCGGCCGCTGGTCAGGGCGAGCCTTACCGTCTCATCCCGGAACTCTTGCGGGAAGCGTGTGAGGCATAAAGATCCTCCTACTTCATGAGAGCTCCTCCAGTTTTGCGAAGCAATACCATTTCGTGCGTGGTTGGTGGGGCGGAGGCGCGGCAGAGCACAAAATGCGCGGCGGGACACACCTGATCTGCTCGCGCCGGGGATCGGCACGCCATACCAGAGTATGCTGGTAGAAGGATCGAAGAACGGACGATAGTGCACCCGGATTGGCTGCTCGAAAGGAGAGCGAATATGGGCACCGAAACCGAGTCCATCTCACATGGAAATGCGTTGGGCATCTTCAGTGAGCGAATCTTTACTGTACGCCGAGTGAGCGTGCACAGTTCAAGTCCATACGAGGAAGTCGTCGAGAAACTCGAGGCAGCAGTCCATTTCTTGGATCCTAACAACAAGGAAAGGCCCGTCGAAGCAAGTACCGGCAAAGACCTCAGAAGCGCCATTGAGCAGCTCGCCCAGCCGAGCGGCTTCGTGCTGCTCGCAAAGATCGATCATTCGCTCCTCGAGCGCTTAGGTCGGGAGGGGCGAAGCGTTCAGTATGCCATCGGCAATCCCCTCGTGGCGGCGGAGCTTACATCGCACGATGCGGCGATCGGACTATATGCACCGTTTCGGTTGGCTGTTCTGGAAGACCGCGCACTGTCCGGCGCGGTCATGCTCTTTGACGATCCGGCTGATCTCATGGGCTCCTTCGGAAACGAACACGCCGCAGCCATCGGGGAGGAGCTTTCGATCAAGATCCGAGAGCTGATTGAATCCTTGATCTGATGTTCAAACGATTTCCGAGCCTCGCAGCGCCTCAGTTGGCCTCGAACTGTTCCGAATTGAAGCTGATCATGCGTCTCGTGGGATTTGTTGCTTGATCTACGCCATCATTACTACCAGCCGTCTGTCCGCTTTGCGGACTTGAGGGCGAAAACAGCCATTGTTTTGAAGCCGCTGTACGTCCGTCGGTGATTGGTGAGGGGAGGGTTGGATGACACCCCCTCCCGGTGTTTGCTTCGATCAGGCAGCATCCCCAAAGGCGGGCGCAGCTTTAGCTACTGATATGGCCAAGCTGCTGCTGCATCACGGAAGCGGCGTTGTAGCAGTGGAACGCGGTGACCTTGCCGTTCTCCAAATGGAAGACATCGCAGCACGGCACGTCGATCGTCCGACCCGTCGGGGCCAAGGTTCCCGAAGGAAGGGGCAACTCTCCCTTGTGCGTCCCCCGAATGGCAAGCTCGACAACGACGACATTTCCTGTGACGTAGACCTTGAACAACTCGCGGTGGATGTCCGGGAATGCGGTCGTAAGCGCGCCGATGTAGTCGCCCACGGCCTTGCCGCGGAGCGTCGCCCCGGCGGGAATGTCGGTCATGTATCCATCGTCGGAGAAGGCAGAAACGAACGTCTCCATGTTAAACCGGTCTCCTTCCGCGACGGCGTAGAGTTCACGGATGATCGTCTCGTTGTCATTCATTTCATGTCCTTTGGGCAGTTGATCATTGGTTCCTCGGCGACCCGCTTCGACGTTCGCCGACGTTCACGGCGCCCCGTCTAAATCTGTGCTTGTCCGCCATCGGCGAAGAGCTCGCTGCCGTTGACGAAGCTGCTGTCGTCGGAAGCGAGAAACAGCGCGGCGGCAGCCGTTTCGTCGGGCGCCCCCATCCGGCCAAGCGGGATCTGCGCCTCCATCGCCGCGACGAAGGCCCCCTTTGCTTCCTCGGTTGATGAGAGACCGTGCAACCCAGGTGTCGAGGTGGGACCCGGGACGAGCACGTTTACGCGGATCCGACGTGGTGCAAGGTCGAGGATCCAGTTGCGGGCGAAGCTGCGGATCGCCGCTTTGCTGGCAGCGTAGACACTGAAGGCCGGAGAGCCCGTGCTGGCCGCTGTGGACCCGGTTAAGATTACCGAGGCGCCGTTCACGAGAAGGGGCAACGCCTTCTGGACAGTGAACAGCGTTCCTTTCACGTTAGCGGCGAAGATGCGCTCGTAGTGCTCCTCCGTAATCTCGGACAAAGACGCGAACTCGCCGCCACCGGCGTTGGCGAGCAGGACGTCGATCCGGCCTGCTTCCGCCCGGACGACGTCGTAGAGGCGGTCCAGGTCGGCAAGGCTTGCGACGTCGCCCGGCACACCGCGGGCGCCGTTGCCGACCTCAACCACCGCGGCATCGAGCTCGCGCTGCCGGCGGCCGGTCATGAACACGCGGGCGCCTTCTTGCGCGAAGCGTTTGGCGCTGGCGAGGCCGATGCCGCTGTTCGCCCCGGTGATGACCGCCACCGTGCCATCGAGCTTGCTCATGTCCGTCTCCTATCGTTGTCGAACCACGATATGGACTGAAGCAAACAAATTGTTTAGTACCTACCTCAAGGTAAGTATGAGGCGACGTATGAGCATGGCTGATCCCGAGTGCGGGCTTGATGTTGCGCTTGCTGTGATGGGTGGGAAATGGAAGCCGCTGATCCTGTACCACCTTCAGCATGGTCCCCGCCGGTTCGGCGACCTCAAGCGATCCGTGGCAGGCATTAGCGAGAAGGTGCTGATTCAGCAGTTACGGGATCTCCAAGCTGCCGGCGTCCTTGTTCGGCACGATTACAAGGAGGTGCCCCCGAGAGTTGACTACAGTGCAACGCCGTTCGGAATGACCCTTGTGCAAGCGCTCATGCCGCTGTGTCACTGGGGCACGCAGAACCGATCTGAGGTTACAGGTCTTCTAGGCGTGAACTCGCTCAAGGCATCAGCGACCGCATGAGCTGACGTTCACTTATCGGGACACTGTTCTGATCCACATTCGGCCCTTGCGCGGCTACGTCACGTCCGCTCTTGAGCTTATGGACTGGGTGGGAGGCTGAATGTCTCGGAAGGGTTGTGGTTGTGTCAAGCTGTTGAAGGTCACGCCCAAGGCCATCGACCTGATGCTGGGGCGACTGGGTGGAGCGCTGCCAAGGGAGCTTATTGGCAGGACACGACATCGAGCTTGGGGCATCGTCTAAGATCTGTTTAACCCCGTCGCGAGCTTGCCATTGGCTGTTCCTATCAAGTGAGATAAGGCTGCTCCCCGTTCTCTGGGACGGTTTTTACATGTTGGTGTGGGGCACACAGTCGTTGCATTCCTCCTCTCGCTGTTGGCCGTGGGGCCGCTGCGGGGGGAGTTCATCGTCCTGGCTCCTGCCCGGAGCTGAGTTCCTGGCTGTGATCAACTTCTTTGCTCTCGTGTGCCTGCTGGAATCCAGCGGCAACAATGCCGAGCGCTCCAATCCCGCAGCCTGATCGCCGCGCCTCAAATCTGTCACCTTGGCCGTTGCAAACTGGGTAAGGACTGGCGGCCTAGCGTGCTGCTCAGCAATCCTTAGATCGGAGACAGCACCATGCGAGGCCTTCTGATCGGCGCGCTCGGGATTGTGTTGATGCCATCTGCTGCTCTGTCCGATGGGATTGGCCTTGCGGGAACGCTTTGGCAGTGCGCCCGAGCGACGGATCGATCCGAATTCGTCATCACCTTCTATCCAGGCGGTGGGGTCGGAGGAGGGGAGCTCGAGGACGATGAGGTGAGCCCCTATATCTTTGACGCCTCCCGCACCAAGCCGGGGGAGTGGCCGGGGAAGTGGACCCAGGATGGTCAGCGGTTCACCTGGGAGTTTCCGGATCAGGGCCTTCGGATCGAAGGCCATCTTTCATGGCCTCGTCAGGTGGAGATGCAGATTACCGGAACTGAGACTTCACCTGGCGGTCGATCAGCTGTGACCTGTTCCCTTCTGCCGAAGCTGCCGACCATCGGTGATGGGCTTGTGATCCCCAGGGACAGCCGTTTCATCGACCTGGAGGGCGACGAGGGGGAGTTGAAGGTACCTGCGGGCATCTCCTTGCAAGAGCCAGGAGAACAATATGTGCCACGGTTGCGGTGAGCATGACTTAGAGCGTCTAACAAAACCGAGGTGAGCGCGTTGGTTTGGCATGGCCAGACCTCTTGTTTCCAAAGCTCTGTGGGCGGCCGTTGAGCCGCTCCTTCCCCTTGAACCGGCCAAGCCCAAAGGAGGACGGCCGCGGGTCGATGACCGAGCCGCCTTGGCCGGCATCCTCTTTGTCCGGCACCGTTGCAGTAACTTGAAACGGCAAAACGAACCCCGTCGATCAGATCATTCAGGCTGCGAGACCGAAGAGCTGATTAATGAGACGGTGCCAGCTTACGCCTATTTACTTCACGGCGTTGCCCACGGCGCTCGCCCTCTGCCAAAGCTCTCGTCAAGGAAATCAAGAAAGGTTCTCACCCGAATGTGAGTAAGCCGCCGATGCAGATAGAGAGCATGGATCGGCTCTTCCTCATCGTTCTGGTAATCCCGGAGCAGGGGAACCAGGGTGCCTCTCTTCAGATCGCCGCCGATATGGAATTCGGCGAGACGGACGATTCCAACGCCCAAGCGGGCGAGATCGAGAAGCATCTCGCCGTGGTTGGACGAAATGCTCCCCTCAACCTTGATGCGCATCGGCTTCCGGGTTCGGTTGTCGATCACCGGCCATTCGCGGAAAGGGATTTCCGGGGTGAAGTTCAGGCAGTTGTGCTCCTGCAGGTCTTCCGGCGTCTCCGGAACACCGTTCTCTGCCAGATATGACGGCGCGGCACAGATCACCCAGCGGCTTGTGCCCAGCTTGCGCCTCATGAGGGCTGAGTCGACGAGGTCGCCACTCTGGATCGAGACGTCGATCTTCTGCTCGATGAAGTTGGGTGTCTCGTTGCTCAGGAGGAACTCGACGTGCAGGTCCGGATAACGGCTGATCAGCGCGGGAATTCGTGGCGCGAGCTGGTACCGCGCGAAAGCCGGCAGGGAGTGGATGCGCAGGGTGCCCTTAACAGATGTCGGAGCCCGCGACGAGGCGATCTCAACCTCCGTTTCCTCAAGGGCTTCGAGGGCCCGCATTGCTCCAGCGCGAAAAATCTCGCCGTCGGCCGTGAGGCGAACCACCCTTGACGAGCGGGCAAAGAGCCGTGTGCCGAGACGCTCCTCGATCCGGCTGATCAGCTTACTGACCGTCGACGGGTTCAGAAACAGGTCCCGCGCCGCGCCGGAGAAGCTTCCCGTCTCGACCGTACGCAGAAACACCGTCAATTCGCGAAAACGATCCAATGCTCCACCTGTGAATGGAATTCACACCACCTCTGATAGCCCAGGATATGGACACTGCAAAGAGTGCTGCGAGACTGGACGGTGCATGATCCAACCCGTCCGAGAGGCGGCCGCGCAGAATGTTTCCGCGGCACGGATTGAGGACGAGGCTTGAAGGGGTGCCCATGAGAGGCACCAGGCACAAAGGCACATGGAGGAAACCCTCGAATGTCATTGATCACGTACCTGACGACTATTAGGTTCGATTTCGGAGCCCTGTCCGGATTGGGAGACGATCTGCGCGAGCTCGGCATCAAGGCGCCGCTGGTCATCGCCGACGAGGGCCTTGCGAAGGCCGGCCTGATCGACCGCCTTCGGACCGTCCTGTCGGCCGGGCCGGATCTCCCCGTCTTTACGAAGACGCCGACGAACCCAACCGAGGGCGCCGTCCTGGAGGCCCTGGAGCTTTACCGCCAGGCCAATTGCGACGGATTGATCGCCATCGGTGGTGGTTCGCCCATCGATCTGGCCAAAGGCGTGGCCCTCCTGTCAACCCATGACGGGAGCCTGGAGCAATACGCGGCCATCCTGGGCGGCATCCCGAAGATTACGTCCGCCGTGGCTCCCCTGATCGCCATTCCGACAACGGCCGGAACCGGCAGCGAGGTCGGCCGCGCCGCGCTGATCACTCTGGAGGATGGCCGCAAGCTCGGGTTTATCTCGCCCTACCTCATTCCTAAGCGGGCCATCTGCGATCCCGAGTTGACGATTGGCCTGCCCCCGGGCCTGACGGCCGCGACGGGAATGGATGCCATCACGCATTGCATTGAGACCTATCTCAGCCCGCGCAACAATCCCCCGGCGGAGGCGATTGCCCTCGACGGACTCGTGCGGGCGGTCAACCATATCGAGCGGGCGGTCAGGGATGGGACGGACCGCGAGGCACGGTACGAAATGCTCATGGCCGCGCTTGAAGGCGGCCTGACGTTCCAGAAGGGTCTGGGCGCTGTCCATGCCCTTTCGCATCCGCTCGGCGGATTGAAACAGGTCTCCCTGCATCACGGCACTCTGAATGCCGTGCTTCTTCCTTATGTGCTGGAATTCAACGAGGGCCATTCGGGTGCGAAATACGACATCATCGGCCAGAGGCTCGGTCTGAAGGCGGGTGAAAGCCTGGCCGATTACGTCAGGAGCCTAAACGCGCGGCTCGGAATGCCCGCGACGCTGGCTGAGATGGGCGTGCCACGGGATTGCCTCCCGGCGGTTGCGAAGAGCGCGACCGAGGATCACTCCTCAGCCACCAATCCCCGTTCCGCCAGCGAGGCCGATTACCGGGCGATCCTCGAAGCGGCTTTCGCGGGCGAGCCTCTCCGACTGAGCGCCTGACAGCATCTCACATTCGATAAGCAGAGCCGCCGGGGTGCAACGCCATCAATTCCCGCCGGCTCGAAAAGATTCGACCAGACTTAAGGGCTCAGGCCTGGTCGCCATCAGAGAGCTCACAAGGGAAGGACACATGATGAAGAGACGTGACCTGTTGAAAAGTGGTCTTGGGGCGACCGCCCTGGCCTCCGCTACGATCGGCGCCAGCACAGCCAGCGCCCAGGATGCGGGCCAGGACCGGGTCAACTGGCGCATGACGTCAAGCTATCCGAAATCGCTCGATGCCGTCTACAGTGCTGGAGAAACCTTCATCAAAGTGCTGTCCACGATCACCAAAGGGCGAATTCAGATCCAGCATCTGGCCGCCGGCGAGATCGTCGGTGGTCTGCAGGCTCTCGACGCGGTCCAGAACGGCACTGTCGAGTGCTGCGATACCGCGCCCTACTACTATGTCGGCAAGGATCCCACATTCGCCTTTGCGGCGGCCGTTCCCTTCGGTCTCACCACACGCCAGCAGAATGCATGGTTCTTCGAGGGAGGCGGCCTGGACCTTCTGAACGAGGAACTGTTCGCCAAGTACAACGTGTTTGGCTTGCCGATCGGCAATACGACGGCCCAGATGGCCGGCTGGTTCCGAAAGGAGATCAAGACCGTAGATGACCTCAAGGGCCTCAAGATGCGCATCGGCGGGCTCGCCGGAGAGGTCTTGGCAAAGCTGGGTGTCGTGCCGCAGCAGATAGCGGCAGGCGACATCTATCCGGCACTTGAACGCGGCACCATCGATGCGGCCGAATGGGTTGGTCCTTATGACGACGAGAAGCTCGGCTTCAACAAGGTCGCGCCCTACTACTATTATCCCGGCTGGTGGGAAGGTTCGTCGGCGATCTTCCTGCTCATCAACAAGGCCAAGTGGGATGCGCTGAGTGCCGAGGACAAAGCTTTGATGACGGCGGCTGCGCACCAGGCCAATACGATCACCATCGCGAAGTACGACCAGCTCAATCCCGGGGCTATTCGCCGTCTGGTCGCGGCGGGCGTTCAGCTCAAGGCTTTTCCCGCGCCTGTGATGGACGCCTGTCTCAAGGCGGCTGGCGAGGTCTATGCTTCGATCTCCGCCCAGAACCCGCTGTTCAAACGTGTTCATGATCACATGATGGCCTATCGCAACGAACAATATCTCTGGCAACAGGTGAACGAGTTCACCTACGAGACCTTCATGATCCGGTCGCGTAGGGGTTAAGACCGTTCCGTAAAACGGGGGGAGGCCATGCGTCTCTCCCTCGCGACCCATCGGCTCTGGGGCCTCCTCAACACCAGACAGGCAGGTTAACGATGACGAAGAACTACATTGCCGGCGAGTGGGTCTCGGCCACGGACGCCTCGGCCAACATCAACCCGTCCAACACCACCGACGTGGTCGGCGAGTACGCCCGCGCCTCCGCGGCGGAGGCTGAGCGCGCCATTGCCGCCGCCTACGACGCTTTCCCGGCCTGGTCCCGCTCGTCGATCCAGCAGCGGCACGACATCCTCAAGGCGGTCGGCGACGAGATCCTCGCCCGCAAGGAAGAGCTTGGCCGCCTGCTCTCGCGCGAGGAAGGCAAGACCCTGCCGGAAGGCATCGGCGAGGTCACCCGCGCGGCGCAGATCTTCCTGTTCTTCTCCGGCGAATGCCTGCGCATGGCCGGTGAGAAGGTGCCGTCCGTGCGCCCCCTCATCGACGTGGAGATCACCCGCGAGCCCGTCGGCGTCGTCGGCCTGATCACGCCCTGGAACTTCCCCATCGCCATTCCGGCCTGGAAGATCGCCCCGGCGCTCGCCTACGGCAACACGGTGGTGTTCAAGCCCGCCGACCTGGTGCCGGGCTCGGCCCACGCGTTGTCCGAGATCATCGCCCGGGCCGGCGTGCCGGCCGGCGTGTTCAACCTGGTGATGGGCCGCGGCTCGGTGGTGGGCGAGACCATGCTGCAGAGCCGCAAGGTTTCGGCCATCTCGTTCACCGGTTCGGTGCCGACGGGCCGCAAGGTGGCCCAGACCTGCATCACGACCGACCCGATGAAGAAGGTCCAGCTGGAGATGGGCGGCAAGAACCCGATGGTGGTTCTCGACGACGCCGACCTGAAGGTGGCGGTGGAATGCGCCGTCAACTCGGCCTTCTTCTCCACCGGCCAGCGCTGCACCGCCTCCTCGCGCCTGATCGTCACGGAGGGTATCCATGACCGGTTCGTGGCCGCCATGCAGGAGCGCATGCAGGGGCTCGTCATCGACGATGCCCTGAAGGCCGGCACGCATATCGGCCCGGTGGTCGATCAGAGCCAGCTCGACCAGGATCTGAAATACATTCGCATCGGCCAGGAGGAAGGCGCCAAGCTGGTCGCCGGCGGCGAGCTCCTGAAGCGCGACACGCCCGGCTTCTATCTCGCGCCGGCCTTGTTCACCGAGGTGAGCAACCAGATGCGCGTGGCCCGCGAGGAGATCTTCGGGCCGGTGGCGACCATCACGCGTGCGAAGGATTACGACGAGGCGCTGGAACTCGCCAATGACACAGAGTTCGGTCTGTCGTCCGGCATCTGCACCACGAGCCTGAAACATGCCTCGCACTTCAAGCGCAACGCGGAAGCCGGCATGGTGATGGTGAACCTGCCGACGGCGGGTGTGGATTATCACGTGCCGTTCGGCGGCCGAAAGGGCTCGTCCTACGGACCGCGCGAGCAGGGCCGTTACGCGCAGGAGTTCTACACCACGGTGAAGACCGCCTACACGTTCGACGGCAGCGGTCCCTATGTGCCGAAGACCAAGGGAAGCGAGTAATTGGGCGGCATGAGGTTTCGTGGGCAGCTCTTGGCAGGTTGTATTGCCTGAACTTGGGTTACCGCTAGGGGAGAAGGCGAGTAGGGCATTGTCAACTTAAGTGAGCAAAGACCTTTTTCCGACATTTTTCAGCGATTCCCCAGCGGGCCTAAGCTATTGAAAATGCGTGACCTGTCTCAGACCTAAACACCGAAATGAGCAAGTACAAGGTTTAAGTTGATGGTACCTGTGGCCGGCCTTCGTCACCGGCCGTCGGCACAATCTCGGTCGGGCTGCATCCCGATCAGTCGGCCTTTCCAGAGGTGATTCCCTAGCCCCGATCCTGCTGCCAGACGGGATCCGGTGTGGACCAGAGGCGCTCATCGCGTATGGCTTGCGCTAATGCATTTGCCTGGATGGCAAGAAAGAGTTCGCCTTTCTCCGGTGTTGCCGGACGTGGGTCGCCCCAAGTGCCAGTCACGGGAGCCCGTTCCGAGAACGAGTAGAAACGGGAGAAGCCATGAGGTGCTTCAACACGCTTTGGGGCCTGCTGCACGGCCTCGTCGAACTTGTCCGCCCGCACGATGTCGCCGGCAATCGCCATCATCACCGAGGTCTCACCCTCACAGGCATGCCTCGGTGTTTCGGATTCGGCTATGGCCGCGACCTCGTCGGACGCCAGCATCCATGGCGTGGTCGCGACAATCGGCATGGCGTAGGTCACCGCCAGCTCTCGAACGGCAACCGCCAGCGGGTCGATGTTTCCGCCGTGGCCGTTGACGATGAGAAGACGTTTGAACCCAAGGGCCTTCAAGGAGCGCACGATGCTCCGGAGGATGCCGTGATATGCGTCGTAGTCGAGGCTGATCGTGCCGCCGAACGGAAGGTGGTGCTCGCTCATGCCGAGCCAGAGGCCCGGCAGAACGGCCACCGGGATCTCGTCAGCCACCAACTGCGCTGCTCGGATCGCAGCTGCGCTGGCGCTGGCCGTATCCGTGATTACGGGCAGATGAGGCCCATGCTGCTCAAGAGAGCCTACCGGAAGCACCGCCAACGCGCTCGCGCGGGCCGCTAGTTCTCTCAGTTCTGGCGCGGTCATCCGCGCCCATTCTACCTCAATCGTCATAGCGTTCCTGCCGTTTGTCCTTGATGCCAATCCGGGCCGCAGCGGCCCGGTAGGTTCATGCGAACTGGCAGCATCTCGAGATGCTGCCAGTTCCAGAGAGTTTAGAGACGCGTCGCGCGTGCCCTATTGCTTGAGGGACACCCCATAGAAGGGCTGACCGCCAAAGAAGTGCATCTTGTAGCCGGAGACCTCTTTCCGAACGGGTGTGAAAGCCTGTGCGTTGGCGAAGAGGAGTGAGGCCGCATCGTCGTGGAAGATCTTCTGAATCTCCACGTAAAGGTTGGCGCGCTCCTCCTGATTGCTGACAGAATTGGCCCGAGCCAGTTTGTCCGAGAACTCCTTGTTGCACCAGCGGCCTCTGTTGCCCCCGGTGCTAACTGCGTCACAGCTCCAGCTCAGCGATAGGATTTGGCTCGGATCGGGATAGTCCCACGTGCTGCCGCTCATGGCGACGTTGTGCTCGCCCTGGCGGGTGCGCTTCAGGTACTCACCCCACTCGTATGTCATGATCTCGGCCTGAACGCCGACCTTGGCCCAGTCGGCCTGGATCAACTCGGCAGCTCGGCGTCCGTTTGGCATATAGGCCCTGACCACTGGGATGGCCCACAGGGTCGTCCTAAACCCATCGGGGAACCCGGCCTCGGCAAGAAGCTTCTTGGCCTTTTCGGGATCATATGCACGAAGCTTGAGGTCGTCGTTGTGCCCCCACAGGGTTGGCGGAATGAGGGCGGCGGTCGGTGTGCCAGTGCCTTGGTAGACGGTTTCGACGAGTGCCGGCAGGTTAACCGCGTGGATCAGGGCCTCGCGAACGCGGCGGTCGTCAAACGGGTTCTTCTGATTGTTGAAGGCCAGGTAGCTCATATCCGCAATTGTGCCGGACTGAACATTCAGGTTGGGATCAGCCTTCATCGAGGCCACATCACCAGGGTTGGGATAGCGGGCGATGTGGCATTCGCCCGCCTTCACCTTGGCGTAGCGGATGCTGGGATCAGGCGTGATCGAAAAGACGAGATCGCTCACTTGAGCAGTCCGATCTAACAGACCCGCGGCCTCGCCCCAATACTGGGGGAAGCGCTTGAAGCGGATCGTGGCATCCTTCTGATAGGCAACGAAGCTGAACGGACCCGTTCCGATCGGAACCTGATTGACCTGATCTGGGGTACCGGCCTTTTGCATGGTGTCGGCATATTCGGCCGAGAGAATGGACATCGGCTCAACGGAGAGGGCGCCGAGCAGGGCCGCCTGAGGCTCCTTGAGCACGAACCGTATGGTGTGGTCATCAACCTTTTCGACGGACTTTAGAAATGGGGCGACCAGACCCTCATAATACTCATAACTCCCCCTTCCTACACCATGAAAGGGATGGTTCTTGTCGATCATCCGCTGGAACGTGAAGACGACATCATCGGCATTGAACGGGCCAGTTGGTGTAAATGCTCGGTTCGAATGCCAGCTCACGCCCTGGCGGAGTTTGAACGTATAGGTGAGGCCATCATCCGAGATGGTCCAGGACCCGGCAAGACTGGGAATGATCTTGGAACCTCCGCGTTCGACACCCACGAGCCTGTCATAGATTTGAGCCGCGACATCAAACGACGTGTTGGCGGTGGAGAACTGCGGATTGAGGAAATCCGGGCTGGCTTCAGTACAGACCACCAGGGTTTCAGCGGAGGCGACGCTCATCATGGTAAGGAGTGCGAAGCTGGCAGCTGACGTGCGGCAAAGCATTGTGTTCTCCTGAGTGAAAGATCACCTTCGCGATCTTAGCTAGCCGAAACCAGACAGCAAGGTCACAGGGACTTTGTAAGCGGGCTCTGCAAGAAAGTCAGTCGAATGCCGACTGGACGTATACGATCCTACGTCCAACGGTCGAATTGGACAATCTGGAGCTGCTCTGTGACTCATCCATCGACTGTTGCCAAAGCGACACTGGAGGTTATGTTAGATGACCGTCTCAGGAAACATTTCTGACAGCAACGACCCAGTCAGAAAAGCGGAGGGAAGGACGCTGCTGGGCCATATAATTGCCAGACGGTCGACGCCGCCCCGACATCTGACTGCGCCTGTACCAACGGACGACGAAATCCAGCGGCTCTGTCGCAATTTCTAACGGAGGACGGAAAGATCCCGGGGCGGTCCCTATGTTCCTATGCGGCAAGCCGCTCGAACTGCTCTGCAAGTGAGAGGTTCGAATTGCAGGCGTACTTCGCCTGTCCTTTGCGCATCATGTGAACCATCTCGATCCCACCCAGGATCGCTCGGGCGGATGCCATCGACTTGAATCCAAGCATTGGTCGAACCGGCACTGTTGCAGCAACTTGGAAAGGGCATAACGAACGCCGTCGAGCGAGTCATTCAGGCTGCTAGACCGAAGAGCTGATTGACGAGGCGGACTTCTCCTATCGCATGACGTTCTCGCAGGATGCAGTGACCGCGGCGGATCATGCGCATGGTTTCGAAGCCCATCAGGGTCGCGGCGGCGGTTTTCATCGTCTGGAAGCCCCGCGTCGGCCGGATCACACGCTTGAGCGCCCCATGGTCGGCTTCGATGATGTTATTCAAATATTTCGCTGATCCCTCGCGAAGATACTGAGAGGGTTATGCTGTCGGCATTCTCGATCTACGCTTCCCTCGGTAACTGGCTTCCGACTTCTCCATAATCTGTTGGTGAAGTCGGGCGAGATGCCCGACTTCCTGTTACGTCATACCCGCTTATGCTCCCGGTATCGCAGCGATCCCTGGGCGATCAGGACAACAACCGCCATGATCAAGGAGAAGGTTGCAAGCGGCCATGCGCTGTCGCCGTGAAGCCAAATCACCGCCAGCGTTCCACCAGTGCTCACGATGAGGCTCTGGACGCAGAAATGCAGCGCCACCGCCGACCCGGCGATGTCCCCGAACTTCTCCAACGCGCCGTTCGCCGTCACCGACACGGTGAAGACGATGCCGATCGCCATGACCCACATGGGGACGATGAACGTCGCGAAGGATGGAGCCCCGAAAACCTGCCCCGTGCCTAGGAGCACTGCGCCCAGGAGAAGGATCACCATGCCTCTCAACAGACTGCCGGAGTTTCCCCATCGGGCCACGAACCGCTTGGCGAAGCGCGTCGCGATAATCATCACGACCGCTGCCGTCGCAAAGGCGACACTGAATTCCAACTCGGAGTATCCTGCCCTGTCGATGAGGACGCGGGGGGCGGTCGAGAAGAACACGAAGAATGTCCCCATGGCGGCACTGAACCCGAGCGTGTAGGTCCAGAACGCGAGGCTGCGGAGAACCGATAGGAACGAGTGGCGTGACATGGCGGCTCCCATCGGTCGGGTTTCATGCCAGCGGAGCAGAGCATGCAGGCCCGCGAGTACGGCAAGAGCTCCCAGCGTGACGAAGATCGAGCGCCAGCCGTACCTGTCCGCGAGGAGTGCTCCGGCGATCGGTCCCAAGGCAGGCACGAAGGCCAGCATGGAACTGAACAGGCTATAGATGACCACGCTTTCCGGGCGATCGGCATATACGTCGCGGACGGTCGCGAAGGTGGCCACCATTGCTGCTGAGGCTCCCACCGCTTGCAGGAAGCGCAGGGCCACAAAGGGAACAGCAGACGAGGAGGCCGCCAGGCAAAATGATGCCGCCGCGAACAGGATCACGCCGCCGATCAGAACGGGCCGCCGTCCGATGCGGTCGGAGATCGGCCCAAAGATGATCTGGCCGAGGCCGAGTATCACCATGTACAGACTCAAGGTGAGTTGGACGATGGTCGGACTGGTGCTCAGAATGCCCGGCATGGCCGGAACGATGGGAAGGTAGATATCCATCGCCAGCGAGGCGAGGATGTCGAAGGGGGCCATCAGCAGGAGCGCTGTTGGCAGGGAATAGGCCCAAACGGGGGGCTTTGGAGACATGATGAGGCATCCGCTCAAATGAGGAACATTTGGCGGCGATCTGCCTGTCAGCATGGGCTGGGATCGGTTCGACAGACGCCGCAACAACAAGGAATGCGTTGTTGCGGCTTACTTATCCGACGAGGGCTCGGCTCCCATGCCACGGCTCCAAGGTCATACGAGGATAGAAGAGGGCCTTTTGACTATCATGTTGGCTTGGAGCAGACAATCCTGCGCCAGCCTCAAATGGAAAAAGCCCCAGCCGAGAGTGTAAGGGACCTCAGCGAGGGCCAGCTCCAAGCATTGGGGGCTATGGAGATTGTGCGGGCAGATACGCAACGCGCCCGTTACAGGCATGTTGCTACGGTCAAGCTTAACAATTGGTGCACGTTAACCAAGCTTGGACCGGGCATTCATCCGGTTAGGACAGGTGCTGAGCAAAGTGCTTGTTCATCTCGAACATGCTAACCTTGTCCTTGCCGCCGAAGACCGGCCGAAGCTTGTCGTCCGCCAGAATTTCCCGCTTGTTCGCAGGATTCTGCAGATTGTTGGCCTTGATGTACTCCCACACCTTGCTCACCACTTCCGTGCGGGGCAGGGGAGACGATCCGACAACGGCTGCCAGCTCGTTCGACGGCTGCAGCGGCTTCGCCAGAGCGGGGTTTGGCTTCTTAGCGGCTTTGGCTTCGGTCATTGTAAAACTCCTAAACTGTGCCTCGCTGCTCTCTACAGGGGCAAAGGGGGCGGGACCATGGCCAGCAAGGGCTGAACACTTCCTTAATCCCGCTCTGATCGTCCAAATGTCAGAATGAATGTTTTAGATAAGAGGTCTGACCATCAATATCCACGTCGTTTGGTCTGTGGCTTTGCCATCATCTGCCGCATCGCTTCCTCTGCCCGAGCCCGGGCCTCAGCGTTGTTACTGAGGTCGCGGACTTCCGATGCTTCCTCCTCTTGATTGATACCGTTCTTGCGTGCGCGCCACTGCTTTGCTTGGGCGGCAGTAGCAGCGGCATTGGCCAGCTTCTCCAGTCGATCTAGCTGCGGTGTGCTGGCCTTTGCATCGGTTTCAGGTTGATCGTCCTCTCGCTCTGAACGCTCTGTCATCAATTCACATCCTTAAGCTCGGCATAGCCGGCTATGCTATGCAGTTACGCGCGTCTATGTCATGGGGAATAGGTTAACTCCGTCTTAACCATAAAGGTCCGACGTAAGCCGATGCGAAAGATCCACCATGGCTTCATAGCGATCGTCATCCTCGCGGGCCCGGCCGGTCTCATCCTTGCTCATGAGAAGCTCACTCGAACACCGGCTCAGGAGGTCTTTGAATCGTTTGATCCGCCGCCAATCTTACGGCAGGCTTACACTCAGTGTGCTGAGGCTCCCAAGCAGCAGCGGTCAACCCAGGGTGACCAGTATGTGAGCTTCTTCGAAGACTGCGCGGCTCGGAAGAACGAGTGTGGGCCACAAGCCGTCTACGAGGTCCTCACCAAGGCAATACTCTCAGCGCCACCGCAGAGACCAAACGCAGACGAGGCTGCAACTCCTGCTGACGTCTGAGCCCCGACCCGCTGGTAGTCCCACGCTCAGTAAAGTATGCGATGCCGATCAAATGTACCCGGTGCGAGTGGCCACCTTTTCGACGATCTGTAGCCTGCGAACCTCTGGGAATGGGCGCAACGACAAGCTTCGCATGAAGGCGGTGTGGCGCAGGAGGATCAGAGGGAGGATCGCGTT